>Ga0315285_10008395_pt1 | contig 10586 bp, 8 predicted proteins | sample YL17G09_36_MG_FD_203698 | JGI IMG/M metagenome (GOLD analysis project Ga0315285, IMG submission 203698) | Sediment microbial communities from Yellowstone Lake, YNP, Wyoming, USA - YL17G09_36 | ecosystem: Environmental > Aquatic > Freshwater > Lake > Sediment | place: USA: Wyoming | collected... | reverse complement strand
TAAATTTGTTACCTTGAAGGGCGAATTCGCCGGCGCCGATGGGGTAATAAAACTCGGGCCTTTGGGCAGGGCGACAGGTTTGATATCGCGCAAAAGCCGACTGCGTCAATTGCACCAGACTATTGCCAGTATCACATCCGAAATCGCATCGCTCGAAGGGCAGATTGAGAAAAATACCCAGACCCAGGTGCATTTAGCTAAATTGTGTAAGGACCTGCGGACGGCTGTCTATGAAGCCAATACCGAAAAAATGCAGGTAAGCTCAAAGCTTACTGTCATAGAACAAAATATAAAGCGGTTAAAGGACGAGGAGCCATTGATAACTACCGAGATTGACTCGGTAGAGGAACAAATAGCTCTATCGGTGCAAAAAGAATACGAGTCCAAGCAGAAATTGCAGGAGCTGGAAGCAGTAAATAGTGAACGGACGGCCCACATACAGGAGCTTGAGACCAGATACGCCGAGCAAAAACAAGAGCATCAATCGCTGACGAACCGGCTTACCGATTTGAAGGTGGCTTTGGGGCAGATTACCGAACAGGCCAAGGCGTTGAAGCAAATAATCGGCAGCGTTCAAACGCAGATGCAGGAAAACCAGACAGCCGCCCAGACGGCACAGGCAGAAATGCAGAGCTGCACCGGCCAGCTTACGGAATCACAGAGAGATATTCTAAACTGCGAGGCGGCGGTGTCAGAATTGTTTGTCGGAAAGGAAAAGAGCCAGGAAAATTGCGGACTATTACGTAAAGAAATAGAAAAGCTGCTCGAGGAACAAAAGCAAACAGAGCAGCTTATCAGGCACAAACGTGCCGAGGCAGGCCAGCTCGAACAGCAAATCAATCAGCTTAAGATAGAATTGGGCCAATTAGAGGTCAGGCAGCAGGACCTGGTTGAAAGGGTGAAGGAAGAATTGCAGATTGATTTAGCTGAGGCCTACAAAAATTACAGCGGCCAGGACGTTGACTGGGACAAGGTCAGGGAGGAAATAGCGGAACTTAGGGCCAAAATCGAACGGCTCGGCAACGTTAATCTGGACGCAATAGATGAGCAGGAAACCCTCGAGAAGCGGCATAACTTTTTAAGCAGTCAGGTTGAGGATTTAAATAGCAGCAAAGCCCAACTGCAGCAGCTGATAAACCGTCTTAATAAGAAGAGCAGGGATAAATTCGCGGAGACCTTTGAGCAAATCCGCACCCACTTCCAGGAAATTTTCCGCAAATTATTTGGCGGTGGCAAGGCAGATGTTGTCCTTGAAGATGCCGAGGACGTCCTCGAAGCAGGAATAGAGGTGATAGCCCGGCCGCCGGGCAAGGAAACAAGAAGTATATCGCTGCTGAGCGGAGGCGAAAAGTCGCTGACGGCGATTGCGCTATTATTTGCGGTTTTCAAGGCGAAGCCGTCGCCGTTCTGTTTCTTAGACGAAGTTGATGCGGCCCTCGATGAGGCAAACAATGAGCGATTCGATATGCTCCTGCGCGAATTCCAGAAGGATTCGCAGTTTATTGTAATCACCCACTCCAAGCGAACGATGAGCGTCGCAAACGAACTGTTGGGAATAACTATGCAGACACATGGGGTGAGTAAAAAGATAAGCGTCCGATTCAGCGAGTACGACGAAGAAACATCCGCCGTAGCGTAGCGCTCTGTTGAAAAGAGTTCCCTGACTTGTCGGCGTCATTTCGAGCGAGCCGTAGGCGAGTCGAGAAATCTGTTTTTAATAGATTTCTCCACTTCGCCCCCGTTTCTGTCTTCGACAGAAGACACGGGGGCTTTGGTCGAAATGACATTGGACTTTTTCAACAGAGCGGTAGCGTAACTGGTATTGTGTGTTGCGCACCGCGTTGAGTATTAGCGTATTATGAAGAAGTGTCCCTTTTGTGCCGAGGAAATTCAGGATGAGGCGGTAAAATGCCGCTTCTGCGGCGAGTTTCTCGATTTATCCGGTAAGCCGAAAACAAAGTGGTATTTTCTCACCTCTGTTGTCGTAATTGCCATTCTGTGCATAGGGCCGCTTGCTCTGCCGCTTGTGTGGTTCAACCCTCGCTATAAAGCGGTTACCAAGTTAGTGGTGACAATTGCTGTCATTGCCCTTACTATCCTGCTTTCTTATCTGACTATGTATATCTACCTTCGGTTGATGGAGCGAGTAGAGTCACTGGGAATTCGCTGACACACAACTTTTAGTTGTGGTGGGGCAAGCCCCACCCTACGGAGAATGGACAAATTCAAATTACCGAAGCACAAAATTCAAAACCAAGGAGGAAGCCGGCGTAAAACCCGCCGAAGGTAGTCAGGCAAGGGGTAAATATTAAGAAATCAAAAGTGAGTTGGTGCCATCCCCAAGCTGCGCCCTTCGGCGTTGCTCAGGGCAGGCTTGAGGCTGCCACCCATCGCTAATCCGCAGCTCGCAGTTTGTGTAGGGTTGAACATACTACACATTTCACAGTTGAAAAGCACCCCTGCTTGGTGGTAGAATCCGCCACACAAATGGCGGACAAGTCCGCCGAGCTTCTTGTGAGTGCTTAAAATTTCTAACAAAATGGGTTTTTTACGTTATAGAAAGTCAGGGATTGCCACGCCCCCGCGTTTTGCTGTCGGAAAACAGGAGCGGGGGCGAAGTGGAGAAATCTATTCAAAAACAGATTTCTCGACTCGCCTTCGGCTCGCTCTCCACAGGACACCTATCGGCGGAAATGACATTCTTATCCCTTTTCAACAAAGCATTGGGCGTGCTTAAAAGAGCAGACAATGACAGAAAGGTTTGATAAACACATCTTAAAAAACGGGATGGTTCTCCTCGGCGAGCCGATGGAGGCGGTTGAGTCGGTAGCGTTTGGTTTTATGCTGCCGGCCGGTGCTGCCTTGCTGCCGGAGGGCTGCTGCGGGGCCGCAAATGTTATCGCCGACTGGGTCTTTAGAGGCGCCGGCTCTCGAAACAACAGGCAGCTTAATGACGCTCTTGACGGCCTGGGGCTGCATCGTGCAAGCTCGGTTGGCAGCTCCCATATAACCATCGGGGCGGTCCTGGAAGCGAGCAACTTATCGCAGGCACTGGATTTGTATGGCGATATTGTACTCAAGCCCACTCTGGATGAGGACCAGTTTGGATTAGCCAGACAATTGGCAATCGATGGCGTGAAAGCTTTAGATGATGACCCGAGACACAAGGTTATGCTAAAGCTGCGAGAGCTATTTTATCCGCCTCCATTGGGCCGCAGCACGGCAGGAGAAATCCCACAGTTAAGAACCCTGGCATCTGAGAGAATAAGACAGATTGTAAAGAACAAGTTTGATATTTCGCAGACCATTTTTGTAGTTGCGGGCAAGTATGATTTCGATTCTATCTGTCAACAGATGGAAGGTTTATTTGCTATAAGTATTGAGCATCGTGAGACGAAAGACAAAAGACGAGAGATGAGGGACGATGGACGAGCGGGGGACAAATACTTACATATAGATAACGAGGGCGCCCAGGTGCATATCGGCCTGATGACCGAAACAGTTAAACCGACCGACCAGGATTACTACAATGCCAGAGTGGCGGTATCGGTTCTCTCAGGTGGTATGAGCGCAAGATTGTTCACGGAGGTAAGAGAAAAGCGAGGTTTGTGTTATGCAATCGGAGCACAATATCACGCTCTCGAAGAAGCGGCCGGCATAATGTGCTACGCAGGCACAACCCCGGAAAAAGGGCAGGAAACCCTCGATGTGATAATACAGGAGTTCGACCGGCTCAGTGAGGCAATTGCGGAAGAAGAAATCCAGCGAGCGAAAGTCGGCTTGAAAAGTGCGCTGATTCTCCAGAGCGAATCATCCAGCAGCAGAGCAGGTGCAATTGGAAGCGATTATTATATGCTCGGCAGAGTTAGAAGTCTGGATGAAATTAAGAATAAAATAGAGCAGACTACCGTTGACTCCGTCTTAACGTTTCTGCGGAATAATAAGTTCAAAGATTTTACGGTTGTAACGATTGGCCCGAAGGAAGTAACTATTAATCGGAGTTTGTAGTTCGTGGTTCGTAGTTCATAGTTGCTACGAACTCATAACTACGAACTCTTCTTTAGAGTAAAGTATGGAATTTCGCAAGGAAACATTATCGAACGGCCTGTGTGTAATTGGCGAGATTAATAACTGGGCTAAATCGGCAGCAGTCGGTTTTTTCGTCAAAACCGGCTCCCGTGATGAGAGCAGCGAGATAAATGGCGTGTCGCACTTCCTGGAGCACATGCTATTCAAAGGCACCGAAAAGCTAAATGCGTTTGAAGTCAATGAGGCATTTGACAGGACGGGCGCCCAGTTCAATGCTGGTACGAGTGAGGAAAATACTGTCTTTTATGCAGCCGTTCTTCCAGAATACTTAGTAGAGGTGACAGAGCTGTGGATAGAGCTGATGAAACCAGCACTTAGAGACGAAGATTTCGGGCTGGAGAAAAACGTAATCAAAGAAGAGATTGCGATGTATAAGGACCTGCCGAGCTTTGATGCTATGGAGAGATGCCGGAGCTTGCATTTTGAGAGACATCCCTGCGGCAACAGTGTGCTTGGCAGCGAGGACAGTATCAGCGGTTTGACGGCTGCCCAGATGCACAACTATTTTACGAGCCGGTATGCACCGAATAATATGGTCCTGGCCTGCGCGGGTAATCTCGACTGGGACAAAATTTGCTCGGTTGCTCAAAGGCGCTGCAGTAACTGGCCCCGCCAAGTCGGGGTTGCCAGAGACCTGGAGGACTGCCGGGGCAGTAAAAAGAAAGAGCGCATTGAAAAGGCGAATCTTGCCTGTGAGCATATATGTCTGATGAGCGCCGGCGTGTCCGCTCAAGACCCGAGGAGATTCGCCGCATCGCTTTTGGCAACCATTATCGGTGATGATGTCGGCTCACGGTTTTTCTGGGAGCTGGTTGATAAGGCGCTGGCGGAAACGGCAACAATGCAGTTTGGAGCTATGGACGGCACAGGGGCGTTTTACAGCTACATTTGCTGCAGAAACGAAAACGTAGCGAAAGTCCTCGACACCGTAGGTAGTATTTTCTGCGCTCTTTCCCGAGACGGCATAACCGAAGATGAATTGCGAAAGGCAAAAAATAAGATATTGAGCGCGCTGGTTATCAAAAATGAGCTGCCGATGGGCCGACTTGCTGATTTAGGTGCTAACTGGATATATCTGGAACAGTATCGCACTATCGAGGACGACATAAACGCCGTTAAGGCCGTTACGCTTGATGACATTGGTTCGCTGATAGAAGAGCTTAGTCCGGGCGATTTTACGCAATTTTCCGTAGGCCCGCCACAATCAGGATAAGGTCCAGTCGCAGGTCTGCTTATGCAGTTGCAATTTGTTCTTGATTGATATAACTATTTCCATTAGACTAATGTGCAGTACAGGAGGTTGCAGCGGTGACTAAAGGTCACAGTGAACAACGAGTTAACGATAACATCCCGCATCGCAGGCCGGACATACTTCGTCTCCACGATATAGTGCCTCCCTACAATAGTCAGCCCCCCAAGGATGACAGTGCGATACCAAAATTTGACCTTGCCGAAGAGATTCTGGCTGAACAGCGAAAAATCTCTGCCGTAAAAAGAAAAGCGCCAGGCAGGAAAATTGAAGCTATATCCAGACAACAGGATGCTGAATCCGCAGGCATTGAGCAGCCGCCGCACATCCTGTCGGAACAAGAGCAGATTGTCGCAGAGATTGTGGCAAGGGATATTCAGCAGTTTTGCAGACGCAATACGTTGGTCTGAGTTACCCATGACTTACCAGTAACCAATCACCCCGTAGTTAAATGGTTAATTAGTTAATTGGTTGAATGATTAACCTCGACAAGTCGGAACTCATTACTCACCACTCACCAATTACTACTCACTGAAAAAGTGTGGTTAGCCGGTTATCTGCTTGCAATACAGGCCCGCGAAGTGTAGATTATGGATGACTCGGAGAGGTGGCCGAGTGGCTGAAGGCAACGGTTTGCTAAACCGTCGTACGGGGTAAACCCGTACCCCGGGTTCGAATCCCGGCCTCTCCGTTCTTCGCTGCGCTACGAACGGCACAGCCGTTAGAGTTTAAAATATGTGGTACACATACATCTTGAAAATGGCTGATGGGAAATATTATGTTGGCTCAACTAACGACCTGAAGAGGCGCATGGAAGAGCATACAAGAGGACGGGAAATTTCGACAAAGTGGAGGCTTCCGGCGATACTGGAAGCTTACGTCGCAGTTAAGTCAGAGGGGACAGCGCGTCGTCTTGAGAAATATTTAAAGACGTCGTCTGGAAAAGCGACGCTAAGGAAAAGAATTTTACCCGACGAAGCGATAGCGTAGTCTGGCCCGGCCTCTCCGTTATTTCGGTGCGAAGTTTATCAAATCCGATTTTCCTGTCAGCGGTTGGTTTTTTTAGTAGTTCTTGAAATTCCGCATCCATTGTGGCCAGTTATTCGGCTGGACGCCGCCCTGCGTTTAGACTGTTTAGCAGTCGCCGGCACGGCGACGGCACACACCACTATCAAATACAACCTTGAACTCTAAAAGGTGCGCTCTGCACACCAATCACATTTTTTGATAATCCGGCCAAATATCTTTATTGCGTTAAGGTTAAATTTATTGACACAATACGCCAATTACTGTTAAATCTTATCGAAAGGCCAAACAAATTGCCAAAGCGTTTTTGGATTCCCGCCTGCGCGGGAATGACAAACCAAGGAAAACATATGAAAAAACTGTGGGTAAATGTGGTTCCGTATAATAAGCAAGTCGCCATAGCTGCACTTGAAAGCGGAGCCGAGGCCGTAGTTCTGCCAGACAGTAAAAGTGATACTGTGCGCGAATTCGGCAAAATCAAAACGGTCGAAAAAAATGGCGACATCAAGCCAGGGATAGATGTCGAATTTATAGACGTCAAAGGCAAGCCAGACGAGGATAAAGCCGCTGCGGTATCGGGCGAAAAAATCGTAGTCCTTAGAATGTTAGACTGGACGATTATCCCGATTGAGAATCTCCTGGCCCGGCGGGGTAAAAATATTATGGTGCAGGTTGAGAACAGTAAACAGGCCAAACTTATGACCGAGATTCTCGAAAAAGGAGTGGATGGTGTCCTGCTGAATACTACCGACATAAATGAAATCAAAAAAACTGCGGAAATTATCCAAAGTATAAGCGAGAAAATTGCACTGGTGACAGCAACGATTACAGGCACAAAACAACTCGGAATGGGCGACCGCTCCTGCCTTGATACCTGCACCCAGATGGCGCTCGGCGAAGGGATGCTTATCGGCAACACCGCTTCGGGCTTCTTTTTAGTGCATTCCGAATCCATCGACAATCCTTATGTTGCCTCCCGGCCCTTCAGGGTCAATGCCGGGGCCGTGCACGCATATACTTTAACTACCGGCGGTAAAACCAAATACCTTGCAGACCTTAAGGCCGGCGATGAAGTAATGCTGGTGGATTTCGAAGGCAAAACCCAGACTGCATATCTTGGCAGAAACAAGATTGAAAAAAGGCCGATGATGCTTATCGAGGCCGAGGCCGAAGGCCAGTCGATAAGTCTGGTTATGCAGAACGCAGAGACAATTCGTCTGGTCAGCCCCGATGGAAAGGCGATTTCAATTACATCCCTGAAGGTCGGCGACAAGGTCCTCGCTCACATTGAAAAGGCCGGCAGACACTTCGGTATGCAGGTCGATGAAACATTGATAGAGCGATAAGCCGCTAATCAGCTAAACACACCACAAGGGTGAGTTTAGCCACATGTGCAGAAAAACGAAACCTCACTTTCGGAGCTTGCATTCCGTTATGTCTATAGTCTCGTCCTTGTATGTGACAGTTATCTTATCGGCGGCAAAGTTCACGTAGACATCTATTGTATTTTGTTTGTATGCGCTCTCGTCTGTAACAAGTTTTCTGACTTCACTGAGCGGTACCAATAAAACGCCGTCTCGCGAGACCAGAAGGAACCCCTCGCCCTTTTTCAGAGAGGCAAGAAAACGGTCTCTAAAAGTAATTTGCCAGCCCTTTGTTTTCAGACTTCCAGGCCGGATATAAGTCTTTTGACCATCGACTATCGCCTCGTAGGCCGTCCACCCGTTAATCTGCTTGCCACGGCCAGCCAGTAGTTTCTTTAACTCATCCCCAAATACTTCTTCAAGCCCTTCTTCCTCGAGGACTTTTGCAATCAAGTTTTTCTTCAACAGAAAATAATTTAGCTCATCTATTAAAGAAGTAACCACATTTCTTTGCATTGCATTAAGAGTCGGCTGGCGCCCTTGACAAACGACCCGATATTTATTGGCCTTCAAAAGTCTGATCAGATGGAACTCTATAGCTTGCCGTACGACAGTATCATTAAAGTCAGATTGCGTAGCCGGTCGCCCATCGCTAATCACCAGAGCGTTATCCCAATTCTTTATTTTGTCCTCCGGATTCTTATGATGAGTTTTGAGTCGTTCGTAAATGTTGCCGGCTTCACCTATGTACGCTTTCCTCTGGTCGAATAATATGTAATTGCCCGGAAAAGGATTTCTGCCCATTTCCTCGTACAATTTTTCCAGCGTCTTCTCAGAACGTTCGATGTGCCAGGAGCGGATTTGTTTAGTTGTTCGCGCTCTTATTATTCCGTTGGAATTCTTAGGGTCCTCATGATACCCTATCTCGGTATCAGCCATAAGCCTACCTTTTGAGGAGAGTGATTATTGATTCTCTCAGTCTATAGGTTCGTATTTGGCCCGAGCGTCTTTGTCTTGCTTTTTCTATCTTTTCTATCTCGAGCCCCAGGTCCAAACCGATCTTCGCTATGAGCAAATCTGTGGGAACATATACATCTGCTATTAAACTGTCTCCTACAACCAATATAAACCTAGCACCTGATTTAAGAGAAGTCACAACGTTTTTCATCACCTTATATAAATCATCGAAATACTTGTGAACAATGTATGGCATATCCTCTCTTCTGTATACGCCTCTTCTACGAATGTTTTTTTTGATGTTGGTTTTTATTTCCTCAATCCAATCGTTGGTATAGGCTGAAGGGCAGCCATCGAATTTACGAATAAGTCCTTTGGAAACGTTATCGCAAACGACCATATCGTCTTTAATTTTCTTTAAGTCTCTTTGACTATGAACAAACTCCATCCACCCCATTTCTATCTTATAATTCATAACATAGTCCAACCCGTTCATATATGGCGGTGAGGTAATAACCAAATCGAACTTCGTTTTATGCCTGAGGGTCATTGCATTGGCACAGATAACCTGGCTCTCTGTATCTATGCAATCTTTGTACTGAGACTGTATCAACCGCAGGTCATCGGCTATCTGGTGGACTTTCTGGTCAAAGAGTACAAACGGTGCCGTATCATTAACTATCTTGTTTTTGACATATCCCAGGCAGGGTGTTCTCTTAAGGTTACTGCATTCGACCAAAATTGCAGAGAAAGCCAACATCAGCAAGTCTTTGACTTTTTTCTGCTTTTCAGTAGATGCTTCTATCGAGGCAATACCACCATTGATAAATTCCAAGTTATGTAGCACTTTTGACCTAAATTGCGAAGCGGATTTTAGAAAGGAAGGCGCAGGCCGCACCTTGTTTCTGGGCATTTCATTAAACGTCTTAAGTAAATAATTTGGAGAGACATCCCAACAGTTAAGCTTCGTATTGGCGATAAAATGTAGGAGAGGATTAAGTTCGGTTCCCACTGATTTGAAACCGTTGAGCTTGGCCTGGACCAAAACCGTTCCACAGCCGGCAAATGGATCAAGAACAACCGGATACCGATAAATTTTACGATACTGATGAAAAATGCCTTGGACAAATAAAGCCGAAAAACCTTGCACATATGGGGCCCACCTGTGTATGTGCTCGTTTACGTTCGGCGTAAACTGAATGGGTTGGGTGTTTTCGATTATCTCGATACCAAGTTCCTCAAGATAAGGAATAGAATCAGCAGTCGAAGACCCACCATTCTTCGGTGAGTTGAAGATGTTGCGTTTCCTCGCATCAAGGTCAATTTGCTCCAGTTCCGGAAAGAGACTCTTCATTTCTGGCCGTCAGGCAAATAGATACATATATCTGGTTTGAGTACCTAAGTTTATTAACGTTTATAATTATGGATTTTCTCAGAAGGGTTGTCAAACACTAATTTCTTTGTTTGAAACTCGATTAAGTGAGCTAACCAAGGTTTTGGTTTGACGTTCTGGCGAGGGTTGAGTAAAATTACCCAAAGCATTTACGTTTGAGGATATAATGCCACTTTGATTGAGTTGTACCGAAACAACGTTAAAAATACCGCCGGAAACAGGCGGTCAACTTATGGAGGCGAAACAATGCAATCGTCAATGAAACACATCCGCCCAGGTTGTTATAGAACCAAGTTTCACCACTGGAAAATGAAGCACCGCTGGCTGTGGTATCTATTTCCCATAACGGGATTGCTGGCGCTTATATGGTTTGTGATACGTGTGGTGCCGAAGCCATCGCGGGCAACGTATCCCTGTCAGCGGATGGCTTTTCCACTGGCCTCGGGCTTTGTGGCATGGCTTTTAGGCATAGCCGGTTCAGCAGCAGCTTTTAGAAAGGCCAAATTTA
>Ga0315285_10008394_pt1 | contig 10587 bp, 13 predicted proteins | sample YL17G09_36_MG_FD_203698 | JGI IMG/M metagenome (GOLD analysis project Ga0315285, IMG submission 203698) | Sediment microbial communities from Yellowstone Lake, YNP, Wyoming, USA - YL17G09_36 | ecosystem: Environmental > Aquatic > Freshwater > Lake > Sediment | place: USA: Wyoming | collected... | reverse complement strand
GAATGTCAGGTCTTCCCACGGGATTTTGCCATCGTTTCGCCTGGATGTGAACAACATCAAGACCCAGTTTATCCTCTTTGATTACTCCGTCGATGCCATCATCACCGGTCCTGCCGATGGCCTGACCGGCATCAATCCTTGAACCACCATATCCCAATTTCAAAAGCAAGTCAACGACAAGTGTTTCAAAGAATGCCGGGGAACTCTGTTTAACCCGTTCAAGAAGATCATGCGATAATTGCCTTCTTAATTCCTGGTAACTCGATTCCAGCGATTCCTGCGGTGTCGATATCCTGTCATATTCAGAGGGGAGAACTTTATCCTCGTTCTTATCTCTCTTGAAATCTTTAAAATCAACATACTCCTGGAATTTTTCCAGATATTTCATGTTGATTCTTTCCGGCTTCTCTTTCAGGACATCCAGACCCCGTAAAGTAATGATGTATTTACCCCGTGATGGTCTGTTCAGCAAGCCGGATTTCTTCAAATAGATTATTGCCCAGCCGACGCGGTTATTGAATCTGAATTGTCTGCCACTTGGGAGAAGCTCGTTGATCTCTTCATCGGTAAGTTTTAATTTTGTCTTTAAATGACCGAGAGCGTCCTGCGATCCATGTTCAAGTTTGTCGCCGTAAAACTCCAGTATTGGTAACATCAGACTTTGAAAATCTGGTATTGGCATAACATCACTGATTCTGCTTTAATCTACTATGATAAAAGGGTTAGTTTGATAATATTCGTGACACTGTCGCAACAATTGCTCAAACACGATCTGCGCAATTGACGGGGACAATTTGGGAAACCAATTCGGCACACGCTGTGTGACCAATCTACCCGATGGGGGCGGAATATTTCCCAAAAGAAAACCTGGTATTCTTAACCAGGTTATCCAATTATCACTGATACCTTTATTATCCTATCACTAAACTGCGATAACTGCTGAGTCATATGTTACGTTTGTGAGTCAATTGGCCAATAGGACTCACGACTGAATGGTAACAATTTCATCGCAAATGTCTTTTTTAGTTTGATTGGTTTCCAATCATCGTGACTCATTGGTTACATCAAAATAGGTGAATATTATTCCCCCTTTCCCCGAGCAGCGAGCCGTTCCCGTGCAATCGCCACAGCAGCCTTCGAGTTTCCGCTCCAGCACTTCACGGGGAGGGAGTTCGGTGAGGTACTCAGCGACGCGGATGCTGCTCGCTTCGGATATAGGGAGAGGGCTCATGCGAGAAACAACCTGTCGACTCCTTTACCGCATTGCCAGACCTTGTTAAAAGTTTCAGGAAAACCCGGCATGTTAACATGATGATAAGAACTTGTTAAGACCCGAAATAAAACATATCTGGAGCGATTTTGCCCGATTGAACGGATTTTCAGGGTTTCTTTAGAATGCAAAAACATCATGTTAAGATCTTTGTTAAGACCTTGTTAACACTCCCGTAAAACGTATTATTCCTGATTGTGGGGACAGTGAACCCACAATTCCCGGAATATAATCTTTTCTATGGAGACGGTTCTATCAACAGACGTTTTATCATGGCGCATCGAACTATCTGGAATTTCCAGATAGTTGCCGGAGACAGTTGATGCTCACACAACCCTATCATCCCCCTGCCTTCTGAGCAGCGAGCCGTTCCCGTGCAATCGCCACCGCTGCCTTCGAGTTTCTGCTCCAGCACTTCGCGGGGCGGGAGCTCGATGAAACTCCAGGAAAACCTGTATGTTAACATAAACGTTAACAGATATTCAGGATTTGTTAAGACCCGTAATACGTTACATCTGGAGCGATTCAGCCTGTTTGAACGCGTAATACGGGTTTCCCCAGAAGGCAAAAGTTTCATTGTTAACACCCTGTTAACGCTCCCGCAAGAGATATCGTCGTTTGGGAGGATTGCCCTCAGCGGTCAGGAAACCCTCCGGGCCAGACCAGAGTTTCAGGTACCGGGATGCCTCGACCTTTGCTGATGGAGAATCCCCAAGTCCAAGTAGCTGCCGGCATTCTTTATTAGAAATACTACCGTGATCCTCGACAAAACCTCGTACAATCTGAGGGTAACGGGCACCATCAATTCCCTTCGCCGCTGAATATCCTGCCTTGCCAATCAGATCTTTGGCAACGGCCTTTGTCAGATAGAATGTTGCCTCGTGAGTGTGCCCCTTTCGTTCCAGAATTCCCCGCTTTGGATCGCTCATCTGGTCGAGAATGCTTAGAGTCTGATCGCGATCCAGCTGGAGAAGTTCTTCAGCGTCCGAGGTCCGGATATACCGATGAGCTTTTAGATAGGTCAGGATCATGAGGCCATCGAGACCAATATCTTTGCCGCGTGCGTGCCATTCGGCGATAAGACGAGCCATCGAATGATCGAACGCGCCGTTATAGATTTTGAGAGTGACGTGAAATTCATCAGCTTCATACCGAGGTATCCGTTTCCCGTATTGCAACATCGGGATGAATATCTTATTGCGGCCTGTACCGGCTGATTCGACCAGCCTTAATTTTAGAAAAGCATTTGCAAGCGTCCGGTTCCGGGCAACGGGTTCATGACGAAGAATATTATGAAGGGTAATGCCCCCGATAAAACCTCCGGGGCTGGTGACCGCGAGCTCGTGCAGGGAATGCCGGATTAAAACATCGTTCGGCTGTGAATAATCCCGGTGGGTAACTGCGTTTAAAATAACCTCACGCACCACCTCAATCGGAAATGCTGGAATACGGAGCCTGAAGAGACCAACGGGGATCTCTTCTTCCGGATTTACCGGGCTTGAGAATATTCCTTCCAGTTTCTCAATAATCTGAAGAAGACTCATTCGCCAGAGATCGTTTCTTGCAACTTTTGTTTCAGAGATTTGATGAACGTAGTGAACCTGGCTTTGAGGAATTTTTTCCGAGATTACATCTGGTTTTCCAAAAAGCAGGAGTCCGGTGTTTGTCACCGATCCATTCCGCACGGCCTCAAGGCCCTGAAGAAATGCAGCGTCAGACATCGTTAGCAAGGCTGATTCCGGGTTGCGGCTTCGCAGAAACGAACGGGCCCTGGCGATTTCGAGAGGATCGAGATCTTCCAGACTAACTCCTGATGCTCGTTCACCACTCCAATCTAGTGCACCGGACGATATTCTCATGGTCACAAACTCATCCGGGTCGATGGGCATACAGTTTTTACCAATCCGTCTTTTGAAAACTCCTTGCGCAGTTCCATACGGGGGAGAATTTCCTTTCGGAACTCTCACAATTAAGAGACGACCGGTACCTTCGGGGACAGCTAATTCTTCCACATCCACTTGCAAATGGGGACGGGTGCCATCAAAGATTCCTCTGCGCCAGGTATCAATATTATACCCATGAGCACCATGAATCGCTTTCGACCGCCCGACTGTTTTATCCATTACTCCGAATATGACAACTCCGCCTTCGCCGTTAGCAAAACATGCCGCATATTCCAGAGCAATTTTCATTTCATCTTTTGGATTATGCCATGGTTTGAAATCCAGATTGGACGATTCAAGATTGTCGGCGATGGTATGGTTTAGGTGATCCAGGAGATTCAGGATCTCTGCATTCGATGGAACACTCATACAATTACCTCGGCACGGCATTCTTTATGGTTCTGTAAATGTGCACGAAGTGTGTGAACAATCTTACAAGTTGGAAAACAGTTGCCTACCCACTGAGTAGACAATTGTTGCGACACTGTCGTAACAACGTTCCCAACAGTATCAGAATTATGTTCGGTCAAGAATCTTCCTCGCATTCTCACCGCTCCGCTACCAAGCACACGGGCATCCACATTGAGCTGCTCCTTCCCCCTTCCATCTGAACTATTCGGAATTTCCTAATAGTTGCTTCCGGGTCCAATTCCTTTTCTTCGTAAATATTTCGGATGTGTTCATTAATTGTCGTGACGGATTTTTCAAACAAATCCGCGATAAGTTTCTGGGTTAGCCATACGGATTGCTGGAACAGGCGCACCTGAACCCGGGATTCTCCATTTTCCGTCTGATATATCAAAAACTCTGATGCAGCACGATCCGCATCATAAATCTCAGGCAGATTTTCCTCCGTCATCAGTTTTCCCTTCCGCATTCCTTTAATTCCATCATCGTTTCCATCGGTACCGGAATTGTCCACTCACTGAGTGGATAATTGTCTTCCCACTGAGTAGACAACTGTCTCGACATTGCCCGGACAATTGTCCAGACACTGTCTGGATTATGTCCGGTCAAGGATCTTCCCCACATTCTCACCGCACCGCTCCTCAAGCACACGGGCCTCCGCATTGAGCCGCTCCAGTTCCTCATCGGCGTGAAGAACTCTCCACCCATCTGCCCTTCAATCATTGCAAATTTGCCGTGTTACTGGTCAGATTCGACCGGGCATGAAATATAGTTAATGAAATATCCAAGCTCGCTGCCGGCACGTTCGGGATCTTTCTGCTATTGCTGCACGGATCCAAAATCGATCCCGCCCAAGCAGACAATCACCGCATCGGGGATGTACTGCGGCGTGCTTGCATGGAGAGAAGAGCCGGGGGAACAACCACGTTACCCCACCTTCTCCCCCATCACGTTCCCCGCCAGCCTCCTCGCCTCCTTGGCCCGCTTCCCAACAGATCGATCCTCCTGCTCAAACTCCTGATCGATCTTGTCCCGGATACTCCAGCGCTGCGAACCGTCATCGCCCATCGAACACCATGCGGACAACCGGTACAGGCACAGCTCCTGGTCCTCCCGTTTTTGGAGCTGGCGGAAGAGCCGGGTTCTCATCTGATGGGTTAGGACCATGACCGTCCCCTCGCAGATATCCGAGAACAGGCTCATCCTTTCCTTCATCCAGGGTGATGTAAGCGCCTTCTGGTTACACGCTGCGATATAATCTATCGTAAGCGAATCCTTTCCCTCGTAATTCTCCACCCTCCCGATCACCTGGATCTCAAGGACCATGAACTCCTCTCCTTCCAGCAGCCCCCGCCGGGCTTCTTCCTCGGTCTGCTCTTTAATCTCCGGCCGGTATTTTATTTCCGTTACGACCTCAAACGTATCTTCAGGCATTCATTTCCCTCCGTTGTTTTGGTAAGAATCAATCATAGAGCATACAAGTATCGCATCATCAGGTATTGCATCACGCATGAGCCTGCCCTCGCACTTCCCTGCCGTAGCAGTGTTCACATAACCGTACTTGTGTCGTGCGATCGATCCATACCGACCGTTCCAGTCCGCATACCGAGCACTTCCCCACATCCGCCGTTACCCGCATACACTGGGAAACATCCACAGTCCCCGGCAACGGGACCGAAGCCATCTGCTCCGCTTTCATTGCTTCATTGTAGCATGAGCGACACACCCGCCGGGCAGCCTGCTGGTCCTTGGGCCGGGCCCGACGCTCTTTGGTAAATTTTTCAATAAACCAGGAGCCTTTCTTCCCGCAGGCAAAACACGCGGTCTTCGGCTCCGGAGGTTCGAGTTTTTTGTAATCGCGGGCTTTGATGGCCCGGGGTTGATCCTTGTTTACAGCAGAGGGGGTCGAATCCGGGCTCATTTCAGCAGTTTTACAGCATGTGCTGTAAGTCATCGGAGTGCGTTCTGGTATTTTATTTCCAGATTGCGCGGAAATTTGCAGAGATCGTTTTTCATTTACAGCAGATTGGGAATCATGGAGACACTGAGTACTCTGCAAACCGGGTTCTGATTGAGTAGCAGCATTCTCTTTCTGCTGTAAATTACCTTCTCTTAGTACAGAATTATTATTATAAACAGGAGTATCAGGGAATCCGGGTTTGGAAATTGCGCCATTTTGATTTACAGCAGTTGCTGTAAAACTGCTGTAAACGTGCTGTAATGCTGTAAATGACCCTGCGCCACGATCATCATTTCCGTCGTGCGGGTCGTGGTCGAGCCAGCAGGATCCGCCATTCGCCCACTGCCGGAAGATCTCGCGGTTCCACGTGAACGCTTCGGTCCTGCGGCGGATCGCATATCCGTCAGTCTCGGTTACGGTCACTGTCCGGTCGGTGAACGAGAGGGCCGGACACTTTTCCAGTAGGCCCGTGTAGTTCTTTCCCCGGCTGTCGTAGCCTTTAATCATCCGGTAAATTCCCATGTAGGACGCGCCGCTGAACCGCTGGAGATCCTGGATGGTGAACTCCGGCAGGTCCGCCTTCTCAATGATCGCTAGCAGGTCGGACTCTTTCTTCGTCATCTTTGATTCCTGTCCGCCCGCTGTTCCGTTCAGCAGCGTGAAGACATTATTTGCATCGGTGAAATCCGCCTCGTCGGCGTACACGCAGAGCGTCCCGTCCTCACTCGTCTTCTGCCGGCGCTGCATGAAGAAGAGAGCCGCATGACTCTTGATCAGATCGTAGAGCATATCGGGGTTGCGGCGGTTGCAGATTGCGTTGAACCGTACCCGCTTCGAATAGGGAATGATCACCCAGATTGTCTGCTCATGCAGGATCTCCCAGATAGTCCTGCAGGTTCTGAGCTCATCAGTCTCTTCAACAAATGAGTCCGGGTCCAGCATCTCCCGGGTCTGCTTCGCCGTAAGTACCCGTCTATCCTGCTCGGAGGACTCATCGATCCAGCAGGTCAACATTCGGTTCATCACCTGGTCGTCCCCGGTCCCTTCCTTCTTTGCGATCCACCAGACGCACTGCTCAGGAATCGTACAGACTCTGGACGTGAGATCCTTTGTCACGGTAGTGTGGGTGATCGGCTCATGGAAGTTCGATGTTGCGGACTTCAGGATTTCCTGTATTCCATCAGAGAGTTCAGTGTCGTCGCTCATCAGCACCGTTCGGGGCCGGAGATCCTTCATGTAATAGAGGGCTTTGTTGCTGACCGTGCCTTTCACCTTGTACCGGTCCGGGACCTGTCGCATCATCTTGCGGAAGGCATGGGTCTTGCCCTTGCCGCTCTCACCCGTGACCGATACGTGCAGCCCGTCCGAGTTCTTCACTGCTTGCGATGCCATCGAGAGGATCATGCAGCGGGCTAAGATGTCATCACCGACATGCTCCTGGGAAAATGTTTTCAGCATGAGTGCAACCGGATCTCCGTGTTCAAGCACGTCGAGAGCCGCTGTCCGGGCATCGGGATTTGCTGTTTCCGGGGCCGGACTACTCATGCCTTCGTCTTCAGCTTTTGCCTTCGCCCGGTCCTTCCGCCAGCCTTGTTGCTTCTGTTCCCAATCCTTCCGCTTCGCTGCCCGGTCCGGCTCGCACCGCTCGCGGAGCTCCTGCCACCGCTGTGTTCCGCCACCGCAGGATGCGTGCTTACATCCCGCAAAGACTGCACCGTTTGAAAACTGGATCGCGAACGCACCATCCTTGTGTGCCGATGAAAACGGGCACTGGTCGAGCACATACAAACGCCCGTTTGCATAGGGTTTTTCAGATTTTACCGCGATACCGTGCTCACGGAGCCAATCCGGCAAATTGAAAATCTTTTTATACCCCTTTGTTTCCACTGGAACGAACATCTGTGCAAGTGCCTCAGTGGGGAGTCGGGCAGCCAGTTCGCGGAGTTGCTCAACCGTCACAACCTGCAGCAGGTCCGGGGCCGAAATAATCCGGCTCCTCCGGTGCGGGCGTTCGGGGGTGTTGTCACCCTTCCGTGACACCGTGCCATAGAGTTTCCAGATGCGGGCCGCGTTGAAGTTCGCCGTATCGACGCTTACCCGCTCATCCGAGAAGAGGGCATCGAGCGTCGCAAGACAGCTCTTGACAAGTGCTGTCGCTGCTTCATCGTTGGGCAAGTCGATGCGGTAGAGCAGGTGGGCCCCGTTCCCACTGTCCGCCCGGATTGGCTCAGGGAAACCGAGCCCGGCAATCCATTGAGCCACCTCTTCGGCTTTCACGAGCGCAAGGCCGTGCTCCTCATCCGTGCTCGACACACCGCTCGGTCGCAGGGGATCGATATCGATCGGCAGCCAGCGGCGGCGGCGGATATCCGCATCGCTCGTTGTACTGTCCTTCTTGCCGAGCCGTATTTTGATGCGATTAGAACGGCGTGATAGCAGGGCCGGGTTCACTTCGTTCAGTGTAACATAGATGCCGTGGACCGAGCCATCTGCATCCAGCGGTTCCACGGAACGGACCAGGGCATTATAATCGTTGAAGTAGCCGCTGTGCGTGAACTGGTCGGTGAGGGCCCGGACTTCGACAACCTGCCCGGGCCCGGCTATTCGGGCAACTGCATCACGAAGCAGTCCATCCACGGGTCACCACCCTCACCCTGGCAGCCGTCCGGACTTAAGAAAAAATACCGGTTAACCATGCCCGTCGCCTTCTTTCCGGGCAGGGTCTTCCTGATGTACCCGCTCATCGTGTTCATTGCGGGTCTCGACAATTACCGTATACCGATTGTGGAACTTTTTCTCAACCGTGATCTGGAATATTAACTCACGCTTCCCCTTGATCTGGTCGGCGATCGTTTTTGGGATCAGGTGGAGCGGGATGCCCGTGATCTGTTCCGATGTCATGGTCAGAGGATCCATTTCATCCGGCATAGGCTGCAACCTCCTGGATGGTGCTGGCAAAAACTTCGTAGCAGTGGATCGCATTGTTCGGTGACACAACCCACTCTTCGCACCGCAGGAACACGGTGCCCGGTGATATCGAGAGCAGTGAGCGGAACTGGCAGATGTCGTACCGGCAACGGGATTCGACATATGCTTCGTTCACCGAACCTTTGGAAAGCCGGAGTTTCACACAGAGGGCCTCGTAGTCACCTTTCATCCCAATGAGATGAAGCAGGATGTAACGCGAGAGGAAGCTATCGGTCACCGGTTGAACCGGCTCATAACCCCGTGACACCAGCAATTTTGCAGACCGGGTCTTTGCCTCATGGAACGACTGCTGCGGGATCATGCTGAGCCTCCAGAAGGTACCGGGCTTTTCGGTAAAACCGGTAGATTATCCGGTGCGGGTTTGGGAATTTCCCGCACGATGTCTTTTTGTATCTCGAAACACCGGAAACCATAGTACAGGGAATAGATCCAGATCTCGCAGCGGAGCCCGGGTTCTCCGGTATGGCGTGCGAGATGCTTGCGGAACTGCACAATGTCGAGATGGTATTTTCCCTGAACGATGTCAACGGTCAGGGAAAGATGGGATATTTTTCTGATTTTAATGCAGCGTGTCTCATCGGATCCCCGTGATGCAACGAGGTGGGCAGGTGGAAGACGCTTATTGAATCCGGATGGGATGACCCGGACCGTATACCCATGGACCTGGAGCAGCTCGCGGGCCCCGTCCTCGATCAGCGTGCCGCGACGGCTTGTCATCCCGCAACACCTCTGATGGGTCGCGGTGACAGGACAGCACCGGATCTCTGATCGATGAGCTTATCCGGCAGGACCTCGATCGCAGAATAGTTTCCCCAGGGCATCGAGACCCAGACTTCGTAGTGCTCTCCGCTTTTTTCAGGATTGGTTCTCATCATCCTGCGGAGGATCCGGATCTCGTCATAACAGAACCGCGCAATTTCCTCTCCGCTCGTAAGGATATTGGGTGAGAGTTTCAGTTTCACGTGGAGAGTTTCTTCAGCACCGCGATAGCAGACGAATGTTTCGGGTGAATACCGCTCCCGGAGTGAGATCATTCTGACCACTTTATAGCCACGGCTCTTAAGGATGGGAACAGCATTCATTGAAATCGTGTTAAGCAGGCTCGAAATCATGCGGTGCCTCCGTTAGAAGAAGAGATAATTTCGCTATCCTGTGTGGCTGATGGTACTTCAAAGAAAATGCAGGACACGTCCTCACCGAGGGCAACCGCGAGAAACTTGTCGCGGGGGAGCATGTAACGCTGCCTGCCCATTGCGATGATGATGGCCCGACCGGATGGGCTGAGATAGACCGAACCGGATACCTGCGGGCACTCCTGCGGTGTGGGCCCTTTTTTAAAGAGGGATACCCGCTCGCCAACAAAGAGCAGCATGCCGAGATCTTCCGGGCAGATGAAATGCGGTTCACCCCAGATGCGGACATGTACGCGGCCTTCACCTCCGCACATGATCTGGCCGCCGGCAAAAGCGGTCATGATGAACCTCCCAGTCCGGTAGTTGCAGGGTTCGCACGATGGCGGTGGGAAACGACAGCACGTTGCAGCCGCAGCCCGGAATTTTCAACCGACCGCCAATGGGGTTGTACCACATCCTCAGAAGGAACAATTACCCAGACACCGCGTTCAACCATGATCTTTCCAATGCCCTGGAAGCCGGTCCGCTTTTCATAAGCGTCGACTGCTTCCTGTGTGACCCTCAGGGGTTCACGTGCATTACCCTGCATTTTTACACCATTTTTCTGAAATGTTCGCCAGCGATACCGGAACGAGCGGGAAAGAAATCTTTTCGCTCGTCCATGATTCAGAAAAGACGCCGGTTCCGGTGGTGGATAGAGCCCTGGCTAAAATCCGGTAAATTAACTCCTGTGAAGATTCGGCAGGTAACCTATCAGATAATTGCCAGGAAATCTATTCAAACACCGATCGCCGGCGTCTAACGATTACCAAAAAAAGTGTACAGAGAGAAGATTGGAGCGTGGCCGCTCGTCAGTCTGTACCTCTTGCCCATTTTCATTGCATT
>Ga0315285_10008392_pt1 | contig 10588 bp, 13 predicted proteins | sample YL17G09_36_MG_FD_203698 | JGI IMG/M metagenome (GOLD analysis project Ga0315285, IMG submission 203698) | Sediment microbial communities from Yellowstone Lake, YNP, Wyoming, USA - YL17G09_36 | ecosystem: Environmental > Aquatic > Freshwater > Lake > Sediment | place: USA: Wyoming | collected... | reverse complement strand
ATGGCTTCTCTCACCCTGTCTGTTGTTGGGCGAACTAAATCGTTCTTGGGCACCTTCAATTGTTGCCCCTTAGCAATACCACCGGTAATTCGCATTGTCCAGAACCTTTGTCAGCATATTATACATTGACTTATTCTATAGTCAAGCTTGCTCCTTGGAAATCCTACCTGTCATTCTGAGCGGAGCGAAGAATCTAGAGTCCCTTCGCTGTCGCTCAGGGTGACATGCGGGGGTACTACAGTCACGCTTTGCCCTTTCTTTTGTGTGTGTGCTATACTTTCAGACGGCATTTTAGTACCCATGAAAAACCTCGTTTTTCATAGGTAACGAGATAGTGAGGCCTGACTACTTGTTAGCAGATTTCGGTTACATCGGGATACTCCTTATCGTAGGTATTCTGTTCACGGTTACTACTCTGCTTCTGCCTCTGACACTTAGCTTTTTCAAGATCGTACCCAGGAAAAGCAATCCAGCCAAGACTTCCACCTATGAGTGTGGCATGGAAACTATCGGCAAGACCTGGGTTCAATATAACTTCCGCTATTACTTCTTTGCTGTTCTTTTCGTTGCGCTCGACGTGTTAACTGTTTTTCTGTATCCCTGGGCGGTTAATCTTAAAGGGCTGGGTTTGTTTGGGCTGATTGCGGTAGCTGTTTTCTTCGTCATCCTTATGGTGGGATATATCTATGCCTGGCTTAAAGGGGCTCTAGAGTGGAAATAGAAGGATACGGAGTCATGCCCTTGAAAGAGATTGATATAGCTGAGGGCTTGAAGATCAACTCGCTGATGGAAGCTTCCCAGCAGCCGATACCTGACCCTGACAAGTGGCTTGATGAGGAGATAAGGCGGAACGTTCTTATTACTACGGTGGACTATGTGCTTGATTGGGCACGGTCGCGGTCACTATTTCCGCTCATGTTTGGGTTGGCCTGCTGTGCTTTTGAGATGATCGGTGCGGCAGCTTCGCGTTTTGATATTGCTCGCTTCGGCATGGACATATTTCGCTGGTCACCGCGCCAGGCTGACTTGATGATTGTTGCCGGAACGCTTACTTGGAAGATGGCGCCGGCAGTGAAATTAGTCTATGAGCAGATGCCGGAGCCCAAATGGGTTATAGCTATGGGTGCTTGTGCCATCAGCGGCGGCACATTCAGAGAATCCTACAGCGTTGTCCCTGGGATTAATCGCATAATCCCTGTTGATGTCTATTTGCCCGGTTGTCCGCCTCGGCCTGAGGGGTTGCTTCATGGCATAAGGAAGATACACGAGAAAATCATCAGGGAGAGCATAAGGAAAGCGTGACCAAAGCCTTAAATGGTGAGGAAGTAGCCAAGAAGATAACTAAGAAGTTTCCTGGCTCTATTGCCGCTGCTGATAAGGCAGCTGTCGTTGTCACGAGGAAATCTCTTTATCAGGTAGCGGAATTTCTAAAGAATACGCCAAAGCTTGATTTCGACTATCTGACTAATCTCACTGCCGTCGACTATACGGATTATTTTGAAGTTGTCTACCATCTGATTTCGTTGAAGCATAACCACAGTGTGGTTTTGAAGGCCAGATGCTATGACCGCGACAAGCCAGCAGTACCTTCAGTGGTCAGCTTGTGGCGGGCGGCTGATTTTCAGGAGCGAGAAGCTTATGACCTCATGGGTATAATCTTTGAAGGTCATCCTAATTTGAAACGTTTATTGCTCTGGGAAGGTTTTGTTGGACATCCGTTGCGGAGGGATTATCTCTGAGATGGCGATAAGGACTGAGCCTTTTATTCTTAATATAGGTCCGCAGCACCCATCAACTCACGGTGTCTTTCGCATGAGGGTTACTCTTGATGGCGAGGTGGTTGTTGATGTGGAACCTGTTATCGGTTATCTTCATCGGGGAATCGAGAAGTTGGGGGAAACCAGAACTTATACCCAAATAATCCCGCTAACCGACAGGCTTGACTATGTGGCTTCCATGACGAACAATTTTGCCTATGTGCTGGCAGTGGAGAAGCTGGCCAGCATAGAGGTTCCGGAGCGGGCTGAATATCTGAGGATAATCATGGCTGAGATGATGCGTATTGCCAACCATCTTATGGCGATTGGCTTTTTCCTTAACGATCTTGGAGCTATGATGACGCCGGTATTGTATATGTGGCGGGAGAGAGAAAAGCTATTAGACCTATTTGAGATGGTTTGCGGTCAGCGACTTACCTATAACTATATGCGTATTGGTGGCGTCAGCCATGACATCCCTGAAGAATTCTTGCCAGCTTTGAAGAGATTTGTGGCTGAGATGCCAGGATTTATTGATGAATATGACCGGCTTCTGTCTCAGAATGAGGTTTTGCTGGCAAGGACTAAAGGCGTTGGAATATTACCTAAAGATACGGCGATAAATACTGCGGCCAGCGGTCCGGTGCTTCGTGCTAGCGATGTGAAGTGGGATATTCGTCGAGCTGATCCGTATTCAATTTATGACCGCTTTGACTTTGAAATACCGGTTGGCACCGTTGGCGATTGCTACGACCGATACTGGGTAAGGATGCAGGAGATGAGGCAGAGCGTACGCATTTTGGAACAGGCGATAGCCCAGTTGCCGGAAGGTGAGGCTTGTGCCAAAGTACCTCAGTTGTTGCGGCCACCAGTCGGTGAAGTATACGGGCATATAGAGGCACCCAAAGGCGAGCTTGGCTTTCATTTGGTCAGCGATAATTCTATTGCCCCTTACAGATTCCATATTCGTGCTCCAACGCTGATTAACATGACTGCTCTAAAGGACATGGCTATAGGTTGGAAAGTGGCCGACTTGATAATTATATTTGGCAGCATAGATGTCTGCCTGGGGGAGATAGACAGGTAATGACGCTGCTGGAACAATTTCAGTTATGGCTAGGTAGTATCTGGCCGGGTTGGGCAGCTTACATTGTGCCAGCCATAGTCGGCATAGTGGTTGTTCTCGGTTTCGTCTTGACCATGGTTATAGTCTTTATCTGGTATGAGCGGCGGCTGCTGGGCCGGTTTCAAGTTCGTTTGGGCCCCAACCGGCTTGGGCCGGAGGGGATTTTCCAGCCGATTGCTACCGCTGTGAAGATATTGTTGAAGGAGGATATTGTGCCGGCCAAGAGTGATAAGGTGATTCACTGGCTGGCGCCGGTTATTGTCTTTGTGCCGGTGTTGATGATTTTCGCTGTAGTGCCATTCGGTGAACGTGCCATCCTAACTGATCTGAATGTAGGCGTGGTTTATGTAGTGGCAATCAGTTCTATATCCGCAGTCGGCATATACATGGCGGGTTGGGCATCCAATAACAAATATGCCTTGATATCAGCTCTGAGGGCAGTAGCCCAGATGGTGAGCTATGAGTTGCCAGTGGTTCTAGCGATTCTGGGTGTGGTGTTGATGTCTGGATCGCTGTCGATGACACAGATTGTAGCCTCACAGAAAATCCCCTTCCTTTTACTGCAGCCTCTGGGCTTTGTTATCTTTTTCCTGGGGACGGTTGCTGAGATGAACCGCAGCCCGTTTGACCTTCTCGAAGCTGATTCTGAAATCGTCGCTGGCTACCACATTGAGTATTCCGGAATGAAGTTTGCCATGTTTTATCTCGGTGAATATGGCCATGCTCTAGCTTATTCGTGTATTATTGCTACCCTGTTCCTGAGCGGCTGGCAAGGGCCGTTGTTGCCGCCGATTATATGGCTCGTAATTAAGGTCATGGCGGTGTTTTTCGTTATCGTGTGGATGCGCAGTACACTTCCCAGATTGCGTGTGGACCAGTTAATGGCTTTTGCCTGGAAGGGCCTACTGCCTATGGCGATAATCAACCTGTTTATCGTTGCTGCCGAGGTACTATGGCTGTCAGAAATTACGCCATGGTTAATGGTGGCAGTGAACTTCGTTTTTGCTGGTGTGCTAGTCCTGTTGTGGTCGAAGCTGTTTACTTTAGGAGGCGGCCGAGTTGAAGTTTGAGAGATATGGAATCGGCATAGCTAAGGGGATGGCGGTAACCTTCAAGCACCTGTTTCGTGCCCCTATAACTGTGCAATATCCTGAGGAGAAGCTGATTGTCTCAAGGCGCATAAGAGGCAACGAGCTAGTGTGGTATCCAGACAAATGTACTGGCTGTGCTACCTGTGCCAAGAGTTGCCCTCAGGGAAATATTGAGATTGCTACTCATGTAGGTGACAAGAATAATTACGTGGTTGATAAGTTTGAGGTAGATACGGGACGTTGCATGTTCTGTGGCTTATGTGTCGAGGCTTGCCCCTTTGATGCGTTGGCTATGGGTATTAGCTACGAGCGGGCGCAGCATAGACGTAAACAACTTGTTTTGAGCAAAGAAGAGCTTCAGTTATCTGATGTCAGGCAGCCCAGTGGTTATGCTCGACCAAGAATTGAGGCAAGTCTGCCTAAGCAGAGCCTGCTTATCTACTGGGATAAGGAGGAAGGTGGGCAGAAATTGAGCTGGCTGGGACTGAGCAAGAAGAGAGGCCGTGGTGTTTGATATCGTCTTCTGGATATTGGCAGCCGTGACTGTCGGCGCAGCATTGGCTGTAGTTATCTTGCGTGATGTCTTTCGGGCGGCTCTTTCACTAGTCCTGCTTTTCTTAACTATAGCTGTGATTTATATAACTCTTTATGCAGACTTCCTGGCGGTTGTGCAGATTCTTATTTATGTGGGAGCTATCTCAATATTGATTATCGTCGCCATCATGCTTACACGCGAAGTCTGGCACGGTAGTCCATCAGGGAAGCTGCGCATTCCTGCCTTGGTAGTGAGCTTGCTGCTTTTAGGGACACTGGTTTTCACTGTGATGAGTACCAAATGGGAAACGAGCGGTGAGCCACCTCAGCAACCGACAACAGCGGCTATAGGTTTAAGCCTGTTCGGCGAGGGCGGTTTTATATTGCCTGTGGAAATTACCGCAGTGTTGCTCCTGGCAGCGGTGCTGGGTGCCATCGTGTTGATAAGGGAGAAATAGAAATGTCGGTTGGATTAGAACATTACCTTGTCTTATCAGCGGTTCTTTTCTCCATCGGGTTGTACGGAGTTCTGGCTAAGCGTAATGCTGTAGTCATTTTGATGTGCATTGAAATTATGCTCAATGCAGTGAATATCGCTCTGGTTGCTTTTTCCCGTTATGTTGTGCCAATGTTTCTTACCGGGCAGATATTTGCCATATTTGTCATCGTGGTGGCTGCGGCTGAGGCTGCCGTTGGTATAGCTATAATAATCGCTATTTATCGAAGTCGCGAATCTGTTGATGTTGACAAATTCGACTTGATGAAATGGTAGTGAACTAGGATATGTGGATTCAGGTTAAGAGCGCACCTAATTTGATAATAGCTGAGATGTGGAAGGAATTCTTTGAGGGTGAGGGAATACCGACGCGGATTCTGCCTGACCGAGAGAAAAAGTCAGGCAGCGGCGAATTGGCTAGCTATCGTATCCTTGTGTCCCAGGAGAAGGAACATGTTGTCGAGGAGGTCTTGAGGAGACTCTAATGCCGCATCAGGTTCCGTGGCTAATCTTTCTGTTACCCTTCTTCTCACTTATCGTTATTTCCTTTATTCTCCGGCCTTTCTTAAATAATCGCCCCAAACTCAGTGGTTATGTAACTATTGGAGCTATCGGCATTTCCTGTATCTTTTCCTTCTGGGTGCTGGCTGAGGTTTTGGCTGCTCCCGGGCATAAGCTGGACATACCTGATATACAGTGGATGGTGGTCGGTGATCTAAATGTTCATATCGGGCTAATAGTTGATTCTCTGACTGCTGTAATGCTGGTGGTGGTTAGCTTTGTCAGTCTGATGATTCAAATTTATTCTCAAGGTTATATGCACGGTGACCCCGGCTACCATCGCTATTTTGCCTTTATGTCTCTTTTCACCGCCTGCATGTTGGGCCTGGTTATGGCTGATAACCTTGCTTTTCTTTTTCTCTTCTGGGAAGGTGTCGGTTTAGGCTCTTATCTTCTCATCGGCTTTTGGTTTCATCGGCCTTCTGCTGCCAATGCAGCCAAGAAGGCTTTCATAGTTACCCGCTTTGGTGACTTCGGTTTTCTGGCGGCTATACTTTTGCTTTTCTACCATACGGGAACCTTCGATATTGAGCAGTTGCATGGCTTAGCTGTAGCTGGCGCTCTGGCTGGGACAACTTTAACTTGGGCAGCCATCGGTGTTTTCTCAGGGGCTGCTGGCAAATCAGCGCAGTTCCCCTTACACGTCTGGTTGCCTGATGCCATGGAAGGCCCGACACCGGTCAGTGCCCTCATACATGCGGCGACGATGGTGGCTGCCGGAGTCTTCTTGGTGGCTCGTCTTTTCCCACTGTTTGAGCATTCCCAGGTAGCTTTAACTACAGTAGCAATCATCGGCGGTTTTACAGCTATTTTTGCTGCCAGCATGGGGCTGGTGATGACCGACATCAAGCGTGTATTGGCTTATTCCACTATAAGCCAGCTAGGCTACATGATGCTGGGTCTAGGTGTTGGTGGTGTTGCCGTCGGCATCTTTCACTTGTTCAATCATGCTTTCTTCAAAGCACTCCTGTTTCTTGGTGCCGGTAGTGTCAACCATAGCACGGGAACTTTTGACATGCGGGAGATGGGTGGCTTGCGCAAGGCAATGCCATGGACTTATGTTACCTTCCTCATTGCTTCATTGAGTATTGCTGGTATCTGGCCGCTTTCTGGCTTCTGGAGCAAAGATGAAATCCTGGCATACTCCTTCACCAATAACCCGATACTGTTCTACCTAGCCATGATTACCGTATTTATGACGGCTTTCTATATGTTCCGAGCTGTATTCCTTACTTTTGGTGGCGAGTACCGAGGTGGAGCCGTATCAAGCCACGGTGGGCATAGAGGTGGAAAGCTTCACGAGTCACCGGCGGTAATGGTTGTTCCTATGGTCATTCTGGCTGTTTTGTCGGTTGTTTCTGGATGGCTCAATGTTACCGGCTCATTCGGCCAGTTTCTAGGTCATGGTGGAAATGGTGAAGTGCCTAGTTTTGTTGAAGGTTTCTTCGGTATGCTGGCACGTCCGTTGCCTTTAATATCGCTGCTGGTGGCTGGTTTAGGCATTTTCCTGGCTTATGCCATGTACAGTGTTAAGTGGCTGTCGGCTGAAGCTGTGGGCAAGGTTTTTAAACCTTTTTACAACCTGTTTTATAGAAAATATTGGTTTGATGAGCTTTATGAGAGAGTGATTGTGGTCAGGGTTCTGGTTGACGGGATTTTTGCGGCGCTCAGCGTCTTTGACTCCCGTGTTGTTGATGGTGCGGTGAACGGTGTCGCTAGCGGCACTGCTGAGGCAAGTGGAGTTATGCGGCGGGCGCAGACAGGGCAGTTGCAGGCCTATGGCATAGCTATTGCCATAGGTGTGATAGCAATCGCAGTCTGTTTTTATCTATTTGGTTGAGATAAAGGAGAGTGTTTAGAGGTTCCTATGTCATTCTGAGCAAAGCGAAGAATCTGGAGATCCTTCGCTGTCGCTCAGGGTGACAAGTGAATATGAGGTAAATGGACTTGGGTTTCAATTATCTAACGACTATAGTCTTCCTCCCGGTAGTCGGGCTTGTAATTATTGCCTTATTGCCTAAGCCACAGCCAAGGACGATAAAGCTTGTAGCTCTGGCTTTCACCTTGGCTTCCTTTGTCTTGTCCTTGGTCGTCTTCTGTCTTTTCGACCGTTCTGCCGGTGCTATTGGGCAAATTCAGTTTGAGGAAAAGCTCCCCTGGATATCGGCAATCAATGCTTTCTACCATCTTGGTGTTGATGGCCTAAGCTTGCCTCTGGTGATACTGATGACTTTCCTTGGCGTCTTGGCGGTGCTGGTGTCATGGAATATTAAATTGAGGCCCAAAGAATATTTCATCTGGTTGTTGCTCTTGGAAACGAGCATACTGGGAGTCTTTTGTTCTTTAGACCTTGTTTTGTTCTTCCTTTTCTGGGAATTAGAGCTTATCCCAATGTATTTCCTTATTTCAATCTGGGGCAGCGGCAGAAAAGAGTATTCAGCTATCAAGTACGTGATATATACCTTGGTCGGCAGCGCCATGATGCTGGCTGGCATTTTAAGCATTTATTTCACCACTGGCAGCCTGAATATGATGGAGTTGGCAGGTCTGGCTGCAGCTAGACCATTTATCCCGTTGGCGGCCATGTTCTTCTTGTTGCTGGTTGGTTTTGCCATTAAGCTGCCGGTGGTTCCGTTGCATACCTGGTTGCCTGATGCCCATACGGATGCTCCGACGGCGGTGAGCGTGATTCTGGCCGGGGCGTTGCTGAAGATGGGTGGCTATGGGATGATCCGGCTTTGCGTAACCATTTTCCCTGAGGTTGCCCTGCACTATGCTCCGTTATTGGTGGCTTTTGCCGTGGTCAGTGTGCTCTATGGTGCAGCGGTCACTTTACGGCAGAAGGACTTGAAGCGGCTGATCGCTTACAGTAGCGTCAGCCACATGGGGTATGTGCTTCTTGGTATCTTTGCTTTGAGTCAGGTAAGTTTGACTGGCGCTACTTTGCAGATGTTCAGCCATGGCATTATCACCGGGCTTCTCTTCGCCATGGTGGGACTGGTTTACGATAAATCTCATGAGCGTAATCTCGACAACTTAGGCGGGCTGGCCCGGCAGATGCCGGTTATTGTGGTTGTTTTCAGCATTGCCGGTTTGGCGTCGTTAGGTTTGCCGGGCACAAGCGGCTTTGCTGCTGAGTTTATTACCTTCGTGGGTAGCTACTCAAGCCTAGCCGTTGAAGGCATTCGCCTGTACACCATTCTGGGTGTCTTTGGGATTGTCTTAACCGCTGGCTACATTCTATGGATGTTGCAGCGCATTTTCTATGGTCCGCCGTTGGATAAGTTCAGTGGCGTGCCTGATGCTAACAATATCGAAAAAGTGTGTATCTTTTCCTTTGTTGGTGCAATTATGCTTGTCGGTCTCTATCCAGCCATTCTCACTGATGTCATTAAGCTGGGGGTTGAGCCAATAGCGAGGCTGATAGGTTTGTGATAGGGGTGGTTTAATAAATGACAGCTAATGAGCTTAGTTTGTTAACGCCTGAACTCAGTCTTCTGGGTTTTGCCTTGGCGGTAATTCTGCTGGACCTGTTTATCAAGCAGAAGAAGGTTCTGGCTGCTGTCAGCATAGCTGGCGTGATAGTCTCTGCTGGTTTTACGGTGGCGATGTGGGGAGCACCCAGTGTTGCTATTTTCTACGGCATGCTGGCGGTTGACAACTTTGCTCTTTTCTTCAAGCTACTGGTTTTGGCAGCAGTTGGCCTGATTATCCTAGCCTCTCAGGACTATGTGAGCAAATTCGAGAGATTTCAGGGTGAGTATTATGCGTTAGTGCTCATCTCAGCTGTAGGTATGATGCTGCTGGTGGCAGCAGCCGACCTGATTACTATCTATGTGGCTTTGGAATTGAGCGGCATCTCGCTGTATGTGCTGGCCAGCTTTTTAAAGGAACAGAAGTCAACCGAGGCAGGGCTGAAGTACTTGCTTCTAGGCGCTGTTGCCTCGGCGGTGCTTCTTTATGGTATGGCCTTGGTCTTCGGTTTTACGGGAAAGACTTGTCTGGTGTGTATTGCCGATTTTGTCCAGGGGATGCCTGGTGCTGGCCTGCTGAATAATCCAGCTTTGCTTTTGGGCATTATCCTTTTGGCTGCCGGGTTCGGCTTCAAGATTGCCTGTTTTCCTTTCCAGATGTGGGTACCTGATGTTTATGAAGGCGCACCGACACCGATTACCGCCTATCTTTCTGTAGCCAGTAAAGCTGCAGGCTTTGCTGTTATTCTCCGTGTCTTCTTTGGCGCTCTTGGTTCTCCCGACTGGCTTAGCCTTAACTGGGGTATGCTGTTTGCCATTTTGAGCGCTATAACGATGACTGTGGGGAATATCGTAGCTATCGTTCAAACTAACATAAAGCGCATGCTCGGTTATTCCAGCATAGCTCAGGCTGGCTACCTTATGGTGGGGTTAGCAACCGTTGGGATGGCGGCAGGTAATGATGCTTTGGGGCAAAGCGGGCTGCTATTCTTCCTCATGAGCTACGCTGTTACTAACCTGGGGGCTTTCATTGCGGTCATAGCTATATCCAACAAGATTGATAGCGATGTAATCGATGATTACACCGGGATGGGTAAGCGGGCACCGCTCATAGCTCTGGCCTTGAGTCTTTGCTTAATCTCTTTGATTGGCTTGCCGCCGACTGCAGGGCTTATTGCTAAAATCTACATTTTCAGCGGGGCGGTGCAGCACGGCTTGCTGTGGCTGGTTATTGTGGCTGTGATAAACAGTTGTGTCTCAGCCTTCTACTATTTGAGGGTGGTGAAGGTGATGTGGTTAGGAGCTCCGGCCTCGGAGGAAAAGGTGCCTTCGTCATGGGCACTGCGCACTGCTTTATTGCTCTGCTGCCTCTTTGTCCTGCTTTTAGGCATTGTACCGGGCGGTTTTGTCGGCATTGCTCAAGTTGCCGTCAGGATTTTAGGCTCGTAAGCTTTTAGCTTCCTTTGCTGAGCGTCTGTAGGTGCGGGACTTTAGCCTTGCCAGAACCCCACCACTGAATTGACCTCTCACAACAACCAATGCTACTATGG
>Ga0315285_10008389_pt1 | contig 10590 bp, 9 predicted proteins | sample YL17G09_36_MG_FD_203698 | JGI IMG/M metagenome (GOLD analysis project Ga0315285, IMG submission 203698) | Sediment microbial communities from Yellowstone Lake, YNP, Wyoming, USA - YL17G09_36 | ecosystem: Environmental > Aquatic > Freshwater > Lake > Sediment | place: USA: Wyoming | collected... | reverse complement strand
CTGGAATCATGTAGCATAAAGCTTTCTTCAGTTCTTTCGGATAGCTTTGGCAAATCAGGGAGACATATTCTGGACGGACTGATCAAGGGGAAGGGCATTGATAAAATCATTGACGGAATACCCTCAAAGAGAGTCAGGAAAAATTCTGACCAGATTCGAACAGCAATTAAGACCGGTCTCGATCAGACACAAGTACTTCTTATCGAATCTCATCTGGACACGATTGACGGCTTAACGCAGAAGCTCGATGAAATCGATCTTGAGATAAAACAAAGGACCTCAGGAAGAAAGGACGATTTGAAGATCGCGATGTCTGTACCAGGAATAGGATTCACAGCGGCTACAACCATTCTCGCAGAGATTGGGAATTATAGGGACTTCAGTACGCCAAACAAACTTGCAGCTTGGTGTGGAATAGTCCCCAATGTATACCAATCAGCAGATAAGCTACTCACAGGAAGCATTACGAAACAAGGTTCAAAGCACATCCGTTGGATACTGGTTCAGGTTGCTCAAGCTGCAGCCAAGAAGAGGGGGTCGAAGCTCAGGAAATTCTTCCTCAGAGTTAAAGCCAGAAAAGGACATAACGTGGCAGTAGTGGCTTTAGCCAGAAAGATACTCTGCATTTTGCATCATCTTTTAATGAACCAGGAAATCTATCAAGAAGATGGTATTGAGAAATCAAGACCAGCTAAGATCGATTGGTCTTCTGCGACAACTGATAAGATGAGTCTAGAGACCATGATTCAGATCATTGCAAAAGCCGGTTACGAGGTGAGGAAAATTGAACGGGATGGGGTTTAAGCCCCCATTCTTGATTTAGCAAGGTTTCTCATGGGAAAATAATATAATTAGTAATATCCTCACGAATCCACGACCGGATCAATTTGGGCAAACTGCGCCACATCTGGGCTAACCGTACAAGGCACCTAATGCCCTGCTATTCCGATGCCACCTCGCATAGCAGCAGCGGCAGTGGCATTGCTATCTGGCGTACCAGAAAACGGCTGTATAGAAAGGCCGACTACCTCCTCGCGCACTTTGCCGGCCTCCTCAAGCATGCCCATCTCCTCCAGAAGATTGGCGTTTTGCTGCAAAATAGTAAATCGGTTCCCTGGATCAGCCATTGCCTCTGTGATAGCCTCCGCTCGATCATATGTATCAAGCGCCGCATCAAATCTGCCCAGCTTGGCCAGGAGTCTAGCACGGTCCGACATCTGGAAAAGCAGCATCTCGTAAGTGGAGCGGACATCGTCCCTATCCTCCATGATATCAAGAGCTCTTTGGTAGGCGCGAGTAGCTTCATGATGCCGCGGCTCGCCGGCGACCAGCGGCTGGCCAAATACTTCGCCGGCCACGGTGAGGACTCGAGGAGGCGTCTGCGGCAGCTTCAGGTGGATATGATCTGCCAGGCCACCGGCGGGCCTTGCTATTATCTGGGAAGGGATATGAAGACCGTCCACAAGGGCCTGGGGATCGACGGAGCAGACTGGACGGCAGCTATCTCTCACCTGGTGGGGGCGATGGACGCCTTCAAGGTGGCAGATGCAGAGCAGAAGGAGGTTCTGGCTCTGCTCAACGGCATCAAGAAAGAGATACTGGAGAAGCCCTAGGAGATAAGCCGCAGATATTTCCAAAGCAATTTTTAAATATCATTTGTTTTTTAAATTTTTTATTATATTACTTCCTGGCTACAGGCCCTCTCTCATAGCCATGGCCACCAGATCCGCCAGATCTATAACCTTCTCTCTCCCCGCGTCCCTCAGGTTTCTGATGCACATCGGGCAGGAGGTAACAATATAGTCTACTCCCGTTGGGACGTCCTGCAGCCGCCTGCGCGCCATCCTCAGAGATAGATCCCTGTAGCCCGCCCTAACGCCACCACCTCCGCCGCAGCACCGGGACAGTTCAAGGCTCTCCTTCATCTCCCGGAGTTGGCAAACGGCCTCTATGACCTGCCGCGGCTGCTCGTAGATCCGGTGGGCTCTGCCCAGATGGCAGGGATCGTGGTAGGTCACCTTGAGATCCAGGGGCTTCATGTCCAGCAGAGGGATATTCTCGGCCAGGAACTCTGGCACGCTCAGCACCCGCAGCCTTGGAGGATAGTCTTTTTTTAGCGTGGTGTAGCAGCCGGCGCAGCCCGTAATCACTGTGTGCGCCCCGAGCCGCTCGATCTGCTCCAAATTGCTCTTCATGAGATTTTCGGCAGAGAATCCCGTGCGCAGGAGAGGTGAGCCGCAGCACTGCTCATCGGGGAGCATTGAGACGCCAAAGCGGTTCAAGAGCTGAAGCGTCCTCGCTGCCGTCTCAGGATAGCGATAGTTGGCCATGCATCCTGCAAAGTAGATGTACTCAGCCCTCTCCTCTGGCTGGGGCAGAGAAATCCCTGGCCAGCTCCTGGAGCTCTCTCCGAGAGCGTTGCCGCTCCGGGACACATTTTCATTAAGCTCCAGGAGCTCAATGCTCGTTATGCCTCTCTTCACCAGCTCTCTGCGAGCCGTCTGCACCATCATGGGAGGATCGATGCCCGCAGGACAGCTGACGGTGCAAATGCCGCAGGTGGTGCAGGTGTTCAGGCTCTCGAGGACCTCTCGGCCCGGCACATCTCCATCTTGCAGGCTCTTCATCACCATGATGCGGCCCCGGGGGCTGGCCGACTCCCAGCCCACCTCATCGAGAACTGGGCAGACGGAGCGACAAGTTCCGCACCTCACGCACTGGCAAAGCGATCGCTGAATGCTCTTCAAGTCTTTCCTCACAGTGCCATCTTCCCCGGGTTGAGGATTCCTTTAGGATCCAGCGCCCTCTTGATAGCCCTCATGACCGCGAGGGCGGGGCCGAGCTGCTCCTCCATATACTGAGCCCTGGCCAGGCCTATGCCATGCTCAGAGCTGACAGTGCCTCCCAGCTCGATTGCTGCCTTGTGGATCTTGTCGGCCGCTTCCCGTAGCCTCTCCCACTGCTCCTGGTCCATTACGTCGATGAAAAGGGCCACGTGCAGGTTGCCGTCCCCGATATGTCCATATTTCATGGCCGGGATCCCGAACTTTTGGGAGATCTCCTCAACCCTTTTTATGAGTTCGGGGATCTGTCTTAATGGCACGCCCACGTCCTCTCCCATGTAGACCCGGCTCCTGGAGGGATCGAGGCGGGATACGGCGGCACCTACCAGCCTGCGAGCCGCCCAGATGGATTCCATCTCCTCCTGGCTGGATGCCATACTCATCTGTAGGGCCAGAGGCCGGCAGACCCCCTCTATCTGGCGGATGGACTCTCCAGCCGAGGCCTCCGAGCCGTCGGCCTCGAAGAGGATGACGTCTCCGGCATCGGGAAGCGCCAGCCCTGCATCGCAGCGCTTCAGCACCTGCAAGGTGGTTCTGTCCAGGATCTCGCAGGCCGAAGGAGTGATGCCGCTCGCGAAGACCTTGGTGACTGCCGATCCTGCCTGTCCGGCATCCTCAAAGAGGGCGATGAGCAGCCGCCTGGCCCTGGGCAATGGAGCTATCTTCAGGCCGGCCCTGGTTATGACCCCCAAAGTTCCCTCCGAGCCTACCATGAGCCGGGTCAGGTCATATCCGGCTGAGGACTTCAAGGTTCTCGAGCCTGTGCGGATTATGCGGCCGTCGGCCAGCACCACCTCCAGGTCCAGGATGTAGTTGCGAGTGGTCCCGTACTTGACGGAGCGCATTCCGCTGCTGTTATTGCAAATCATTCCGCCGATGGTGCACATGCCCGAGCTCCCGGGATCGGGAGGGAAGAAGAACCCATGGGATTTGAGAGCCAGGTTGAGCTTTTCTGCAACCACCCCCGGCTCCACGATGACCTGGAGATTCTGGATGTCGATTTCAAGTATCCTGTTCATCCCCGACATGTCCAGAACTATGCCTCCTTCCACGGGAACCGCTCCTCCCGCCAAACCTGTTCCTGCTCCCCGGGGGGTGACGGAAATGCCATGCAGGTGGCAGAGGCGGAGGATGCTGGAGACCTCATCGACGGAGAGAGGGCGCACCACGCAGTCCGGGAAGCCCTGTACACAGGAGGCATCCTGGCTGTAGCAGCATCTCTCCGGAAGGGAATTGGAGACTCTGTTGCCTACAATTTTCCGCAGCTCCTGCGGCAAGTTAAGATCTCTCTCCATGGAAATGTACTGGGAACGGCTGAGGATAGAATATAAAGCTTGCTTTTGGAGGCTATGGTTCCCATTAGATGGCATGCCCTGGCCAAAGAGCTGGCCAAAGAGCTAGCCCAAGGAGAACTCCAGGTCGTAAATGGGCCGATCCTCCAGGCGCTGCCGGATCATCTCCTCCACCTCCAATCTTCTTATGCCGAAGATCTCTCCCAGAATCTCCATCGCCGCCTCCAGCTCTTCTGTCGGCCCTCCCTGGCGGCTGCTGAGATGCGCATCTTCTCCAATGGCTGGAGATCTCTTCAGACGGGCCTGGGGTGTCATAGTGCGGAAGAGGTACGTGTAACTATAAGAAGCTTTCTCGAGAAAAAATATCTAAATATCATAATTTCAGGCAAATGAAGTATATACAACATTCAAAGGATCCACTTTGATTTGCAGGGGCTGGCCTCAGATTCGATCCTGGATGCTTTTGAAGCTTTGAGATTAGCCACAAAGACGGAATCGGCCTCTGCAGGGAGAAGCGAAGAACAAAGGGAGCGATGGAGATAGACTAACTGCTATCGCAGAAGAGAACCGGAGTCCCCTTTGGTCCCCGAGGCCGCAATCGATGGATTAAAATCTGAGGGGCAGAGGCATAGAAATATCATGAAAGCTGTGCTGATCCTCTCTGGCGGAGTAGATTCCACCACCCTGCTTTTTAAGATGCTGGCCGATGGGTACCAGGTCTTCGCCCTCACTTTTGACTACGGCCAGAGGCACAGAAAGGAGATCGATTGTGCCAAGAGGGTAGCCCAAGTATGCCGCATTCCTCACCAGACTGTGGATCTGGCCTCCATCGCCGGCCTGCTGGGGGAGAGCGCCCTGCTGGGCAGGAGGGAAGTGCCCAGCTGCCATTACACTGAAGAATCGGCCAGGCAGACCATCGTCCCCAACCGCAATATGATCATGCTCTCAGTGGCGGCAGGATATGCGGAGGCTGAAAGCATCCCGGAGGTCTTTTATGCCGCCCACAGGAACGACGCCACCATATACCCCGACTGCCGGGAGGAGTTCGTGGAGGCTTTGAGCCGTGCTATCCGGCTGGCCACGGCCTGGCACCCCGTCTGCCTGAGAGCTCCCTTTGTCAAGATGACAAAAGCCGAGATCGTCAGGCTGGGCCTGGAGCTCAGGGTCCCCTATGAGCTGACCTGGTCTTGCTACCGGGGAGGAGATGTCCCCTGCAGGACATGCCCCACCTGCATCGAGCGGGAGGAGGCCTTCGCCCTGAACAATGCCCTGGACCCCTTGATCGAGGCGTAATTCAGGACTCCATTCTTGGGCTCCAAAACGAGAGGCTGGCCTCGGGAGCTATTATCCGAAATTCCCGGCACCGACCTTTGTTACACGGCTCTTGAGTGCCGAATTCTCGTGTCGGCATATCTTTTCAGAGGTTGTCAATGCATGGGGAACCTTTTAAAAGGCGGCTTTGAGGCTTCGCCTCTTGCCTCGCCGGCTCCATTTATCAGGATAGTTCCAGAGCACCGACCACGCGGAGCTTCGCCCCCTCGGGATAGGTCAGTACAGCCCGCGAACCAGGCTTATAGACCAGGCTCTTGTCCAGCTGTAGCGTCAGATCTACCTGGTGCCAGTCCCCATTGGACTTCGCCGCCTCCACCCGGGCGGGTAGAAACTGCATCCAGTGGCTGATGTGAACCATCATCCCCTCCTGTAGGGGGGCTGGCCAGTACTTGACCACCTGAGCCCTGGCAATCAAGGAGGACGCTGACTTGACAGATCTGTCGCTGCTTAGTATTGCGCCTCGATCCAGGTCTTCCGCCTCTACTCCTTTCAGGGCCAGGCCCACCCTGTCTCCGGCGCAGCTCTGCTCGCAATCCTGATCATGCTTTTGAAGGGACCTCACCTGGGCAACTCTGTCGCCCGGCAGGACCCTCAGCTCGTCGTGCCTTCTTATGATGCCCTCGGCCACGCACCCCAGGGCGACAGTTCCCACGCCGCGCACGTTGAAGCAGTGGTCCACGGGCATTGTTCCCGTCCCACTCTCGCCCCGATCCTCCATCCTGGCCACCTCCTCCAGGAAGCGCTCGCGAAGGGCAATCTTATCGTCCTCTGCGAACTCGTACTTCTCGACTACTGTTCCCTTGATCAGGGGCGCCAGTTGCTCTCGGTCTAGATGATTTCCGAGAACCACAAGGCCCTCTTTCAGTCCTGCGCAATCCAGCATGATTACGCTCTCTCCAAAGGCCAGGTTGATCTCCTCTACCACTAAAAGGGCCTTCTGGGCTAGGGATACGGCAAAGCAAAGAGGGGGCAGCCTATCCGGGTATCTGGTAGGCTCGATGAAGGTGACTGTGTCCTCTCCTTTCTTCAGGTTATAGAAGGTCATATCGCTGGCGGTCCCCTTCTTGCCCAGATCTCTGGCGTATTCCGGGGCCCCCAGGACGACTACATTGAGGTTAGCCATGCAAGCGCCAGGAATAATTCAAGGGCATTATAGGGTTTGCGGTTGCAGTAAGCTGCGCAGGACCTGCAAAATTGATCGTATAAGCATAACAGGACCCGTCGAGCACTGGCACCTTACTGGCAGATGCAGCCAGAGATGGACAGCCCGGGTTCAGGACAGTAATCCGATCGATTGTCATGTGACATCTGCAGCTGATAAAATATATTTCATTCCCGAAGCAAAGAGTCAATAAAAAGAGATCTCGAAAATCCTCTAATACATCTTTTTATGGCGGCTCTCATTTCATCCTCATATCCCAATTTCGGCCCGACAAGGCAGGCTAAAGCAGAGCATCTCTCGGGCCGCGGTCGTCTGGGGGTGTGAAAGAAACCTAGCCATTAAAACTATATGTCATCTTTAGTCTGACAACGAGCACTGGCCTATTTGCTGTGCTCGCCACATCGTAGGTTATGCTTCCAATCTTCCCGACGCTGAAAGCGGATTCTCCAACTGAGCTCATCGCTATCATCGACACGTCTTCTTTGTCAGCCATTGAACGTATCTCTTCCATAGGGCTTCCGATTACAACACAGGGCGTTGCCTTTACGCCTTTCTTGCCGAGTTCGTGACTTACGCCTTTGAGCTTCTTGGAGGCATCGTTTACTGCAATCTCAATCTCCTCCTTCGACTCCCCTCTTGAGACCACGTGCAGCAATAGGATCTCTCCCAAGCCCAACATGGCAGCAATGGAAGAGACAACGGCTTCTGCCGGCTGAGAAAAGTCAGTAGGGATGAGCACCTTGGATAGAAGAGCAGCGCCAAACTTCTCCAGCATCTCCGGCCCCTTCGGCGGCTCGGCAACAGTGAGCGGTGCGCCTTTGGCTCCTGCAGAGACAGATTTCTGAGCTGCTACAGACTTATAGCGCATGATCAGAAGGTGTCTATCGCCAGAACGAAGCAGATTTCTGGTCAGGCTCCCAAGCAGGATGCTCTGAACGTAGCTCTTTCCCCGCGCACCCATTACCACCAGAGAAACGTTCTCTTCGCTGGCCACTCTCTGGATAGCCGCAGGGATCTGCATAGCGATATCCCCCTCCGTCACAGAGATGGCCCTCACAGTTGCATTGACGCCAGAGGCGTTGATTCGCTTCTTCTCTCTGGCCAGCTTTGTCTCTGCCTCTTTGGCCTTTGCCACAGGGTCCCAGCTCTTGGCTCGGGGGTCCCTGGATACGACATTTAAGATCACTACCTCTTTCACATCAGGCAGGTCTCCAATGCTCTCCAGAAACTTGTGGGCGTAGGCCGAGAAATCTGTCAGCAATAAGATCTTTTCAAACATTGCGGCTCACTAGTTCCGTGGTTGGTAGTTCTCTAATATTTCAACCTATCTCGCATAAAACGAAAGCTAATCTCAAACTGAGAGATTGGCTTCTGTCTGAAAGGGCACGTTTGCAGGACATCAAGCCAGTTATATATAATTTTATATCATAATAATATTTAGCAGGTCAGGCCTATCCACTCGAAAAGGTCAAAACCTTGCTGGAATTGCCGGTGAGACGTCGTCTCTGGCAGATCATCTCAGGATTGTAGGCCTCGCCCAGGATGCACAGGAGACAGATCTATGGAACCTGGATTTTTTGCGGAATTTGAACTGCTTTTAGAGGGGCCGAAAACCCTTTATCACATGCTCTATCAGGTTGAATCGCATGCAAGATAGTGCTTCACAGGGCAAACCCGAGGTGAGAGAGGAGTGAGCTGGCTCAATAAGCTCCTAGGACAAAAGTTGGGGGACGTATCCCGGCAGGGCCTGCCATTATCAGATCTCGACCGCTGGCTGGGCGAAAAATCGCGGGATAACCAGATGGAGGAGGATATACTTAAGATATATTCTCAGCTAGTCATCTCCGCCACGGAGCTTAACAATGACGTTGCGAAGCTGAGATCGGCATCGCCCGCTGAGAGCTCTCCGCCCAGACTTCTTAAGGCAAGTCTGGCAGCCCGGGACGCCTTCTGCCAGCAGATGCTGCTGCTGTCAGAGAAGCTGCGGCCCCCCAGCGATGGCAGAATTGATCTCGCAGTTGATTATCATCATAGGGTTGTCAACCATCTGAGCAGAACCTCGCTCAAGTTTGGGCGGGCCCAGAAGTATGCAGCCTTCATCTTTCCAGAAGAAGTGAAGAAGATTAACTCAGACCTGGCCAAGCTGAATCTAGTCCTCGTCGACCTTGAGAAAGTCCTCGAAGAGAAACAGAACAAACTGAAAAGGCTGCAAGGGCTCAAGGAAGCATTATCCCGCTTTGAGGAGGATCTCCGCAAAATCGCGATCCTAAAAAAGGAGATTGCCGAGGACCAGGCAGCTCTAGCTGTGCTGGGCGATTCAAGAAAAAGGATTGCAGAGGAGATAGAAGGCTTCTCATCCTGTGAGGACGGCCGGAAAAGAGAGGGGCTGAAGGAAGCCCTGGATAGCTATCGTCTTGAGCTGAAGCAGATTGAGGCTGAGGCAGCAGGCCTGATATCTCCTCTGAGCAAGGCTCTGGCCAGGATGATCAAGCAGGACTCCATCGATAGGGTAACCTTGCAGAACAGGAGAGTTCTAGAGCTGTTGTCTCGCTCTCCCCAGGAGTTCCTTAATCTGGAAATTTCCAGCGCTCTACAGGAGCTGGAAGAAAATATCGATCTTCTGGGGATAAAAGATAAGAAGAAAGAGAAGATTGTCAACCATCTAAGTTACCTTATCGATGCCAAGCCTCTCGAGGCGCTCAGGCTCCGCCACAAGATGCTGCAAGAGAAGATTGCCGGCATGGAAAACCGTCTGAGGGAGGGCAGCCTGGAAACCGACCGGCTGGAAGATGAGCTGCGTGACATAGGTGCTCAGATCGACAGAAGGGGAGGCAAGCTCCATCTGAGCGGAGATGTGCTAGCAGTGCTGGAAGAACGTGCTGCACAAGAAGAGGATGACCTGAAGACAAGATTTTCCGAGCTGGCAAACATTCCCCTGGTTATTGATTAGCTCTTTTGAGATTGACAGCCAGCAGGAGGGTGCAAGGAGGAGGGTGCAAGGCTGGCTTTTCCTGGGGCTCGGGACGAAATGTCTATTGGCTGGCATCTGCCAGAGCATATTCGCTGGCACTTCTTCAATATGCTCCGGTAAAGGCCGCTGCAATATTTTTGGCCCCCTGCTCGATATGGCCAAGAGAGATTAGCTGTAGGAAATGTTTCGAAGAAAAAGACACGTACTCGGAGGATTCACTCCACTTTTTGCTTCCACTCCGGCGGAAAGGCCACGCATCTTGCGCCTCTCTTCTCGCACTCCTGGTTGAAGATCACCACCGCCTCCTTTGCCGGCAGGCCGATGGCCTCGAGCTCTTCTGCCCAGATCCGGGTCACATTCTGAAAGCCGGCATACCACATCTCAGCTTCTTCCGGGGGCAGGACGTAGAGCTCAACGCCTCGGTCTTCTATATCTCGCATCATCCTAGAATAGCTCTGCTCCGACATGGCACCTGTGGCCATGTAGGGATTGCTGCAGACTCTGGTGATTATGGCCTTCAGGTCACCGGGAGTCTTGTTCCAGCTGTCGAGATTCATGAAGAGGCCCTCATCCACGCAGCCGAAGGTGGCAAGGGTGCCATAGGAAGCCGCCTTATAGAGGCCGAAGGAGAGATACATCGAGGGACAGGTTACTACTCCATCGATGCTGCCGTTCTCCATGGCAGCGTAAACCTGGCTCATGGGCATGAAGATCGCCTGGGCTCCCAGAGAGACTCTATGCATCTGGTCTGCATTCCTCCAGGACTCCTGATTCGCAGGCCAGCTACATCAGCTCTCGAATGCACAGGCCTCCTGGTCCACAGGCAAGAGTCTACGCATCCATTCACCTCCAGGACCTTAACTGCCAAAAATTCGGGGCTGAGGATGCGCTCAAGCATTGCGTTGCCGATATCGGTTGCCGTTTCTTTGCTTTTTATGGCAGCAGGGAGAGAAAGCACATCGGTCAGGGGGAAGCTGCCCGGCAACCAAG
>Ga0315285_10008388_pt1 | contig 10590 bp, 10 predicted proteins | sample YL17G09_36_MG_FD_203698 | JGI IMG/M metagenome (GOLD analysis project Ga0315285, IMG submission 203698) | Sediment microbial communities from Yellowstone Lake, YNP, Wyoming, USA - YL17G09_36 | ecosystem: Environmental > Aquatic > Freshwater > Lake > Sediment | place: USA: Wyoming | collected... | reverse complement strand
CTTGCAGCGGCGATGGGTGGGCTTGTCACCAAGCAGGCACTCTCCAAATACGAGGGCGGGAAGGCGCAACCCTCACTCCGCGTGTTGACAACCCTGGCACGAGCCCTCCGAGCGAAAACACTGGAGCTCTACCGGCCGCCGGATGTCCAAGTCGAGGTGCTGGCGTTCCGCAAGGAGGCTCAACTCGGCAAGAAGGAAAGAGAGCGCGTTGAGAACCTTTTGACACGTATGCTCGAGGACCGTGCGCGGCTCCAGGATCTCATCGGCCAAGAGGGCGAAATGGATATCCCGGTCAAGGCGATGCCGGTCAGGACGCTTGTGGCCGTTGAGGCGATGGCGGATGAGCTTCGCAAGCGTTGGAACCTCGGGAGCGACCCTATTGCGCAGATGGCGGATGTACTCGAAAACCACGGCGTTCACGTGGCCGAGATCGATGCCGGTGAGCATTTCGATGGTCTTGCTGCGGTTGCGCGTGACGACGATGGCAAGGTGCGCGCAGCGGCCGTGGTGTCCCGCCGTGGCTTGGCGGCCGCCCGTCAACGCTTGAACCTCGCCCATGAACTCGGCCATTTGGTCCTGAAGCCGGGCAAAGCCGTCGACGAAGAGAAGGCGGCGTTCCGGTTCGGGGCGGCGTTCCTTGCACCCGCCAGCATGCTCCGCCGCGAGGTCGGGACCCGGCGCAGCACAATCGGCCTCGACGAGCTGCTGCTGCTCAAGCGCCGGTATGGGATAAGCCTCCAGGCATTGGTCCACCGGTTGCACGACCTTGGCGTGATCAGTGATCTGCACGCCCGACAGTGGTGGCGGACGATCAACACCCAGGGGTGGAAGAAGGTGGAGCCGGAGGAGACACCGTGCGAGGAGCCGCAATGGCTGCGGCGCACCACGCTACGGGCCTTTTCGGAGGGGCTGCTCACTGCAGGTGAGGCCGAGGCGTTGCTCGGCGAGAGGGTTGAGGAGCATGCATCTGCCTCGCTCGTTCAGCGCCGGGCGTTCATGAGGCTCCCGATTGAGGAGCGGCGCAGGCTACTTGTGCAGCAAGCGGACACGATGACCGGCTACTACCAGCGCGACTCCGGCTGGCGCGAGTTCGCCGCCGCAGAACCCGGCGATGAGTAGTCTTCCCGCTCCAAGGCGTGGAGAGATCTGGCTCATCGGGTTCGATCAGACGGTTGGCTCTGAGATCAGCAAGACACGACCCGCTGCCGTGGTCAGCTCTGATGCAATGGGCGTCCTTCCAGTCAAGCTGGTCGTGCCGCTGACGGGGTGGCAGGACAGCTTCGCCGGTGCAGCGTGGCACGTCCGGATTGAGCCGGATGCCCTCAACCGCCTGGACAAGGTGGTCTCGGCCGACACGCTCCAACTCCGATGTGTTGCCGTCGAGCGTTTCATCAAGAGGAAGGGCCGCTTGTCGGCGTCGCACCTCGAAGAGGTCACCGCGGCCATCGCGGCCGTGATCGAGTACCAGTAGGCCGAACCCTGAGGTGCCGCCTGCCGATCCGAAGGGTATGCAACGAACCCACGGACCGCCGGAGCAGAATCGTCGCACTTCATATGATGAGGTTCTCACTGAAACTGTAGCTTTCACCCTTTGGTGAGAGGGCCTACTCTTGTGAAAACCGAGCGAGCTTGTCGCGTCGAGGGTGTCGCCGCCCAACTCTTTGTTGTGTCGCCTGAAAGATACAGTGCTCAGCTCGGATGACCCGCCGGAGATGATCCCTGTCGTGGGCAAAGGGACCGAGGACTCAGCCCTTTGAAGTTGACCCGCGAAGCGCTCTACGAACTGGTTTGGAGCGAGCCTATCGTCCTGGCGCGCGAGGCCTCCGCGGACTTGCGGATCATCGCCGAGTTGGTCGCCGTGCTGGGGTGAGGGATTGACGCGTCGCTATGTGTTCGACCGGCGGCGGCGACGGTCTGAACCCTTAACCCGCCCTCTCCCGGTGGGAGAGGGAGCACAGCGCGCACAGCGTGCCCCACACAGGACGAACGGCGACTGGATCCCCGCTGGAGCTTGCCCCGGACCTCGATCCGGGGCGGGGATGACAGCCGCTTGCGCGGGGATGACGTCCGCTTGGGCCGTGTTCCGAAACAGATGCCTGGCAATGAAAGCTCCGAGGTCGCTGCGGCGATAGTAAACGCGGCCCCCGGTCCCGCCACTCCCCATCTTCACAAACGGCAAGTCGTGGTGGTGCTCGGTCACGCGCCATGTGCTGAGCGTTTGTGAATCCACTCGCAGGGGCTCGGCAGCCTCCGCGGTGGTGAGAAGTTCCCTTGGTGTAGGCGGCGGAGTTGGCGGGCGCGGGTCGGTCGGCTGTTGGCGCCCGAAGCCGCCGCCGACCTTCGGATCGTCGCTGAGTTGGTGGCTGTGCTGGGGTAACGGCGCCTCCGCTCGTCATCGCGACGGCGCTGCCGGCCGTCTGAACCCTCACCCCGCCCTCTCCCGGTGGGAGAGGGAGTACAGCGCGCCCGGCGGTCGCGCCCCACATCCCAAGACCGGGGCGTCCCATCGTGCAGGGCAGTGGCGCCCTACGCCAATGGTTCGGCTCCCTCGCTCAGGATGGCGAGGTAGTCGCTATAGGCAAAGAGGCGATCGCGGCGAGCTGCCGCACGTGCGAGAAGGCAGAAGCAACGGTGTCGTTCAGCTTGGCAACCAAACCTTAATAGCGGCAGTCGCTAATAAGGTTTCGGGCCTGAAGTTTAATTAGTCGAACGCGGCGGAGTTGCTTCTCGTTTTCCTCTTCTTCGCCGGTCGTTGATGGGTAACATACTGACGTACAATGGGTTTGTCGGCCTTTTCGATACTCAATAAGACATAGGACGGGGCGCGGCCAGGGGGCCGCAGGGGTGGATAAAAAGGTATTCACTTTCCAAGAAGTGATGGTATCTTTATCCAGAGGTGAGTAGCCCCGAAGCTTGGAAGGCGGCCGAAATAGTGCCGAAATAGTGCCTTGACTAACCAGGGTCGAGAACCTAGACTATCCGCGAGTGAATAGGGATCAGTCCCTGGCGCTGCACGTCAGCGACCAGTTATTAGCCCCTGGGGGTTGCACGCAACCCCCAGTTCGTTCTTACGCCCATGGATCGCGTCTGTATCTTCATTGATGGTAGCAACTTCTACCATGCTGTCCGGGAAGCCGGCCTGCCGGTTTCCGTCGACTTCGCGAAGCTGGCGGTGGAGCTGACAGGACCGGAACGGCGACTCGTACACACCTACTACTACAACACGCCCCTTATCCGGCCACGGCCGGATGACCCCGATTTCGCGGCCAAGGATGAGCAATGCCGCGCTCAATAGCGTTTCTTCAACGCTCTCCGGTTCATTCCAAACCTCACCTTCCGCGCTGGCCGATTTCAGCGGTTGCCGGATGGAGATCAGGTCGAGAAGGGTGTCGACGTGGCTCTTGCAGTGGATTTGATCACCCTTGCCTTCAAGGATCGCTACGACGTGGCGGTTCTGGTCTCCAGCGACGCTGACTTCAAGCACGCGATCGAGACGGTCAAATATGAGACGGGCAAGGTGGTCGAACTGCGTCAAGTGGAAGGATCCAAGGCGTACGACTTGATCACCGCAAGCAGCGTCTACAAGCCCATCACACGGGACACAATTCTGAGGTGCCAGCGCGAGAAGGGAAACCGGCCGAGCACGTAGGGGCAGATTGCCGGCAAACAAGACCTTGGCTCCACCCCGGGGCGTTGCGCGGCCGGCTGGCTATCTGCGCCTTCGAAAATAAGCGGAATCGCTATTTTCGTTTTGTGGGCCTTTCGAAAATAGGCCGTGGTCAGGCGCGTCGAAAATGTTGAGATGCCGTATCAAGTAGGACATCCCTCGATCGGCTATCGTGGGGTTAGTCTGGATGTGTCGAAGGCTGCGTGCGGGAGGTTCGAGCATGACCGGTGCAAAGCTGCCGTTCGAGGTTGGCAATTCGAAGTTTCGCAAGAAACCGCTTCGTGTGGTTGGGATCGACCTGGGGACGACGAACTCGACGATTGCCGAGGCGCGCTGGGAGCCGGGCGGGGCGGCGCCGAAGGTACGGTGCGTGGAGGTGCAGCGGCCGACGCTGGAGGGGACGTACACGCACGTGGTGTTCCCGTCGGTGGTGGCGATCCGCGAGGGCCGGGTCTGGGTGGGCGAGCGCGCAGAGAGGCTGCACAACTGGGTATCATCAGGCGCGATGGGATTCTTTCGCCCCGTCCTGCCCTGCAGGACGGGACTCAGAATGACAGAGGGTGAGGCGCCCGAGCTGGGGTGAGGGATTGACGCGTCGCTACGTGTTCGGCCGGCGGGGGCGACGGTCTGAACCCTCACCCCGCTCTCTCCCAGGGGGAGAGGGAGCACAGCGCGCACGGCGTGCGCGTCCCACACAGGACGAACGGCGACTGGATCCCCGCTGGAGCTTGCCCCGGACCTCGATCCGGGGCGGGGATGACAGCCGCTTGCGCGGGAATGACGCCAGGGCGCGGGGATGACGCCCGCTTGCGCCGTGTTCCGAAACAGATGCCTGGTAATGAAGGCTTCGAGGTCGCTGCGGCGATGGTAAACGCGACTTCCGGTCCCGCCACTCCCCATCTTCACAAACGGCAGGTCGTGGTGGTGCCCGGTCACGCGCCAGGTGCGGAGCGTCTGTGGATCCGCTCGCAGGGGCTCGGCAGCCTCCGCGGTGGTGAGAAGTTCCCTTGGTGTAGGCGGCGGGGTTGGCGGGCGCGGGTCGGTCGGCTGTTGGCGCCCAGTGAGGGTGCGGAGTTGGTGGCGGTGCTGGAGTAAGGGACAAGGCGAGCACGTGGAACGGGTTTATCTCGCCGCCGATGACGAGGATGGACTTGACATTCTGCCGCCGAAAAGGTAATTCTTCTCCCTGTAGGAGCACGAAACGTCAAGTAGAAGGGCCATGACGACCACCGACTTCTTCGCCACGCACCCGGTGTTCTCGCTCGACGAGGCGACACGAGCCTTGTCGCCCAAGGGTGGGCGGACCGGGACCGTCGAGCGGCTGAAGCACCATGTGCGGAAGGGCCGGCTCACGCTCGTGACACGCTGCGTCTACGCGGTGGTGCCTCCCGGGGTGGCGGCGAACCGGTTTGTGCCGGACCCGATCCTGGTTGCGGCGGCGACACGGCCAGCCGCCATCTTCGCCTACCACGCGGCTCTCCGGCTGTTGGGGGCGGCGCACTCAGTGTTTTCGGACACCGCGGTATTCACGACGGGCCGCCGCACCGCCGTCTCGATGGGGGCACTCACGATTCGCTTCCTGGCGCCCCCGAAGGCGTTGTCGGCACCACGCCTGCTGCGGCTCGGGACCCGGCAGGTGGATCACCGGGGACGCCTCGTGCGGTGCACCGGCCCTGAACGAACGCTCGTCGAGGGGTTCCGGCGTCCCGGTCTGGTCGGCGGTGCCGAGGAGCTTGTGCTGTCGGCCGCGGGCTTTCCAACTCTGGACCTGACGCTGCTCGAGCAGATCCTCGGCCGCTACAAGGTGGCCACGCTGTGGGCGGCCGCGGGCTGGTTCCTGGAGCGTTTCCGAGCGGTGTTCCACGTGTCGGACCCAATCCTTGCGGGGTTCGAGCGGCGGCGGCCGAGAAGCCCGCACTACCTTGAGCGCGACCGCCGCGGCGGCGTGTTGGTCGACCGCTGGAACCTCATCCTCCCGGACGAGGTTGCGCAGGCTGGAAGCGGCGTTGCCCGCTAGCGTCGAATTCCTCGGGCGCGCGGCCGCGGAAACCGGGTTCCAGGTTGAAGCGCTGGAGAAGGTTATCCGCCTGGGAGAGCTGGCCGCAGATGTAGCGCGTCACCCGCTCCTCGGTCCCGCTCTCGCACTCAAAGGAGGGACGGCGCTCAACCTGTGCTGGGGCTCGCCAAGCCGGCTTTCGGTCGACCTCGACTACAACGTCATCGAACCGCCCGAGCGCGAGGCGATGCTCGAGGCAAGGCCGCGGATAGAAGCAGCGCTCGACGAACTGGGACGCCGCCGCGCGCACCTCGTGCAAAGGTCGGCGGACACTTTCGCCGGCCGGAAGATCTTTCTTGGCTTCACCTCTGCCTTCGGCGCGCCGGGGCGCATCGAGGTCGATCTCAATTTCGTCTTCCGCAAACCCGTCGGCGCCACTGAGCTGCGGCCGTTATGGCAACCCGGGGGCCTAGATTCGCCATCAACCCATGTGGTGTCGCTCACCGAACTGTGCATTGGCAAGATTCTGGCGCTGCTCGATCGCGGCGCTCCACGCGATGCCTGGGATGTCGCCCGGCTGCCCGATCTCCCGGGTGCATCGCTCGCCTCGCCCCGCATCCGGGCGCAGTTCCTGGCCCTCTCGGCAACCCTTGACCACCCCGTCACCAGGTACACGCGTGACCGCCTCGCCATGCGACTGGGCGAGCGAACGATCCGCGAGCAACTGCTTCCGATGCTCACGGTGGGGGAAGCGCCGAGTGCTTTGGAGCTCGTCGAGCGGGCGTGGGCGGTGGTCGAACCGTTGCTGGAGCTGACGGAACGGGAAGTCGAGTTTGTCGAAGCCATCAGCCACGGCGAGTTCCTCCCCGAACTGCTCGGTCATCGGGCTGCGGCCGATCTGCGGGACCATCCGGCCATCGAGTGGAAGCTGAGGAACGTCCGCGAACACCTCCGTCGTACGGCCGCCGTTCGGGCTCCGGCGTCGCGCAGGAAGCGCGAGGCGTGAAGATGGTTTTCAAACCGATCCTCTTCACCGAAAAGAAAATACGGGGCTCTTGGTACGAACAGCCCGTCGCAACGTGCATGTGGCGCTCGCCCGTCCTGCAGACCAGGAAAGACTGCGGTTGACTTCGTAGCAGCCTCACCGCAGGGCGGAGTGGTAGGAGGCTGTCGCTCTTCGGCCGGATACCACCGCCGCCGGGTATGAGCCGATCGTCCTGACGCCTGAGGCTGCAGCAGATCTCCGCATCATCGCCGAGTTGGTTGCGGTGCTGGGGTAACGGCACCTCCGCTCGTCACCGCGACGGCGCTGGCGGCCGTCTGCACCCTCACCCCGCCCTCTCCCGGTGGGAGAGGGAGTACAGCGCGCCCGGCGGTCGCGCCCCACATTCCAAGACGGGGGCGTCCCATCGTGCAGGGCAGTGGCGCCCTACGCCAACGGTTCAGCTCCCTCGCGGAGGATGGCGAGGTAGTCGCTGTAGGCAAAGAGGCGATCGCAGCGAGCTGCCAAACGTGCAAGAAGGCAGAAGCAACGGTGTCGGTCAGCTTGGCAACCAACCCTTAATAGCGGAAATCGCTAATAAGGTTTGGGGCCTCAAATTTGACTAGTTCATCAGGTGGAGCCTTGCAAGCATGCTGCAGTTGAGTTTAAGTGGTTGAAGGGCCTCAGGATGAGAAACGGGTCGAGTAGGCAGGCATGCGAAGCTCCGGATGAAACGTCGGCAGATATTTACAAGTGCCGACCTTTCGTTCACACTGGCTGCGTGACGAATCGTGAGAAAGCGCTGGAGCTGCTGCACTCCCATGGGCTCCTGCGGCCCCGCGACCTTGCGGAGGCCGGCCTGCGGGGCGCGGTGCTGTGGGAGCTGGCGCGCGAGGGCATCGTCGAGCGGGTCGGGCGCGGGCTGTACCGTTTTGCCGGGGCCGATGTGACCGAAAACGTCTCGCTGGCCGAGGTCGCAAAAGCCGTTCCCGGCGGGGTGATCTGCCTCCTGACTGCGCTGGCCTTTCACGAGCTGACGACGCAGCTTCCCCACAAAGTGTGGATGGCGGTCGACCGCAAGGCGCGCAAGCCCAAAGCCCGCACGGTGCAGCTGGAGATCTTTCGTTTCTCGGGCCCGGGGCTCGTCGAGGGCGTCGAGGTGCATCGCATCGAGGGCGTTCCGGTGCGGATCACAAACCCCGCGAGGACAGTGGCTGACTGTTTCAAGTACCGGAACAAGGTCGGGCTCGACGTGGCGATGGAGGCTCTACGGGATTGCCTTCACGACCGCAAGGCGACAGTGGACGAGCTGGTGCGGTTCGCCAAGCTCGACCGGGTCTGGAACGTGATGCGGCCGTACATGGAGATGGCTGTCTTCAGGGGCTGAAGCTCCGGGTTCTCGTCTCGCTCATGCCCTGCAGGACGGGTCTCAGAATGACGGAGGGTGGGGCGGGCGAGCGCCAGGCGGGGGCCGTTACTTGGCGTCGGGGTTGCCGGTCTCCAGGATAGATGCGTCCTGGAGATCGATGTCGCGACCAGAGGCCCGCTTCGATCGAATCAGGTGGACGCGGCTGACCACATTGAATTGCTGACCCTCGTACGCCATCGTGACGCGGCCGCTCCATGCCTCCGCGAAGGTCAGGCCGGGCGTGGAGGTCTGGACGTCGATGCGGACGCGGTCCTGGAAGATCGTGATCTCATGGGCCAGGAGATCCGCCGCTGTCGTCAGATGCGCCGTCCCCATGCCGCTCTCGGCGAGAGCGTCCAGCAGGCGCTGAGCGTTGTCTGATGTTGCGTCGATGAAGAGGTCGAGATCGAAGGTGGCGCGAGGGACGCCGTGCAACACCGCCGCAATCCCGCCGATGACCACGTACCTAACGTCGTGGCGCTGCAAGGATGCGAACACGTCCTTGAGCCGGTTGAGCATTCTTCACATCCGCAAGAGCCGGGTTCGCAGATAGGGCCAGATCCGTGAAGGCGCACAGCAGCTCCATCCGCTCCGCGAGCGGGAGAGACTGGAACCAGCGCGCCTTTGCCTCCAGCGTTTCGTCGTTTCGGTCGTGTGAAACGCTTGAAATCACAAGTTTTATGATATCAGGACGCGGGCCCGGAGACAAGCGGCTCCGCTCAACCGCTAACCCTCGTGGTCATGGCGAGGAGCGGAGCGACGAAGCAATCCCGTACTTCACCCGGTGGCCAACGAACCTCGTGAACCCCTCGGGATTGCCACGGTTCCCTCGCTGCGCTCGTGAACCTCGCAATGACAACGGCTTCGGGTTTGCTGCGCGTCTCTCGGAACGACCGCAGGCGGCAGGGCTCGCAATGACAGTTCGGGCGGGGGCAAGCCCCACCCCTACGACGACCAACGCTCGCGCCGTTGGGCACGCTCAGGTGCGATGGGATTCTTCGCCCCTTCGGGACTCAGAATGACCAAGGTCGGCATCATCGCCCGACGACGACGTTGCTAGCCTGCGGTAACAAACCCAGCACGGTCGAGGAAGAGGCTTGACACGGCCACGGGCGTTCACGATAATGGCTCTGTTCACCAAATGGTGAACGGAGAAGGGATCATGAACGCTCGAGTCGGCGAAGCACAGCTCATGAGAGCCCTGGAGGACCTCTTGCTGCAGGTCCCACTGGTGCGCGATGTGCGACGAGTACGGGCGGCCCACAAAGGTGGCAGGGAACTGGACGGGGCGCTGGTGCTGCGGCTCGTGCGGGGCGCCACCCAGCGATGGGTGGTCGAGACGAGGCGCCTGGCACTCGAGCCATACGTTGCCGGCTTGCTTGCGCTCGCGATACCCGAGGCAATCGTGAAGTGTGAAGCTGACTACGGGGTGGTGGTGGCGCCGTTCGTGTCAAAGCGCTCCGCCGAGATCCTGGCCCGGGCCGGAATCGGCTACTGCGACCTCTCCGGCAATTGCCGGCTGGTGTCGGGGCCGCTCTATGTGGAGCGGACGGGGTTTGCCAACACCTTCGCGCGCAAGGCCACGCTTCGCTCGCTGTTCACTCCGGGTGCCGAGCGCGTGCTGCGAGCCGTGCTGGACCCTGACCACCGCGGGAAGTCATGGACGGTCCGTGAGCTGGCGGCAGCAGCCTCTCCGGGAGTGAGTGCCGGGCAAGCCCACAAGGTCGCGAAGCTTCTCAAGGAGCAGGCGTTTCTTCGCCGTGTGGACCAGGGCCTCATCGTTCACGAGCCGGAGAAGCTGCTCACGCAATGGTCCGAGAGCTACCGGTTCAGTCGCAACCAGGCGACGCGTTTCTACAGTCCTTTGGGGACCGGGGAGCTGCAGGAGCGCTTCGTTGCCCTTGTCCGCGCCGAGGTGAAGAAAAGGGCGAAAGGCGCGCTGGCCTCGTTCACGGCGGCCGAGGTGCTCGCCCCGCATGTTCGCCAGCACCGGTTTTTCGCCTACTGGCAGGGTGACGCCGGCAAGGTGACACGAGCGCTGGAGCTCAAGGAGGTCCCCAGCGGCGAGAATGTGGTGCTCTACACGCCCTACGACGAAGGGGTCCTGTACCCGGCGCACGGGGTTGCGGAACCAGTAACGTGCCCGGTTCAGACCTACCTCGACCTCCGGGCGTCACCGGCGCGAGGCGAAGAAGCTGCCGAGGAGGTGTTCGACAGATACCTCAAGCGAGCGTACAACCGATGAATGACCGCGACCAGCAGCGCGCGGGCCCATACGTCTCACGCCAGGTTGAAGCGGCACGGCGTGTCATGGTGGAGGTGTGGCAGATCCTCAGCGCGTACCGCGACGCTATCGTCCTGGTCGGAGGCTGGGTCCCTGAGCTGCTTCTGCCCGGGGCGAGCCCGCCCCATACCGGCAGCATCGACGTCGACCTTCTGCTCAATCCCGAGCGGCTTCGCCAGGCCCAATACGCGGAGCTTCTGCGCCTGCTCGAGGAACGCGGCTATCAGAAGACGGAGAAAGCGTTCAGGTACGC
>Ga0315285_10008386_pt1 | contig 10591 bp, 7 predicted proteins | sample YL17G09_36_MG_FD_203698 | JGI IMG/M metagenome (GOLD analysis project Ga0315285, IMG submission 203698) | Sediment microbial communities from Yellowstone Lake, YNP, Wyoming, USA - YL17G09_36 | ecosystem: Environmental > Aquatic > Freshwater > Lake > Sediment | place: USA: Wyoming | collected... | reverse complement strand
GCAGCGCATCCTGAGCCTTGTGGGACAGACTCACGGGAACGAAGTACGACTCCGGGTAAAGGTAGTCTTCTCCGGTTTCATCCACAACGCGCACATAGCCGTCCTGTGACGCCTTCTTGTCTGGAAGGACCTGGTAGATCTTCCTCAATTCCAGATCCTCGCATTCCTCGTTCCTGATACAGAGGACAAACCTTCGCTCTTGTGTCTCACGCATGGTGCTTACTCCAGGATTCTCTTGATTTTCATTTTCTTCCTGCCCCTGCCGTGCGCCTCGTACCAGTGTACCTCGGCCCGGCAAACTCTGCCATTCTGAAGCCGAACTGCGGCGATGCCTTTGAGTTTCCGCCAGCGGGCCTCGCCGTACTGCCGATGTAGCCGCATGATCTCGCGGATTTTGCCCCCAACCGCGACAATCTGAACGTCCTCGACCTCACCGGCCAGTTCGCAATGCATTACACCCTACCAATTCCATCCGTTTTGTCCCTGCCCAACGATGAGGGTGAGGCGCGCGGCTTGTCCGTGTCGCCTGCAACCTGCTGTTGCGACTCCCTTTTTCTCTTCACGGCTTAGGGATAAGGATTCCAGCGTATCCTTTCCATTCGAGCCACAGCCAAGCCAGCGCCCAGCAAACACAGAAAATGGCGAAAACTGAACACGCATAATTGCTGATAAAGGTGGGCATCCGGAAGTGCTTTCGTGTCCGTGCGAGAAGCCGCTGGCTTTCGGGAAGTGATTCTTCGAGTTCTGCGAGAGCCAACACAAGTGACCGCTGCAAGTCGTGGCCGCGAAGCACCGCAAGCGCCCCGGTAACCGAGAACCAGACAAGGAACAAGAGGACGAAGCGGAATATTGTCGGGTTTTCCAGAAGGACGGTCAGAGTGCTCAGGACCCCGACGACCGCACCTACTTGAACTGCGGCGAAGATATTGAACCGCGTCCAATAGCGATCCATTTCGCTATTCAGGGTGTCGGCCATGATCTGTTGTGAGGTCTGATCCACTTCTGTTTCCATTTCGTGTCCCACCTATGGATTCTATGGATCCACATGAGAGCATCAGACTGGCAGTTCATACCAGCATAACACTCTACGGAACTTCTCTAGATTCTGCCCCAAAAGAGAAAAGAATGCAATACCATTGGAGGCTACGAAACAGCGCGCAAAACACGAGGCGGGTTGGCTGTTTTCCCGGATATGGCCACGGACAAACACCGACAGACACAGACAAGAAGAATCATCCCTGTTCGTCGGTGTTTGTCGGTGTCCGTCCGTGGCTGACCAGATATCGCCTTGCCTGGGCGATGCCGTAGAATGTGCCCGTGCAGAGGACCAGCGCGCCGGGCCGCCTGCTCTGCGCGGCGAGCGCGTGCTCCAGGGCTTTCTCCATCGTCCCGCACGTCTCTACCCATGGGAAATGGCGCCGCGCCAGCTTGGCCAGCTTTTCCTCCCCACACGCCCGAGGGCTAGGCGCCGTATAGGCAAACACCTGGGCCGCGCCCCCGAACCGCCGCAGGTTCGACAGGATGGCCTCGATCTTCTTGTCGGCCATCATCCCCAGCACCAGGATCATGTCGCGCCCGGGGAAATGCTCCGCGCACGCCTGGCCCGCCGCGCGCGCCGAGAGCGGGCAGTGCGCCCCATCGAGCAGGACAGGCGGCTCCCATCGCACCACCTCCAAACGTCCCGGCACGCCGCAGGCCTCGATCCCGCGCCGGACGCCTTTGGGATCCACCGCGCGCCCTTCGAGCCGCGCAAAAGCCTCCAGCGCCATCAGGGCGGCCCGCAGATTGTCGAGTTGGTGACGTCCCAACATGGGAAAGACCACCCCCCGCAAGAGTGCTGAGTGCTGAGTGCTGAGTGCTGAGGACTGAGGACTGAGGACTGAGGACTGAGGACTGAGGACTGAGGACTGAGTGCTGAGTGCTGAGGACTGAGGGCTGAGGACTGAGGACAGAGGACTGAGGACTGAGGGCGCCTTTCCGCGCGGCGCTAAAGCTCGCGGTGAAGAGATTCCCACCACCACGTCCAGCTCGAATCCCCGCTCCGAGGCCTCGGCGCGCCGGATTGGATCGCGCCGCGCGTCGTAGATCTCGAGCGGAACGCCCGCCGCGGCCGCCTGCTCCCGCGCCACCCGCCCCACCACGCGCATCCGGCCAAGCGGCTGCGGACCCACGAGGGCCACGCCCGTGCCGGGTTTGATGATTCCCGCTTTTTCACGGACGATCTGGCCCAGGGTTTTGCCCAGAACCTTCTGATGGTCAAACCCGATCGCGGTGATCAGCGCGAGGCGGGCCGTGGCGACGTTCGTGCAGTCCAGCCGCCCCCCCAATCCCGTCTCGAGCACCACTGCTTCGCATCTCTCTCGCCGGAAAAAATCGAGCGCCATCGCGGTCAGCACCTCGAAGGTGGTCCGGAACCCTTCGCTGGGATGCTGGGGCAAGACGGCCCTGGCGGCCTCGAGCGCATCCACGAAAGCGGCCTCGGAGACCGGCTGGTTGTTGAGCGCGATCCGCTCGCGGAACCATTCGATATGCGGCGAGGTGAAGGAGCCCACGCGTTTGTATCCCTGGGCCATCAGCAGCGTTGACAAGAAGCGCGTGGTGGAGCCTTTGCCCTTGGTGCCCGCGACGTGGAGGATCGGAAAGGCCCTCTCGGGATGCCCCATTCCCGTGAGCATCCGGCTGAACTCGCGCAGGTGCCATCCCTCCGTGTCGGCGCACATGGGCGGCGGCTGCTTCTCGTAGTTGACCAGACTGAGCAGAAACTCCTCCGCCTGGATGTAGGCGACGGAGAGCCCAGCCTGGGGCAGATCGGAGCAATCCCCCGGCAACGATGCGGGACAACCTGCTGGAGAGGAATGATCAGGCCGGGACAATGGCGGAAGGGCGGTCATGAGCAAAAGCGGCGGGGGGGAGATACGGGCGGTTCATTCAAGAACCATTTTGAGGCCCGCCGGCCGTGGAACCACTATATTCCGCCCGCATCCCGAAGCAACAGAAATGCGCATGGGGTCTTTGAACCACGGTTCGCCGGTTCGCCAGTCCGCCAGTCCGCCGGTCTGCCAGTCCGCCAGTCCGCCAGTCCGCCGGTTCGCCGGTTCGCCAGTCTGCCAGTCTGCCGGTCCGCCGGTCCGCCAGTCCGCCAGTCTGCCAGTCCGCCGGTTCACCAGTTCGCCGGTTCACCAGTTTTCCGGGCGGAATGAAGAAAGGACGGACAGAGAGGAATCCTGAAAGGATTCCACTTGTACGCGATCAGATAGCAAAACACCAGAGGAATCCTGAAAGGATTCCATAGCGAAGCCCAGGGTCGGGAAGCCACCCTGGGAAGCAGACCCATTGACATTCAGATGAACCGTGTAAGGGTTCCATAGATGGAAGGGGCAAGGAGTTGGTATTGAATGACTTATGAGGAAAGGTCGAGAACTTCTTGCTCACAAAACGAGGAAATGGCGGATAGTAGAACTCACCACAGAGGCACAGAGAAACAACCACAAACACCACGAAGACACAAAGATCCGGGGAACAAGAGGGTTTCTTTCCACCTTTCCATTTGATGCTTTCCTCTGTGCCTCTGTGTCTCTGTGGTGAGTTGTTTTTGGGGATTTCTTCGTGCCCTTCATAGACTGCTACCCGCAATGTTCATGCATTGAACAAGGGTCTGAATTGTGCCTCTTTGCTCCCTACTCAGTATCAGAAGTTCGGTGACGTATCCTTTCCGGACGGGATTAACAGGATTTACAGGATGAATGGAAGAGGGCCTCAATCGTGTTGATCTTGTTCATCCCGTCTGATATCTCCCAGAAACCGCCATGTGTCACAATACTTACGAATGCCTGTATTAAGCCCGTGATCCCATGTTGACGCGGACGGATTCCTGGCATTTCTCCCGCCATGTGTCGAGCCTCGGCAGCAGCCCGGCCATCGTCAGGTAATTCACGTCCGCCGTTGCGGCCTTTTGCCCGATTTCCCAGGCCCAGAGCTCGTGGGTGAGAGCGTTGGCCACGTGCACGGCCGTAAGCACGCTGAATGTCTTGATCAGGCTGTCGGCGGGCGCGTGATGGAAAGCCACCGCCTCCACCACGGAGTCGGGCAGCCCCCACAGGCCCAGGAGATAGGCGCCGGTCTCAGCGTGGCCGGCGCCGAGGGTGCGGCATTCCGCTTCGGAGAGGTCAATCTCCTGTTCGCTGGACAGCGCCACGGCGGCCTCGAACTCGTGGGGCAGTTCCGAGGCAAGGGCGAGCCGGCCCACGTCGTGGAGGAGGCCGGCGATAAAGGCGTCGTCCAGGGCCTGCCGGGTGGCTTTCTCGGCGGACGCGACCCACCGGGCAAAGGCGGCCACCATCATGCTGTGGTTCCACAGGTCCTCGAGAGAGAATTCCTTGAGCTTCGAGGCGTCGAACTGCGAGAAAACGTGCGTGGAAATCGCCAGCGCCTTGATCGTATCCATTCCCAGCAGACCGGCGGCCAGCGAGGGATCGGACATCTTGTGGCCGCGGCTGTAGAAAGCCGAGTTGGCAAGCTGAAGCACCTTGGCGCTCATGGCCATGTCCTGGGCGATGATCCTGCCCACCGTGACCATCGAGGAGTTGGGGGAAGCGATTTCCTCGACCAACTCCAGGTACAAGGACGGGAGGCTGGGCAGGGACTCGATCCGGGAGAGCATCTTGCGCAGCCGGGCGGTCTTGAGCAGCCTGCTGATGCGCATGCCCCGCGCCAGCACTATCAGCAAGTCGTCCATGTCGCAGGGCTTGGACAGGTACTGGTGGGCCGACCATGCGACTCCGATCACCCCTTCGTGGTCGGAGGAGTCGGTCATGGCCACGCGCACCGACTGGGGATAGTGCATCTTCATCTGCCGGAACAACTGGGAGCCGCTGATCCGCGGCATCCGGATGTCGGACACCACAATGTCAAAAGCGCCCTGGCGCTCCATCATATCGAGCGCTTCGTGGGCGCCAGGCGCAAACTCGGCTTCCCACTCGCGGCTCGCGATCCGTATCATGCGGCGCAGGCCGTCGAGCACCTTGGGAGTGTCGTCCACGAATAGGATGCGTTTTTTTTCAGTCATGGCCGCAGTCCCCTTTTCCACGGGAGGGGCGTCTTTCCGGAACTCATGCGCGGGCACAGAACCGCCTGGGGCTCAGACAGGGGTCCGTGCCCTCAATATACATTATCGGCAGATGGGAGTATACGCTTAAGTGGATAGGGCGGCGCGGCGGGCGGCCTCGGCCCATCCAAGGCCAGGAATATGAATGTTCTATGGGCGCTTTGGCCCAGGCAAGTTTCCTGAGTGCAGAGGGCGGCTGGAGGACCGGCGGGGCGAGGCGGGGACCGGATTTGCCCGCTCAGTGCGTGCGGCCCGCGCGTAGTCAGTACTTCGGCCAGTCCTTGCCGGCGGCGGCCCGCTGCGGAAGAAGCATCCGGTAAAGGCCGTTCTGGCTGGTTTTGCCGTCGACAAAGCGAAAATAGGCATATACCCGGTCCCCGTGGGTGCCTACCACCCAGCCTTCCTGATAATCCTCCCTTGCGACGCCCGGCAGAAATTCCACCCAGGTGTTCCCCTTGTCCCAGGATCGAACAACGGAGCCCCACATCGGAACAGGCGGATCATCCGCCCATGCGGCGGACAAAGCGCCTGGGTGATAGGCGCGGGCAACAGCGGAGGCAATGGACCCATCGGGCAGCCCCCAGACAGCCTGTAGCGGACCCACCCACGACCAGCCCGGATCAAAGGACTCCCATGTTTCTCCTCCATCCGTGGAACGTTCACCGTTGGGGTAAGTAAAATAGACCGTGTCGTCTTGCGTGACGGAAATTTGATGCACAATATTCCCTGTGCTGTCCTGGAAAACCGTTTCCCAGGTCAAGCCTCCGTCGTGGGACCGGTAAACCTTATTTCCTGCGGCAAAAAGAGCTCCCTTCGAGTCCACAGCTAAATCCATGATTGGGCCTTCCAGGAACGGCGTGGTGCGGACTTGGCCGCTCATGCTGATCCTATCCACTCCCCCATCGAAGTTTATCCTATACAGATACCCATCGGGTGAAAACACTATCGGGGTAGGCGACGAGGGGGCGACCAGACCGAGGCCTGTGGTCGTCAGAAGATCGACGTCCGGGGGAAACCTGGAAAGTCCCCATTCAGGGGTATATACCCATGCGCAGTTCTGGGAATCCAGAACCAACGGTTCTAACCAATTGGAAGACGTGATTTGTTGAGTCACCGTGGTCCAGGAGTCGCCTCCATCCGTGGACCGGACAAGGACCAGCGGGGTTTGCGAGGTTGGCCCATCGAGAAATGCCCATACGTCTCCAGTCGGGCCAACCCGAACGCCGGACGGTCCGGTCAGATAGGCTGGTTTTAGGTTGGTTGGCTTCCAGATACCCATATCCTCTTCCGCCGCGGAAGCGAGGGAACAGATCCCGAACACGATCATCAGGACTATCAAAACTCGGAATCGAAGAGCTGCCCTCATTTTTGTCTCCATTCTTGCGTCCGTTCTTGTTTCTATTATGACCGGATTGGTCAAGAGAACGCAACAAATGTCCACGCCTCCGCGATGCAACTATTGAAAGGTTAATGAGTGTCCCCAAAGCTATATCTTACCCATACCCTGACTGTTAGTACGGTCCGGGTATTTTCCTAAGAACACCCGTCCTTTCACTCTCAGGTTCCCATTCGTGTCTATGTAAGCAACCGGATTCTGAGAGGAATTGCGAATCACCAGAAGAGGATTGGCCGGCAGGCTGAGATTCGTTTGACTCTCAAGCCATGTCCCTTTAAGGTAAAGGTCTCCATAAAACAGGTCCAACCGTGCAACCGCCGTCCCGCTGTCGTTTTTCAGTACCCAAATGCTCGGATCTTGGGGATTTATGGAGGCAACCGCTTCGAAGATTTCTCCCTCCAATACCAAATGACCGCTTTCGTGAAAAAACGAGGCTTTGTGCATATATACACCGTCCCATAGGCTATTGAACTGTGTGCGCGGTTCCTGCGCGATCTCGAGGGCTTTTCTCACGTCCAGGCGGCCGTAACCGTAATAGTAATCCCTGCCATTTGTGTCGTTACTATCAAAATTCGGGTTGCCCTGTTGGTCATAATCGGATGCGTGGTCTTTTCCCGAGAACTGCAGGATTGCCTGAATCTGAGAAGCCGTCAGATTCGGGTCCTCCGCAATCAGAAGCCCAGCCGCACCCGCTACCTGTGGACAAGCAAAGCACGTTCCCTGTCTCCACTCATACAGCCCCTTGTCAGGCACGCTGGTTGTCCACACTCTATATGGCGCGACAAGATCAAGCGCGGCGCCATAAGCGCTTGTGTCGTCCACTCCCCCGACCCATCGCCTGTCGCATTTATCCGTTCCCCCCACGGCGATGACCTCCGGCAGAGAAGCTGGCCAGCAGATTGGACTCTCGTTATTGCCTGCGGAAAAAACCACTACACAACCCTTGCCGTTGCGCCCTGATGTCTTGGCGTACTCGATTGCCTCGGTAACGACAGTGGCAGGCGAGGTGAGCCAATTGCACGCCACGACTTCCGCCCCTTGGTACACAGCATACTCAAAGGCATTGTGGAGCTGGTAGTACGACGCCAACATCCAACCATCCATGGTCGCCTGCCATACCTTGAGCGCCATAATATGCGCTCCCCAACAGGCACCGGCTACACCTACACCATTGTTCGTATTGGCTGCGGCAATCCCCGCGGCCGCAGTACCATGTCCATCATAGGTTTCGTTGGGTGGTTCTGGGGGATTAGAGTTCCAATTGTAGAAATCAAAACCATGGCTGCCATCAGCGGGCGATTCCCAGAAGTGAAGATCCGGATGATCGAGATAGCAGCCGTCATCCATAAAGGCTATGACGACATTAGAGCCGGAACCTGTCTGGATATCCCAGGCATCGCAAGCGTGAATGTCGTGCCCTTCAATATTGGCAAGGATGTTCCGGAAGTTGCAGCCCTTTTCCGGATCGGCGCTCGGGTTATAGTTCGGCTCGCCGGGAAGCCGCGGGAACCAGGGATCGTTTGGCACGCCCGAAAACCGCGCAGAAAGGTCGTACCCATCCGGCTCGGCCCAAAGGACACGGGGGTTCTCACAATAGCGGTTCGCCACGTCCAGCGGGTTGTTGTGTTTGGGGTTGGGAACCCGGAGTAGATATGTCTTTCTGCCATTTGGCGGTGTCATGCCGTCATATTTCCGGTCAATGACGGCGCCGTATTCCCCATTCAGGGCGGCGATCTCCGCGTCCGTTGCGTCCTTGGCAAACCGGACGATAACATCGCCGTTCGGGACGAACCGCCCTCCGCCTTGAGACACCAGAACGGGAGTGGCGAACCGGACACCGGGCTGGTTCGTGGCTCTCTGGATGACGGTCTCAACGTCCGCCTTTACCAGCCCCGGCTTCAGCTCGACCACCTGCACGCGCCCCTGGGCGTCTCGGCATTCCGCAAGCCGGGCGATGGCCGCCTCCGCCCCGGCGACGCCCTGTTTCTGGGTTTCGATGGCGCCGTCCTCGAAGATAACGGCAATCTTCTGGGTGGAAATGCTGAAGGGGATCTTGGTCTTATAGTAATACTTGTAGTATTCGCGTTCCGGGGCCGGCGACTGGGCCAGGGCGGCGAAAACACCCAGGACGGCGAGCAAGACGCAAATCAGCCCTGCATTTCGTGGTGAAATGTGCTTCATGGCGCGTCTCCTTTCCCCTAGCGGGCATCGGCGGGTTTGAGTACACACAGAGAAGAAGAAAGGAAAAGGGGTGTGTTTTCTGCTGTCTCCTCCGCCCTGTGTGAGACGGAGGCGCGCAGCGCCGTCTGATGGCTGGCGATGGCCGAAACGCCGCCTGAAGGCGGTACTCCGAACTTCGTGTGGAGCGCGGCGAGTTTCTGCGCGGCGTCCGCGCTCGAAAGACCCACCCAGCGGTAGAGTTTGCCCGTGGTTTCATCAAGGCGGACGCCCGACTTCAGCCGCTCGACCGTCTGGCCCGTGGGGACCTGCTCCGTTACGCTTTCCTCAACCGTGTAAGGCTCAATCTGGCGCAAGGCGATGTTCAAGCGATACTTGGTGACCGTCTTGACCGAGGCCACCGGGGTCGTTTCGGAAACGGTCTCGATGGCGTCGGCGAGCGAAATCTCGACCCAGGGGTCCACGCCGATCTGGCGCAGGACGGACTCGGTGAGTTTCAGCACCAGCCCCTTGTTTTCTGTGCCGGGCTGCAAGTCCTCGACGCGGATAACGCCCGTGGCGAGGTCCTGAACCTGCTGGGTGAGCTGCCCGGTCTTTTCGTCGAGTGCGTCGCGGGATTTCTCAAGGTCCGCCAAACGAGTGTCGAAGCTGCCACCGGTCTTCTCCAGTTCGAGGATGCGCCGCTTGGCTTCCTTGAGCGCGGCGGTGTTGTTGGCGGTGACGTCGCTGATTAACACGCTTTTGTGGTCCGTGGTGAATTCATCCGGCACTTCCTCGGCGATGAAACCGCGGTGAATCTCGCCGGATCCCTCGTCAAGCCATGCGGTGAAATCCTTGGCGCCGAGTTGATCGGGTGTAAGTGTCTCGGTGACAACCCTGCCGTCCTTGGTGACGCGGGTGACGGTGGACGTTGCCTCGTCATACGATTTCGCAATGCGCCCGTCGGGCATCACCCAGTGCTGTTCAGTTTTCTTGTACTCGTAGTCCACAACGCTTAGTTGGTCCAGAAGGTCCCATGCGCCGTTTCTCTGTCCGCGGGCGAGGTCCTTTCCGAGGGAGAAAGCGCCCGTCGCGGGAACAGGCGTGGTCCTGAGTTTGTAGTCGCGGCTTGATATGGTCACGAACGAATTGCTCCAAGTGTTCTGGGTGGTGATGATGGTCCCTACCACGTGGAGCGCAAGATTGGCCGGACAGTTAGTAAGGTCCTCCCAATGGTTGGCATTCCACCATTGGCCTGGGTTCGTGGTGCCAATCCCCACTCTGCCATTGGACTTGATGGTGAACCGGGGGATCGGGTTGTGGTTGTCGCCACTATTCTGGCTCGTATCTATCTGGAATCTCGTCGGCATATATCCATTGGCCGGTGGTCCATCCACCATGGCTCGGTATACACAGCCGTAAAGCCATGCCGCTGCCGAATTGTCGGATGTGCGACCTGATCCGACAAAGGAGTTCTTTCCCAGGCAATCGTCGCCCTGAACGAGTCCATGAGCATCGATGGACGTCCCGCGGGATTTGTACTGGTAGAGGGCTGGAGGATCGATATCGTTGCTGCATTTCTCAACCCAGACATAAGCGGGACCTGTACTCTTCGAGGATATGTACCCTTGCACGTTGAAGCTCTGGGCTTGAGCACTCTGCTGTGCCAAACCCGACATAAAACCAAACAACCATACAACAAGAGAGGCGAGACACAAGCGTTTCATCGTTCGTTTCCTCCTTCCGGGCTGTTTGCGGCGGATCGCGCAACTCAATTCCGCATGAATATCATATTATCAGACTTAGCAATGTTCATTGTCAAGCAAAAAATTGAACAAAATTTGCCGTTCCGACGCGACGCGGGATTTCCGGGCTGCCGTGGGATTTCCCTGCCGGGCGGGACTTCCGTGCCGACGGTGGATGTCCGAGTGCCG
>Ga0315285_10008385_pt1 | contig 10592 bp, 9 predicted proteins | sample YL17G09_36_MG_FD_203698 | JGI IMG/M metagenome (GOLD analysis project Ga0315285, IMG submission 203698) | Sediment microbial communities from Yellowstone Lake, YNP, Wyoming, USA - YL17G09_36 | ecosystem: Environmental > Aquatic > Freshwater > Lake > Sediment | place: USA: Wyoming | collected... | reverse complement strand
TCCTTCTGGGCGGGAATCTTAAATTCTTGGCCAAAACCATGGTCGATGAGAAAGCCGACGGAGAGGCGATTCAAAAGGCCTCTGAGAAGGCCTTGGCCATTGTTCAGAAGGAGAAGGAGAAGGTCATCGAGTTGGGAGGCCTCCATGTTTTGGGAACCGAGCGGCATGAAGCCCGTCGGATTGACAATCAGTTGAGGGGAAGATCTGGGAGACAGGGCGATCCCGGCTCTTCCCGATTCTATCTTTCTTTGGAAGATGATCTTTTAAGAATTTTTGGCTCTGAGAGGATTTCCAGTATTATGGATCGCTTAGGGATTGATGAAGATCAGCCCATCGAGCATCGACTGGTGTCAAAGGCCATCGAGAATGCCCAAAGGAGGGTGGAAGCCCATAATTTTGAAATCCGGAAGCATCTGTTAGAGTACGACAATGTCATGAATCAACAAAGGGAGGTGATCTATTCTCAACGAAGAGAGGTACTGGCCGGTGAGGATCTAAAAGATTCCGTGATAGAGATGATCGAGGAACAGGCCGAGGGGATTGTTGATCTTTATGCAGATGAAAAGGCTCATCCTGAGGATTGGGATTTGAAAGGGTTTCAGGATGCTGTCTATCAACAATTCTCCTTCCGATGGGCAGTTCCTTCCGAAGAGGAGGCCGGTACGACTCGATTCCGAGACGGTCTGAATCGAGAACGTCTGAAGGAACTGCTTCTCCAGAGGGCAAAAGATGTGTACCAGAAGAAGGAGGAGGAATTTGGAGAGGCGACCCTTCGATATTTAGAGAAGGTCATTATGCTCCAGTCCGTCGATTACCACTGGAAAGACCATCTCTTAGCCATCGATCAGTTGAAGGAAGGAATTGGATTACGGGGTTATGGTCAGAAAGACCCTCGGATTGAGTATCAGAAAGAAGCCTACCAGATGTTTCTTGAGATGTTGGAAAGAATTAAAAAGGATACGGTTGAGAAACTCTTCGCCGTTCAGATTGCAAAGGAAGAGGAGGTCAAGGAGATGAAGGCGGAACGCAAGCAGACCTTCATCTTGAGCCGTGGGGAGGCTGCGCAGAGTGCGGGGGGAGAGACGGAAGATGGGAAAGGCGTGACCGTACGCCGGGAAGGGAAAAAGGTGGGCCGAAATGATCCCTGTCCCTGTGGAAGTGGGAAAAAGTATAAAAAATGTTGTCTATTGAAGGAGACACAGGCAAGAGCATAAAGCTTTTACATAAGAGTTTCAGGTTTTATGTTTCAAGTTTGGAGTTAAACCTGAAACCTAAGACTTGTAACTTAAAACGGTGAGGTTATGAAGGCTCTCGATTTTAAGGTGAACGGTTTTCTCTTTTCAGGGATTTCATCAGGGATTAAGAAGAATGGATCGAGAGATCTGGGTTTGATCTACTCAGAAGTTCCTGCACAGGTGGCCGGACTCTTCACCACCAATGCGGTGAAGGCAGCCCCTGTCCAGTTGGACATGGACCGAATCAAGGGAGGCCTCTGCCAGGCACTGATTGTCAACAGCGGCAATGCAAACGCCTGTACAGGGAGTCAGGGATTGAGAGATGCCCGAAGGATATCCTCGTTGGTGGCAAAGCGTTTGGGAATGGATGAACAGTTGGTGTTTGTTTCATCCACAGGTGTCATCGGGACTCCCTTACCATTCAATAAAATTAAGGAAGGAATTCCTAAATTGATTGAAGCCCTTTCTCCGGAGGGTTGGATGAAGACTGTGGAAGCCATCATGACAACAGATACTTTCCCAAAGGTGGAAATGGCGACCTGCCGAATCAAAGGAAAGCAGGTGAAGCTCTGCGGGATGGTAAAGGGTGCAGGAATGATTCGCCCAAATCTTGCAACGATGCTCTCCTTTCTTGTCACGGATGCTAACGTAGAAGTCCCGCTCCTTCAAAGGATGCTGGAGAAGGCCGCTGAGGTCTCCTACAATCGTATCACTGTCGATGGTGAAACCAGCACAAATGATACGGTATTACTTTTAGCTAATGGAAAGGCGGGCCACCCCTCTTTGAATCGGATGAATCGGGATGGAGAGAAATTTCAATCCATGCTTTCAGAGGTTTGTCAGAATTTGGCCAAGAGCTTGGTGAAGGATGGAGAGGGGGCAACGAAATTCATCGAAATTCTGATTCAAGGGGCAAGGGACAGAGAGGATGCCAAACAGGCGGCCTATGCTGTTGCCCACTCCCCGCTGGTGAAGACCGCCTTCTTTGGAGAGGATGCCAACTGGGGAAGAATTCTCTGTGCCTTGGGTCATTCAGGTGCCCAAATCAATCCCAATCATATCGATGTCTTCTTCGATAAGGTTCCTATCGTGAAAAACGGAATGGGAACAGGGTCTCGAGTGGAAGAACGAGCCAATCAGATTCTCAAGAAGAAATCCTTTAAAGTGACCGTTGACCTCCACAAGGGAAAAAGTCAATTTTCAGTTTTTACCACAGATCTTTCCATTGATTATGTGAAGATCAACGCTTCCTACCGCTCCTGAAAAGTCTTGAGTTCGGAGTTTAGAGTTCGTAGTCTCAAAAACCAAATGCTCCGAACTCCGAACTAATAACTCCGACCTGTTATTTGCCCAGAGTGGCCTTCTGGCGGAGGGGTTTCAATAAAAAGTCGAGGGCATCGAGTACGTTCGATACCACCACATCCGCCTTCTTCATCGCTTCTACAGAAGTTCCTTCCTTACCAATGACACAGATACCAAGACCAGCTTCTTCAATCATAGGAATGTCGTCCACTCCATTTCCTATGGCAACAGTCCTGGTCGCCCCCAATTGACGCAATAAATCCACTTTCCGCTGGGAGGTTTCCCCTTCCGTTAAATAGAATATCTCTGCTTTAACTTTTTTCAGGGTCTCCTCCACCACCTCTTTCTCTCCTTTGGTAAGGATGTAGATTTTGGTCCGTTTGGAGAGAAGGTTGATCTTATCCTTCGCCTTTGGGTGAACTCGGCGGTCCGAGGCAAGTGTTCCTTCAAAATCTATTAGGATGAATTCAATCTCTAATGGCTTTTGTCCAGGTCTCTGGATAGCAATCATGGTGAATTCCTAGATAAAAGCAAGGCTAAAGCCTTGCCCTACGTGTCAGCACGTTGCCGCATCACTTCGTAAAGGATCATTCCTCCGGATACCGAAGCATTAAAGGAGGAGATGGGTCCCTTCATTGGAATTGAAAAGAGACGATCACACTTTTTCTTCACTAAGGGCCTGATCCCTTTCCCCTCCGCACCGATGACGATGGCCAAATCGATGTTTAGATCGAAGTTGTAAATCAAGTCTTTTGCCTCTCCTGAGGCACCATACACCCAGATTCCTTCTTTTTTTAAGGCATCGATGGTCGTGGCAATATTGACCACCCTGGCAATTGGTAAATAACTTGTGGCTCCTGCGGAGGTCTTCACCACTGCAGGCGTGATCCCGACTGCCCTATCTTTTGGAATGATCATCCCATGAACTCCACATCCCAGAGCGGTGCGAATGAGGGATCCAAAATTTTGTGGATCCTGGATGCCGTCAAGGATGAGGAGAAGAGCCTTCGTTTCTTGCTTCCTCCAATAAGAAACAATCTCTCCGAGATCAGCATATGGAGTTTCTTTGATGAGTCCAACAACATTTTGGTGAAGCCCGCCCTTCACCATCTGATTAAGGATTTCCTTTGTCGTAAAAGTGACAGGGACTTGCTTTTTGATGGCTAGATCGAGAACCGATTGGATAGGGGGATGAGGTTTTTGGGTGCCAACCAGAATCTTTTGAAATTGAAGGTGAGGTGATTTTAAAGCTTCTTTGACAGGATGAATTCCATAGATGATTTGGGGCATAGAAGTGTGGTCAAGGCTGAAGCCTTGAGTTACTGATCTTGTATCTTATTGTAACTCAACCCTTCAGGGTTGAGTTCTATGAGATATCCTCGATAATTTTCTGAACCGCTTCGAGAGGATCTTTCGCCTCTTTAATGGGCCGACCGATCACGAGATAGTTAGCCCCTGCAGCGATGGCCTCTTTCGGGGACATGGTTCTCTTTTGGTCGTCTCTTTTATCGGAGGGATGACGGATGCCTGGAGTGACGATCAGAAATTTTTCTCCGCATCGCTCCCGAATGATTCCAATTTCCTGGGGAGAAGCCACTACTCCATCAACCCCTGCCTTCATTGACAGAAAGGCGAGGCGTCCCACCTCTTCTATGAGTGGACCCTGGACCCCGACCTCCTTCAAAATCTCTTCATCCATACTGGTGAGAATGGTGACAGCCAAAATGAGGGGCTTTGGAATACCGAGACTTTTAGCCGTGGCCCTGGATGCGTCCACCGTCTTCTTCATCATTTCAAACCCGCCTAGAGCGTGCAGGTTGAACATGGCCACTCCCAGTTTGGTAGCCTCCTCTCCTGCCTTCGCTACCGTATTGGGAATATCATGGAATTTAAGATCGAGAAAGACCTTTTGACCCTTCTGTCGGATCATATCGACAACCTTTGGGCCGGCATGAGTGAAGAGCTGTTTTCCTATCTTAAATATCCCCACATGATCTTTTAAGAGTTTCACCCAACGTTGGGCCTCCCCGAAGTGTTCCATATCGAGGGCAAAGATGATCTTATCCTTAGGATTGTTCGTCGAAGAATGACCCATCAAAAAACCTACCTTATACTTAGATAACTTATCATATAAAGGTTGGGAATAGGCTGTCAATGGATATTTTTGAGATTTCTGAAAAGGTACAGAAATCTCTGATTACATAGATTGTGAAACGATTACACAGATTAGAAATACATTGAAAATAGAGAAAATCTGTTTAATCATTTTTTGAAATCTGTGTAATCAAGAGAGCGTTGAGGAGTTTTTCAGAGCTCTCTTTTTTAAATCGTTCTTTACAAGGACATAGCCATTTGTTATAAAAAAAGTACGAAGGGAAAAGGCGGATGGAAGAGAAAGAGATCAGAGAAGAGAACCGGAAGATCCGTTTCCTAAGGTTTTTGGTCGATTTCTCCCTCCAGTCCATCCAACAAGATGTCCTCTCACTCGAAGAGGCACTGAAGGTAGTGGAGGATGTGAAACGGGCAACTTGCAACCTCTTCCCCGGGAAGGAAGAGACATTTGAATTGATCTATAGACCAAGGTTTCAACGGATCATTCAGGAAAGATTTGAAGTCACCTCCCTTATCTCTTGAGCGATCATTTCTTTGATCTTAGGTATTGCCTCTTTCTTCTTTACCAGAAGAATCTCTCCCGTTCTCCTCTTTTTGATCTCCACTAACCCTTTCTTTAAATTTTTCTCGCCCAAGGTCACCCTCAAAGGAATCCCGATGAGATCGGCATCTTTGAATTTTACTCCGGGGGTCTCTTCCCGATCATCGTAAAGGACTTCCACTCCGGTTTCTAATAAATTTTGATATAGTTGCTCTGCCGTTTCTCGAAGTATATCGATCTTGAGATTGACAGGGAGGAGGAGAATCTGGAAGGGAGCAATGGGCGTTGGGAAGATGATGCCATGTTCGTCATAGGACTGCTCAATCGCTGCAGCAACGGTCCTTCCCACACCGATCCCGTAGGTTCCCATCACGATCACCTTCTCCTTTCCCTGTTCATCAAGGAAGGTGGCGCCCATGGCCTTGCTATATTTCGTCCCGAGTTTAAAGATATGACCGACCTCGATTCCTCTATCCAATTTTGTCTCTCCTCCACAGAGTGGGCAACGGTCACCAGGAACAAACTTCCGGAGGTCAACGAATTGGCTGGCCCGAAAGTCTCGGTCAAGGTTAACATTTATGAGGTGGGCATCCTTTTCATTAGCTCCCGTGACGAAGTTTACCATTTTTTGAATATCGAGATCAGCCAGAATGGGAATGGAGAGGCCTAAGGGTCCGGCAAAACCTTTGGGTGCATGGGTCATCTCTTCCACAACCTCTTCGCCTGCCAGTTGGAGGTTTTCCGTGCCTAAAAAACCTTTCAATTTCTTTTCATTGATCTCATGGTCTCCCCGGACCAGGGCTGCCACACAGCCCTTATCCGTTTCAAAGATGAGGGTTTTGACCAGATCCTGTGTCGAGACCTTGAGAAATTGGGTGACCTCTTCAACGGTCCGTTGATTCGGGGTGAGGACTTTTTGGAGAGTTTTTGAAAGATCTTTCTGGATGGTATCGCCTTTTATTTCCGGCCTTTTAAACTCGGCTTTAACAATATTCGCCGCATAGGAGCAAACCGTGCAACTCACAATGGTTTCTTCTCCTGTTTCTGCAAGGACCATAAACTCATGAGAGAAGTGGCCTCCGATCAAACCTGATTCGGCCTCTACCACCTTGAATCTCAATCCACATCGAGCAAACACTCGAGAATAGGCTTCATACATTTTTTGATAACTCTCATCCGCTTTCTTTGTGTCCACGTCAAAACTATATCCATCCTTCATGATAAATTCTCGTGCCCGCATCACTCCAAATCGGGGCCGGATCTCATCCCTGAATTTGGTCTGAATCTGATAGAGATTGATCGGCATTTGTCGATAGGAACGAATCTCTTTTCGGGCAATGTCCGTAATCACCTCCTCTTGGGTGGGCCCCATACAGTAGTCTCGATTGTGGCGATCTTTAAATCTTAAAAGCTCCTTCCCATATTCCTCCCAACGATGGGTCTCTTGCCAAAGTTCGGCAGGCAATACAATGGGCAGCAATACCTCAATCGCACCGGCTCGGTTCATCTCTTCACGGATGATTGCCTCCACCTTTTGAATAGATCGCAAACCGAAGGGGAGATAGGAGTAGATCCCTGATGTCAGTTTTCGGATCATCCCTGCCCGAAACATCAGTTGATGGCTGGGGACCTCTGCTTCAGAGGGGATCTCTTTCAGGGTGGGAAGAAAATATTGGGAATATCGCATTTCTATTCCTCCTCATCTAATTCGTGTCCGTGTCCGTGATCCGTGTACGATAAACAAACACAATACCACCTTTTTGATACTACATTCTACCTCTTGATAAAGGGAACTAAATCCCTTAGGCTTGACCAAAGATTGTTCTAAATCCTTGATTTTTGTTCTACAGTAGAGTATAAATTTTTTCACTAATTGCCCATGGCTTATTGAGTATAAGTGAACTATGAAGATTTAATAAATTACGGACACGGAAACGGACACGGTCACGTTATTTTCTTGCTATGAGAAGAATCTCTCCAACTGAAGGATTGACCATTTTTTTCCTTATTGGATTGAGCCTCTTGACTCTCATTTTTCGAGGTCAAATTCCCCTCTGGCATTCTTTGCTCTTTCGTTATACTATTTTATTAGGTCTTCTTTTTGTATTAAAATTATCATACGGCCCAAAATGGGTGGGAAAGGTGGGTACATTCTTCCATCCTTTCTCTCCTATCCTATTCATCATCCTTATCTATGAGTCCCTCGGTGATTTGATCCAGTATCTCCATCCCGATATCGACCCATGGTTGATCCGGATCGATCTTTTCATTTTTGGGGTCCACCCCACTGTTTGGATAGAGCAATGGATTGTTCCTTGGTTTACGGATATCATGTCTCTGGCTTACATCAGTTATTATTTTCTCCCTGTTATTCTTATTGTAGTCCTCTATTTGAAGAATCGGGTGTTGGAATTTGATGAATCCATGTTTGTCCTGACCTTTGGTTACTACGTTTCGTTCATCGGTTACATCCTTTTTCCTGCTATCGGACCTCGATACACTCTCATTCACCTCCAATCCGTTCCTCTGGAAGGGAGCCTCCTTACTGACTTCGTGAGAGATGTATTGAACACATTAGAGCATAATAAACGCGATTGCATGCCCAGCGGCCATACCCAGATCGTTCTCATTGTCTTGTATTTGGCCCATCGGTACGAGAAGTTCCTTTTCTATATCTTTTTCCCCATTATCTGTGGGCTCATCCTTTCAACGGTCTACCTGAGATACCACTATGTCATCGATCTTTTCGTCGGGGCTACGTTTGCGGTAGGATGCATGATCATTGGTCCTCGACTCTATAGAATGTGGAATAAAAGAAATTGACGAATTTAGGAATTATGGAATTAAGAAATCCACCGTTCCTCAATTCCCAATCCCTTAATTCCTCAATTCAGAATTCCTCAATTATATTATTTTAGAGGGACATTTCATAAATTCGATAAGTTTTACAGTGTTTTCCTCCCATCGCTTCAAGGCCATGTTGCATCAGGACATTATTTTCGAGAATCCATGAGCATTCGGACTGAAAATATCCCTTTTTGATCCCTCTCTTAAATGTCTCGACATAGAGAAGGCCTTCCACACCTTTCTTTTGAAAGGCTCGTTTTACTCCCAGAAGCATCACCCGGATGGTCTTAATCTTTCTTGAATAATAGAGGAATTTGAGGGTACCCAAAAGTCCTACTTTTCCGTTTAAGTGTTTAAGAACCTCATTATAGTCTGGGAGAGAGACCGAGAACCCAATCGGTTTCTCTCCCAAATAAGCGATGAGGACTAACTCGGGAACGACCAAGGGTCTCAAATTTTTCGCCAAATCATTGATTTCTGCTTCTGTCAGCGGTACGAACCCCCAATTTTTGCTCCAGGCATCGTTGTAGATCTCTTTGATGATCTTTAACTCCTCCTCAAAATGGCGGAGATTAATGGGACGAACACAAAGTTGGGGGTCCTTCTTGATCAGCCGTTCTGTGATCCGAAAGAGTCGGTCATCCAGGAAAGAAGATTCCTCGAGCCAGTAGGCATAAAGATCCATCGCCTTCTTTAATCCAAACCCTTCCAATAAGGAGGGATAGTAACGAGGGTTGTATGGCATCATAAGACAAGGAGAGACGTCAAATCCCTCGACCAGCAGACCACATTCGTCATTCATGGAGGGATTCATCGGTCCAACCATCTTTTCCATTCCATGTTCCTTTAGCCATTTTCCTACCTTTGATAAGAGCATTTCTGCAACCTCAGCATCAGCTATCGATTCAAAGAATCCGAAGAACCCCACATTCTCCTGATGAAACTTAATGTAGTGATGATCGATGATGCCCGCTATCCTTCCAACGGTCCGTCCTCCTTTATCGGCCATAAAAAGGATCATCTCCGAATGGGATCGGAAGGGATGGTTGGGACTAAATTTTAAGAGCTGGTCTTTGATGAGAGGAGGGACCCAATACCGATCTCCCTTATAAATCTCCCAGGGGAATCGGATGAAGGCCATAAGATCTTGTTTATTCTTTACCTCTCCAATGTGAAGATCCTGTCTTATCATCCCATCGATTTCCGTCAGATCAATCCCATCTGTTTTCCTACCTTTTCGAAAGCGCTCAAGACCTTATCCAACTGCTCCTCGGTATGGGTGGCCATATAACTCGTCCTGAGCAGTTCTCTTCCAGGAGGCACAGCAGGGCTGACGACCGGATTGACAAAGACACCATTTTCGAAGAGGTGTTTACACATCCCGTAGACTTTAATGGTGTCTTTAATAATGATAGGGACAATTGGGGTTTCACTGGTTCCGGTATCATAACCCAGCGCTTTATAACCATGAAGCATCTTTTGGGTATTCTTCCAGAGCCGGGTTCTTAATTGGGGTTCTTCTTCAATGATGTCCAAGGCTGTACTGACTGAAGCCACCAATGAAGGGGGAAGGCTCGCGCTGAAGATCATCGAACGTCCCACGTGTTTGATAAAACTGATCACCTCTTTTGAACCGGCGACAAATCCTCCAATTGCAGCAAGCGATTTGCTATAGGTGCCCATGATGATGTCGACCTGATCTTCCAAGGCAAAGTGTTCTGCGGTTCCCCTCCCTCCTTCTCCAAGAACGCCTATTGCATGGGCATCATCCACCATCACCCTGGCGCCATAGGCCTTGGCTAATTTGACAATGGAAGGGAGATCAGCGATATCACCCTCCATACTGAAGATGCCGTCCACAATGATCAGTGTGCCTTTGCCTTTTGCCCCTTCGAGGACACGTTCCAGATCCTTCATATCATTATGGCGAAATTTCTTGACCTGTCCGAAAGAGAGACGACAACCGTCGATGATGCTGGCATGATCGTATTTGTCAATGATGGCCATATCATTTCGACCCAGAAGGGCAGAGATGGTTCCCAAATTGGTCTGATAGCCAGTCGCAAAGACAAGAGCCGCTTCTTTTCGGAAGAAACGTGCTAATTTCGCTTCGAGCTCTTCATGAATTTCCAGATTTCCATTGAGAAATCGAGAACCGGCACAGCCGCTGCCATACTTCTCTATGGCTTTGATGGCTGCTTCCTTCACCCGTGGATGGTTCGTGAGACCGAGATAGTTATTAGAACCGATCATGATCACTCGCTTTCCATTCACCACCACTTCAGAGTCTTGGGGTGATTCGAGCTTTCTGAAGAAAAAATAGTTACCGCTCTTTTTCAATTCCGACGTATGATCATAAATTTTTAAGCATTTTTCAAAAACGTCCATGGAACACCTCATTTGAATTTCCCCCCACCCATCCCTCCCCCGCAAGGGGGGAGGGGGAGGGTGTCAGCTATAACCAATTTTCTTTTCTGTACCATTCGAAGGTTAATTTGGCTCCTTGGAGAAGTTTGAATTGGGGTTCGAAACCCAGGAGGATTTTGGCTTTTGTG
>Ga0315285_10008384_pt1 | contig 10592 bp, 13 predicted proteins | sample YL17G09_36_MG_FD_203698 | JGI IMG/M metagenome (GOLD analysis project Ga0315285, IMG submission 203698) | Sediment microbial communities from Yellowstone Lake, YNP, Wyoming, USA - YL17G09_36 | ecosystem: Environmental > Aquatic > Freshwater > Lake > Sediment | place: USA: Wyoming | collected... | reverse complement strand
CCGCTTAACTCCACTGCCCAGGCCAATTACGTCCAGCCTGCGCTGTCCAAGAACCAACAGCTAATCTTGTGACAATCTGACACAGGCAAGCCTTCCAGCCTCCCCGGGCAACGTCGCCCTATCTGGGTATTCGGCCAGACACAAACATCGTTTACCAGCCCGCTCAATGCTACCTGGCGGAAAAAAGCCGGATTCTGAATTTTTTCGGCCATATTCGTAGACAAATTTCGCGAAAAGCCAAGAAATTGGCAGATTTACAGGAGGATGTTGGTAGCAGGCAGATTGACGTCAGAATTCGGCAACCAACTGATAAGAATAGAAAAAACGGGGCAAGTCACAAAAAGTCGGCAATTTTTTCTATTTTACTATTTAGAACAGAGAAACTGGTAAATTTAGGAAAATTGTCGGACGGCATAGGCTGATATTCGCCTATGCTCCGAGGAGGCGCCAGCGTCTTTGTGGCTGGACCACGATTAGGTGGAAAGTAAAGAGAGGTAAGACTAAGGAGGGGCGAGAGCGCGCTCAACCTGGTTCCGCACGACCCTCCAGTTCGAACCTCCCAGTAAGTGTGGTTGTCTGAACGCAGAGAACTTGAAGCGCATCAGGCAGTTGTCGTGGAAGGAGGAGGCAGCACGACAACAAAGAGGAAGGTGGATCGCCTCAAAGGAACGGATTCAGAAGATAGTCAGTTGCTTGTGCAGTTGTTAGAAGAGAGGTAGGGTATGAAGAAGAGTGTGTTGTTAGGTATTGCAGTGGTGGTCCTTCTTGCACTGCCGGCTTTCGCAGGATCGAAGAAAATTGAGGGCTGGCAAGGGTATTGGACCTGGTTTGCACAACCTGTCAAGGATTTCCCAAAATGAACATACCGTGGTTCATTGACATCACGAATCAAGAAGGGTGGGAGATTCTGCTCGAGCAGGTGGAGTGCGCAGCGCTCGCCCCGAGTACAGTCGAGAATGGCCCTGCTTCAGAGGGTACAACGACCTTCAGATAGCGTGCAATTTCAACTGCAAGGTGACGTGCGCAGTAGTCAAAACATATATCGACGGAAATTGGGGCTGCTGGCTGAATCCTGCTGACATCGATGCCCCCGGTGGAACCACAACTGCTCGTGTGAAGCTGTGGAAGGCTGATCTATTGAGTATGCCGGCCGGCGAGACAATGCACGTTGCAGACGTTGATGTTTACGTAAAGCCCAGATAGTGACCCTTGAAACAAAGGCGCAGGCGCGGAAGGCGCGTAAAACTATCGAGGTTACACCGGTAGTCTTCGTAGCGCGTGTATCCGATGTGCGCCGAAGGGGATCTGCCTCCAGACAAGAAGGACTGATATATGTGCCCGGCCCTAGCAATATGCCGGTCGCGCATAGTAATCATCACAACGTATGGTTCTTCGAGGATCATAATGCCGTCGACCCAGCAAGGTGTACGGCATTTTTTAATTTGGCGTTTCGATCCCCTTCAGCATTTCTCTAAGCAAAGGCTATAATGCTGTTTGTAGTCTTTCATAAATCCCTGTCGCATCCGGGCAGTTCGGTTTTCGTACTCTTAAAGTCTGTCGCCCAATGACCATTGGACGGACGACAGGCCCCGCGTCTAATGAACGCTTCTTAGCCGCACACGAGCAACAATCCCCCCTGTCATCTGCGCACCATGACGGCAAAATCCGGGCGCATCGTAACTGCGGACTTCAGGTGTCGCGAGGACCGGCAGTGCTCAAGATATTCACGCCATCAGGTGCCCCCTGAGCACCCCTTCATCTACTGCCAGGCTGCCTCGCATCAGAATGGCTTACGACACTGCCGTCATATCTCAGCTTGGCCAAGACAGGCACGCACCCGCGAAAAAACACGGCACTAACGATTCCGACAAGAGCAAATAATGGAAGGGCTGCTATGAAGCGATAGTTCATTTATGCCTCCTGCATTTACCCACGTCCCCTCAAGTAGCATAGCACTGCATTACCCTGACATTTTCCGAGCACCCATCAATCTTCCGACTCTATTTTGCCATTTTCAAGCCACCGCCCACGGATACTCCGCCACTTATTCATCCTCTGCCAGGCGATTTTCCTTTCGGCGGGCGTCAGACTCGCATCGGTCGCAGAACTATTGTGATACTTCGGACCAGTCAGAGTAGGTGCGCAGCCACGAACAAACGCGATTGTGACTATTCCAACCACAGAGAACAGCAGAACGGTCAAGATTACGCGACAATTCATCTGCGCCTCCTGCGCCATCTCAGCTCCATCTCGACTACATAGTGACAAACCGCCCGTGCGCCTGTGCCTTGCCCGACGTCGGATGCCGCAGCCACGATGTTCTTTATGGGAGAAAGACAGGTATGAAACATAAAGCTCCTTCTATACCATTCATCCCTGACAGCAAAACCAACAGGATTTTACACGCTCGCAAAGACAGAAATCAAGTGAAAGCTCGGCAAAAAAAATAAATTTCTTGGCAGCGTGCACGTTTGGCAAAAGTACCGTAAGCGGATGCCAATCATTTTGGCTGGCTGATTTGCGTGCCGACCCGTGGCTGCTTCGCATACCGACTATCGCGCGCAAGAAAAGGCAAATCTTTGAGCAGCAGAAACTTGTGACACCGCGCCTGGAGGGGCTCGAACCCCCGACCTTCGGTTCCGTAGACCGACGCTCTGTCCAATTGAGCTACAGGCGCAACCCTCACTCTCCTCAGACCAACTACCGACCGCAAAACAAATCCGTCCTGCTATATTCCAGAGCGGGTTAAATCCTATCCCGAATCCCCGCGCGTATCAAGCACAAACCGCAAAAGAAGATTAGAGCAGAGCATGTGGGTAGAAAAAAGGACGTGTGTGAGCTTTCTATAGCTCCGCCGTCATTGTAGGTGGACCATGTATTTCTCGGCGTGGTCCCGGGTTCGTCTGCCGCGAGCACAAGAAGTATTTATCCGAACTTCGACCTGCTTATCGGTCGCGGCCCCGATAGCAATCGTCAAGGATGAGCCGCGAATGCCCACATTGGCCAGGTCTAAGCTTACGGTCCGATTGAAAGTCTCGGGGCTTTTATCCTGAACGTTCAGTCTGGCCCAAGCCAAACCGCTCGCGGTTAAGTTGCGCTCTATCGCTCGAAGATAAGCCATATCCGACTGGAACATCATGGTGTCCGAACCAGTGGTTAAGACAATCATAATCACGCCGACCAAAGCGATAGCAACTATGACGAACAACAGAACAAATCCTCTATTTCTTAGCCGTTTCATCTATAAAAGCCTGTCAAATTGTCCCCAGGAAATACAAGTGGGAATTGGCCATCCTCTGTTGATATTTGCTGCGCAGTTTATACCGTATGGAGGTCCTGACCTCCACAGCGTAGCCCCTGCCGTCTTTTCGCCAGGTGCGCCATTGCACTTGCGAGTTGGGCAGCGACCAGACTCTCGCGTTTTCTTCTTGCTCTTCCTGCCGCCCTGTCAGCCTGTATCTGAGCACTTTGCCGTCTTTCAATTGATAGCCCAGGACGGCGTCGGCTATCTCGATCAAAAGCAGTCCTTCGCCGGCGGTGTACTGGCCGGAGGATTCTGGCATAGCCTTGGCAGCACCAATGTCCTGCCGCATTTGTTCGAGCATATTGAGCAGAGAGGTGTTTTCCTGCACCAGCCTGGTGGATCGCGGAATATCGCTAAGCGTACTGCGGAACAGCACATCAAAGGCTGCCGCTGCAAACGGCAGGACTACCATTACTATCAGGACTTCCACCAGGGTCATGCCTTTGCGCATAGCTACCGCCGCCCTTCTGCTAAAGGTTCCTGTCCCGAGGTACGCTGCGCAACCACATCGGTCGAAATATACCTGCATAAGCGGACCTGGACTTTGTTGCGAAAGCTCTTGCCGCTTGTTGTCGCCTGAACCAATTTCATCCCCTGCCATTGTCCTACGCCCGGCGACTCATCAATCGAGACGGTTAGTCCGGGCCAGAGTCGCTCAAAATCTTCGCCCGGAACCGGCTTGCCGGTTGCAGTCATGCTGTCAAGCTCCGCCTGGGCGGCGGCTATACAGCGCTGTCTGACCAATTGGTAACTATTGAACTGGGCGAATGCGTGAAGCGACAGCGCAAAGCCGGTCATAAGAATCCCCAATACGGTCAGCGCTACTATCAATTCGGTAAGCAAGAAAGCGCGTTGTCTTGGATTCCTGCCGGACATATTTTCACTCCATAGCCATCACGGATAGACAAGATTTGTCATCTCGTTAATAATCCAGATCAGCGGCGAAAAAAACGCATAAACCACAAATCCCACCACCAATCCCATGATTACCGTTACACAGGGCCACATTATGAACCTGGCAAGATTGACGCGATAGCTGTAATTTGTACGATAGAAAGACTCGAGCATCTCTAAGACAGTTAGCGTGCTGCCGGGGTTGACCCGCTGGTCAAATGCCCACGCCAGAGTGTTGCCCAATCCACTTTCTCTTGCCGCATCGGCTATATTCTCACCGGCCTCTACTTTTGTCAGCCATCTTCGCAGTCCCTTTCTGAAACAGCTATTCACGTCTAAGTTAAGCGTATTGGCAATTGCCCCATTTACCGTACAGCCGGCATTAAGTGACAGTCGCAGAAGCTCTGTGACCTGCACGAGCGAATAATTCCTCTCGAACCAGTGCACAATGGGCAAACGCCATTTGACAAAGTCCCCGATCCGCGAAACCAGGTATGGCTTCTCTGGTCGGCGAGGCCGAAACTTGATACGAATCGAAACAGCGGTCGCTACAAGAGCTGCCAGTCCAAGCGCCAGCCAAACTAACCACCCATATCCATAGTGGATAAAACTCGTGATCCACATTAAGAATCGAGTAGAGGCTGGAAGTTTGGCTCCTTCCTCCAGCTCCGTTAAGACAGCGCTGAGGTTTGGAACAACAAACTTCGTTAAGCCCCATACTATAAAAAACACAAAGGACATTAGTATTATTGGATACAGCGGGTGGACCGGCCTTAGCTTTTTCTTTTCATCTGCCCTGGCGACCATGTCCGCTTCAATGCTTTGGATTGCAAGTGGAAGCTGGTCAATTCGCTCGGCAGCAGCTATAATTGCCGCTGCGTAGCCGGGACACTTAGGATAGCCTCGCTTAATCGACTCACTCAGGCAGTAGCCCTGAACCAGCCACTTTTTTATACTCAGCAAGATTCGTGACCGCTTATCTGTACGCCCGCTTGCCGCCGAATCCAGCGCCATCGGCAGCGGCAGATTCTGGCGGATGCTCGCACCAATTGTCGAGATAACGTATGCGGCAGTTGCATGCCGCGACGCCAGGCCATAGCTTATCACTGCACCCCCGAATAAGACAAAGAGCACAAGTCCGAAAATCCCGCCAGCCCCGAACAGGGCAAATGCAGCGGCGAAAAAGAGACAGGACATCAGGCCTATGAGTATCCATTTAGCGCACTTCTGAGGCCACTGCTCAAAATCCGGTTGACGGCTTGCCAAAAGAATGGCTATCAACGCAACGAATAAAATAGCGCCTGCGAACAATATAGCCCGGGCCGGGTCTGCTGGAAAAAAGGTAAAGCCAAACAAGAAACTCGCGACCGGCGACGTAATCAGAGCAATGCCTGGCTTCTTGTAGCCCAGGATTGCATAGAAAAACAGAAGCAATATTGCTATAATCCAAATCATGATTTAGCCCATTATGCAGCCGAAGACAAGGCTGAAACGACCGATATTAGCGGCAGAAACATCGCCATGATGGCCATTGCCAATACACCGCCGACCACAATCAACATAAGGGGCAGCAGAGCCGCCTGCAATCTTGCCTGGCCGTAGCGTGCCTGCTCAGCGTACATCTGGCCCAAGCTATAGAGATTATCCTGCAATTCATTGCGTTGCGCGCCAAGCTGAATCGAATACAGGAACAGTCTTGGCAGAGTCCTGCAGAGCTGGCCCGCCTCCAGGATATTCGCTCCTTGTTCGATTTGGCCGGCAAGCGTTTCAGCCTCGGTGAGCAGTTTTTCACTGCCCGATGCACCTGCGGCTAACCGTAAGCAAGCGGGCATGTCACAACCAGCCGCAACCATCATCGCCATCGCCTCGGCCATTCTGCTGAGCATACTGCTGTGGTAGACTCTGCCGAAGACCGGCACGTTTAGAAATAGGGATTCTTTGAACCTCCGTCCTGCCGGAAAGGATGAAACCGCCCCCAATACAAAAAGCACCGCCGCGACCAGCAATCCGACTATTATCCAGAAAGGTACTACGTTTCTGGCCATGCTGAAGAATAGCCTCGTAAGAGCCGGCAAGCTAGCGCCTTCGACCATTTCCGTAAATACCGATGCAAATTGCGGTATTAGGAGCAAAAATACGCCTGTTATAATAACCGAGCCGAGAGCCAGGACAACGGCGGGGTAACTCATCGCTTCAAAGAGTATCCTTCTGGTTTGGCTGGCCATTTCCAGATGCCGGTTAAGGCTCGTCAGCATCTCGCTTAATCGTCCCGTTTCAACACCCGCTTTTAGTATTCGCCCGTATAGAGGCGGAAAGGCTTTTTGCCTTTTCTCAAACGCCTGCTCAATGCTGACTCCAGCTTCAAGTTCGCCGGCAATATCACCGATGAGTCTTCGCATTGATTTTGAGCCGACGTCGCCGGCAAGCTCACGCAGGCCCTTCTCTAAGGGAATTCCCGCCTTTGTTATCGCAGATAGCTGCTGGTTGAAGAGCATGAACTCGTTTCTGCCGACAGCCGTCTTGGGCTTCGCAGGCTTGGCTTTTTCGACCGAATTCACGGTAAGCTGCATCTGTTTAAGTAGCCCACCTGCTTCTTCGCGCGAAGCCGCTTCAATGCTGCCTTTCATCAGCCTGCCCGCTGATGTCAGGGCGTTATATTCAAATGTTGCCATTTTGTGCTCCCGTTAGCTCGATAGCTGAAAGAGGTCCTGCGCAGCTTATTCTTTCAAATTCAGCTCATACCGTAAAGCATCTTTATCTGTTCCCCCCTCTGGAGCCGGTGCTTCCAGGGTGGCTTTCGAGCCGGTCTTGCGGTAAACAAACGGTTTCTGATCAATAGGATTATCCGGAATCCGCAAGTCGGTGATCTGGCTAAGCTCACCGGGAAACTTGCCATCGTGTTTACCTGCATAAAGGCGCATGGCCTCGACACATTGCAGAGCGGCTAAGTGGCGGTCCAGTCTGTTCATGAGCAGCCGTATCCTCTCTTTGATATCTGGCTCCTCAAATTCCATCTGCTTGGTGAGGTCGATATAGGGCCTTGGCAAACTCTGCAGAGCCCAGTAAAGATTCGGCGCGTCAGGTGCCTGGACGAACTGTTCCAGTTGTCGGCACATAAGTCCAGCTATGCTTACACCAACAAGACTCTGGATTAAGTTAGATGCCACCCCGTTTTGTCTAGCCATTGCAAAGCCATTCCGAATAGTGCTGATAGCCTGGTCATACTGCCTTTGAGCAATTTGAGCGCGGACCTGTACCGCAACAATAAATGAGAGCTTGCGATATTTAGTAAGATTATCCGATATCGTCTCCGGATTAAACGGCGGCCAGTTACACTCTTTGCATTTGGTGGCTTGTTCGATTAACTGCAAAGTGGATTTGAGCTTGTCCAGCGTCGATTGAAGCTGCTGAAGGGGCAATTTGTCCGGTGGAGTCTCGAGCCACTCCCTCATCTGTGTTATCTTGGAATCATCTGGCAGCGATTGCACAACTTTTTCATATAACGGCACCGCATCCGAATCAGTTTGCTCATCGGCTTTAGGCAGAAGGTGGTATTTTTTCACGGGTTCAGGAGCTTTAGCTGGCCAGAGCGTCAGCTCGACTGTCCGAGCCTTCACAGGGACTACGCTAAGAAATAGAGTAGCAAAGCAGAGCAAAAAACGTATCATGGTTTGTCTCCCGCGTTGAATTGACGAGACTCATCTGAAATAATTCCACAAACCTTATTTAGCTCTTGCTGGGTAGTGACGCCGTCACTAATTAGACGCAGGCCGTCAGCAAGGATATTTGTATGACCTCTGCTCATAAGGAGGGCCTCAAGCTCTTCGAGGTCGGCTTTGGCCAAAATGGCCCTTCGCAACTGGCCGTCTAACTGCACCATCTCTGCTATTAGTGCTCGACCCTTGTAGCCGGTCCCAAAACAAGCATCGCAACCTGCCGCTTCATACAATCCTGGTTGCACATCTTTTTTCTTACACTTCTCACACAGTTTTCTGACCAGCCTCTGGTTCAAAACCGCCGACACGCTCGATGTCACCTGATAGGGCTCAATCCCCATTTCAAGAAGTCGCAAAAATGCGCCTGCGGGTGTACCGCTGTGCATTGTGCTCATCAGCAGATGCCCCGTCAGTCCCGCTTCGATAACGATTTTGGCTGTTTCGGCATCCCGGATTTCTCCAATCATCAAAACTTCCGGGTCCTGTCTGAGCAGTGAGCGCAGCGCTGTGGGAAATGTCATCTGGCCGTGCGGCGTAATCTGGACCTGCGTGGCTCCTTCGATTCTAATTTCCACCGGGTCTTCCAGAGTTACAATGCTCTTGCCGGGAAAACTCTTTAGAATATGCCGCAAGAGAGCAGCCAACGTGGTGCTCTTTCCGCTGCCCGCGGGGCCCGTCAGAAGCAAAACGCCCTGGCTTTTCGCGGCAATTTCTTCCAGCGCCAGATATATGTCCTGCGAAAAACCAAGCTGCCCCAACTCCGTAAGTTCTCGATGCCCGTAGAATAATCGGACTACTGCTCGCTGCCCGTGAATCGTCGGAAAAATAGCCAGCCGCTGGTCGATTACGTCGCCATCTGGGTCGTTGCCGATTTCGATCCGGCCTTCCTGAGGTATATCATTGCGATAGGTCAGCAGCCCCCCTAACACCTTCAGTCTCGCAATCACGTTGTCGGCCAAAGACTTGGGCAGGCTTTCAACCGTGCCCAACACACCGTCAAGGCGAAATTTAACGGTTAATTCTGAGCCGGCAGGCTCAAAATGGACGTCGCTGGCGGCAGCTTGCACAGCCCTCCTCAGCAAATCGTCCACCAACCAGACCACGTCCTGGGCTGTTGGTTTTGACTCGTAAGACCTTTTATCAGAATAACTTGCGTTCATCAGCCTATCGTTTAATATCAGTTAGTTTCGCTTCCGGCTATCTGCCTTGCCGGAATTCAGACGCGCAAGCCCACCAAGGCGTTATCTGAAAATCCGGTTTTTCCCCCACAACTGCAAAGATTTTTGTTAACATATTGTTGGGCATCGCGTCTAAATGTGCAGAAGAGCATAAAAGAATCGAGATAAGCGCTTATGTTCGATAGGGCTCTTAGCTACGGGCTGCTGTGGGACTTTGCGGTTTCCCAGGCTATAGATGAAAGCCAGCGGTGGATACTGTCCGCAATGCAAAGACACGGACAGGACCTGGTCACAATGCTTTGGCGAATACTGGGCAACGAACAAGACGTGTGCGACGCTTACCAGAGCACGTTCCTACATTTGGCCCACTGCCAAAACGGATGGAAACCTCAACACGTAAAGGCATACATCTTCCGCACCGCAAGCAACGTAGCTGTGTCGATGTTAAGACGCAAACTACTCGAAAAGAAAGGATTGTCTGGCGCTGCGACGGGCGTAGGAGGTGCCGCAGACGTATCGTGCTCTGGCATGTTACGTAACGAGATGGCATCTCCGGCAAATCAGTTTGATTCCAAATGCCTGCAGGAAGATTTAAGACGCAGCATAGCCCGGCTGCCTGAGCATCTCAGGAACGTGATAACGCTTCATGACCTGGCAGAATTGCCTTACGGGCAAGTGGGCAAGATACTGGGTATATCGGCGGCAACCGCCAGAGTTTACAGGTGCAAAGCCGTTCAATTATTGTCTGTTTGGATGAGCAAAGAGAGATAAAAATGATAATGACCAGCACGAACGTACACAGAGAAACATCTTTTGCCGGCCGGGCGCAAACCGGACGCCCGACCAAGTGCAGACAAATTAGAGCCCGGCTGTATAGGTTTGTAAGCAGCAGCTTGGGTCTTGACGCAAGCTGGGTGCAAAATCATATTGCAGATTGTCCCAGATGCCGGCGGCGACTCGCGGCTGTAGGAAAAGTCGAAATGGCGCTATCACTGGTGAAATCTCAACGTCATAATCTCGATTTATTGATGCGTGCAAATGCGCAGGCTGTCGGCGTTCTAAGACATAGCTTGCGGCAGGCACCCAAAGCCGAGAAGCTCAAAAAAACCTTGCCCGAACCGACGCTACCAGAGAGACTAAGTAAGTACAAACACTCAGCGGCAAATGTGGCAGCCTGTTTCGCGATTCTACTTCTCACGAAGATTGGCGTCTTCTCCTCTATGCAGGGGCTTCAAACGCATAGCCAAGAGGTTCTCAAGCAGTATTATGCCGGGCACATAGGACAAGACCTGGCAGACGAGATCTTCCCGGCTTAGCTGGATAAGTGATTCGTGCCGAGCGCCCGTGATAGATGACTGCACTTGTCAGACTTTTAGCATTCAGGTTTTCAGCGTGGTTATGAGGCATTTGCGTGGAGGCCATAAATAAAACTACTTGCTGCGGCTAATCGCGTCTTTTACTAATCGGTTTAGAGAACCGGCGTGCGTGACTGTCTCCAAT
>Ga0315285_10008382_pt1 | contig 10593 bp, 10 predicted proteins | sample YL17G09_36_MG_FD_203698 | JGI IMG/M metagenome (GOLD analysis project Ga0315285, IMG submission 203698) | Sediment microbial communities from Yellowstone Lake, YNP, Wyoming, USA - YL17G09_36 | ecosystem: Environmental > Aquatic > Freshwater > Lake > Sediment | place: USA: Wyoming | collected... | reverse complement strand
GAATTCGACGTGCGAGAGTTCGAGGGCGGGCGGCTGTTTGACGCCGTGCCCTCGTGGATCGCGGTGCTGGACCGCAATCTGCGCCTGGTGGCGGCCAACAAGAAACTGGCCGAGGATTTCGGCGACCACCGGGGCGAAAACTGCTTTGCCGTGTACAAGGGCCGCGGCGCGCCGTGCCCCGAGTGCCCGGTCATGCGCACCTTCGAGGACGGAAAGGACCACACCAGCGAGGAAACGGTATTCGACCGGCGCGGCCTGCCGCACGACGTCGTGGTCAACACCCGGCCCTTGCGCGACGCGGGCGGACAGATCGTCGCGGTCATGGAGCTGTTCACCGAGATCACCGTGCAGAAGGAGCTGGCCAACCGGCTGCACGAGACACTGGCGCGCTTTCACAACCTGTTCGACCTGGTTCCCTGCTACATCTCGGTGCACGACCGGGAGTTCCGCATCATTGAGGCCAACCAGCGCTTCAAGGAAACCTTCGGCGGCCGCCCCGGCGCTTACTGCTACCAGGTCTACAAGAAGCGCACGGAACAGTGCACCACGTGCCCGGTAACCGATACCTTCCGCGACGGGGCCATGCACATCGGCGAAGAGGTGATGACCGACGACGCCGGCCGCCAAATCCGCGTGGTGGTGCATACCGCGCCGGTGCGCGACGCGGCCGGTAATATCGCCGCCGTCATCAAGGTGCTCGACGACGTCACCGAGATCCGCATGCTGCAGGACAAGCTGGCCTCGCTGGGCGGGCTGGTGGGCAGCATCGCCCACAGCGTCAAGAACATTCTGGAAGGGCTGCGCGGCGGCGTCTACATCGTCAACCTCGGCTTCCGCAACAACAACCAGGAGGACGTCCGGACCGGCTGGGAGATGGTGGAGCGGAACGTGGGCCGCGTCTCCGGGCTGATCATGGACATGCTTTACTGCGCGCGCGAACGCTCGCCGCGGCGCGTGCCCGTTTCCTTGCCCGCCGTCGTCGGCGAAGTTATCGAGCTGTTCCTGCCCCGCACGCGGAGCGTGGGGATCGCGCTCCAGGCACAGGTCTCCGAGGACATCAACACTATCCCGGCGGAGCCAAAAGACATCCATTCCTTGATCTCCAACCTGGTGGCCAACGCCATCGACGCCTGCTGTTCCGACCAGAACGAGCAGAAAGAGCACCGGGTGGTGGTCCGCGTTTTCCGCGAAGCTGCCGGCGCCGTCATTGAGGTGGAGGATAACGGCGCGGGCATCGACGAAGAAACGCGCGGCAAATTATTCACCGTGTTTTTCTCCACCAAGGGCACCTTCGGCACGGGGTTGGGGTTGCTCGTTTCTTACAAGGCGGTGACCGAGCACGGCGGGAGCATCTCGGTCCGCTCGGCGGTGGGCGAAGGCTCCACCTTCACCGTGCGGCTGCCCGGCGGATAATCAATTTCGGATTGCGGATTGCGAACCGTAAGAAATCCGCAATCCGCAATCCGCAATCCGCAATTGCGAGAAGTTATGACAGCGGAAGCAAGCGAGAAGAAGAAGATCCTGGTGGTGGACGACGAACAGGACGTTTGCCTGTACCTGGCCAGGCTCTTCCAGGAAAAGGGATACGCCGTGGCCCAGGCGGCCGATGGCAACGAGGCCATGCGGCAGGTGGAGCTGGCCCGGCCGGACCTGATCACCCTGGACCTGTCGATGCCCAATAAGTCCGGTGTCCGGTTCTACCGCGAGATCCGGTCCCATGCGGAATTGCGCGGCATCCCGGTGGTTTTTGTGACGGCGGTGACGGGGTTCGGCGGCGACGCGCAAGCCACCGAGCGTTTCTACGCCAGCCAGCGTCAGGTGCCGCCGCCCGATGGCTTTGTCGCCAAGCCGGTCGATCCGGACGAGATGATCAGGCTGGTTGAGCGCCTGCTCGGGCCGCGGGCCGCCGGCGCCTGAAATTTCGGATTTCGGATTGCGGATTGCGGATTGCGAACCGCAAGAAATCCGCATTCCGCAATCCGCAATCCGCAATTGGATATGACTGCCATTATCTACGCCATCATTTACTCGGGGCTGCTGGCCTTCGTGGCCGGCTGCGTGGTCCGCGGTGTGCGCTATGCCCGCCTGCCGGCGCATCTGCGCTGGGAGCTTTACCCGGTCCCGCACGAAGCGCCGGAGCGGGTCGAGCACGGCGGTTCCCGCTATGAAGAGACCGACTGGTGGAAGCGCCCGGTCGGCTTCAACCTGCTCGGCGAGCTGAAGTTCATGGTCCCGGAGATGCTGTTCTTGAAGGGGCTGCGGGACTTCAATCGCAAGCTGTGGTATCGCTCCTTCCCCTTTCACTTCGGCCTTTACCTGGTCATCGGAGGCGTCTCCTTGCTGCTGTTGTCCGCGATCGCTGTTTCGATAGCGGGGCCGCAATTGTTGTGGGGGACCACGGGCGCCGTGGTGCGGTTTCTTTATACCGCGGCGTGGCTGATCGGGGCGCCGCTGGCGATACTGGGCGCCCTGGGCCTGCTGGCGCGCCGCCTGCGCGATCCGGCGCTGCGCCTCTACACCACGCCCGCCGACATTTTTAACCTGCTTCTCTTTGTCGCAACGCTCGGGCTGCTCTTCGCCGGATACCTGCTGGCGCGGGGACCGAAGCTGCGGGCCTCCGCCATTGCCCACGGGCTTCTGACCTTCGACACCAGCCTGGAAATCCCCGGCCTGCTGGCGGCCGGATTGGTCCTGGGGGCGCTCGTGGCGGCTTACATCCCGCTGACCCACATGTCGCACTTCATCGCCAAGTATTTCACCTACCACGCGGTGCGCTGGGACGATCGGGCAGTTGTCGCGGGCAGCGCATTGCAGAAGAAGATCGCCGAATACCTGACCTATCGGCCGGCGTGGTCGGCGGCGCACGTCGGCGCCGACGGCGTCAAGACCTGGGCTGAGGTGGCCACGGCCAACCCGGCGGAGTGGATCAAGAAATGAAACCCAAGGTGACGCTCCACGACATGTCGCGGGAAGACCGGCGCGCGCTGGTCCATTTGACCAACGACGAGCTGATGCCCCTTCCGCCACCGCTGGACGGCCCCGAGAAAGACCGCGCCTGGGCCCCGCTCTCCGAGCAGGCCAAAGAGAAATACGAGTGCCTCCTGGACGACACCTGCGCCGTCAACATTCCCCGGCCCAAAACCAAAGAAGAGGAAGAGGAACTGGTTCGGAAATTTCTCGCCGGTCTCGACAAGCTGTTCTCGCCGCAGAACAACTGGACCTTCCTGCAGCCGCTGCTGCTGACCATGGAGCACTGCGCGCGCTGCCAGACCTGCTCGGAGGCCTGCCACGTCTTCGAGGCCAGCGGCGGCAACGAGCTGTACCGGCCCGCCTACCGCTCCGAAGTGCTGCGGCGGCTGTACTTCAAGTACCACAAGCACGGCGGGCTGCTGTCGGCCTTCCACCACGGCGACATCCGGCTGAACTGGCCGCTGATCGCCCGCCTGATCGAGCTGGCCTACCGCTGCAACCTCTGCCGCCGCTGCGCCCAAACCTGCCCCATCGGCGCCGACAACGGCCTGGTGGCCCACGAGCTGCGCAAATTGTTCAGCCAGGAGATGGGCATCGCCGCCAAGGAACTCCACGATTCCGGGTCCATGCTCCAGTTGCGGGTCGGCTCCTCGACGGGCATGAACTCCGAGGTGGTGAAGGACAACGTCCAGTTCATCGACGAGGACACTTCCGAGAGAACCGGTGTGAAGGTGGAAACGCCGTGGGACGTCGAGGGCGCCGACGTGCTGTTGATCCACAACGCCGGCGAGATCATGGCCTGGCCCGAGAACCCGGGGGCCTTTGCGCTGGTCCTGAACGCCGCGGGTATCAGTTGGACGATGTCGTCGGAGCTGGCCGCCTACGACTCGATCAACTACGGCCTGTGGTACGACGACGCCCAGTTCGCGCGCGTGGCGCTGCTTCACGCCCAAGCGGCCAAGAAGCTGAAGGTGAAGAAAATCGTGCTCGGCGAATGCGGGCACGCCCACAAGGCGCTGGCGGTGGTTGCCGACCGGCTGCTGGCCGGCGACCTGAACATTCCCCGGGAGAGCGGGCTGACGCTGCTGCGCGACATCGTGGCCGGCGGCCGCCTGAAGCTCGACCCGTCGCGCAACAACTTCCCCGTTACCCTGCACGACCCCTGCAACGTGGTGCGGCTGATGGGCGTGGTCGAGCCGCAGCGCGAAGTCCTGCGCGCCATCTGCCCGCAGTTCCGGGAGATGGAGCCGCACGGCGTGGACAACTATTGCTGCGGCGGCGGCAGCGGCTTCGCCATCATGAGCGGTAACAACTTCGCCGACTGGCGCTTCCATGTCTCGGGGCGCAAGAAGCTCGAGCAGATTCTCAACGCCTTTTCCGAGTGCCTCGATCCTTCCGTGCCGAAATATGTCTGCGCGCCTTGCAGCAACTGCAAGGGGCAGATCCGCGACCTGCTGGCCTATTACGGCCTCTGGGAGAAGCACCGCATCCTGTACGGCGGCCTGGTGGAGCTGATCGTGAACGCCATGACCGACGTGCAGCCCGGCTTCATCCAGTGGGAATGGCGCTGAGACCGGGGATTCAAGCCTTGACGCGCGTTGTCAAATTTGACAACATATAGCGGTGAGGTTTTGCCGCCGTGATGGGCAGATGACCAGAAGAACGCGGCCAATTTCATGGATCAAGGCGGCGCGGGGAATCAAGACGCCACAGCGCGAGATCGATCTGATCCGGGACAGACTGAAACGATTGGCGGAGATGTTGTGATGAAAGAACAGCTTGAAGTGAGCCGTGGGAGCGGGAACGTATTCCGGGATCTCGGCAAGGAACATGCCGATGTCAGACAATTCAAAGCGCTCCTGGCCGCTGAGATTGTCAAAACACTTGATCGTGAGGGTCTGAGTGTGCGCCAAGCGGCGGGGCGCACGGGCACAGCCGCGGCGGATTTCTCGCGCATCCGTAATGCTGATCTGGGACGGTTTACCGCCGATCGTCTCATGGCGATTATCAACCGCCTCGGCTCGCGCATCGATGTAACGGTGAAGGTGCACCCGGCCACGGCCGAACGTCGCGCGTCGGTCCTGTGAGTTTGGGCGGGGAGCGGCCGGCTGAAGCTCGATCCCGCGCGCAACAACTGCTCTTGCGACTTTCGGCAGGAGGGAAACGCGCAGCGTCTCGAGTAGAAGATGATCGACTTTTGCGGCTCCAACGATAACCAAGGGCCTGGGGCTGCGCTCCGCCAGATGGCGTCGGCAACCCGCGCTTCGCCGTGCGTCCCACTGCTCGCCTCACGCTGCGAACGGATTCCGAACCGTAATTCGGCCGTCGATCACCTGACCGTCCTGCAGATCCTCTGAATACAGCGTGGTGCAGTTGGCCTGGAGCGCTGCGGCCGCAACCAGCGCGTCGTAAATGTGGTAGCCGTACTCCACCGCGATCCGCAGTGCGGCCTCGTGCGTTTCGATGGTGATCGGCACGGGTGAGGGGCACACGGTCCGTATCGCGGCGAGCGCCTCGGTTACTTCGTCCCACGACATCCCCAGCTTGCGGCGGGCCACCGACACCAGCTCGTTCAGCACATGGACGCTGACCACGCCTCCCGATGACAGCAGTGCCTCCGCGGCGGGCGTGCGGGCCTCGTTCTGCCCGATCGCATAGACGAGCACGTTGGTGTCGAAGAACGCCCTATCGTTCATTGGCTTCCTCCCGGCTGAACCGAAAGCCGGGCGGCAGTGGCCGCCGCAGCCGGCGGAGACGGGCGAGCGCCCGCTCCTGGCGACGATCCCGGCTGACCTCCAGCTCGCGTGGGCCCGCGACGCGAATCTCGATCTGGTCGCCTTCCTTCAGTTCGAGTGCCTCGACGACCGCGGCGGGAAGCCGCAAAGCGAGACTGTTGCCCCATTTCCCGACCTGCATTGGTTCACCCCCTGCTTGTGGATATACATGGCATATTGTATATCCAACTCACCTCCCGCGGCAAGTAGCGTTGTAGGAGCCGAGCCCGCTTCGCGGGCTGGTCGTCCCTCTGCTGGCGCTACACGTTTGGGAGAGGAACCAAAAACTACGGTTTGCGGCTTGCTTCGATCTGGGCGGCGATCTGCGAGCGAATGCGCTCCATAAGCCGCGGATCGTCCACGCGGGACCAATCCGGCCGAATCACCTGCTGAAGCAGCCGGCTCACCTCGTCGCGTGCCCGGGCCGCGCCCATCCCGCTCCGCAACAGCGCGTCGCGCAGCAGCAGGAACCACTCATAGTCCTCCAGTCCCTCGCGCGTCATCTCCCAGCGCACCGAAGAGCGGTATTGGTCTGCACCTTTCGGCGGGGGATACACCATGGTTTTCCAGGAGTCTTCGGGGGTGAAATTGCCGTCCGCCGCCGGGTTGTTTTCGCCATCCAGTTTCAATTGCCGCCAGTCGGCGATGGTATATGAGCCGAGCCCGTCCAGGCGCTCCACCCAGGCCCACCACAGGTAAGCCCGCACCCATACCGGAGAGCGATTGATCATCCAGTCGTACCAGGGATTACCGCTGCGGACGCGCTCTCCGAAGTCCTGGCGCTCGCGAAGAAGATCGACATTCATGTCCCGCTGGCCCGGACGGTAGTAGCCGTTCCAGGCCTGAAAGTAGCCGACCAGGGCCGGATGCGGCAAGGCGCCCATGGCGGTGACCTTGTAGTCGGCATCGGCCTGCTTGGCCAGGCGCGCCAGCGATCGCAGTTGGCCGTAACTGCGCTGGAGCGGCTCGTCAAACACGTTCACATAAAACGCATCGAACCACCCCGTTTCCTTGGTGTGGCGGGCGAAGGCGGCCAGGTAATTGCGAAAGCGGCGCTGGAAAGTCTCGTCCATGCCATCCGGCCCTCCGCGTTTGGGGTCGTGGTAACGGGCGAACTGAGGGTCGTTGGGAAAGTAGGGCACGCCCAGGTAGCCGCCGAATTTCAGCATCCCCACGTACTCGCCTTCTTTCAGCCCGGGACGGAGATTCCGCGCGACATCGCCGTGTCCCCCTACCGCGTAGGCGTAGGGGACCTGGAACCCGCGCATGCCCAGCTCTCCGATGACGTAGGAGGCACGACGGTCGAACGCGCTCCACTCCAGCGCCGGCCCATCATCTTTGTCGAAAGAGAGTTCCGGGTCGACGCCTAGATGGCGCAGCGTGGCGCGGTGCGAGAAGAAATCCTGGTCGGCAAAGGAGAGGGAGTAGCGCGCGCCGCCGCGCGGCGGGTCCGCCGTTAAAGGGAACGAGGCGAACTTCGGCAGCACGAAGCTGCGGACCTTGAGGCCATAGACCAGCGTCTGCCGCGCCTGGCCCCCGCCGGCACTGGCCGAGCCGGTTCCGCCAAGAGGCACGCCAATGTGGATGCGGCCTTCGTAGTCGCCTGGCTCGGCGCCGGCCGGGACATACAGGGTTATCCACAGCACGGTGTTGCCCTCTCCGGTCAGCGCCCTGCCGATGTGCCCTCGTTTCACACCCGTCCCCGGGTCGTAGGTGAAGCCGGTTTCATTCTCCAGCAGATCGAGTGTTTCCCGCCTCACCCAGTTCCTGTCCGCGGCGCCGCTCCCGGCCGCGCGACCCCCCGGCCTGGCACGGTTTGGCGCCGGTTCGTCCTCAGCCTCACCCTTGACTGGCAGGGCGCCCGGCGCGCGCAGCCGGTCGTACTTCCGCGCCGGGTCGGCCGGTTCCAGGAAGGAGACGTAGCGAGCGAGCCGCACCTGCACGTTCTCGGCGCGGATTCTGGCGCCCGCGCTTTGCAGTGGATCGGCAAAATCGAGCGCCACATCGGCCGGCAGCTTCTCGCGCGCGCTCAACACGAGCTGAAAGGATTCGTACTCGTTTCGCGCCGCCTGTAACTGCAGCGGGGCTGCCGACTCGGACGGCTTCTGGTTTCTTTCGGCCTTTTCAAGAGCTGGTTGCAGCCAGCATCGGACGGCAGGTTCGCCGGCGGAGCACCGCAGCACCACGAAAATCAACGCCAACAGCCCGTATCGCCGCATTTCGGCGGACAGTCTCTCACGACGATCGTTCCGCGGTCAACCTTCGAACCCGCGTGGGAATGGCGGTAAGTTCGGCTGACGGCCGACGGCTTTCGCTGTTCGGCCAGCCGGTAGCCCTGGGCCCACTTGGCGGTTAAAATGCATCCTGGTATGAAGCGAATCGCACTGTTTCATTGGAATGCCGGGGAAACGGCAGAGCGGGCGGCGCGCCTTAGCAAAGCCGGCTACGAAGCCGATTGTTTCTCGAAGGTCGTGCCGGATGAATTGCGCCGTCTTGGCGAGCGGGCGCTGGCGGCGGTGGTGATCGATCTGACGCGGTTGCCCTCGCAGGGCAGGGAAGTTGCTGGGGCACTGCGCCGCCAAAGGGGCACGCGGGCGATTCCGATCGTGTTTGTCGGCGGAGCGCCGGAAAAATTGGCTGCCGTGAGAAAACTCCTGCCCGATGCCGTTTACGCGGAATGGGACGGCATTGGCGAGGCTCTCAGGCAGGCAACCGTCAATCCGCCGGCTGCACCCGTCGTTCCCGGCCCGATGGCGAGCTACTCGGGCACGCCGCTGCTGAAGAAACTCGGCATTCGCCCCGGAGCCGTCGTGGCCTTGCTCGATGCCCCAAAGCATTTCGAGGACGTGCTGGGCGAACTGCCGCAGGGCGCCCGCCTGCGCAGGCAGACGCGCGGCCCCGCGCAGTTGGTGCTGCTGTTCTGCAGGTCACGGGTGGAACTCGAGCGCCGGCTCCCGGCCGCGCGGAGCGTGTTGGCCGAAAAAAGCGGCTTGTGGATCATCTGGCCGAAAAAGGGCTCGGCTCTGGAGGGCGATCTGACACAGGCCGCCGTTCGCGAGCGCGGCCTGGCGGCGGGAATGGTGGATTACAAAATCTGCGCGGTCGATGAAACCTGGTCCGGATTGTTGTTCACCCGCCGCCGGTAAGAACGTCTTTCACCACAGAGCCACGGAGGACACAGAGAGCCCCTCTTTCTCGGTGTCCTCTGTGGCCCTGTGGTGGATTCCCTTTCTCGCCGGCCTCCATTTTCCGCTTGACACGTTTCCGTGTTTCTACTATCTTGGAAATATGGAAACAAAGACACGGGGCCGGGAGGTCGCCCGCTACGCGGAGATGATGGCGGCCATGGGCGCCGAACCGCGGCTGCGCATCATGCGCCTGCTGCTGGCCGCCCACCCGCAGGGCCTGGTGGTGGGCGACATTCAGGAGGAGCTGGGCATTCCCGGCTCCACCCTGTCCCACCACCTGGAGAAGCTCAAGAACGAGGGTTTGGTGGGCGTGCGGCGCCAGCGCACCTACCTTTGGTATACGGCCAACACCGATGCGCTCCGCGAGCTGCTCTTGTTTCTGTACGCGGAGTGCTGCACGCGGAACAAGGCCATCCGCCCGGCGGCCATTGCTAGGCCGTAGGCTGTGGGCTGTGGGCTGTAGGCTGTGGGCTTTGGCCTGCCCCTCCCACAGCCCACAGCCCACGGTCTACAGCCCAACGAGAAGGGAGAAGGAGTTAATGGATATCAAGGACGTGGTGAAAGAGAAATACGGCCAGGCGGCGCTGCGGGTGGTGGGCGGCGGTTCCGCCTGTTGCGGAGGGGTCAGCGCCATCCCCAGCGGCTGCGATCCCGTCACCGGCAACCTCTATGACAGCGGCGAGAAGGCGGCGCTGCCGGAAACGGCGGTGCTGGCCTCGCTGGGCTGCGGCAATCCCACGGCCCTGGCCGAGCTGAAGCCGGGCGAAGTGGTGCTCGACCTCGGTTCCGGCGGCGGCATCGATGTGCTGCTGTCGGCGCGGCGCGTGGCCCCCGGCGGCAAGGCCTACGGCCTGGACATGACCGAGGAGATGCTGGCGCTGGCCCACGAGAACCAGCGCCAAGCCGGCGCCGAGAATGTCGAATTCCTGAAGGGCGAGATGGAGAACATCCCCCTGCCGGACAACACCGTCGATGTCATCATTTCCAACTGCGTTATCAACCTCTCCGGCGACAAGGACCGCGTGCTGGCGGAGGCCTTTCGGGTGCTCAAGCCGGGCGGGCGCTTCGCCGTCTCCGACGTGGTGGTGCGCGGCCAGGTGCCGCCCGAGATTCGCCGCAGCGTCGAGCTGTGGGTGGGATGCGTGGCGGGCGCTCTGCAGGAAGAGGAATATCGCGACAAGCTGGCGGCCGCCGGTTTCGTTGACATCGGGATTGAGCCGACGCGCATCTACAAGATGGAAGACGCGCGGCAGTTCCTGGCGGGGGCGGGGATCGATGCCGGCGCCATCGCCCCGCTGGTCGATGGGAAGTTCATGAGCGCCTTCATCCGCGGCCGGAAACCGCAGTGACATGAACCGCAGTGATGAGCGACAAGTGATGAGTGACAAGAAACCAGCGCCCTGCGGCCCATCACTCATCACTGGTCACTCGTCACTGCCGTTCAAGCGCCCGCCGTGGGCGTCCGCACCGGCCAGAGCCCGCCGCGGTATTCATACTCGCGGCTGAGCACCACGCTCACGCCGCCCGCTTCGGCGACGACGCGCGCGACAGTGCTGCGCGGGAACCAGATTTCGTCACCGGTCCCCAGGTTGACCGCGCAGAATTCAATTCGAGTGCCGCGTTCCAGCCGCCAGCGGTTCTCCGCAAACCCGTGTATGGGA
>Ga0315285_10008381_pt1 | contig 10593 bp, 13 predicted proteins | sample YL17G09_36_MG_FD_203698 | JGI IMG/M metagenome (GOLD analysis project Ga0315285, IMG submission 203698) | Sediment microbial communities from Yellowstone Lake, YNP, Wyoming, USA - YL17G09_36 | ecosystem: Environmental > Aquatic > Freshwater > Lake > Sediment | place: USA: Wyoming | collected... | reverse complement strand
GGAAAAGACTTCCAAAAAGCCAACGAAATCTTGGAAAAAGCCAAAGCTTGCATGATTCCTCCGTTTGAAATCTCCATAATAATCGACCCCAAAGGCGCGTACACAACCGCCACGGCCGCCGTCAGCAAAACACTAGAGCTTTCCCTCAGAAAGAAACTGGGGAACTTTGAGAACAAAGTCGTCACCGTGCTCGCTGGAACAGGTCCCGTGGGACAAACAGCGGCAAGACTTTATGCGTCTGAAAAAGCCGAAGTAATCCTGACTTCTCGCTCCCTTCAAAAAGCCTCTTCGGTAGTAACCAAGATAAATGAAGAATTTCAGGGCGAAAGAGTCCGAGGCGTAGAAGTTCCGACCCCTAGAGACATGGGAGAAGCCATCCAAAACGCGGACATCATACTTTCGGCAGGAGCAGCCGGTACCGAACTGTTGACCTTGGATGTGCTCAAGAAATGCGGCAAGAAATGCAGGATAGTGGCAGACATCAACGCGATCCCGCCGTTTGGCGTAGAAGGAATTGACTCAAACGCCGACGGAACTGAAATAGCCCCCAACGTCTACGGAATTGGGGCACTGACGATAGGGAAACTGAAGAACAAGATTGAGGCGCAGCTCATCAAGAGAGCAGTTGAAGAACCCAGAGGAGTCTTCGACCATAGGACGGCCTATGAAATTGCCAAGAAAATCGTAGCAGGTAAAGAAGAAAAGCAAGCGGCACAGGCTGAAATGCCCAAGTATTGGCTACCCTAGTGCAAAACGTCTCGAATCTTAGCCGCAATTCTGTCCAGTTCATTTCTTTCAGGTTTAAGACCGTACTTGCGCCCAAAACTGATGTGCAGACTATCGCCTTCGAACCTAGGAATAACGTGCAGATGAACGTGAAATATCTCTTGAAACGCGGCTCTGCCATCCGAAAGCAACAGGTTCACCCCATCACACTTAACGCCTGACCGTTTCACAGCCTCTGCGACGCGCATTCCAACCTTAAACATGTGAGCTCCAGTCTCTTCATCAAGATTCGACAAGCCAGAAGCATGAACTTTTGGAATGACCAATACATGTCCCGGGTTCACAGGCTGAATGTCCATGAACGCCAACACTTTCTCATCATCGTAAACCACGCTCTCTGGAACGATTCCTTTCAGTATGTTGCAGAAGACACATTCATCCAAGGTCAAGTCATTTTCCACTCAATTGTTAGCGCCGGCCTTTGCCGACGCCTCTATAAGTCAGTCCTGCTTTTGTTGCCGCTTCAAAAGTGAAGGCGTTTCTTCCGTCAACGAGCACAGGAGTGGCCAGACTTCTCTTCACTTTCATGAGGTCCAATTCAAGGTACTGTTTGTGCTTCGTCGACAGCACAACAGCATCGGCGTTCTCCAAAGCTTCGTCGAGATCGTTCGTGAACGGAAGTTCGAAGTCCCGTACAACAGGGTCGTGAAGAATAGGATTGGCGCCCCGTTTCTTCAATTCCTCGTATATTTTGGCTGAAGGCGTGTTCCTTGTATCATCCGAATTTTCAAGGAAAGCAACGCCTAGCACGGCTACTTTTGCACCCTTCAACTTCTTACCGTGCTCTTTCAACGCGTCTTCAACAAGGTCAACAACATGCACTGGCATGTAATCGTTGGTCTCTCGACTGTCCACGATTATCTTGGGACTGAACTTGCACTTTCCATACGTGTCTAACCCATACTTTAACAGCCAAGGGTCTTTTGGCAGACAGTGTCCGCCCGTTCCGGCGCCTGGAAAATGCATGTTCCTCACGGGGTTCGAAGCAGGATTCTTCGGGTCATTGGGCAACGTGTTGACAAGTTCACGCACTTTAAAAACGTCAACTCCCAAGCTTTCACATATCAACGCCATCTCGTTCGCAAACGCGATGTTAACATCCCTGTACGTGTTTTCCACGACCTTTGCCACTTCAGCCGTGACAATGTCTGTAGGGCAGAGTTTTGCCTTAACAACATGACCATACAATTCCATCGCCCGCTTGGTGCTTTCTCCATCGATCCCCCCGATGACCCGTGGAAGGTCAACTATGTTCTTAATCAACCGCCCGACCATCACCCTCTCGTAACAGAAAGCCAGCCCGAAATCCTTTCCAGCCTTCATGCCCGAAGCCTTCTCAAGAATCGGTTTTACAACATTCTCGGTCGTCCCCGGCGCAACCGTCGACTCAACCACGACCAAAGTCTTCGGTCTGATGTACTTGCCTACGTCTGCACTAACCTCTTTAAGCGAATCATAGTTGGGAACTCTGTTAGCGTCGGTAGGAGTCTGAACATCGATCAACACTGCGTCGGCATCTTTGACTGCGGAAACGTCTTCGACAACCTTCAGCATGCCTTTCTTGACAACACGCGCGATCAAGTCAGACAAACCGGGTTCGTCTCCGCCGATCGGGTTCTTGCCTTCGTTCAACCAGTCGATCTTCCAGCCTGAACGCTTTGACCGACGTTGCACGCCAACGACAGTGAAGCCAGGAACGTCTGCGAAAAGCGCTGCGATCGGTATTCCGACGTATCCCATGCCGATGACTACGATTCTTTTTATCATGGGACTAAGCGAACCTGCGCCGACTATATCATGTTTTCGCCAAGACGGGTATAGATAAGATCGAAGTGACTTCGTCAGGTTTGCTTGTTGTAGTGCTCTAACGCATGCTCAAATGCGTCAACCCATACACCCAACTTCTCTTTACATTCGACAGCCACGATCTTGCCTCGACGGTCGACGAGCATCTCAACAGCCTTCTTCAATACAACCATCGGTTTCTGGGTTGGCCTTCCATCGTCGTCTTTGCGCCAAGCCATTACCAACTCGGCATCATCGGCCTTCAGAAAAGTGTTCTCGTCCAAGAAAAACCCGTTTAAATAGCAAATCTTGAACCTGTCCTTAAGCCGACGGAACTCGCTCATCAAGCAGGGCCTTCCAAATGCTGATCGATGAAAGTGCTCTTAAGGCTTTGACAACCGAACTGTGCAAAACCTCACAGCTGCAGGGCGTCTTTTTCAGTTTTCGCTTAACCAACGCTTAAATTCCAAAAACATGCTAGATAGCTGTTGCTGCCAACACGCAAAGGGTTTTCTCAATGAGCGCCGAAAGAAAAATCCTCTCATACTTAGAAACCTATGGAAACACGAGAGAGACTGATCTGATAAACTACGCCGTTCAGAACTTTCACAAGCCGCCTGAAAAAGTCAAGAAAGTAGTAGACCGACTTGCAATAAGGGGCAAAATACACCGCGTCGTCCACAACAAGCTGAAACCCCCCGAAGTTTACGTAACCCTTGAAGAACCTCTCCCTCCTGAGGCAGCAGTTGAAAGGAGGCTTGTCAACGAAGAAGTCGGGAAGATTCTTGAAGAAGCAGCTTCATTGGCTGAAAGAATAAACGGCGAAAGACAGCCCTGACACTTCAGTTGTCTCGTTTCCCAAGCCGTTTTCAGCACAGCAACGCGCGCGTTCCACGGAAGAAACGTTATAGTTCAGTAGGGTCATGTTACAAATAGATGCGGATGGCAATCTGCTTGGGCAAATATCTGGTCGTAGATCGGATCGAATTCATCGTAACCTATCTCTGCAACTCAAAATGCAGCCATTGCCAGCTCGGTGAAGAAAAGAAGGGGAAAAGGTTTCCAAGTCATGTTGACAAGGACAAGGCTGTTGAGATTGTCAGAAAGGTCGGTCGCGCGTATGCTCCAAAATCAATCTTGACGTTTGGCGGAGAGCCTCTGCTCTATCCCGAAATAGTCTGCGCAATCCACGAACAAGCAAAGAAAGTGGGTATTCCCATTCGAGATGTCATCACGAACGGTTTCTGGTCGACAAAAACAGAAAAGATTCAGGAAATCGCCCAGAACCTCGCGAAATCTGGTGTCAATGAAGTCTCAATTTCGGTCGATTGCTTTCATCAAAAATTCATTCCGCTTAGGACTGTTAAGAAGGCCGCAAAGTCACTCATCGATGCGGGAATCGAGCGCGTGCGGTGGAATCCTTGTTGGGTCGTGTCTAAAGATCATGACAACAAATACAATCGCAGAACCAAAACAATCTTGCAGAGACTCCGCAACCTACACGCAGAAGAGAGTGAAGGAAACAGTGTGCAGCCCAAAGGAAGAGCGCGTTCATCTTTAGCAGAATTCTTTCCACCTAGAACGCCTGTGCCGAAGGGAAAATGCGGCGAGATGCCCTACACGGAAGCGCTTGATTCAATCAAGACAATTTCCGTCGAGCCAGACGGAAGAGTTGCTGTCTGCGAGAATTTCTACATCGGAAACGCCTTTGAATCAGACATCATTGATATCTTAGAGAATTATGATCCGTTCAGAATTCCTGAAGCCAAATTAATACTTGAAAAAGGCATGGACGGACTGACAAAATGGGCGAAGAAAAGAGGCGTCGAGCCGAGGTCTGAGGGATACTACAGCATCTGTCACATGTGCACCGATCTTCGAGAAAGATAAAGCTTTACCGCAACAAAAACACTTTGCCCCGCTACACATTCCTCGGTGGAAGAAAACATATTTGTGGCAAGATAGCGCGCGCGTTTTTCTCCTGTAAATCCCCTTTTTTCTGAGCGCTGTTACTTTCTACAGATTACCATGAAATGCTGACTGTTGTCAACCATGCTAGGATGCGTGCACGTCCTTAAGTGGAGTTCCTGCCAGTTCTTCCAGCCTTTTGGATATTTCTTGAAAAGTCTGTTTGTTTCTTTCTCATGACGCGTAGCGAGACCTTGAAGACCAACCATCTGCAACACCTTCAGACCTCTCTTTTTGAAAGAGCTTTCCAGTTCTTCACTCAAGTAAAGATGACAGGGGGCAAATTGTCGTCCTCTAGCATGCATGCCAGGGCCTCCATGGTAGTCCCCTTTATCGTAGAGCTTCTGATAGAGTCCGTCAATTTCCATGTCTTCTGGCCAGTGAACTAAGCCACAGACCAAGATTGCCAATCTGCCAATTACCGACACAAAAATCGGAGCGTTCTTTTTCGCGACCCTGACGAGTTCGTCTACTGCTCTTTCTCGATCTTCTTCATCTATAACATGAGATAATGCTCCTAAACAGATCACAGCATCGAACGTGTTGTCGCCAAACATGCAAAGGTTATCAATAGAACCCTCTAATACTTGCTTCACCCTATCTGCGACCTTTGCCTTCCTGATCTCATTTCTCGCGATGTCCAGTAGTTCTGGTGTCAGATCCAACAAGACAACTTCATATCCCCGCGTAGCCAATTCGATGGTATATCTACCTGGTCCTCCGCCAGCGTCTAACACCAAACCTTTTCTTGGCGAATATTTCTTAAAGAAGTGCATCGTAGTGTCAAATTCAAGCCGATGATAAGGATTTCTAACGAGTCTTCTCCATTCGTTTTCCTGCATTTCAGAGTAGTAGCCTCTTACTTGCTGTCTGCTCATATCGAACACTCTGCCGCGCGCCTGTCTCGCATAACAATTTCAGTGTAATACTTGCAGACTCTTAAGGCATCTTCTTGGGTTCTCTGCGTATGCGCGCTACCGATTTCGTTAAAAGAATCAGGACATAAGTGAATTCCATGGACTATTGGACTATATGCATGCAGAGAGACCTGACAGATTGGTTGCTTAACGGCGAACCATGGGTTACCTATCGCACGTTGACTGATATACTGGGTTCACAAGAAAGCGAGAGGAGGGTTTTGGCTGCACGAAAGAATATTCTTGAACACAAACTGGTCAAGAAAATCCTGGACAAACGGAATGCTGCTGGCTATTGGGGCGTTCCTAAGGATATTCACACGTGGTGGCCGAAGAAGGACACGACCTTCTGGGTGCTTGGGATCTTGGGAGACTTCGGGTTAAGAGTCGAGGACAAAGGACTCACGAAGGCAACCGAATACGTTTTGAGCATCCAACAAGAGAATGGAGGGTTTCTTGGTTTTGACCCTAAACTCGCTTACGATTGTCACACAGCAATTCTAACAGAATCTTTGGCGAAACTCGGTCTTCTTCCTGATGAAAGAGTTCAAGGCGCCTATGATTGGCTTGTCGGAAGACAGAGATTTGACGGTGGATGGTGGTGCAAAAACACTGGTCAGTGTGGCGGACCGCGTGAAAAGGAGCCGAGCTGTGCAATGGCAACGATGTTTGTGCTTGGAGCGTTGGCAAAAGACCCCCGATTTCAAAACAGCGAAGTCGCTTTGAAGGGAGTCGATTATCTTTTTGGATGTTGGGAAAACAGGGGGAAGATGAAATATGCCGGTCATGACAGCCAAGTTCGGACAGATTGGCAGAAATTGAAGTATCCATTCACAGACTACAAGATCTTGAAGTTTCTGGACGTGTTGTCTCAGTTTGAATGTGCCAAGCAAAGACTTAAGGAATCAGAAATGGTCAAAATGCTTTTCTCAAAACGAGACAACTATGGAAGGTTCATTCCAGAATCGATAGTCAAGGTTTGGTCTGACTTTGACTTTGGACAGAAAGATGAACCTTCAAGATGGATGACTTTTCTGACCTTGCGAATAGCCAAGAGAATCTACAGGTGAACCCGCACGAAAAGGCAATCTTGGCCAACATAGCATCTACAATCGGATGAAGCCTTTTCTGATTCTGCAGAAAAGTTATAGCTGAACCGAGAATAACCATTTGGATTGGTGAGTTGGATTGCTTGAAGGCGAGACTGTGAATTTGAGGGTTGTGGAGAAGGAGGATTTGCCGTTGTTGAAAGAATGGAGAAACAACCTTGAATTCACAGGCCAGTGTCAATCGATCTCACAGGAGACAATGAAGGACCTTGAAAAGCAATATGGCGAGCTCATTGATGAAAAATGGTTCTTCATAGAGAAAAAAGACGGGACCAAAATCGGCACTATAAGCCATAGACCTATGTTTAAGATACAAGAAATCGGATCTGCTCTACTACCATCTGAAAGAGGCAAAGGCCACTGCTCTGAGGCTGTCGAGATCATGGTCGACTATCTGTTTCTTTCAAAAGACATACCTCGCATCCAAGCTCACACCGACGCGAGAAATGCGGCCGCTCAGAAGGTTCTGGAAAGGACAGGCTTCAAGAAGGAAGGAACTTTTAGAAAAGAGTACTTCGTCAGAGGAGAATGGCGAGACAGTTGCATATTCGCAATTCTCAGAGAAGATTGGAAAGAACCCAAATACTGACAAGGATTACTGGATGTAAACTTGGGGAAGGTTGAAAATGTGGAACAAAAAAGCTGATAGTTATGACAAATGGTATGAGACGTTCCATGGAAGTGTTGAAAACTATGTAGATTGGGAGTTGCTGAAGAAATATCTACCAAAAGACAAAAGTGCAAGAATCTTGGACGCGGCTGGAGGAACTGGGAGAATCACTCTGCCCTTGGCAAAGATCGGATATTCGGTTACTCTGTGTGACATATCCCCTGGAATGTTGGATGTAGCAAAGCAAAAAATGCTTAGAGAGGGAGTGCTCGACAGGGTGAAAATTTTGGAGTGCGACATTCGCAATCTCGATTTTGATGATGAGAGTTTTGATTTCGTGTTGTGTTGGAATGGAGCTGCAGAAGCTGCAAAAGAGTTAGTGAGAGTAACCAAGAAGGGAGGTAAGATTTCTTTGTATCTTGTTAACAGATGCAGGGGAGCCTTCGACCTGTTCGCAGAAGACCCTGCATTGTCTCTTGAACTAATCAAATCACGGTCTAATTATATCAAAAATCATGAAGAGGTGTACAGGGTTGTGAGTGAACCGGAAGGCAGAAAGTTGCTCGAGGCAGAGGGAATCAAAGTTCTAGGTGTATATGCTGTTTGTGGCTGGATGGACATGCTCCATATACAAGAAAAGGTTCAGAACTCTCACGATTGGGACGAGCAGTTTTTCGTGCAAACCACTAAGATGGTGTTAAGACTGAGTGGAGAACCTTCTGTTAAAAGGAATATCAAGACACCTGGTCCTCTATGGAGAGAAAATGTGAATAGGTTAGCGCACGCTCGTGACCATCTTCTGACACATGTTAGATGTGTATTTTGCTTTTGAGAACCTCGGCACTGATGTTCTCTATTTTCTCTCCGTTCAGGATTACGGTTGGAGTCTTCGTGATGCCTTTTGATTTTGCTCTCAGTTTTCCCGCAAAGGTTGCAACGTTGTAGACCTTGATAGGCACCGCGAATTCGGTCGCCAATTGATCCACGATTCTCAAGGCTTGGGTGTCTGCGTCAGGAAGGACTTCCTCGTATTCTGTTACTTGTTTGGACATGCAAGCATGGTGTTGAATGCCATCATACACAGGAGGAGTAACGTACTGCCGGAGTATCTGCCTCCTCTTTCTCACGTAGACCTCGATCTGATCAGTCATCCAAGTGCACGTTAGATATCACAGTAGAAAGAACCAAGACTTATGCTTGTCGAAGAAACGCAGGGATAAAACTTCACCCCAACCAGCCATAGCAGATCATTCTGCAAGTCTGGACTTCCTTTTTCTTGGATGCAAAACTGAAATGCTAGTCGCGCTGAGTATAGCTTATGTTGAGTAGACTTGGAACGCTTCACGAAAAGCTGCATTTGATGAAACTGGACCTAGCAAGGTCTGCAGGAGTAAAGGAGGGTATGAAAGTTCTTGATGTTGGCTGACCTTTTTGGTTTGTTGGATAAAACTTTACCGTACATACTCACAAATTATATCAACGGCGTTGTCAAGGCACCCACCTGTAGACTTTCGCGCGCAAAGTAACTTGTTACACTTTCCCATTCTTCCGACGTGCGCGTCTTTTCAACGTGAATCGACAAGGCTAAGTGTTCACAAGCCGATCAAACAATTGGTGGTTTCATTGGTAGAGGTTTTTGTGCGTTCGTTCTCACCATACATGGACGTTGAAACCGCCAGAGACATGGCGCCCCATTCATACTGCGCACCCGGTACAACCGAGGGACTCGTAAGTGGAGTCCTCTCCAAGTTCAAGGGACGACTACTCTCTGAGGAAGATTCAACAGCTTTGGAACGTGTGTTGCAAGCCTTGAAGGAGAACGAAGAATGTGTCAGGGTGTACGATGTTTCACGCATGACAGACAAGCTGCGAGCATTGAAGCATGGAATTCGAAAAACACCGGCCGTCATGATCAATGGAGAAAAATACGAGGGTCTAGAAGCGATTTCCAAAGCGTTTTCAACAAAACAATCGCACATGACGACCAAATGACCGTATTGAGTCTTTGTCAAGTGATGCTTCCTATCCCACTCTTAGATTCTTTCGCCAGCGTGTATGTTCAACGTGAAGCCAAACGAGCCCAACGGCGCGCTGCTTGTTACGTCCACGACTATCATACATGTCTTTGATGTGCCACCGTAGATGCGTTTACCCCAGTCAGTCGTCCATGAGCCGTCGCAGTCAACGCGCAAGGTTAGCGCGCGTCCTACGCCAAATATTGAGTCAAATAGCCCGTTGCGTCATTACTTCTTCAGCAAGAACATGAAGTAAACACGCGTGGCTACTGCAATGAGCAATACATACAATAGGAAATCAATGATGAAGCCTTGCCAAAGAAAATAGTAGTGCCAAGGTCCTATAACGAGGAGTCCTTTTCTAGCGGCTTCAGACCAAGCTAACGGAAATCCAAAGTAAATCATTTCCCCATCTAAGACAAATGGCTTCACAACATAAAGGCCAGAAATGAACGTCAACAGAAGTCCACCGCCGACAGATACAAGAGCAAGAATCCTTGACATTCTCCAACCAAGCATTTGACGCCCTCTGAGACGAAGAGACGATTAGCAACCCTATTATTCTATGGTTTAGAACAATATCGCGCGCGGGAAAGAGAGGAAAGCAACGCACGCGAAGATGGTGCGTTATCAAATAGTGCGCGCGATTGAAGATTTATGTTTTTGAGGTTTTTTGTGAATTTGTCCTTGTTGCGTTTCCTCTGGGTCCTGTCTAACTTGGGCGTCTTGTTTGCACATTTTTTTCTACGGGCAATGCCTGCTAGAAGTGTTGCCATGATGAAGAATGGCAGAACAAGGAACGATGGAAACTCTGGCACAATCCCACTCCAATGGACATTTAGTGTGGGGGCATAATTTGAGATGGAAAATTCCTTAGAATTGAACGAAATTGATGAGGGGAGACCGTGAGGAGAGGGGTCAAACAAGACTATTGTTACTGTTCTGGCGGTCCTATTCAATGCGTCTTTGACGACGTCAACTACGCTCCAATTGTACGATTGCCCACTGGTTCCAACGAGCACTGAATCCGTTGATGTTGTATTGTAACTCGGCATCCTGGAATATGTCAAAGTCAATTCTGTCCAAGAAGCAACAGCAGATACATTCAGCAAATCAGAACCTGAATAAGCATTAACGTTGAATGATCCATTGACGCTGGACGTGCGCAGCCTAAGTGTTGCCTCATCAATCACTGCGCCGTCTGGAACAGAAGATAAATTGAATTTCAGCCATACTATGCTTTCGTAGGCAGTGTTGGTTTCACTATTGTAATTGGTGATTTGAAGATAGTTTTGCTCGCCATAGTTTGAGTTTGGGTTGCTGGAATCAACATACGTATCGTCTGATGGTTTGAGCGTGACTTCACCAACTTGAGCATTGACGGATTTGGCACTCAAAGAGAA
>Ga0315285_10008378_pt1 | contig 10595 bp, 17 predicted proteins | sample YL17G09_36_MG_FD_203698 | JGI IMG/M metagenome (GOLD analysis project Ga0315285, IMG submission 203698) | Sediment microbial communities from Yellowstone Lake, YNP, Wyoming, USA - YL17G09_36 | ecosystem: Environmental > Aquatic > Freshwater > Lake > Sediment | place: USA: Wyoming | collected... | reverse complement strand
GCGGCCGTGGTAAAGGTATCCGCCGCGGTCGAAGACGACCTGCGTGACGCCGGCGGCCTTCGCCCGTTCGCCGATGGCCTTGCCGACGGCCGTCGCCGCGGCGGCATTGGAGCGGGACGAACCCTCCAGCAGCAGGCCTCGCTCGTGAGATCCCGCCGCCGCCAGCGTTCGCCCGGCGTCATCATCAACGAGCTGTGCGTAGGTGTGGCGCGCGCTGCGGAAGACGCAGAGCCGCGGCCGCTCGGCCGTGCCTCGCAGGTGCTTTCGCACGCGCCGGTGCCGCCGGGCTCTGCCAGTTAGCTGTTTGATTGCTGTTGCCACGTGAATACCCTTGGGCCACTATTGGGTGGACTGAACGGCCTTGCCGGCCTTGCGGCGCACCACTTCTCCCTGGTAACGGAAGCCCTTGCCCTTGTAGGGCTCCGGCTTTCTCGCCGCGCGGATGGTCGCCGCGATCTGCCCGAGCAATTCCTTGTCTATCCCGCGCAGGGTCAACCTGGCCGAGAGATAGCGGTTCTCGCTCGTCGGCACGAAGGTTTCGATCGTCGCCGCAATCCCGTCAGGCAGATCGAACACCACCGGGTGGGAGAAGCCGAGCTGCATGGTCAGCCGCTGCCCCTGCTGCTGGATGCGGAAGCCCACCCCGTAGAGCTCGAGCACCTTTTCATATCCCTGGCTGACGCCGATGACCATGTTCGCCACGAGCGTCCTGGTAAGGCCGTGCAGGGAGCGATGCTGCTTGCTCTCCGAGGGCCGGCGGACGAGGATGACCTGGCTTTCGACCGCGATCTCCATCTGCTCGTGCAGCTGGCGAGAAAGCGCTCCCTTGGGGCCCTTGACGAGGATGGTATGATCCGTCAGCTCGGCGGTAACGCCGGCGGGCAACGGTATTGGTGCTTTGCCGATGCGCGACATCGAGTGTTTCTCCTACCAGACGTAACAGAGGACCTCGCCGCCGACCCGACGCCGGCGGGCCTCCCGGTCGGTGAGCACCCCGCGGCAGGTGGAGAGCACGGCTACGCCCAGCCCTCCCAACACGCGGGGGATTCGCCCGGAATCAACATAGACGCGCAGCCCCGGCCGGCTTACCCGGCGGATGCCCGCGATGATCGGCTCGCCGCCCTGGTCGTAGCGGAGATGAATGCGGATCTGGCCGTGGCGCTTGTCGTCCACCAGGTCGTACTTCTGGATGTAGCCCTGGGATTTGAGCACCTTGGCGATCTCGAGCTTGAGCTTGGAGGCCGGGATGGAGACGTGCTCGTGGTGCGCCTGGTTGGCGTTCCTGATGCGAGTGAGCATATCGGCGATTGTGTCGGTGACAGCCATTGGTCTTCCCTACCAGCTCGACTTGGTGACGCCCGGGAGCAGGCCGCGCCGGGCCATCTCGCGCAGACAGATGCGGCACATGCCGAATCGCCGGAAGTAGGCGCGGGGGCGCCCGCAGATGCGACAGCGGTTGTACCGCCGCGCGCTGAACTTCGGCTTTCGCTGAGACTTCACAATCAAAGCTGTACGCGCCAATCCATGTACCTCCTGCCCATGCCGCGCTCAGGACTCGCGGAGAGGCAAACCCATCTCGCGCAGGAGCGCGAGGCATTCCTCGTCGCTTCGCGCCGTCGTCACGATGGTCACGTTCATGCCCTGTACCCGGCTGACCTTGTCCAGGTTGATCTCGGGGAAAACCGTCTGCTCGCGCAGCCCGAGGTTGTAGTTGCCGCGGCCGTCCACCGCATCGGTAGGCAGTCCCCGGAAGTCCCTGATTCGCGGCAGGGCAACGCTGATGAACCGATCGAGGAACTCGTACATGCGGTCGTGCCGCAGCGTGACCTTACACCCGACCGGGTTGTTCTGCCGCACCCGAAACTGCGCGATGGAGCGCTTCGCCCGAGTGATGGTGGCCCGCTGGCCGGTGACGATGGCCAGCTCCTCCACCGCCGCATCCAGCGTCTTCGGGTCCTGGGTGGCGGCGCCGACGCCCATGCTGATCACGACTTTGGAGACGCGGGGCGCCTCCATCACGTTGCTGTAGCCGAACGCTCTCATCAAGGAGGGGACGATCTCCTTGAGATAGCGCTCCTTCAGGCGCGGCACGGGCGGTGCCTCGACCCCGGCGCCCTTTGCTTGTTTGTCATCACCAGCCATCGTCGCTACCTTATCTTATCCTGTCGACCGGCTCGCCACACCGCCGGCAGACGCGCACGTTCTTGCCTTCCAGCTCGCCCCTGCGGACGCGGGTCGGAAGGTCACACCTCGGGCAGACCAGCATAACGTTGGCCACCGAGATCGCTCCCGGCTGCTCGATGCGCCCGGTCTGAAGCTGTTGGGCGCGGCTGGCGCGGCCCCGGGGGCGGGCGTGCTTGGTCATCATATTCACGCCTTCAACTATCACTCGCCCGATCTCCGGAAGCACTTTGATGACGCGCCCGCGCCGGCCTGGCCGGCGGTCTGCCTCGCGCCGCTGCGCCTCCGGATCGAGCCGCTCGACCTCCTCGGGGGTGAGCCGGGACTCCCGGTCCCGGCCCGACCGAACATAGACCTCATCGCCGACTTTGATCTGCGTCTTGGCGCGGCCGGGGTCCGTGTGTTTCGTCTTCACCTCAGATGACCTCCGGGGCGAGAGAGACTATTCGCATGAAATCCCGCTCGCGCAGCTCGCGGGCGACGGGCCCGAAGACGCGGGTGCCGCGGGGGTTCTGCTGGTCGCCGATGAGCACGCAGGCATTCTCGTCGAAGCGGATGATGGAACCGTCCGGCCGGCGCAGCGGCTGGGTCTGGCGCACCACCACCGCCCGGGACATCGTGCCCTTCTCGATCGCCGCGCCGGGCGTCACCTGCTTGACCGCCACCACGATGATATCGCCGACGCGAGCGTACCTGCGGCTGGAGCCTCCTAGCACGCGGATGCACTCGGCGACCCGGGCTCCCGAGTTATCCGCGACTCTCAAACGCGTGCGAAGCTGAATCATGGCCGTGCTATCTGTAGCAGGCGCTCAGGCCTGCTGCTCCTTCTGCTGTTTGGCGGCGGCGATGACGGGCTGTGCCAGATGGGCGGGCAACTCCTGGTAGTGGGAGAACCGCATCTGGTAGGAGCCGCGCCCGCCGGTGACAGACCGCAGCTCCGAGGCGAAGTTGGCCATCTCGCCCAGCGGCGCCTGGGCGCGGACTACCTGACTGCTCCCCTTGGGCTCCATTCCCAGGATGCTAGCGCGCTTGCTGTTGAGCACGCCGATAACATCGCCCATCTGTTCGCCCGGGGTGATGACCTCGACCTCGACGACTGGTTCGAGCAGTACTGGCCCCGCTCCCTCCACGCCCTTGTGGAGCGCCAGCGCCCCGGCCATCTTGAAGGCCATGTCTGACGAGTCAACCTGATGGCTCGAGCCGTCATCCAGGATCGCCCGGAAGTCGGTCATCGGATAGCCGGCGAGCACGCCTTTTTCGAGGGCCTCGCGAATACCTTTCTCAACAGCCGGGATGTAGTTGCGCGGGACCGCCCCACCCCTCACCGCGTCTACAAACTCGAACCCGGCGCCCCGAGGCAATGGCTCGAACCTAACCCACACGTCGCCAAACTGGCCGCGCCCGCCGGTCTGCTTTTTGTGTCGGCCCTGGACGCGGGAGGTACCGCGGATGGTCTCGCGATAGGGGATCTTCGGCGCGCCGGTCTGCACTGCGACCCCGAACTTCCGCTGAAGGCGCGAGACGATCACCTCGAGATGTAGGTCGCCAAGGCCGGAGAGGATGCTCTCCCTGGTGTCCGGGTTCATCGAGAACTGGATGGTCGGGTCCTCTTCGGCGAGCCGGGCGAGCGCGCTCCCCACCTTGTCTTCATCGGCGCGCGACTTCGCCGAGATTGCCAGCGAGAAGACCGGGACCGGGAAGTCAATGCCCGGCAGCCTGATCTGGTTGCTTTCATCGCAGAGCGTGTCGCCGGTGATCGTGGTGTGGAGCTTCGCCACCAAACCGATGTCGCCGGCCGGGACGGCCGGGACGGCTTCCTGCTTCTTCCCAACGAGGCAGAAGAGCGTTCCCACCCGCTCTCGCTCGCCGCGGGTTGAGTTATAGACCTGCGAGTCGCTGTGCAGCGCGCCGGAGTAGACCCGGAAGTAGCTGAGCCGACCGGCGTACGGGTCTGCGGTGGTCTTGAAGACGAGCGCGCTCATCGGGGCGTCGGGGGTTGGGGGCCGCTCCGCCTCCTGGTCGCTCCGCGGGTTCACGCCCTTCGCCGGAGCCCTCTCGCTCGGCGCCGGCATATTCCCAACGATCATGTTGAGGAGGGCCCGGATGCCGACCGCTTTCGCCCCGCTCACCGCCAGCGTGGGAACAACCTTGCCCGACAGGGTGGCTGCGCGAAGCCCCTGCACGATCTCCTGCGGAGATAGCGTTTCTTCCTCGAGGTACTTCTCCATGAGCTCGTCGTCGGCCTCGGCCGCCGCCTCGATCAGCTTCTCGCGGTATTGGGCGACCGCCGCGGCCATGTCCTCCGGGATCGGCGTCTCCGACTCCTTGCCGTCGGAGGACGTGTAGGCGACGCCTTTGACCAGGTCGACCACGCCTGCCAGCTCGGCTTGGCTCCCGATGGGGATTGTCACCGCCACCGCATTGCAGCGCAGGCCTTCCCGCACTTCGCCGAGCGCGCGGGCGAAATCGGTGTACTCCCGGTCGAGCTTCGAGATCGCTACCAGCCGCGGCAGGCCGCGCTCGGCCGCCTCGTCTGAGTAGCGCTCCGTCTGCACTTCCACCCCGGAGCCGGCATCCACGACCACGACCACCCCGTCGGCGACTCGCAGCCCCGCCGCCACCTCACCGCCGAAGTCAGCGTATCCGGGAGTGTCTATCAAGTTGATCTTGCGCCCGTCCCATTCGAACGGGAGAAAGGCGAGGGAGATGGAGGTCTTCCGCTGGTTCTCCTCGGGATCCGAATCGGAGACCGTCGTCCCTTCCTCGACAGAGCCGAGGCGTTCTGTGACGCCAGCCTGGTAGAGCGCGACCTCGCCCAGCAAGGTCTTGCCCGACTGGCCATGGCCGACCAGGGCTATGTTGCGCAAGAGCTCTGTGTTGTAGACCTTCATGCTTCGTGAGCCTCCAACCGGACGGCGGCGCGCGGCGCGCCTACTTGGCCTTCTCCAGCACGGACGTCACCCGCCAGCGTTTCGTCTTGCTCAGCGGCCTGGTCTCCATGATGCGCACCCGGTCGCCGATGGAGCATTCGTTCCGCTCGTCGTGGGCCTTGCAGCGGGAGGCCCGCCGGACGACCCGCTTGTAGCGCCGATGGCGTACCAGCCGCTCGACCTCGACCACCACGGTCTTGTCCATCAGATCGCTGACGACCGTGCCTTCTCGCGTCTTCCTGCTTGCTCGATCCGTCATATAGCCGCGTCCTCTTGCTGGCGGGTTCAGGCGACTTCCCGCAGACCTCTCTCCGACAGGATGGTCAGGATCCGGGCGATGTTCTTGCGTACCCCACGGATGCGCCGCGTGTTCTCCATCTGCTGGGTCGCGGACTGAAACCGCAGGTTGAACAGCTCCTGGCGGTCCTTCTCGAGCTGCTCCTGCAGCTCGACCGTTGGCATATTCCTAAGCGTGACTGCCTTCACCGGTTAGGCCCTCCAGATCATCTCGCCCGACGAAGCGGGTCGGGATGGGCAGCTTGTGCGCCGCCTTGCGCAGCGCCTCACGCGCCACCTGCTCGGTCACTCCGCCCATCTCGAACAACACCCGCCCCCGCTTGACCACGGCCACCCAGAACTCCGGCGCGCCCTTGCCGCTGCCCATTCGGGTCTCGGCGGGCTTGGCCGTTACCGGCTTGTCCGGGAAGATGCGAACCCAGACCTTGCCGGCGCGCTTGATGAACCGCGTCATGGTGACGCGGGCGGCCTCGATCTGCCGGCTCGTCATCCAGCAGTTGCCGAGCGCGATGAGGCCGTACTCGCCGTAGACCAGGGTGTTGCCCCGGCCCGCCCTACCCTTCCGACGGCCCCGTTGCTGTTTCCGGTACTTGACCTTGGATGGCATCAACATCGTGCTTCTGCTCCTCCGCCGGCGCGCTGGCAGTCACTTCCGGTTCGCTCGGACCAGCCGCCTCGACCTCCTGGCCTTCCGCCCGCCTAACACCGACCCGGCGCCACCCCTTGCGCGGCTTCTCGGCCACCTGCGCCGACCGCTCGACCATCTGCGGCGCCGCCGCGGCCGCCTGTGGCATCACGTCGCCCCGGTAGATCCACGCCTTCACCCCGATGTTGCCGGAGGCGGTAACGGCCTCGGTGAAGCCGTAATCTATGTCCGCGCGCAGCGTATGCAGCGGGATCTTACCATCGCGGTCCGAGTACTTGCGGGACATCTCGGCTCCGCCGAGCCTCCCCGAGAGCATGACGCGGACTCCCTTCGCTCCCATCTTCATGGAGCGCTGGACCGCCTGGCGGACCGCGCGCTTGAAGGCGATACGCCGCTCGATCTGGCCAGCAACGTTCTCGGCGACGAGCTGCGCGTCGAGCTCCGGCTGGCGGATTTCCTGAACGTTGATATGCACCTTCTGGTTCACGATCCGCTCGATATCGGCGCGCATGTCCTCGACCCCGCGGCCGCCCCGGCCGATGATGATGCCGGGCTTGGCGGTATGAAGCGTCAGCTTGAGCATGTTCGGGGCGCGCTCGATCTCGATCCGGCTGATCCCGGCGTCGCGGTTGCGAAAGCGCCCGCCCCGGCCGCCGCCGTCACCGACGAAGCGCTGCCGGAGCATGGCCCGCACCTTGGCATCCTCCAGCACCCACTCCCGGTAGACGGCCTTCCGGGCGTACCACCTGCTGTCCCAGTCCCGGATGATCCCGAGCCGGAATCCGATTGGGTGTACCTTCTGTCCCATCAGGCTCTCCTTCGCCTCACCGCTCGTCATCGCTCAGCACGACGCTGATGTGGCTGATCCTCTTCTTGATCGCCCCGATCCGCCCGGCGGAGGCGAACCGCCATCGCTTGATCGTAGGCCCAGCGTCAACCGAGGCCTGCTTGACCCAGAGCTCGCCCTGGTCCATGCCGTGGTTGTTCTCGGCGTTGGCCGCGGCCGAGTTCAACACCCGCCGAACGGCCCGCGCCGAGCGGTGTGGCATCAGCACCAGCATCGCCTGGGCCTCTTTCAGGGGCATGCCCTGGATGAGGCGAAGGGTCCGCCGCGCCTTCTCCGGCGACATTCGTATGTACCGGGCAATAGCTCTCGCTTCCATCTGCGGGGTGGCTCCTGTCGCGCGCCTCTACCTCAAAGCGGTTGACCGCTCCGTGTGGTGTCCGTGGCCTCGGAAATGGCGGGTCGGCGAGAACTCGCCGAGCTTGTGGCCCACCATGTTCTCGGTGATGTAGACCGGCACGTGCTTCCTGCCATCGTGGACTGCGATGGTATGCCCCAGCATGTCCGGGGTTATGGTGGAGGCGCGCGACCAGCACTTGATGATCCGCTTCTCTCCCGAAGCGTTCATCCGCTCGATCTTCTTCGCCAAGCTTGGATGGACGTAGGGTCCCTTCTTGAGCGATCTGGTCATCTCTGCTATCTGCCTCCTACTTCGCACCCCGGCGACGTACGATGAACTTGTCGCCGGGCTGCCGCCTTCGTCGAGTCTTCGGGCCCAGCGCAGGCTTGCCGGTCGGCGAGACCGGGGCCTTGCGGCCGACCGGGCTCTTGCCCTCGCCCCCGCCGTGGGGGTGGTCGCGCGGGCTCATCACGACGCCTCTCACGTGCGGCTTCTTGCCCATCCAGCGCTTCCTGCCGGCCTTGCCGAGCGTGATATTGCTATGGTCCGGGTTGCCCACCATGCCCAGCGTCGCCCGGCACCCAATGTAGACCAACCTCATCTCACTGGAAGGCAACCGCACGGTGGCGAACTTGCCTTCCTTGGCGAGCAACTGCGCGCCGCTGCCAGCGCTCCGGCACATCTGCCCGCCGGTGCCGGGCTTCAGCTCGATGTTGTGCACGGAGCTTCCGACCGGAATCGCCGCCAGTGGGAAGGCGCAGCCCGGCCGCAGTTCGAGCGTCTCTCCGCCTCGGGCGCGGGCGCCGACCTCGGTGCCCGACATGACCACATCGCCGACCCCAAGTCCCGCCGGTGCGATGATGTAGCGCTTCTCGCCATCGGCGTAGTGGAGGAGCGCGATGTTGGCCGACCTGTTCGGGTCGTACTCCAGCGCCGCTACGCGGGCGGGCACCATGTCCTTGTCCCGCCGGAAGTCTATCAGCCGGTAGCGGCGCTTGTGCCCACCGCCGCGGAATCGCGAGCTCACCTTTCCGGTGTTGTCCCGCCCGGCCCTGCGCTTCATGCCGACGAGCAGCGATCGCTCCGGCGGCTTCGAGGTAAGGTCGGAGCGGTCCACCGCCGTCATGAACCGGCGCCCCGATGTGGTCGGCTTGTATTTCTTGATCGCCACGACTTGCTCCTTACCCGGAGGCTACAGTCCCTCGAAGGCCGGGATCGTCCCCTGGCTCAGGGTCACGATCGCCTTTTTCCAGGTCGAGGTGCGGCCCTCGCCCCGGCCCGCCCGGCGGCGCCCATAGCCGCCGAGCCGGCGGCGCTTGCCGACGACGCGCATGGTGTTGACCTGGCCGACCCGGGTTCCGGCGAAAAGGGCCTCAACCGCTTGGCGGATCTCGATCTTGTTCGCGTCCCGCGCCACCTCGAAGGCGTATTTCCTGCGCGCGGCGAGCGCCACGCTCTTCTCGGTCAGCAGCGGTCGTATGATGATCTGCCGCGGGTCCTTCATGAGAGCCGAGCCTCCAGCGCAGGGATGGCGTCCCGCATGACAACCAGCTTGCGCGCGGTCAACACGTCCAGCACGTTGACGTCGGAGGCAGGCCTGATCGCCAGCCCGGGTATGTTCCGCCCGGAGCGCCAGATCAGCTCGTCCGGCTGGGCAAGCACGAGCAGCAAGCGGCCGCTCACCCCGACTGCATCCAGCACTGCCTTGAGCAGCTTTGTCTTGGCCTCCGGCATCTCCAGCGACTCCAATACGAGCAGGGCGCCGGACTGAACCTGGGCGCTGAGAGCAGACCGCAGCCCCTCCAGCTTCGAGGCATGGGGCAGCCGCTGGCGGTAGCTTCGCGGGTGCGGGCCCATCGCCACGCCACCTCCGGTGCGGTTAGGCGGGCGCCGGTCACCCACGCGGGCACGCCCTGTGCCCTTCTGCCGCCAGAGCTTGCGCGTGCTGCCGGCGACTTCGCCGCGGGTCTTCGTGTCATGAGTGCCCTGCCGCTGCGCCGCCAGCCCGGCCACCATGACCTGGTGCAGCAGGGCCCGGTTCGGCTGGATGCCGAAGATCTCATCAGCAAGCGCAAGCTCGCCTGTCTGGCTGCCGTCTGGGTTATAGACGGGGACGGTCGGCATCGCTAGCTCCCCTCCTTGGCTGAGGCCGCGTAGCCGGACGCCCCGGACGGCTGTGACACAGTGACGAGCTGCCCATTCGGGCCGGGCACCGCGCCCTCGAGCACCAGCAGGTTGCGCTCCGGGTCCACCTGATGCACCTGAAGCTTGCGAACAGTGACCTGCACATTGCCCATGTGCCCGGGCTTTTTCGTGCCCTTGAGGACCCGGGCCGCGTCGGTCGCTCCGCCGGAGCCGGGCCGGCGGTGGGACATCGAGCCGTGGGTGGCCGGTCCGCCGCGGAACCCGTAGCGCTTCTGCACGCCGGCGAATCCTTTGCCCTTGCTCGTGCCGGTCACATCCACGCGCTCGCCAACCTCGAACAACTCAACCGTCAACCTGTCGCCGGGGGAATAAGCATCGCAGTCGGCCAACCGGAAGTCCTGGAGATGCCGGCAGGGGGGGATCTCCTTTTTCGCCTGTTCGGCCGCGTGGCGGAAGTGCCCGGCGAGGGGCTTGTTGACCCCCTTGCCGCGCGACAGCTCCTCGTAGCCGAGCTGAAGCGCGTCCACGTTCTCCCGCTTCAACGTTCTCCGCTGGACGACCACGCAGGGCCCGGCCTCGATCACCGTGACCGCGATGGCGCGCCCATCCTCGGTGAAGAGCTGGGTCATCCCGATTTTTCGGCCCAGCAGGGCCTTCTGGAGTCGCTTTGCCATGGTGCCTCTAAAGCTTTATCTCGATGTCCACGCCGCCCGGCAGATCGATGCGCATGAGGGCGTTGATCGTCTCCGGGCTTGGCTCCAAGATGTCAATCAAGCGCTTGTGAGTACGCATCTCGAAGTGCTCCATAGACTCCTTGTCTATGAAGGGCGAGCGGATCACGCAGAAACGGTTGATCTCGGTGGGCAGGGGGATCGGCCCTGCGATGCGGGCACCCGTGCGGCGCGCGGTATCCACGATCCGCGCCGCCGACTGGTCGAGCACCCGGTGGTCGAAAGCCTTCAGCCGGATGCGTATCCGTTCTGCCTGGCCTCGCCGCTCATCCCTGCGCATTGAAGCTTCTCCGAAATGCGACTCTTGCTGGCATCTCTCTCGCTTACTCCAATACCTTCGCTACCACGCCCGCCCCGACGGTGCGGCCGCCCTCCCGGATGGCGAACCGCAAGCCCTCCTCCATGGCGATGGGCTGGATCAGGGTAACCGTCATGGTGACGTTGTCCCCAGGCATCACCATCTCCCGGCCCTCCGGCAGGG
>Ga0315285_10008377_pt1 | contig 10597 bp, 16 predicted proteins | sample YL17G09_36_MG_FD_203698 | JGI IMG/M metagenome (GOLD analysis project Ga0315285, IMG submission 203698) | Sediment microbial communities from Yellowstone Lake, YNP, Wyoming, USA - YL17G09_36 | ecosystem: Environmental > Aquatic > Freshwater > Lake > Sediment | place: USA: Wyoming | collected... | reverse complement strand
GAAACGCATCACCAAGGTCAGAATGCCTCAGACGATTACCTTTTTCGGGGTAGATACGGCTATGCAACTTCTTTAGCACTGAATGACCTCCGGTGAACTGCATCCCAAAGCGCGTTTTCCTACATCCGTTCTGTGATAAGAAACGGAAGTAGTCTTTGCCGCCTTGATGAAGTCCGAGGAACTGCCCAATCGCCCACAACTTGGTTGGATCATCTGCAATGGTAGCAGATAGGGCAATGGCAGAGATGTTCTGGACTACTGAATCCCTGACCAGATAGGCGTTCTGGGTGGCTTCACCTTTTCCTCTGTGAACCTCATCGAATACGAGAAGGACATCTTCTGGCAGCATGAAGCGGAACGTCTTTTTGTTCTCATCCGTCCATCTACCGAGTTGAGACTTACCAGTTTTCGCCCATTCCCATCCGCAAATCTCAAAGACCTCAACGCCCATCATTTTCGCGGCACGATGCCAGTCTGTGGTTATCGGTTTGGGACAAACTACCGCAATGCGTTTGCCTAACTCTCTGGCAATACCAAGGGCGCAAAAGGTTTTACCTACGCCAGTGGAGTGACCGAGTAAAACCCGATTGTATTTGTTCATGGAGGCAACGCCCATCTGGACGCTCGTCTGCTGGTATTCAAACAAGCCTTCGGGGTGAAGGAGCGGAATCAAATCTAACTCTGGAGCAACTTCTGCCTGAGTATCGTTCCCGATAATCGACTTGAACTTGAGTTGATCGTCTGACCAATGGGTAAGTTGCCATTCCTCTCGGAACTTGCCAAGCTGGATACCAGCATCGGACATTTGCTTTTTGAATAGTTCCTTGTCCTCACCATATACCTTCCAGAATTGCTGAGTGATAGGAGCTTTTTTGAGGAGTCGAACGCCTCGCTTTGTATTGAGTTGAATGGGATGCGACCACTCAACAGTTGCCATCAAATCATGGATGTTCATGCTTAATTCCTTTCTAAAGGTATTTCCGCAAGTTTAGTAAAATAAGCAATATCTTCTTCATCCATTTCTGAAGAACCATGAATCTCTATCTTGCCATACTTTTTCCATGATGTTTTGTAATAAATAGCGCGACAGCAAGCCTCATTGTCATCACTCACCACAAAAACAACTGGATCAAATTCAAGTGTTTGATACACCATCCAAGCTAATTTAATATTTTCAGCGGATAATGATTTTGCAATTACTTCTTCTGAATACCCTTCTTCTTTCATTTCTAAATACTCTTCACGAAGTGGACTTGATTTTGAAGCAAAATCAAAGCCTGTGAATGGTTTAATCTCTGGATTGAAGGTTGGCATAGTTTGATCTTCTGTTTTTTTCTTTTTCATTTGTTCCTCCTCGCGTTGTCCAAGGCGCGGCGGCACTGCATCATTAGCAGAGTGTCACCATCACCATAAGCATCTAGAACGGCTTCCAAGGCTTCCATCATCTCCCTCTTCACAGACTCCCCACTAAGTGGAGAGTCTTTGAATCTGAAGAGGGGTTTCTGTTTGTGCATAGTGTAGGTTCTCATTTTGTCTTTTTAGTAGGTTGCGGTTTAGGATAGACCGAAGAACGAAACTTCGGAACATTGTTTTCGCAGTGGCGAATGATGCGGATGTATGCCTCCGGTGGGAGACAGGTTGGTTGGTTTTTTTCTGTTGCACTCATGGTTTTTCTATTTTGGGTTGCGTTGTGGAGGGAAATTTATTGACAAGCGATGTTATCAAAATTAAATTGTGAACAGACATTTTCAATAAATTTTTATGAACAAAACACCCGAATTGGACGTTGAAAAGATGGGCAAGCCGCGCCGTAAAAAGTGGGATTCTGACGAGATTGAGAGGCTTTACATGGGAGGAGCGGAGATTTCGGACATTCTCAAGCAACCGAAGTTTCATAATATGTCGAAATTCTATCTTAAAAATTTGATGGTGAAGGGAAAATGGGTAGAGAAGAGAAAGAATTTGAGGACGCAAGTGAGTGCGATTGCCGCGCCGAGGTTGGAGGACGTGATGGCGAAAGAGACCGAAGCGCATTATCACTTTATGCTCCAGCAAATTGCGGAAGAAAGGCAACAAATTGTATCCAGAAGTAAAGGCGGGAACATTAAAGAACAGGCGCAAAGGTTGGACGTGCTTGCGGAATACGAGAAAATAGCGGCAAGAGCATTGGGACTGGACGAGCAGAATGTTCACGATAAGAAAGGGTTAAGTGTAAACGCTATGATTTCGCTCCACATGACCGGCCCACAGAAAGCGGAGAGAATCGAAATTGTATCCACAGAATGTATCCGCGCATCGGAGGACTCGGAAAGTGAATCGGAATTGGCAACCATAGTGGAAAGCGGGGAAGGTTAGACCTCCCCCGCATTTGTGGGGTGTTATTTCGGAACTTGGTAAATATATTTGCTGGATGGAGCCGAACCGAGCCAAACCGCCCAAGTGCGCTTGCCGACTCTGACATACTCGCCCGGAATCATTGTGCAATCTGGGACTGGATGAGAACCCCAGCGGAGCATTGTCGCCTTAATCGGTTTGTGGAAGGTAGCAATTTTCATGCTTCCCCCTTTGCTTTGCTGAGCGCCGAATAAAGGCGGATTCTCCGCTCGCTGTTCACTAAGTCGCACTTGGAATCATTGGCTATCTCCTCGCAGATCGCGAGTAGATTGGGTGCGGCGGCGATGAGGTGAGCAGCGGAAGGATCAAAGGTTTTCGCGTAGTGATTTCCATGATTGGTGATAATGACGAAATGATCGTCGTTTTGCGTTATGTGTAGAGGAAGTGGCCCTCTGTTTGTTGTATTATTCATTTTGTGCTTTTGGTTTTTGGTGTAGTGGAGGGAAAATCAGTGTGGAGGGAATTATCGGAAAAGATAAAAGCCGCTAGAATGCGCGAATGTGGAAGGGAAGGTAAAGGGCGCGTAGAGGTAATAAAAACGATTGTGGTGACGTTTTAGAGCAAAGCGGGCACGGATTGAACGAAACCCGCATAATGTGAATAGGATTAAACTAGTTTTTCGAGCAAATCAGAAACCTCTTGGCGTTCGCCTTTCCACATTTGGAAATCATTCCATGTTGAATCGCCAGACGTGCATGACTTGATCTTTCGATTTAAAACAATCCATCGCTTTTCGAGCAGGTCAATAAATTCAAACCGTGAAAGGTTTTCCAAGTCATATAATGAGGTAATTTCTAAAAAAGTCATAAAAGGATAAATGTCAGAATTGCGCCAATTGTGGAAAGGACAAGCAAGAGCCAAAAGAAGCGAGATTTTGCGCGGTTATATTGGAGTGAAGAAGATAGTTTGTTCATTAGATTAGATTTTTTCCGCATAGTTTGCTACAAGCCACTGATACGCCTCCGATTCCCTCAGCTCAGAATTAAATACACCTGCTTTTGGGTGATTGTAATCTTCCAAGGCATGAAGAAAAGCAGGAAGCAAATCTTCGCTTCTTAGCGTGGCATGGATTAAAGAACCGAGTTCGATTTTAGTTTGTGTATTCATTTTGATTTTTCTTGTTGTATTTTGAGTTTTAGCGCACTGATTTTTTTTGCATCGGTAAGGGATGCAAGTTTGACCCGTAGCGCATAGAGTTGTTTATTCATTGGCAAAATATAACTGTATAGCTATATAGTCACATAGTGTTTTTGTCGTGTATTCGACACTGGCAAAACCAGCGCGAAATGTTTTTTTATCTCAAAGAGCAAATTTGTGAATCAGTCCGCAGAGCCCATTCTGAGCTTATCAGCAGTCAGCACGAAAAACACAATATCAGACACGGTCAATCTGTCCACATTTATTTTTTGACATAATCAAAAATAGTTTAAGCAAGTATCGGGCCAAGTCGATTTTGTTTTCTGCGAAAGATTGCCAGCACGTTTCATTCCACGGTTTGCATTTCCTGAATAAAATGTCCTGAAATATTATTCCTGACAACAATGTTAGGTATTTTCTGGCGGGGTGAAATCACTCTTCGCTCCATTCTCTCAAATAGCGATTTCCCCAAAAATCACCTATGTCATCATGCCACCCGATTAAAACAAACGCAACAGCGGCCAACGTAGCGCAAAGATAAATGCAAGTCTGTTGCATTATGGTCACTCACTATTGAGATTGATTCATGCGCCAGTATCCATTCCTTGCGATTATCTGAATTTATCAATTCTCATTAACGAGACCCGAAATCAACCCGAACTTGTCACCACTACACCGCAATCTCAGCTTCACGCATTCGCTGATCCTGTCGCTCATCATGTCACCATTCCCGCATAACGATTTCACTATTCATCTACAGCGCGATCAGTCACGCCAGAGTTAATCCATCCAGCATGGCAAGGCACGGGCCCAAGGAATCTCTTTTCTTATAGGAGGCCAACGGCATGGGTGGGCACCCGGCACACCCCAAGCTGGACGCGCCTAAAAAACGTAGTAACCCTCAAAAGTGAGAGAAACTGATAAAAAGTGAGAGAAACCAGCAAAATTGAGAATGTGATAAGTTACCTAGTTTACCGAGTTACTCACATGAGTAGATTGTGTCATGGAGTTTTAGTTTTGGCATATTGGTATTGGTGAAGGAATGGTCGATGAAGGCAACTCGGTTGGTTGGTTGGATGGTTAGTCTTCCGTTGGTGAGTTGTATGAAGATGAATTCTTTGTCTTGTTCTGGGGAATCTGACCATCCGTCGAATAGGTGGGTAGTGGAGAATAGGTAGGTTCCATTGTGTATTGATTTACCTATTTTGGTGGTTACTGGGATACCTTGGAGTATTGGGTTCTGTAGTATAGAGAAGTTGTATGAGTAGCAGTTCCAGAGTTGGGAGTCTTTTATGCGCCAGTTTTTGATTGGGTTGGGGGAGAAGTTTACTGCGTGTGGGGGGATATTTCGGTATAGTGCGCCGCCGTCTCTGAGGATTACGTTGATCCCCCATGCTCTGGATGGGATTGAGGTTAGTCCTACCCACATGGCTTCTACTAGGCCGATTGGTTTTTCGTGTGTGTATTTACTATCTACCCAGATGTATCGATGGGTTGGTAATGCGCCGATTTTGGTATTCATTAGTCTATGTAGTCATTGAATGAGAATAGAAGGATTGCTATTATGGTGATTGATATGTAGGCGGCGATTAGGATGTCCATAAGGTATCTATCGTTTTAGGTTATCTAGGGCGAAGAAGATGAAGGTGGAGATGATTACTGCTATGGCTATGGTTGTGTACATAATGGTTCTATGGTAACCTTGAAGGGTTTTCCGTTGATTATGATGGTATGGGATTTGGAGTGTGTTGTTATTGCTATATTGGCGGCTTTGAGTATTTGTTGGGATGGGGAGAGTTTATCGTTAACGATAATGGTTGTGTTAGGTTTCATAGAAGTCCTCTTTGGAGATTTGGAGGTTGGCGAAGTATTCTTTCTTTTCTAGTGCGCTGGCTTTTATTATATCACGGAAAGTAATCTTTTTTCTGCCACGGCGTTCCCAGAATTTGTCTATGGCATCGTTGATTTCTTTAAGTGAACCTATGGATTTATACCCTATACGCCCGTCATCTGGTGCTAGGTTTTCTAGGAATTCTTCTCCGTTCTTTTTCATGGATAGTATTTGTTCATTGCTTCGATGTCGTTTCCTTTGGAATACCATCCTTCGCCGGTATACACATTAAGAACGTCTTGGAAGTACTTCTCATACATTGGTGCTACGTTCTCTAGTGAGAAGTTTTCTCCGAATGCTTTGCAGTTTTCTGGTTTGATTACGTCAGCATTGTGGATTGCATCTACGAAATCACCCATCGTGCGGCATCTGAACCCAGTAATTCCATGTAGGTTGTTCTCGGCGAAACTGCCCCAGTCTGTGGTAATTGTTGGAGTCCCAGATAGTAAGTTCTCTACTTGGACACCTCCAAATGGTTCTACATACATGGATGGAATGAAGGATGCTTTAGCATTAGCCATGAGTTTCTTCCTAGTTGGAACATCAGCGTATCCTACATACTCAACGTGTTTAGGGAGATCGTAACCTTCCTCTTTTTGTCCTGCTATTACTAGCTTAACTCCTGCGCGTTCTGTGGCCTGTATAGCTATATCTACACCTTTTCCGCTGTATACTCGGCCAAGGTAGAGAAAGTAATCTTCTTTCTTGTCATTATATTGAAAATCTTCGACATCGAAATAGTTTGGGATAACAACATCGTACCAGTCTTGGTTACATTGTCCTACGTTCTTTAATCCACAGTAAGCATGGTAGATTGCGTAGGATTCCCATACTTTCCAACGCGCCCAATGCCCTCCAGCATACCCAATGCCCGGCTCGACGCAGATTAAGTCTTGGTGTGCGTCACATACGGGACGTACGCCAGAACCCCAGAAGGGCAAGATAAAGTCGTTACTCCTCTTCCGTTTGGAAATTTCACGTATAGCGTTGTCGTAAAACTTACGATACGCATGGTCGTTGGTATCGAACTTGAAAAATGTCTTTCGCCAGTCATGTGACCCATAAGATATTTTGAAGTCGTCATTGGTAAGTACTGTGACGTGTTCTGTGCATTGTAAATCAGAGTCTTCATGTCCGTAGTGTATTACTTCATGGCCGCGCTCGGTCATCATTTTTGAAAATTTCAGAACTTTTTGAGTATATGCACAGGCATTAAACTCTTTACTTGTAACTGTGTGTGGAAGTCCTAAAATTTGGAATCGCATAGTTTGTTGTTTATTCTTTTAAGCCAATCTGGGCTATTATCGTTAACGATAAATTGATGGATTTTATTTACTTCTTCTGGAGTTGGTTCTTTGTGTTTGATTACTGTCTCAAGCGTGTAGGTTAGAACTCCACACTTGCATTTCCTTCTACGTTTAATTCCTTCTGGTATAGTGAATGTTTGTAGAACTGACGTTTTACCACCGCATTTACAGAGCATTTACTTCTTTATTAATGGCAGCAAGGAGGGCTATCGTAATCCCTGTTTTGGATGGGTTGTAATCCTCACAGATAACTAGGTCTTCTTTGAGCCATAATGATACTTTTACAAGGTTTTTTGTGATAGTTTTGTATTGTTTTAGCCTATCAGAAGCCTCATAAAGTACTGAGTTTATTGATGAATCTGATTTACATAAGTCGTTTTGTAGCTTCAACAAATTAAGAATTAGATCATCAGTTTTGGTTTGTTCTGGTTTGTCCATAAAAAATTGTTGAATTCTTGTACAATAGGAATTGTATAGATGTCAACTATTTTATTTCATTGATTTTGACCCTCGGCACTTCCACTTCTTGCGCGACAAATTATTTGGTGAGTTGGGATCACTCTTCCAGTCACCCTTAATCTTAGCGGAACGGGCGCAGTAGGAATCGCCTTTGGATGTTCCGGGTCGAATACGATCACCACCATCCTTAGCCTTGCCAGCTTGACCATACTTCACAGTCTTTGTCCTACCAGTCTTGGCGTTCTTGACTACTTTTGTGAATCTCTTTTCCATAGTTATATCAAGTTTAGCGAGTTTATCGTATAGCGATAAACTATTTCTTCTTTGCTGTTTTCTTGGATTGAATAAATGCTTTAGCGGTAGGTGCGCCTTTGGCTCCAACCTTCCTCATCTTCTCACCACTACCAGCGGCGATGCGTTTTTTCTTTGCGTTGATGTTAGCGTATAGTCCAGTTTTCATAATGATTCCATTCCATCCCTTAATAGTTTGAAGAACAGGTCAGCAGGGATTGTAACCTTCCAGTTCTTATTGTTTTTGCGGTGCGCGACACACCAAGCAATTCCTTTAGCATCACGTTCAGCTTGTTCGCAAGCCTTATCTAAATTCAAATTCTGAACGCACTTAACTTCAAAGTGGAGTTTACCTTTTAGTTCTTCGCAGATGACATCTGGAGAGTCCTGTCCTCCTGCGAATTGTTGTCCTCGTTTAGCGGTGTATCCTTCGGCGCGGAGTTGGTCCCGCCATTGTCGCTCACCTCTTGCTCCTTTAGCTCTTGAGTTTATCATAGGTTTTGTTTTTTAATTCCTCTTTAACTTTATCAAGTTCCTCTCGTAATTCAATCATTCTGGCGTAGTAATTCGTTGCGTCTTCGTATGCTCCTTCAAGTTTTTTTAATTCCTCCAGCGCCTCGTCGCGCTCGCGTTCGGCTTGGTTCGCTCGTTCAAGCGTAGCATCAGACTCCCGCGCCTCGTCGCGTTCAGCGTAGACTTTTTCAAGTTCCACAACCATTCGGTCGTGGGCTTCCGCTTCTCGCTGGGCATCAAGCCGCAGGATGTCGCGCTCGTTTATTAACTCAAAAATTCTCGCGTGAAAGTTTGTGGCATCTGCCTCTGCAATATCACGCTCTTGCTTGTATCTTCCAAGCATTGCCGCCGACTCGTCGCGCTCGCGCTCTGCCCGGTTGAGTTTACCAGCAAGGATATTGCTAATTTGTGCGTTGATTTTTGCTCCTCGGTTAGAGGCAACAACCTCCTTGCGCATGGCTTGCAGCTTGTCCCGCTCCTCCCGCGCCTCGTCGCGCTCGCGCTTTGCCTTGTCGCAAAGTAAGCCAACGCCTCGTATTTCGATTTCCAAATCATTTATTTTTGTGTAGGTTTTTATTAAGTCCTCCCGCGCCTCGTCGCGCTCTCGCAAAATGCGCTTATAGTGGTTGATTGTCATTGTGGCAATGTCACCATTCGCACGATCTATCAGCGCCTCGTCGCGCTCGCGTTCAAGTTGTTCTGCCCACTCAGTAGGCACAACATGGTTACCGCGAGCTAGGTCATCTGTCTCTGGTGTAGGTCTACCACTCATATTTCTATATCAACAATTTTTTGTTTCATTTGTCAAGTCAATTGTTGGAAAATGAATCTCCATCAATCCAACTGCTTCGTTGTACTGCTTGTCAGCAAGCTCATAGTTGTTCTGATCCTTCTTTGTCCATATCTCAGTTGATTGGTCTAGTAGCCAACAAATATGTTTAAACATTCTGTCCTTGTTCATTCGATGAATTTGCTGATTTCTCCGTTCATTGTTACACCAAACGAATAGTTCTTTGGTCCACGCCGATTCTTTTTTACGATGATCTTAGTTCCAGACTTCTCATGCACGACAAATACAACTGAGTTACTATGCTGACCGATTGCTCTACTCTCACGTAGTTGACCATCGTCATTTAACTGAGAAGCAGTAAATACTACACAACGATTCCTTGATGCCATGTTCTTCAACTTCCTTGTTGTTTCAGAAATTGCCTGTTCACGATTATCGTTTCCGATATTCTCAATGATCTGAATGTAGTCTACAACTACAACATCTGGTTTAATCCTGTTGCATTCTGCGATGATTCCATCGATATCGGTTATGTCATCGATGACAGTTAATGGCATCTTCTGAATCTTTTGAAGTGCGCTAAAAACTGCTGGTAGTTCTCTGCTGTATTGTTCTTTGTACTCTTCCTTTGTTCGTAGTGGGATGCCGGCAAGACTGCAAGCCATACGCTCAATAATGTCGTTAGCATCCATCTCAAGTGAGAAGAACAGAACACTTTTACCTTCAGCCAAGTTTGCTAACGACGATTGGACTAGCATAATCGACTTACCTCCACCAGTTTCAGATGCTATTGTCATCAACTCACCATGATGCATTCCACCTTTCATCGTTCTATCCAAGTAAACTAATCCAGTAGGAAAGGATTCCTTTACTACTTTACCTTCCATCTGGTCTACGATCTCAATAATTCTATCCTTCGTTGTAATGGTCATTGGAGTCTTATCATCTCCAGCCGTAGCGATAAACTCTCCTAATGCTTTTAGGTCAGCCTTGCCTGTGCGCAAATCCTGCTCTGCATCGTCGAATGCCTTGAGTGTATCACGATAGGCTTTAACTTTGATGAGATGCTTACGATAATCGTTAGCCATGTCTTGGCAAGTCTTGCCCGGAGCTAATGTAATCGTTCGAAGAATCTCATAGATTGCATCGTCGCCGCCTAACCTTTCAAGCTCACCTTCCGCATCAAGCTGTATAATCGCCGCTACAGGGCTTGTAATTCCAGATTGGGTGTGAGTATGCAGAAGCGCGTTAAAAACCCTCTGGTTGGTCATTGTGGCGAAAAGAGAGGCATCCCACGTTTGAGTGGAAAGTATCTCTGGATCGATTGCGATGAGTGAAAGCGCAGATGCTTCCGTTTTGGCTGCTATTGGTACTTTTTTCATTAGGGATTAAAAGTTGGAGAATCGTTCTGGTTTGGTAGTTGTTTTTGGTTTCATCCATTCAGCCTTGAAGCTCTGCCATCCACGGGTGACGCATTCGGTCAGTGCCTCCTCAATGTGCATAGCTGCCTTCTCCGCTTCTTTGGCGATAGACGCGAGGGCGGTTGCTGATAGCGGGGCGCGTTTGGCTTTACGGAGGGCGATGAAGTCATCCCAGACTTGCTCACTTACTCCATTTGGTCGGGCGACCAAAGAGAGTTTTTTATTTCGTGGGGGGGCCGCGCAATGGGGGGCCGTTTCTTTGCCATCGGCAGATTTCAGTTTGGCGTTAGCCGAACCCGAAGCGTTAGCTTCACTTTGGTTAGTCGAGAAAACATTAGTTTGGTTTAACTCAACTGAGGAATGTGAGGCCATTGCCGAACTTTCCTTTGATGGT
>Ga0315285_10008376_pt1 | contig 10597 bp, 10 predicted proteins | sample YL17G09_36_MG_FD_203698 | JGI IMG/M metagenome (GOLD analysis project Ga0315285, IMG submission 203698) | Sediment microbial communities from Yellowstone Lake, YNP, Wyoming, USA - YL17G09_36 | ecosystem: Environmental > Aquatic > Freshwater > Lake > Sediment | place: USA: Wyoming | collected... | reverse complement strand
GGAACGGCGCTCGATCAGCTCCCGGGCTTCGGAGGCGTTCTGGTAGCTGGCCGCGGCCAGCCTGGCCACCACTCTGAGCGATTCTTCATGCCGGCGGAACAGGTCCCGGGACAACAAGGTGGTCGGTTTCTCCACCGATAACAGCCGCCGGGCTTCCGTGGAGAACGCCGCAGTGGTCTTCTGCAATTCGTCCCACAGCTCTTCTTCCGGGGTGTCCGTCACTGAATCACCGATCTTGGCGATGCGCCTGTCGGTGTCGTTGAGCTCCTTGAGGATCTTCTCGCGGTCCACGTACTCCGGGTCCCGCGACAGCTTGTTGAAGACCGCGCTAAGGGCCGCCTGCTCGCGCTGGATGTCGTCGACCAGCCGAATGGCGACCAGCCCCTCTTCGACCAGGCCGGCCACGCTGACCTGGATGGATCGGATATTTCGGACGCTCATGAAGCCGGCCGCCAGCAGCAGCAGAATCACCAGCATGAAACCGGCGATCAGCACCCGGAAAATGGTGGTCTGGGTGATCTCTTTCGCGAACATGGCCTTCCCCACTCCAGTGTAGGGCAAATCGGGGGGCCTCCCCCCTATCCCCCATTTTCGTCTGATTCCCTAGCCCCACGAGGCTATCGCGTTCCGGGTGCGGCGGGGGCATCATGGAAGTGTGGCGGACGGAAAGGTCCGCCCGGGAGGATCCAAAAATCATGAAGAAGCTTGGAATTGCACTGCTGGCGGTGGCGTTCGCTCTGCCGACTTTTGTTGTGGCCCAGGAGCCGAAGAAGGAAGAACCCACGACGACCGAGAAGAAGAAGAAGAAGAGCACCAAGAAGAAGAAGACCGAGAAGAAGAAGGAAGAAGCGAAGCCGCCCGCCCGGTAAGTCTCAGTTCAGGGCCTGCCCCGGCGCGCTTCCGGCGAGGCCGGGCAGGCCCACAGCCTTCCAATACTCTCCCACCCGGCGGCGCCCTGCCGGTCGTACCCGGGAGGACTTCCCTGCCCCGAGCTGGGAGCCTGTCCGCCCATAGCCCCCATTTTGGTCTGGTTCCTGAGCCCCGCGAGGCTATTGAATCGGCTGGCAGGCGAAACCGCCTGCCCCACCCGGCTCCAAGAATCATGAAGGAGCTTGGAGTTGCACTGCTGGCGGATTTGACACTTTTGTTCAGATTTTCGTCCAATCAGGCAGCTTGATCTCGGTTCAGGGCCTGCCTTGGCCCGCCTGGGGTGAGGCGGGACAGGCCCAAAAATCTCCCAGCCTGGCCCCACCCCGGCTGAACCTTGTTGCGCCAGAGTGCGTTCTTTGATGATATTGGTATCAATCCGGAACCTATGTCAACGAGGCGCACATGAGCAAAAAGTGGTACAACCTCTTCGTTTCCGTGGACCAGACAGGGGAAGGCAGCCCCGAGGAAGCCCCCAGGGCAGGGGACAGCGCCGCCCGAACGGTGGCTCAAATCGCCGCCTCCGTAGCGGCTGAGCCCCAGTTCACCACTCCGGTCAACAATCCGACCTGCTTCGAGGAGATCTACCGGGCGGCCGAGATCCGCACCCCACAGCACGGCTACAGCGTGTTCAAAGTCGGCGAGATGCTGCAAAGCGAACACATCCGGGGCCTGCCCGCGGAAGTACGGCGCAGCTCGGTCCTGGTGGCCCTCGAGGCGGCCGGGGTGAAGCTGGCGGAGGTGATTGAGGATGCGGTGCGGCGCGACCGCGCCCTGGATACCTACGAGAGGGTGCTCCAGAAATCCGTGGAAGAACTGGAAGCCCGCAAGGCTGAGGAGAACCGCAAGACCGAGGCCGAGATGCAGCGGCTGGTGGCGGAGTACCGGGCCCGCATCCAGGCCAGCAACGACGAGGTCGCCAAAGAGAAAGAGCGCTTTTACGGCTGGCGGCTCCAGAAGCAGCAGGAGGAGAAGAAAATCGCCGACGCGGTTTCCTACTTCGTGTCGGAGAACCCCATCACAACCAGCGGCGCCGCGGCGGCGCCGCCCCCGGGCCCCAAAGCCCAGGGATCCTAGCCGCCAACAGGAGGAGTCGGTATGTGGAGACGGCTGTCCCGCATCGTGCGGTCGTTTTTTGGCTTTTTCATCTCGGTGGCCGAAAACCCCGAGCTGATCCTGGAGCAGAACATTCGCGATATGAACGACCAGGTGCCGCGAATGAACGAAAGCATTGCCATGGTCAAGGCCAACGTGACCCTGCTGGAGAGGGAGGAAGCCAAGTACAAGGCCGACGCCAACACGCTGACCGCCAAGGTGAAGGCCGCCATTCAGGGCGGGCGCGATGACCTGGCCGGGGCCTTCGCCACCCAACTCGAGCAGCTCCGCGGCGCTCTGGCCCGCACCCAGGGCCAGTTGGCCACCGCCCGCAGCGCCTACGAAAAGGCCTTGATGGTTAAGCAGGCCTTCCTGCGCGAGAAAGAGCGCAAAACCCAGGAGGCGCTCGGCGCCATCCGCGACTATCGTCGCGCCCAGTGGCAGAAGAAGGTGGCCGATGCCATGGAGCAGTTCGAGGTCGCCGGCATCAGCCAGACGCACGACGAGATGGTGCGCAAGATCGAAGAAATGACCGCGGTCAACGAGGCCCGCATGGAGATGGCCCTGGGCAACGTGGACCAGCAGAAGGTCAGGATCGAAGAAGAAGCTGAAAAATTGCGGGCCGGCGAGCTGGTCAAGCAGTTCAAGGTGGAAATGGGCTTGCTGGCGCCGGAGCCTTCAGCCGGAGCGGCCCAAAAGACCATCGCCGGCAAAGAAGGGCAACGAACTGAGTGAAGAGGTGAAGCATGGCCGTAAAAATTCAAAAAGGTGGCTGGATTCTCATCTTCCTGATCGGGCTGGCCCTGGTGGGCTACAGTCTGAACAAGTACGGTGTTTTCGATTTCGGCCGTTGGTTCGGCGCGCGTCCCGGCGGCGAAAAGGTAGACACTTCCAAACCCCTGGCCGTCTCCGAGGCCCCTGCAAGCAATGAGGTCCGCGTGCGGGTCAACATTTGGGTGGGTTGCGTGGGGGGCCTGGTGGCCAATGGCGGACTGGACACCCAGTCCGGTTCCATCTACGCCAACAAAGGGCTGAAGGTTTCCTTCAAGATCATCGACGACTGGACCGACGGAGCCGCGGCGCTGGCCACCAACAACGTGGACGTGATGCTGACCACCGCGGACGTGTGGGCCAAGGACTACGCCCAGTTCCAGGAGAAGAATTTCAACGCGCGGGCTTTCTTCATGGTGGACTGGTCGCGGGGCGCCGACGGCGTCATCGGCCGCCAGGGCATTAACAGCATCGAAGATCTGGCCGGCAAGACGGTGGCCTTCGCTCTTTACACCCCCTCTCATTTTCTGCTGTGGAACGGGCTGAAGAGCTCGGGCTTGAGCACCGAACAGCGCAATGAGATCTTCGCGAAGGCCGTGCACACCAAGGACGGCATCGAACCCGCCACGCTGTTCGCTCAGCAAAAGATCGATGCGGCGGTGGCCTGGGATCCGGACATGAGCGATGCGGTGACCAAGCGACCCGGCTCGAAGAAAATCTACGACACCCGCGTGGCCAACAAGCTGATCGCCGACATCCTGGTGGTGAGCGACCGCTTCGCAGCGCGCAACCCGCAGACCGTGGCCAGGTTCGCGGAAGGCTGGCTGGAGGGGGTCGAGTTTATCAAGGCGCAGCCCGCGCGCGCCCACACCCTGATCGGCACCATCAAGGACTTCAACATCCCGGCCGACCTGGCTAAGACCATGCTGGAAGGGGTGCGGCTGTCCGACTATGCCGACAACCTGGCCTTCTTCGGCACGGGCCCGGATTCCGACTACGCCAACATCTTCAAGATGGCCCAGGACATGTACCGCGAAGAGCGCCTGATCCGGCGCAGCTCGGATGTGGAGGCCTCCGTGGACCCCCGCTACCTGGGAACCATGAAGGGCAAGTTCTCGACGGCCTCGACGGAAGCGCCCATCGAGTACAAGGCCCCGCCCAAGGGCGCGGTGCCCATCGCCACCCAGCGCCGCTCGATCTACTTTGAGCCGAACTCCGCCAAGATGGGCCTGGACTCGCGCGCCGTCGTGGATGAGATCGCCAGCTTCATGCGGGCCTACGAGAACACGGTGGTGGATATCGAGGGCAACACGGACGCCACAGGCGCCCGCGAACACAACATGCAGCTTTCCCGGGAACGCGCCGAAACCGTGAAACGCTATCTGGTCGAGAAGGGCTTCCCCGCCGCCCGCATGCGCACCGCGGGCAACGGCCCGGACCGCCCCGTCGACAGCAACGCCACCCCCGAGGGCCGCGAGAAGAACCGCCGCACGGATATCAAGGTCTACCCGAACCCGGCGGCGTAAAAGAAGAAGAAGTCAGGAGCCAGGAGTCAGGAGTCAGGAGTCAGGAGTCAGAATGTCTACCGAGCGGCACCGAGCGCGGTCTCTCCGGAAACGGCAGAGTTTCTGTTCCTGCGTGCAATTCGGGGACTGGCGCGAATTTCGCCGCCTCTGCGAAATTCGTGGCCTGTCCCCGAATTGCCCCGTGCGACTGACTCCTGACTCTTGATCTTGCCATGTCTGACCTGTTCGCAATTCGCAAGGAAGTCTCGCGGCCCACGCGGCTGCTGCTGGGAGTGCTGAGCTGGAGCCTGCTGGTGACGGCATGGTTCCTGCTCACGCGCTGGGACATTCTGCCGCCCTTCTCGCTGCCCCGGCCCGCCGGAGTGCTCGAAGCCATCGCGCGCCTGTGGAGTGAGTACGACCTGCTGGGTAACGTCTTTCAGAGCTGGTGGCGCATCGCCCAGGCGTTCCTGTGGTGCGCCGCCATCGCCATCCCGCTGGGGCTGCTGATGGCCAGCTTTCGCTGGGTTCACGAGGCCATCAACCCGATCGCCGCGCCCATGCGCGCCATGCCCATCACCGCGTTCCTGCCGGCTTTCATCGCGCTGTTCGGCATGGAGGAAGCGATGAAGGTCGCTTTCCTGTGGTTCGGGATGTTCTTCTACCTGCTGGCGGTGGTGGTGGAGGAAGTCAACCGGGTGGACAACAGCCTGCTGGAGACCGCTTACACCCTGGGCGCCCAGCGCCGCCACGCCTTGTGGCTGATGTTCCGAGCCTCTTTTCCGGCCATCTTCGGTTCCTTCCGCATTCTCTATGACATCGGGTGGACCTACGTGATTCTGGCCGAGATGGTCAACTCGCGCAAAGGGGTGGGCTACATGGTGGAGGCGGCGCGCAAGGTGCTGGATTTCGAGCGGGTCTATGCCGGCATCATCGCTATCGGCCTGGCGGCCTTTCTGTTTCGCTGGTTGCTGACGGTTCTGGAGCGGTGGCTGTTTCCCTGGCGGCGTGTGAGGCGTCCGGCCTCCGAGCCGGCGGCCGCGGTGGGCGCCAGCGTTCCGGCCAAGGCGGGGTCACATGGAGAATAAGATCAAGATCAGCCTCCGCAATGTGTCCCGGACGTTCGTCAGCGCGCAGGGCGAGAAGATTCAAGCGGTGCACGACATCAACTTTGAGGTCGAGGACGTGTACTCGCCGCAGGGGCGCGACGTGGGCGAATTCCGCGTGCTGTTGGGGCCTTCGGGCTGCGGCAAGTCCACCGTCCTGCGGATGATCGCCGGGCTGGACCGGCCCGACACCGGCCAGGTGCTGGTGAACGGCCAGCGGGTCAGCGGGCCCGGCGCCGACCGCGGCATGGTCTTCCAGAAATACACCTCCTTCCCCTGGCTGACCGTTGCGGACAACGTGGCCTACGGACTGAAGATCCAGAGAACTCCCAACGCCGAGCGCGAGCGGATGGTGGCGCATCTCATCCAGGCGGTGGGTCTTTCGGGATTCGAAAAAGCCTATCCCGATACGCTATCCGGCGGGATGCAGCAGCGGGTGGCCATCGCGCGCACGCTGGCCGTTCGGCCCCAGGTGATCCTGATGGATGAGCCGTTCGGCGCGCTGGACGCACAGACCCGCGCCGACATGCAGAACCTGCTGCTGAAGATCTGGGAGGAAGCCGCCTCCACCATCCTGTTCGTGACCCACGACGTCGAAGAGGCCATCTACCTGGGGGACCGCCTCTTTATTATGAGCGCCCGGCCCGGTACCATTGTGGAAGACGTGCCTGTTCCGTTCGGGCGCCCGCGCAATCCGGCGGTCAAGCAGAGCAAGGATTTCCAGGAACTGGTCCAGTACGTGCTGGCCTGCTTGCGCCGGGCGCCCGGAAGCGGGCAGGTGCGGGTGAGCGTCTGATGGCTGAAGAACCGCAGGGCTCCGAGCCGTTTAACTACGTCAAGGAAGCGCTCAAGTGGCAGTATAACTGGATCGGCCTGGCCGGGGCGCTGGGCTTCGCGCTGGTATCGGGCGCCGGGCTGCCCTTGCTGCTGGGGGCCGGCCTGGAGCTGATCTACCTCAGCCTGGTCCCGCAAAGCAGCCGCTTCCGCCGCCTGGTGCGGTCCTGGAAGTACGCCGAAGAGAAACGGCGCCACGAGATCACGCTCAGCGCCCTGTTCAATGAGCTGCCCCCGGAAATGCGCCTGCGCTACGCCGACCTGGACCGGCTGTGCCGGAGCATCCGTGACAACTACGGCCGGCTGTCTTCGACCTCACAGATGTTCGTCAAGCAGATGGAAGAGCGGTTGGAAGGGCTCCAGCAGGCCTATCTGCGCTTGCTGCACGCCGCCTACCAGCACCGCGAGTACCTGCGCACCACCGACCCGGAGGCCATCAAACGCGATGCGGCCGGGTTGCAGCGCAGCCTTCCCTCGGAAGCGCCCAAGGTGCAGGAGATCAACCGCAAGCGCGTGGAAATCCTGACCAAGCGGCTGGAGAAACACGGGAAAATCCGGGAGAACTGTGAAGTGGTGGACGCGCAATGCGCGGCCATCGAGGATGTGCTGGAACTGATCCGCGATCAGTCGGTCTCCCTGCGCGATCCCCAGCAGGTGAACGATCAGTTGGAGAACCTGGTGCGTGACGTCGAACAAACCGAAGAAACGGTGCGGCAGGTGGAGGCTATCTTCGAGCTGGCAACGCCGGAGATGAGCGGGATCCTGGGGCCGCTGCCTGCCGAGGCGCCGGGCAGCTCCGCGGCGCCGCCCCGGGATCGTCTGCGGACGTAGCCGTCTGATTGAACGAAGATCGGAACAAAAGTGTCAAGTCTTTTGAACCGCAGAGACGCCGAGGCGCAGAGAACCCTCAAGGTGCTGTTCTCTGCGTCTCCGCGTCTCTGCGGTGAAGAGTAGTGCGGTCGGAGAACGAGATGGCTGCCAACACTCACCTGGAAGCTCTGCCGGACTGGGCGCGGCAACTGGCGGAGAAATACTACTCGCGCACACTGGCCATGTTCGTGCTCTATGGCAACGTGCGCGACCTGGTCCCGGCCAAACGGGGAGCGGCCACCGAGTTCCTCCCCCTGCCCCGGTTCCTGAAGGAGGAGTTGTTCGGCCAGCGCGACCTGGTGCTGAGCTATGACCGCGGCGGCGGCCTCAGCTTCGCCGAATCCGGCATGCAGGCCGATTTCGAGCGGGCTCTGGCAGGCTACGACAACTTCCACGGCACCCGCTACGCCCAGGGCCTGCCGCGCAATCCCGACGGTGTGCTCAACCTGCTGGACAATTACCTCAGGCTGCGCATCCTGGATGGCAAGAAGATCGCGCTGGTGATCGATTTCGCCGAAACCATTGTGCCTGCCGGCGAGGTCTCATCCATGCCGGCTGAGGATCGCAACGCGCTGGTGATCTTGAAGCGCTGGGCCCAGAACCCGGCTTTCCTGAGCGCCGACGTCACCGTCTGCCTGATCACCGAGAACCTGAGCGAAGTCAACCAGAGCATCGTGCAGAACCCGGGCGTGGCGCCCATCGCCATTCCCTTGCCGGGCGAAGACGAACGGCTCGAGTTCATCCGCGGTGCAGGCGCCTTTCCCGCCGATTCCGAGGTCACCCCCGCCACCCTGGCCAAGCTGGGCGCCGGTCTGAAGCGCGTGCAGTTGCAGACCCTGATTTCCCAAGCCGTCGAGAACCGCCAGCCGCTCACGCTAAAGTTCCTGCGGCAGCGCAAAAAGGAACTAATCGAAGCGGAATCCGGGGGGCTGCTGGAGTTCATTCAGAGCCGTTTCGACCTCTCGATGGTGGCCGGGCACGAGGCCGCCAAGAAGAAACTCCGCGACGCGGCCGCGGCTCTGCGGGCCGGCCAGACCGAGGTGCTGCCCATGGGCTACGTCATCTGCGGAGCGGTGGGCACGGGCAAGACCTTCCTGGTGACCTGCTTTGCCGGCGAGGTGGGCATTCCGGCGGTCAGCCTCAAGAACTTCCGCAGCATGTGGCAGGGGGTCACCGAGGGAAACCTGGAACGCGTGCTGAACCTGCTCCGGGCCATGAGCCCCATCGCGGTGATCGTGGATGAAGCCGACGCCCAGTTGGGCGACCGCTCCAGTTCCGGCGACAGCGGGGTCTCCAACCGCGTCTTCGCCCAGATCGCCGCCTTCATGGGCAACACCGAGTTGCGCGGCAAGGTGATCTGGTTCCTGCTGACCTGCCGGCCCGACCTGCTGCCGGTGGACCTGAAACGCCAGGGCCGCGCCGAGGAGCATATCGCCCTGTTCTATCCGGACACCGATGAGGAGCGCCTGGCGTTGCTGCGCGCCATGCAGAAGAAGACCGGCACGCAGGTGGCCTCGCCGGAAGCCGAGAAGTTCTTCCTGGAGCGCGCCGGGGGGCTTTCCGGCGCGGACATCGAAGCCGTGCTGATCCGCGCCCGCCTCAAGAGCTTCCTGGAGAACGAAGCCGCGGTGGACGTGGACGACCTCAAGGCCGCGCTGGAAGATTTCATTTCCCCGTCCTACCCCACCGAGATTGAACTGCAAAACCTGGCGGCCGTGCGGGAATGCACCAGCCGCAGCCTGCTGCCCGAGAGATACCGCAACCTGGACCGCGCCGAACTCATCCGCCGGACCAACGAATTAGCCGCGCTGGCGGGGGGAGGGTCATAAGCGTTAACTTAACCGGCCAGTGCGGATTCGGAGCGCCGAGGGGATTTGACGACAGCCATCTGATCCCTGAGAGGGTTCCGCCCAACACGGCCGTTTCCCGATGTCGAAGTCTAACGACTCAGCGCATCACCGGCTGGCGTGTTCTGCCAGGCCGGTGGATGCGCCTGTCAGGCCGGCGGACCCGCCTGTCGGAGCGGGCGCTCAGGACCTTCGCCAGGGCCTCAGGCACCCTCAACACGAAGAAACGCTCCGCCGAGTACCCGTAGTCCTCGCCGCTCTCATCAATCACGCGAATGTAGCCATGTCTCGCCGCCTCCGCGTCGGGTATGACCGGGTAGAGTTTACCGGCCTCGAGAGAGGCAGGGGTAGCGCGTGTCAAGCACTTTGAGACACCCGGCATGGGAATTTACTGACTTCCTTCCTTTGTCTTTTGGCCGGGTGGAACCGGCTTGTTGGTCCAACCCTCCGTTTCCTTTGGGCTTTTTCGGTCTGGTTTTGGCACATCATAACTGCAATCGCGCGAAGAGCTTCGTTGACGCCCTTCAGTTCGGTAATTCTGTAGTCCGCTTGTAGGCTACAGCCCACTGTTACTTACTGTTGGGCGGTTTTCAGTGCTTCGTAAGACTTGAGCATGTCCTTAATGCGATCCTTCTTCACAAAAGGCTCGCGGAAGAAGCGTTCGACTGCCGCGTTGAAGCGCGCGGGCTCATCGTAAGGAACCATATGCGTCGCGTTCGGGAAGATGCAGAGCTGGCTGTTGGGGATGTGGTGGTAGATCTCCAGCGTGTGCTCGTCGCGGATCGCATCGTGATCGGCCGCCAGCACCAGCGTGGGCGCGGTGATCGCCTCGAGCGCCTTGGCGTCGATGTGTGGCTCGTCGAACATCATTTGCGTCACCTTCAACTCGCGTTTGCCCTGCGGGGTCCCCTTGGCGGCCGGCAGCAGCGAGTCCATCATGGACTTGACGAAGGCGATGAGTTCCGGGTAGAAGGCTTCCTCGCTCGGGTTCAGGTTGGCGGCCATCGCGGCAATCTTCTTCACCTTCGCCGGGTGCCGGATGCCGAGCAGCAGCGCCTCGATGCCGCCGTCGCTCCAGCCCAACACATTCACTGCCCCGGTTTTCAGATGGTCGAGTAGCGCCGCGAGGTCGTCCGTCATCTTCTCGTAGGTGATCTTGTCCGGGCTATCGCCGGACTTGCCCTGGTCCCGGCTGTCCATGGCGATCACCCTGTAGCGCTTGCGGAAGTGATCGATCTGGGCCTCGAAACTGGCGATGCTGAGGTTGTTGCCGTGTACGAGCAGAAGCGGTTCGCCCGCTCCATAGACTTCGTAATAGAGCTTGACGCCGTCGTGGGTGAAGGTCTTGCCGGCGGCAGGGTTCGAACCATATTTCGCAACGGGCTTGGGCGTCGTCTGGGCCGCCGCATGGGTTGGGGGCTGCGAGGTTTGTGCGTCCACGCTGCCTTGCAGGAGGAGAGTGCCGAAAACTATGGAGACCGCTTTGGAAAGCATTGCGCACCTTCAGTGTGACTCATTAACCAGGATTTCCTTTTTGGCTTCCTGGCCGGCATCGATTGTACGGTTAAATTCCCGCAGCTTTCTCCACCGGCCCTTGCCATAGAACCTTTCGAGCCGCCTGCGATCCCGAACCCCGCGTCCC
>Ga0315285_10008375_pt1 | contig 10598 bp, 6 predicted proteins | sample YL17G09_36_MG_FD_203698 | JGI IMG/M metagenome (GOLD analysis project Ga0315285, IMG submission 203698) | Sediment microbial communities from Yellowstone Lake, YNP, Wyoming, USA - YL17G09_36 | ecosystem: Environmental > Aquatic > Freshwater > Lake > Sediment | place: USA: Wyoming | collected... | reverse complement strand
CGGGCGAGAAGGAAGTCAGGAATCCGCGCATTGTGGCGGCATTCAGGCGCCTGGCGCTGTGTGAGCAGGCCGGCACCGGCATGCAGATGATGAAAACCCAATGGCAGACCCTGGGACACCCCGCGCCGGCATACATCAACGACCGGTCTCGCAAAGCCTTCGAGTTCCAACTCCCGCTCAGTGTCCTGCCTAAGGGGAGTTCGCGGGAAAAGGGCGCTGAGCCAGAGTCGCAGCCAGAGTCGCAGCCAGAGTCATTGGAATTCAGAATTGTCAGTATCCTAAGCAAAGGGGAACAGGGAAAGGTCGCAATCTCTCAGGCCTTGGGCCAAAAAGAAGTTTCCGGTCCGCTCAATCAAGCCATGCGCCGGATTCTGAAGGCCGGAATCGTCGAACGTACCATCCCCGACAAGCCTCAGAGCCGCCTGCAGAAGTACAGGTTGACGGAGAAAGGAAGGCAATGGCTCTTGGCCCATCCGCCAGGATCGAAACCGTGAGGGCAGAGGGCGCTGGCCATTTTCATGACTTGCACTGGACAGGTCGGCCGGACACGGCGGGACTTGGTCACTGACCAAGCTGAAAGAGAAGGATGTGAGATATGGCAAAGCGCTCCACCAATCCAAAATCAGCAATCCAAAATCACAAATCCGAACAGCCCGATCCCAGCCTTCCTTTCACCTCCGCCCCATCTGGGCCTGTTGAGTGTCTCGGTATGACCTTTCCGAACGACGACGAGCGCCGCAAGTACTACTTGGAGAACCTCGCGGAAAAGCTCAAGGACCCCGCCTTCCGCAAAATCGAGGGATTCCCGATCGGCGAGGACGAGGACATCCTCGCGCTCTCCGATCCTCCATACTACACCGCTTGCCCGAACCCCTGGCTCGCCGAATTCGCAAACAAGTATGGTGCCTCTTACAATCCGAAGAATGACAAGTACCATCGGGAACCCTTCGCCGCAGATGTGAGCGAGGGCAAAACCGATGCGATCTACAAGGCACATGGGTACCACACGAAGACACCCCACAAAGCGATTATGCGCTTCATTCTCCACTATACAGACCCTGGCGACATTGTGTTTGACGGATTCTCTGGGACAGGTTTGGCTGGGGTCGCGGCTCAACTTTGCGCCAACAGGGAAGAAGTAAGCGAACTAGGCTACCGTGTTGGCAGTGATGACCAGATCATTGATTCCAGTGGAAAGACAGTCTCGAGGCTTGGCCCAAGACGTTCAATATTGAATGATCTTTCCCCGGCTGCTTCCTTCATTGCGTATAACTACAACACCCCGTTTTGCACAACTCGATTTCAAGAGACATCGACACGAATTCTTGATGATTTCTACAATCGATTTGGCTGGATGTACGAAACAATAAGCCCAGGTGGTAGGGATAAGGCATCCATTAACTTCACAGTGTGGAGCGAAGTTTTCTCCTGTCCTGAATGCGGGGGAGAGGTCAACTTCTTGCGGGAAGCTCTGACGAAAGATGAACACGTATTGGAGGAATTCCCCTGTCCCCACTGCGATGCTTCTTTAACCAAGAAGAGACTACAGAAAGTCCATGATACGGTCTTTGACAAAGGATTAAGGCGCCCTGTCATACAAGACAAGCGTATTCCGGTCCGGATAAACTTCGAGCACAAAGGTTCGACGGGCGAGCGGGAAATCTCGGACACAGATCAGGCCGTCTTGCGTCAAATCGCCGAACTAGATTTCCCTTCTACCTTTCCTACCGACCGAATGATGCACATGTCCGAAGATGTGGAAGCCTGGGGGGACAAGTGGCGATCTGGTACCGCCTCGTTCACTCATGTTCATCATGCCTTTCTGCCCAGGGCGATTCATGCTCTGGCGGCACTTTGGCAAGCGGCTAGTCGGGTAGAGGACTTTAGAATCCGGCAGATGGTGTATTTCACCTTCGAGCAGGCCATTTGGGGTCTTTCTCTAATGAACCGTTATGGGCCCACGCACTACTCCCAGGTGAATCGCTACCTGTCGGGCGTGTATTATATAGCGTCGCAAATATCGGAGTGTTCTCCTCGATACATACTATTGGGGAAGATCTCCAGGCTGTGTAGCGCATTTGGACGACTAGGACTCGAACGCGGAGCCTCGATCATAAGTACGTGTGATGCAAGCGCACTGAGTCTGCCGGAGAGTTCCGTCGACTACATTTTCGTCGACCCTCCCTTCGGCGATAACCTTGCCTACGCGGAGCTCAACTTTATCGTGGAGGCATTTCATCGCATCTTCACAAACACTAGACCTGAGGCAATCATAAGTCACGTCCAGCAGAAATCTCTATCTGAATACCATCAGTTAATGACCAGATCCTTCAAGGAGTATTTCCGGGTACTCAAACCGGGACGCTGGATGACAATTGAGTTCTCGAATACCCAATCTTCAGTTTGGAATGCGATTCAAACAGGCCTACAGGAGGCCGGCTTCGTAGTAGCAAATGTTGCAGCACTCGACAAACAACAAAGGGGCTTTAACGCTGTTGTCACTCCAACATCTGTCAAGCAAGATTTAGTAATCTCAGCTTATAAACCCAATGGGGGCCTTGAGCTGCGTTTCAGCCATGAAGCTGACAGCGAGGAGGGAGCCTGGGACTTCGTCCGAACGCATCTCCGGAACCTCCCAGTCGTGAAACCCAAGGGTGGGCAATTGGAGCCGATTGCGGAGCGCGATCCGCGCATCCTCTACGACCGGACCGTTGCGTTCTACATCCGGCATGGTATCCCAGTGCCGATTTCTTCTCCGGAGTTCCGGGCAGGTCTTGCTGAAAAGTTCCCGGAGCGAGATGGCATGTACTTCCTTCCGGACCAGGCTGCGGAATACGATAAGGCCCGGATGAGGATGGAAGGTATCGGCCAGTTGATGATCTTTGTGGAGGATGAGCGTAGCGCTGCTGACTGGCTCAGGAACTACCTCAAATACAAACCGTCGAAATACCAGGACATCCAGCCCGAGTTTTTCGAGCAGTTGAATCAGAGCTGGAAGAAATGGGAGACACGCCCAGAATTGCGCGCTCTGCTGGATCAGTATTTTCTGTGTTACCAAGGCGAAGGCGACGTGCCCCCCCAGATTCACAGCTATTTCTCCACGAATTTCAAAGATCTTCGCAACCTGCCAGCGGACCACGCCATACTACGGGCCAAGGCGCGCGATCGCTGGTATGTTCCTGATCCCCGCAAGGACGCGGACGTGGAGAAGTTGCGCGAAAGACGCCTCTTGGAGGAGTTCTGGTCCTACGTGCCGCCAGGTTACGAGCCCGCCTCCCGGCGCAAGACACCGGAAACGGCCGTGCTGCCGGGATTGGAACCCAAACCGAGGATCTCCAAAGGCAAGCGCTTGACTATCGTGCGCACTGAGGCGGTCCGCGTCGGATTCATGTTCTGTTTCCAGCAGAATGACTACCAGACCATCATCGCCGTCGCCCAACACATCCCCGAGGACGTCATCCACAACGACGAGCAGTTACAGATGATCTACGATAGCGCCGTGACTCGAACCGGGGACGAGGAGTGATTTGGGATTTTGGATTGCCGATTTGTGATTTGAGGGAGCGATGAATGAGAGCGAACTGAAGGAGCGTGCGAAACAGTTCGGTCTGCGTGTGTTGAAGCTGGTCGATGCGCTGCCGAAGACCACGGCGGGACGTGCGATCGTTAGAACGTCGCGACGGAGCCGCTCCTGAAATGGCTTCTCCGCTAATCCAAAATCATCAATCCAAAATCCGAAATGGCCCCGAATGGGCCTGGTCCAACTCATATCATGAGCCCGTCCAGATCATTGAACACCTTGATCTGTGGGATTCTCCCGCCTGCCGTGTCTGGCTCCCAAACCGCGACGCCATCGTCGTTGTGCCCGCCCCTGACCTGACTCCGTTGTCCGGTGACGGTCACCACGCCGCGCCGGCCACGACCGAAGAAGCCCGCATCCGTTATCTCCTCATGGCGGCCCGGCTCTCCAACCTCCTGACCGAGGATATCCTCCTCGCCCCCATCGACGCCTCAGTCATCCCCCTTCCGCACCAGATCAAGGCATTGCGTAAGGCGATTTCCCGTGACCGAGTCCGGTTCCTCCTGGCAGATGAAGTCGGCCTCGGCAAGACTATTGAGGCGGGCTTGATCCTGAGGGAACTGAAGCTGCGTGGTCTCGTCAACCGCACGTTGGTCATTGTGCCGCGCGGTCTGGTCACGCAGTGGATCGCCGAAATGCAGACGCACTTCGCTGAGGAGTTCCGATTCTACTCGCCCGCCGATTTCCCTGCGTACCGCCGAATCGCGCAGAGCGAAAACGTCTGGCAGACCAGCAACCAGATCATCTGCTCGCTCGATTCGGTCAAGCCGGTGGATTCCCGCAAGGGCTGGACTGAGGAGCAACTCGCCCAGGTCAATCAGGACCGCTTTCTCGACCTCATCGGCGCCGGCTGGGACTTGATCATCGTCGATGAAGCCCATCGGCTCGGCGGCAGCTCCGTGCAGGTGGCCCGCCACCAGTTGGGTAAGGGCCTGGCCGAAGCCGCCCCATACCTGCTCCTGCTCACCGCCACGCCGCACCAAGGCAAGAGCGATGCATTTCACCGTCTTCTCACGCTTCTCGACCGCACCGCGTTTCCCGACCCCACGAGTGTGGTCAAAGAGCGCGTGTGGCCCTACGTGATCCGCACCGAGAAGCGCCGGGCGATTGACGCCGTCGGCAACCCGCTGTTCCAGCCGCGGGTGACGAAACTGGTTGCCATTCCCTGGAACCCGGAACACGAGGGGCAGAAGCGGCTGTACGAGTCCGTCACGGAATACGTTCGCGAAGGCTACAACCAAGCCATGAAAGAAAAGAAAGGCTACATTGGTTTCCTCATGATCCTGATGCAGCGCCTCGTCACCTCGTCCACCCGCGCCATCACGGCCACGCTCGCCCGGCGCCTGGAAGTCCTGAACCAGCCGGCAGAACAGATCAGCCAGGTGCCTACGCACTTTGACGAAGACTGGCCCGATCTCGACGGTCAGGGGCAGCTTGAATCCGTCCTCAACATCCCTCTCCGCGCCATGCAAAACGAGAAGGCAGAAGTCCAGCGTCTGCTGGAACTCGCCCGCCAGGTCGAAGCGCGTGGACCCGACGCGCGCGCTGACGCTCTCCTTGAATGGATCTACACGCTCCAGATAGAGGAAGCCGACCCGGACCTGAAACTCTTGATCTTCACGGAGTTCATCCCCACCCAGGCAATGTTGGCGGAGTATCTGGCCGCCAGGGGCTTCTCCGTGGTCTGCCTGAACGGCAGCATGGATATGCAACAGCGCGTTCAGGTGCAAGACCTGTTCTCCAAAGATGTTCGCATCCTTATTTCCACCGACGCCGGCGGTGAGGGCCTGAACCTCCAGTTCTGCCACGTGGTCATCAACTACGACTTGCCATGGAACCCCATGCGCGTGGAACAACGGATCGGCCGGGTGGACCGCATTGGCCAATCGAAAGTCGTTCGCGCCCTAAATTTCGTGCTCGAAGATACGGTTGAATGCCGCGTCCGCGAAGTGCTGGAAGATAAGCTCTCCGTCATTCTCCAGGAGTTCGGAGTGGATAAGGCCGGCGACGTGTTAGACTCCCTTGAAGCTGGCAATATCTTCGATAAGCTCTACATCGAAGCCTTACTACACCCCGAGAGGATCAGCGCGGAAGTCCAGCGCGCCATCAAAGCCATCCAAGGGGAAGCCGACCGCGCACGGACTCAGCAATTACTTTTTGATGATCCTGTCGCTTTAGAACCGACCGAAGCACAAAAGATCCAGGACCTGCCACTGGGGGAGTGGATCGAGACCATGACGGCGAATTATGTCGCCGCCCACCAGGGATCGTTCAAGCGGAGCGGCCGCGCCATCGAACTCCGGTGGCCGAACGAGCAGGAGCCCCGCTTGGTGGCATTTCCAACCAAGAAGGGCGAGGTGCCTACGAGTGCTGAAATCCTCTCTCTGGAGCATCCTCGCATCCGCGGCCTGTTGTCCCGGCTCCCCCGCCGTGCCCCCGGGCAAGCCATCCATCGGATCACAATGGAGGGGATTCCGCCCATCATTCAGGGTTTCTGGTCCCTCTGGCAGATCGGCATGCTCACCTCCGACCGGCGCCGGCACCGCGCCTTACCGGTCTTTGTGCACGATGACGGACGCATTCTCCAGCCCACCGCGCGCTTCTTGTGGGATGAGCTAAACGCCAAGCCTTGGCGCCTGGTTGAGGGGCCTCCGAGTGCCGATGTCGCGGGGGCGTTCGCCAGGTGCGAGCAAGCGGCCACCGAACAGGGACGGGAAGTCTATCTCCAGCTTCGCCAAAAGCACCTGAACCAGCTACAGTTGGAGCAGGAGAAGGCGGAGTACAGCTTCCGCGCCCGCCGGAAGTTGCTGGCAAGCATTGGGCTGCCGGAGGTCAGGACCCATCGCCTGCGCCAACTGATGGCGGAAGAAGCGGGGTGGAAGCAGGATCATGAAAGGCAGAAGCAGGCCCTGCCGGAACTGGTGCCCATTGCCGTGTTGAGGATCCACTGAGATGCCGGAATGGCGGGAACCATTATTGAAGCCGTTTGTGCCGGGGATCGCCCGCAAGACGGTTGTGGCCGACCCAGATGAACTCTTCCGGGACGACCGGATCTTCCGGGAGATCACGGATCGCGGATTCACGCTCATCTACTTCGAGGATTCCATTTCCTTCCGCTTCACCTACGAGTCCGAGTTCCGGGAGGCCTGGGACCGCGGGGAAAACCGTGAGCTGGTTGTCATTGTGCGCCCGGACACGCGCGAATTCGACATACTCCCGGCCGATCTCCTGCAAGACGCCCGGCAACTCGCTTTCTATCTGAGGGACGTCTTTCCCAATCTCTCCTACACGGTCATCTCCAAACTCGACCGCGCTTATTTCGACGTTCTCTACCGGGCACACACTCTCTACGCCAAGCAGCCCCTCGGCGAGGCGCTGACCAAGGAGTTTATCCTCAAGCATGCCTTCGAGACTGTGCCGGAGCTGATCAAGAAGGGCAGCGATCTGTTGCGGGCTTTGCTCCAGCGTCATTACCGAAAACAGCAGGTCCCGGCGCCGCTGGATGAGTACTTCCTATCCATGCTGGACAAGACCGGGAGGTTCAAGGACTGGCCGCTCAGGACAATCGTACCCGACCGCAGTGCGTTTTGGGAATTCCTTCAGGAGCGGTGGCCACTCTTCGTAAATCGCCAGCTCGTCGAAGCCGGTCAAGGCGTGGCCGAGACGCCGCCCTTGAAGTACGAAGGTGCCTACGATTTGCCTTTCGACCATGACGATATTTGCGTCTATATCGACAATCTGTTCACAGAAGGTATTCTCAAACCCATTGAGTGGGTGGGGGCAGCGGTTAAGGCGAAGCCTTGGATTCGAATGGGTCTGAGAGGGGGGACTCAGGTGCCGGAGGAGATCCGCTTTGAGGATCTCTGCAAGGGAGTGGAGGAAAACGCCCCGGCGCAGGATGCGAACGTGTACACGTGGCTGGCGTTTGCCTATCCGTATGGCCAAATGCAGCGTGTCTGGAATGAACACGCCCAGGCCCTCAAGCCGGCCCACGGGGAACGGCACGCCGATCTCCGCCGCCGGTGTAATGAGCGTTTCGCGGCGTGGATTTTCACTGCGTACCGTGGCATCTACAACTACCCCGCAGTGAATCCTGTCATGGTTCACCATATCCCGGCATGCCTCGCGAACCGTCTCGCGCAGGGAGAAGCGCGGAAGGTCGCGTTCCTCCTCATTGATGGATTGGCTCTGGATCAATGGCTTCTCCTTAAGGATAGCCTGTCGCCCGCTCTGGCCGGAGCCAGCGTCAGCGAGAACGCGCTTATGGCGTGGATCCCCACCATCACGCCCGTTGCTCGCCAGGCGGCCTATTCTGGGAAAATCCCGGTCTATTTCACCGAGACGGTTTATCGGACCGACCGGGACGAATACGGTTGGCGTCAGTTCTGGTATGACCGCGGCTTCCAATTGGACGAAGTCGGTTTCTGGGCGACCCGGGGAGACGCCGCGGACCTGGATAAGCTCGACAACCTCTTGACCCATCGAATTCGCGCCTTTGGATGCACGGTGTTCAAAGTGGATGAGATCATGCATGGCGTCCAGGTGGGCGCTCCCGGCATGGCTGCTCAAATCAAGACATGGGCCGGGGATGGCTTCCTGGACGGGCTGATCCAGAGACTCTTATCGGAGGGCTTCCATATCTGCATTTCCGCCGACCACGGTAACGTCGCGGCTCGGGGGATCGGAACGCCGAGAGAAGGAACGCTCAGCGAGACGAGAGGGGAGCGCTGCCGCATTTACTCTGATCGGAGACTGCGTACGGCGGCTCAATCAGGGATAGCGGGGAGCATCTGCTGGGATCACCCTGGTTTACCCAAGGACTTTCATTGCCTGTTGGCGCCGCCGGAAAATGCGTTCGTCCCGCAGGGACAGACCGTCGTTTGCCATGGCGGGATCAGCCTGGATGAGGTCATTGTTCCACTCGTCGAGATTTTCCGCAGGAAGGCGGTTTCCTGAGTATGCCAGTTACGAAGAAAGTGGGTATCGGGTTTAATCGCAGGGTCCGTGCCGTCTGGCTCAACCAGACCTTGCGACTCGCAGCCGCCGGCGTTTCCACCGAAGAGATTGAGACCACCCTCAAGCAGAAGATCGCCACTGACAACCAGGGAAAGGAGACCATCCGCAAGGTCTTCGTTTACCTCAACCGGGTCTGGCTCCAACCCCCGACATACTGCATTGCCCTTCGCGACGACGCCTTGGAGATGTTCCGTCAACGCCCCGATGGAGAAAGCGCTTTCCTGCTCAACTGGGGGATGTGGGTGGCGGTCTATCCGTTCATCGCCCACATCGCAGAGGCGACAGGGCGCCTTCTCCGTCTCCAGGGGGAGGCACAGGCTGCCCAGATCAACATGCGCATCCGCGAACGGTATGGCGACCGCCACTTCGTGTATCGCTCGGTCCGCTACAATCTGAGCACCTTCTTCGAGGCCGGGGCGTTGAAGGAAGGGACAAAGCCCGGCATTTACGCGCGCGGAAGCGTCATGAAACCTCGCAGTGACAAAGAGCTCGCGTGGCTGATCGAGGCGTTGCTCCACGCCCAGCACGAGACCAGTCTCCCATTCCAACAGATCGCCGCCCACGGCGCTCTATTTCCGTTCGACCTGGCCGGCCTCAGCATCGGTACTTTGAAAGTCAACCCTCGTCTGGAGATCTTCCGTCACGGCCTTACCGAGAATCTCGTCGGGTTGAAGGCTGACAGTTCTGCTGGCCTTTGGAAGTCGCTGTAAAAGTGCATTGTAACCCGGGACGGGGCTTGGGCTAGCGGGCTGGACGGCGGGAAGGCTGAGCCGAATGCTTGTAAGGGGGGCGTTCCTGTCTATGTCGCCTTCCTGGTGTTCCAGCCGGGCCCCATGACGCGGCTTGAGGAATTCCCACGCATCAGCGCACCGCCGTAATGCGGTAGAGTAGAGCACTGGTGTCGGAGGGTAGCGTGAGCCTATCTGTTCCCGCCCCTTTCGGCTGGCGGTGCCTCACTAGCCCCCGCGTGCGCCAGACACCAGCGCCCCCTCGTCGGTGGGGTCGAGGACTGGCGCGGTACCCCGGAGGCGCTCCCTTGGCCGTATCCGCCGTTTCCAGCTTCGTGCCCGTTTAGGGGTCGCCGTAGGCCCGTCTCCAGCCCCCGCCCGGTCAAACCCGGCGGGCCGATTTCCGGCACCGGGCTTTCCTGCTCGCTTCGCGCCCCGGGTTATGGGACCTATCGACTGGGAGCACTTTCAGCCAGGACTCCGAGAGTCCCCGCCTACTCCGCCTCGATCAGCCGCATCGGCCTTCGCCGGGGCGTAAATCCTCCGTTGCGTGGTCTTGCAGGTGAATGGGCGCTTTTATCAGGGCGCCCCTGCTTCCCTCGCTGCGAGAGGAACACGAACAGTAGGGTCCCTTGGCTCCAGCGGCATTCCTCGCCTTCCTCGCTACTATGGACCCCTCCGCCACCCTCTCGTCTTCCGCCCACTTCCCGGGGGCTCCGGTTATAGGGCGGATCTCCCTCCGCCACTTTCGCGGCGGGACGAGGAGGGTTTCTCCAGTTGCTCGGCGCGTCCTGGTCACCGTGCTGTCGCTCCCACCCCGCCGGAGTGGCCCGCCGCGTCAGCCAGCCTGCGACGGTCCATGCGGCCTTCACCCTCCGGTTGCGGGCTCGGCCTCCGGGGCTTCGCACTGTCGGGGCCATCTCTGCGTTCACTTACGTTACGGCCCGGTGACTCGCTCGCCATCCCGAAGATGGCTTGGTCGATGGGCTCCAGGGCCTCGGTTTCCCTCCACCCTGCCATCCAAGCTACGGGGCGTCTGGCTCTTACCCCGGCGGGACTGCCTCCCGCTGAACGCGCCAGCCTTCGCTGGACGCACAACCGTGCGTGCGGTTTGCCCGCACACGGCTCTCCGATCACCCTCAGCCGCCGGCATGCGCGGGGACGGTCCCGCTTGACCCGGCGGCCTAGCCACCACAGGAGGGTCCAGCCAGAGACGAGGGGTTCTAGCCTCGCGGCAATCCCCTCCTGGACCCCCCATCAGCGGCACGGTGAAA
>Ga0315285_10008373_pt1 | contig 10601 bp, 10 predicted proteins | sample YL17G09_36_MG_FD_203698 | JGI IMG/M metagenome (GOLD analysis project Ga0315285, IMG submission 203698) | Sediment microbial communities from Yellowstone Lake, YNP, Wyoming, USA - YL17G09_36 | ecosystem: Environmental > Aquatic > Freshwater > Lake > Sediment | place: USA: Wyoming | collected... | reverse complement strand
GCAGCAAGCGCAGAAGAGCAAGGGAGAGTTCTAGTAGCGGGGCGAAAGGAGAGAAACGGAGGAATGGTGTGGAATGGATAAGCAAGGAGTAAAACGTTTTTGACAAAGAAGGGCTCTCTCTCTCTCTCCCTCTCTCCCTCGATTAATGAAGAGCTCACTTTCCCCTGTTCGCCGCCGCCGCTTGCCGCAGCCGCCTCGACCTCGACCTTCCCAGCCCTCGAAAACAAAATCTCAAAAACTCAAAACTCAAAACTCAAAACTCAAAGCTCAAAGCTCAAAGCTCAAAAGTCGATCGCCTCCAGATCTAGGTTCCTGACGGGGCCGCCGCGGGACCTCCCCCTCAGCACGAAGATGTGCCTGCGCCTGCGGTGCTCCGGGGCGAGCGGCGCGGAGTTTGCAGCAGCGGCAGCAGCAGCAGCCGCAGTTCCGTCGCCGCCGCCGCTGCCCTGCTCCATTCTCGCCTCGTTCGCCGGCGTGTCCTCCCCGTCGTCCTCCGCCTCGGCCTTGTCGAGAGAAGATGCGACGTCGTCTGCAGCAGGGTCCCCGGCGTCGCTGATCATCGGGTCGTCGCTGGCGCCTTTGTCGCCGGTGCCGGCCGAGGCAGCTTTCGCAGAAGGGATCAGCTCTTCTCCTCTTCCCCCCTCCCGGGCCGCCTCGATCCTCGGCGGCGGCAGAGGGAAGCCCATCAGAGTGTCGAACTTTGCGCGCTTTCCTCCTTCGTTGCCGTTCTCGCCGTCGTTGTCGTTGTCGTCGCCGCTTTCTCCGCCGCCGCCGTTGTTGTTGTCTCGGAAGCCCACTCGCTTCGCTCCGAGAATAGGGAACTCGTTCTGCTGCTGCTGCTGCTGCTGCTGCTTCTGCTGCTGGGCCACGAGCTTGGCGCGAGCGCCTCCGTGCCAGGCGAGCATTTCGGAAGGAAGACGTTCTTTTGTTTTTGCTTGTCGACAAAAAAAATGAAAGAGAGTCAAAATATTTGCCCACTTTCCTCTTTTTTTCTCTTTTCAACGATGAAGCTTTTCAACTCTTTCCTCGCGCTTGCTCTCTCGGCCACTGCTTCGGCGGCACTTCTCCACGATTCGGCGGCATCGATAACTCCTCAGATCCTCCCTTGCGCTGCCTTCGCGGCGCTGCGCGCTTCTTTCTCTTCTCCTTCGCCATCGTTTCCTTCCTCCTGCTCCAGAGCCCGCTGCGAACTCTCGCTCGTCTCACTCGCCGCAGGAGCCGCCGCTTCTTCTTCTTCTTCTTCGTCCGCCCCCTTGCGCAACGGGATCAACGCCGTTTCGTTGAGCGGGATGGAGCCCGGAGTCTGGGAGGCGTCGGCCGCTTGCGGGCGAGGCTACTCCGTTGCCGTCGTCCCTGCTGCGGTTGGAGGAGGAGGAGGAGAAAAGGTTTCCACATCTCCTTCTCTCTCCCCTTCCCCTTCCTCGACGTCCCGCTTCCATTTTTTCGTCCAGCATTGCAACGAAACACTCTTGCAGTCGATGGTGGAGATCAAATCGCAGTTTGTGGTCGCGGCCGCGCGGAACGAGGCGGGAAAAGGGAAAGGCAAGAGTGGGCTTTCGTCGCCGTCGTCGTCGTCGGCGGCGGCGGCAGCGGCGGCGAGAGGTGTCCGCGTTGCCGCCGCGACCGCAGCGCTCGCGGCCTCGCAGGTCGGCCTCGTGGCGCTCGCTGTCGCGTGAGAAACGAGGGGGGGGGTGGGACCAACGAACGAACGACGACCAACAAAGAGAGAGAGAAAGGTGCTGCTTTCGTGTAGAAAAAATACAAGGGGCAAAATAACAAATAAGTACTCAGGATCCCTCCCTCGAAGGAGGCGCCTCGACGTGCGCCAGCGCGGCCCGCAGCGCCGTCACGCTGATCCTCCCTTCCCTCACCGCCTCCACGTCGCCGCCCGCCGCGGCCTTCTTCCCGTTCGCCCCCTCGTCAAACACCCTCAGCCCGGAGGGCCCCCACTCGAACTCGTGCTCGGAGTCCTCGCCAGCTACTCTGTACAGGGAGGAGTACTGCGCTCCCGGGTCGACTGTCGTCGCCGAGACCTCGAAGCCCCCGGGCCTCGCGGGTCCCCCCGCCCCCGCCGGTCGGTTGAAGTCGAGGGGCACGTTGACGTTGTAGAGGTCGACCCCGTCGCCCCAGCCCTCCCACAGGTCGACGACGACCTTCCCGGAAGCCTCGATGGCCAGCCTCAGCTCGTCGTCGGTCCAGTTCCCGAATCCGTTCTTGAACGGGAAGGACAGCGCGACGGCCCTCTTGCCTGCGACGGCGCCCTCGAGCGCCGCGCCGACAGTCCCGCTCGAGAGCACCGAGCCTCGACCGACGTTGTGCCCTACGTTGGGGCCCGAGACCACGAAATCGCAGTCCGGGGACAGGTGGTGAAGCGCGAGGTTGACGGCTGTCGCCGGAGGGCCAGAGACGTGAACAGTGTCCTCGTCGACCCTCGTCAGCGAGATCCCTCCGTTGCCCTTCGACCCGGCTCCTTTTCCGTCCTCTGCGCCGGAGCCGCCGCTGCTTTTGCTTTTGCTGCTCCTGCTGCTCGCGTGGTTGCTCCCCGTCGCCACGGCCTTGGACACGAACGATTGGCCCTCCGCGGGCGGGGCCACGAAGCACCTCCAGCCGAGCGTCGAGCGGACGTGCGCGACCCAGGCGACGAAAAAGGGCGAGAGCGGCCCGTCGTCGTTGGTGAGCAACACGCGGACCGGGGGGGACGGGGGGGGAGGGGGCGGCGGGCGGGCTGCTGCTGCTGCTGCTGCTGTTGCTGCTGCTGCTGCTGCTGGTGCTGCTGGTGCTGCTGGTGCTGCTGCTGCCTCGTCTTTTTCTGTCGCGCGGGCCTTCATCGCTCCCCCCCGGCGATAGCGGTGGTGGCGGCGAGGAGGAGGAGGAGGAGGAGGAGGAGGATGGGAAGGCGGGGAAGCGAAAGCTGTGACGAGGTGGAGCTGGTGTTGAGGTCGAGGGTGACAATCTCTCGACGACGATGTCGACGACAATGCAATCAGCTTCCGATTAAACTGCTGTCGTCCCTGCCCTTGATGCTGCTGTTGCAGCTGGAGAACTGTGGCGACCCGCGAGCGCAGGCAGGCGCCGCTGCGCATGAGGGGAAGAGAGAAAGTCGGACCTTCTCCCTCGCGGCGAAACAAGAAACAAATACTTAGTTTGAACTTGTGAGCTACTATTTTTTTCTCGAGAAAATCTCTCGTTTCAAAATTCTCCATTCTTCGTGTCGCCGCCCCGCCGCGTCCCCCCTTTTAATTCCGCCAATCACGATGCGAGCTCTCGTGTCGATGTCGAACTCTCTCTCGAGCTGCTCCGGAGGCAGACAGATGACGGCGGGAGCGAGAAGCGGAGCGGCCCCGCCGCCAATGCTTCCATTCAAAGCTGCGGCAAGCCGCCGCCGCCGTCGCGCTTTTCCTCTCTTCGCCTCCCTGCGCTCCGACGAGGTCCTCCGCACCCTCTCCGAGGCCTCCGAGATCTCTGTCCTCGCGGTCGACGGCACCCGCCTCGTCTCCGAGGCGACGAAAAGGCACGGAACCGCGCCGACCGCGTCGGCTGCCTTGGGCCGCGCGCTATTGGGCGGCCTCCTTATGTCTGCCTTCAAGGGCGAGGGCGAGGCCACGCAGATCACCTTCAAAGGGACGGGCCCGCTTGGGGGCTTGCAGGTCGTCGCCGAGGCGACGGGCGCAGTCAAGGGACGCGTCGACAACCCCTCCGCGGACCCCCCCCTGCGCAATGACGGCAAGCTCGACGTCGGGACGGCGGTCGGAGGCGGGGTGCTGGCGATCGTCAGGTCGAGGGAGGGCGGCGGCGAGGCCTACACGGGCCTGACGCAGATCGTCTCCGGGGAGATCGCCGACGACCTCGCGCACTACCTGGCGACGAGCGAGCAGGTAAGGACGCGGGGGGAGAGCGGGAGCTGAAGAGAGAGAGAGAGTTGGAGAGAGAGAAAGAAAAAACCTCGACCCCGCGAAAAAGTCTCATCCAAAAAAACGCGGGAAAAAAACTCTCTCCTCTTTCTCTCTCAGGTCAACTGCGCCCTCGCCCTGGGGGTGTCCCTCGACAAGGCCGGCCGGGTCCAGGCGGCCGGCGGCTTCCTCGTCCAGGCTCTCCCTCTTTGCTCCGAGGAGACCCTTGTGGCCTTGGAGAGGAACATCTCTTCCCTGCCCGCGGTGTCCTCGTTCTTCCTCCCGGAGGGAGACTTCGGGGACAGCGGCGGCGTCGCCGGGCTCACGGCCGCGCTGCTCGCCGGGATCGGCGCCGCGCCCGGGCCGGGGTTCAGCCTGAGCCCGAGGTACGGCCCCTGCGAGAAGGAGGGGCTGCGGCAGAGGATGGTGAGGGCCGCGGCCCTGCTGGGAGAGGCCGAGGTCACGGCCGCCCTCGAGGCCAACGGCGGCGTGATGGAGATGCGGTGTGAGTTCTGCCAGGAGGCGGTGGCGTTTGAGGGCGAGGAGGTGCTCGAGGCGGCGAGGAGGGCGCAGGGGGGGAAAAAGGCGTCGAGAGCGGAGGGAGAGGAGAGGGGCGAACAGTGAAGAATGAAAACACGAAAAATCGAACTTGAATTAAGCAAGGAGGAGGGGGAGGAGGGGTTTGGAGAGTCACTCGTCGTTCGCAGAGGCTGCTGCACGCGTAACTCTCTCTCTCTCTCTCTCGCGTGCGCGGCGGAGGAGGGGAGAAACGAAACGAGCGTCGAACGAAGAAAATCGAGATAATCGAGGTCGAGGTCGAGAGAGTCGTCGTCAGCCTCTCGCCTCACTCTTCTCGCTTCTTGCTTCGATTTCAAAGACAAACAAAATGACTTCCGCGCCCCCCTCCTCCTCCAGCGGCCTCGACCTCGTGGACCTGCGCTTCGCCTACGGCGGCAGTGCCTCCAACGGGCCGCTCCTGCTCGACGGCTTCAACCTGACCCTCCCCCCCGGGGCGCGCTGCCTGCTGGTGGGAGCGAATGGCGCCGGTGAGTTTTCCCCCCCCTTCATTTCCTGACTTTTTTTTTCTTCCTTTCCAATCGAGCGCGACGCGCGTGGCCTTCTCACAGCCTTCGAGAGACTCCAAAACGAAAAAAAACACGCAGGAAAAACCACGCTGCTGCAGGTCGTCGCCGGCCACCACATGGTCCCTCGCTCCGCAGTGACCGTCCTTGGCCGCCCCGCCTTCCACGACACGTCCCTCGTCGCCTCGGGAGACCTCTCGTACCTCGGCGCCGCCTGGCGCAAGGACGTCGCGTTCGCCGGCTATGGCGTCCCGCTCCAGGGGGACCTCGGCGCCGGCGAGATCCTGTCCCGCGTGCCCGGGGTCGACCCCGCCCGCCGTGAGCGGCTCGTCGCCCTGCTCGGCATCGACCCGGCCTGGAGGCTGCTGCGCCTGTCGGATGGGCAGCGCCGGCGCGTACAGGTCGCGATGGGGCTGCTCAAGCCCTTCAGGGTCCTGCTGCTCGACGAGGTCACCGTCGACATGGACGTGCTCGGCCGCCTCGACCTGCTGGCCTTCCTGGCCGAAGAGTGCGAGCAGCGGGGCGCCGTGGTCGTGTACGCGACGCACATCTTCGACGGGCTGCAGGGCTGGGCCACGCACCTCGCGCACGTCAGCAAGGGGAAGCTGCTGCGCGGCGGCGTCGTGGCCGAGGTCGCGCCCGAGATGGACGCCGGCACCTGGAGGCGCGACCCCCTCGCCCCCTCCCCCTCCGCCGCTGCCGCTGCGGCGGCAAAACCCCGCAAGCTCCTGACGGTCGTGGAGGCGTGGCTGCGGTCCGAGCGCGACGAGGCGCGGGCGGAGAAGAGGAAGGCCGCGGAGGCAGCCGCTGCCGCGGGCTCGTCGTGCGCTGCCGCGGCGACGAAGAGGGACCCGACCCCGAGCTTCCCTTCGCGACAGATGGCCTTTTTCCGATGAAGAGCTCTTGGTGATTCCTCCCTTTCGATGCTTCCTTTCTTTGCGCGATTTAGCCGCGGCCGCTGCATTCTTGTCGGTTGCTGAGAGACAGAGAGAGGGAACAGACCCGCCCCCTTCCCCTCTATTTTTTTCCACTTGTTTGAAACTCAACGAACATCACACGCACTTCCAATTCTTTATCAAATCGATTCTTATTCTCATTGCTTCTTCCGATCCCCCTCGATTCGGGACGCGACGTTTCTCGGTGTAAATACGTATAAAAAATGAAAACGAAGAAAGAGGACAACACAAAAAATGACCAAGGAGGAGAAAAAAAACCGGAGGCGGCCGAAAAAAAAAGAAAAAGAGACGAAGAAAACGCAGGCGAAGTCTCTTTTAGATACTCCCCTCTCCAACGGTCCTCGCGCCCGTAAGAAAAGAACTTCGACAGCCCTCAACGTCCCTCGCGCCCGTCGGAAGCCGGCTTTCAGAGTGCAACGGCTCTTTCGCCCTCTAAGAAAGAAGAGGAAGAAGTGCCTTGTCGGGTTTTTTCAATTTTCAGCCTCGCACGGCTTCCGCCGCAATCACTCGTCTTTCTTTCTTCTACTCTCTCTCTCTCTCTCTCTCTCCGCTCAGGCCCCGCACTCCAGACCCCTCGCACTCAGGCGGAGGGTCAGATTAAGAGCGATCCCACGCCCGATCCGATCAGGCGCGCGCGGGGTCATGATGGCCTCTTCCGCGGGCCATTCAACCATGGAGCTGTCGGCGTCAAAAAATGTCGTCGACTTCACCGCCGTCGATTTCAACAGCAACGATGCGAGCTGCGTCCCTGTCCAGACCGCCAAGGTCGCGCCCGAGGCACACTTCCTCGCCAAGACGTGCAGGTGCGCTATCAAACAGGTCTCTAGGCGCTTGAAAAGGCTCGATTGGAGGCGCGGAGCGAAGGAGTTGGAGGCGCGAACGGAGCAAGGTCTTCGTCTTCGTCGTCGTCGACGAAGACGCGCCTCGAAACCATTGTTTTTCGAGCCCTTTTTCCATGCTCTTCGACACACGCTCTCCTTTTTGTACGCCGCTCAAGGCTTCCCGATTTGCCCAGCACTGCTAATGGACGCACGAGAACGCTCTCACACGACGGCTGCTTGCATCAAAGGAGGAGAGAGAACGAGAACGAGAGCGAGTCGCCGATTCTCGCTCGCAATCGTTTTTTCTTTTCAAGCTGTTTCGATTGATTCGGTCCTCGACAGGAGAGAGCTCGCTCGACGTCGAAAAGCGAGAGTTCCCGCGATTTCTCACCTCATCTCTCCTCGACCTCCTCCCACCCCTTTCTCTTCCCTCTCTCCTTCTTTACACCACCACCCACCACAACAGCTTCGCCCCGCGGCCCCTCACTGCCCTGCCCCCTCTGCCCCCCCGCCCAGCCACGGCCACCACCGACCCTGGGAGCGGCGCCTTCGCCGTCGCCGCGGCAGGAGCAGGAGCAGGAGGGCATTCCTCTCAGTCTTCGCCTTACAGCGCCCCTGCTGCGACAAAGAGGGGAAGCAAGGGCGGCGTCGCCGCTCCTTCGGCTGCTCGATCCGCGGCCCCCGCCGCTACCGCTGCTGTTGCTGCCGGCAACAAGAAGAGGAAGCGTATGCGCCCGGCGAGCGGCAGCGGGAGCACCAGCGGCAGCTCGAGCTCTAGTCGCTGCGGGAGGTGCGATTTTTCCCGCTTTCTTTTTCCCTTCCAGAGAGAACGCATGAGAGCAGACGGGAACGAAAAGAACTCATTCGCGCTCTTTAATCTCCCCTTCCCCCCGACTCCTCTCTCCCTCGACTCTCAAAAAACAGGCCCGTCACCTGGATCGGCGGAGGCGGCATGCGGCCCTCGCAGCTCGAGGGCCTGAGCGTCCCGGCGCTCCGCGGGCTCTTCCTCTCGCTCTTCGGGCACCACACCGCCTCCAACAACGGCTCGTGGCTGCGCAGGAAGCTCTGCGAGCCCCCGGACGCCGTCGCTGGCGCCGGGAGGAGCGGAAAGGTGAGGGGCAGGGACGCCGCCGCGAGGATCTGGTCGCAGCAGCAGGAGAGGCAGCAGCAGGCGGCCGCCGCGTGCGGCGGCTCTTCTGCCACTGCTGCTGCTGCCGCTGCGGTGGCGGCAGCGACCGCGACGGGGGGTCTCGCGCCCTCTTTCTCTCTGCCGATCAAGAGAAGGAAGGCGAGCGCCAGGAAGGCTGCCGCCAAAGCCTCCTCTGCTGCTGTCACCGTTGCCGCTGCTGCTGCTGCTGTCCCCTCTGCCGGAGGGGGCGGGAAAGGAGACGCAGCCGCTGCCGACGCCGCCGACGACCTCGAGCCGCTGCCGCGGCCGGCGGTGAAAAAGCCCCGCAGCGCGAGAGGGAGCGCCAGCTCCGCCGCTGCCTCTGCGAGGGCTGCCGCCGCCGCCGCCGCGGCCGCCGCCCTCGCCGCCGACGTCGCCGCCGTCGACCTCTCGGTCGCCGCAGCCGCGACGGGAGGAATCGGAGGGGGCTTCTTCTCCCTCGACGACATGTCGCTCGTCGGGCTCCCGACGTTCGGCGGCTTTTCCGGCGGCGCCTCGGCGCTCGCCGCGCAGACCCCGAGCGCCCGCGCCCGTTCCGCGCCGCCCGCGCGAGGCGAGACGGAACCCGGGAGGCCCCTCAGGCTCACCTTCGAGGGAGGGGACGGGCGGGCTCCCCAGACCTTTGGGGGAGCGGCGGCGGCGGAGAAGGCCGAGGCGGAGAGGGTCGGAGCGGCGGCGCCGGCAGCGGCGGCAGCTCCCGCTCCCGCTCCCGCCCCTCCTCCCACTTCTTCTTCCCCGAAAGAGGAACGCCGCGACCTCTCCCCCGCCCCCGCCCCGTGCCCGCTGCGCCTCGGCAGGCGCCTCCTCACCAGGGCCGACGCCAGGGCCCGCGGAAGGGCGCTGGCCGGCGCCGCGGTCGAGGTCCTCCTCGACGGGCCCCCCGGGGCGCCCCCGCGGGCCGCCGCCTCCTCGGCCTCCCTCGCGCTGCGCTGGGTCCCCGCCCGGGTCGTCAGGCTCACCGCCAGGGTCATCCGCGTCTCCTTCGGCGGGAGCGGCGGCGGCGGCGGCGGCAGCGGGGTCGCGGCCCTGGACACCGCGGAGGCGGTCGAGGGCGGGCTCGTCTCCCTGGGGTGGCTCCCTGGCCCCGCGGGCGCCGCGGGCAAGGCGGCGGCGGCGGCGGCGCAGGGGGCGGGCGCCGCTTTCGCCGCGGCGACCCCGCCCGCCGTCGTCCTCCTGCCCCCCGCGGAGGCCACCGAGAAGAAGAGGTCGCGCTCGGGGGTGCGCAAGCCCGGGACGATCCGCAACAGGTGCCCGAAGCGCGTCGAGGCTCGGCAGCAGCGACAGCAGCAGCAGCAGCAGCATCTTGAGGAGCAGCAGCAGCAGCAGCATCAGGCGGAGGCGGCCTGCGCTGCGGCCGTCGCGAGCGGAGGAGGGGACTTTCTCGCGCGGACGCCAGCGCGGGCCACCCACCTCAGCCTCGGCAGCCTCCTCACCTTCAACCTGCTCCAGCAGCATCAGCACGTCTTCGTGGGAACGCCCTCTTTCGCTTCTGCCTCCGCCGGAGCAGCGGTGGCGACGACGTCGATGCTCATGACGGCGGCGGCGGCGGCGATGGCGACGCCGGGCGCGGCCCTCTTGAGCTGCCGCAGCGACGGGAGCGGCATCGCGACGCAGCAGCGGCTCTTCCCAACCTCGGCGGCGCCGGAGAGCTGGCTCGCGGGGGCGAGGGCCCCGGGCGGCGGCGCCTCCACCTCGACCCCGGCCACCGTCGCGGCTGCCGCGAGGGCCTCCGCGGCCCTCAGCGCAGCGGCGGCCGCCGCCGCCGCCGCAGCCGCAGGCAGCAACGCCGGCAGCGGCAACAGCAGCAACAGCGCCGCCGACGAGACGCTCGAGGGGCTGCTCGCGGCCGAGCTCGCGCTCGCCAACGCCAGGGCCGCCGCCGCCGCGCCCCGCCCGGCCCCCGCCCCCGCCGCCGCGGCGCGGGCGCCCCCCCCCCCGGCGAGCCCGCTGCTCCGCTCCCCGCCGCGCGCCGCCGGCCCGGCCCCGGCCGCCCCCGCCCCTCCCGCCGCGGCGGCCGCCGCCGCCTCGGACGCCATCCGGGCCTGGGCGGACGCGCTGCTCGCCTCGGCGCGCAAGGCCCCCCGCGCCGCCGCCCCAGCGGCCGCTCGCGGCCCGTCGGCGGCGGCGCTCGTTCAGTGGCAGCTGCAGCAGCAGCAGCAGCAGCACGAAGCTCCTCCTCCTCCTCCTCCTCAGCAGCAGCAGCAGCAGCTGCTGCAGCTGCAGCAGCAGTTCCAGCTCCGCGCGGCGCTCAAGTCCTCCGCGCTGCGCAGGGAGGGCTCGGTCTCCGGCGACGGCGGGAGCGCCGCCGCCGCCGGAGCCGTCCCCTCCGCCGTCGCCGCCGCCTCGCGCTCCCTCTCCCTCTCCGGGAGCGACGGCTCCCGTGGGGGATCCCCGGCGCTCGACGACCCCGTCGTCTCGGCCTTTGTCCCCGTGGCTCCGCCTCCGAACGTCGAGAGAACGGTTGCGTTCTGAGAAGAAGTAGCAGGGAAGGATGAAAAAGGAGGATGAGAAAAACAGAGCTCTCGGGGTGACGAAAACTCTTTACCTGAAACAACAATTTCTTCATTCACCACTCCCAGTTTCTCAAAAGGCACCGTCGGTCTGAGAAATCCTTTAAATCACAGGGAGAGAGATAGAAAACAGCGAGGGAGAGATATAGAAAACAGAGAGAGAGAGAGAGAGAG
>Ga0315285_10008371_pt1 | contig 10603 bp, 9 predicted proteins | sample YL17G09_36_MG_FD_203698 | JGI IMG/M metagenome (GOLD analysis project Ga0315285, IMG submission 203698) | Sediment microbial communities from Yellowstone Lake, YNP, Wyoming, USA - YL17G09_36 | ecosystem: Environmental > Aquatic > Freshwater > Lake > Sediment | place: USA: Wyoming | collected... | reverse complement strand
GCAATTGTGCTTTACTTCTGAGCCTTAGTTGTCTGATTTGTTGCGGGCTGGGCCAGTCCTCAACCAGCACGTCTACATTTTCCAGTTTGTTTTTGAATTCCGCTGGCAGTGACTCGATGGCTCTGAAAACGAGGGTTTCGAATTCTTGCCGGTCCATGTTCCCATTATACACCGCCGTAGTCTAGTTTCGTAATGAGCTTACCTAACCCCTGTAGGTAGCTGAATGTAGGGGCAGACCTTCAGGTCTGCCCGCTAAAGCACAACCAAGTATTTTGGACGGGCCTAAAGGACTGTCCCCACATTTTACTTTCTGTCATTCTGAGGGAGCAGAGCGACTGAAGAATCTTACCCAAGATGAACCCGCAAAGCGCTAGATTCTTCGCTACGCTCAGAATGACAAGAGGGGAGGCTCAGAATGACACGACACAGGCGCTTGAGGTTGACGAGATAGCCTTTAGGGGATAAAATCAGCCTGTTATGTGTGCTTCTAAATATAATCCTCAGGAAATCGAAAAGAAGTGGCAAGAGAAATGGGCGGCTGACCGAATTTATGAGGTCAAGGATGAGGATAGCCGCCCTAAGTTTTATGCTTTAACCATGTTCCCGTACACCTCCGGCGACCTTCATATCGGGCACTGGTATGCTATGGCACCCTCAGATGTCCAGGCCAGGTTCAAACGGATGCAGGGCTATAATGTGCTCCACCCAATGGGCTTCGATGCCTTCGGGCTGCCGGCGGAAAACGCAGCTATCAAACACGGCATCCATCCTTACACCTGGACGATGGAGAATGTCGAGAACATGCGCCGCCAGCTCAGGACGATGGGTGCTATTTATGACTGGAGCCGAGAGGTAGTAACCTGCCTTCCTGAATACTACAAGTGGACTGAGTGGTTTTTCCTCAAGCTTCATGAAGCTGGTTTGGCTTATCGGGCTAAAGCGCCGGTCAACTGGTGTCCCACATGCCAGACGGTTCTGGCTAACGAACAGGTGGTTGGCGAGGGCTCATGTGAGCGCTGCGGCACGGCTGTACTCAAGAAGATGCTGGAGCAGTGGTTTTTCCGTATCACCAAGTATGCTGATGAGCTTCTCGACTTCAGTAAGATAGACTGGCCCGAGCGCATAGAAATCATGCAAAACAACTGGATTGGCAAGAGCACGGGTGCAGAGATTTCCTTTGGCCTGGAGCATAAGGGCGTCGATACCAGGGAGATAAGTGTATTTACTACCCGTCCTGATACCATATTCGGGGTGACCTTCTTTGTCCTGGCGCCGGAGCATCCACTGGTGCCGCTGCTGACTACACCGGAGCATAAGGCTGAGGTGGAGGCCTATATCCTTCAAACGCAGAGACAGACTGAGATTGAAAGAACTTCTGCGGAGCGGGAAAAGACCGGCGTTTTCCTCGGCAGCTATGTCATCAATAAGCTGAATGGCCAGCCGGTACCCATCTGGATTACAGACTATGTACTACTCAGCTACGGGACAGGGGCGGTTATGGGTGTGCCGGCGCACGACCAGCGCGATTTTGAATTCGCCAAGAAATACGGACTACCTATTCGGGTGGTTATCGCTCCTCCGGATTGGTCGGGCGAAGAACTTGAATGCGCTTACACTGAAGATGGTACCATGGCTAATTCAGGGCAATTCGATGGCTTGCCCAGCGGCCAGGGATTTGAAGCCATCTGCGATTATATGGAGAAAAATGGTTTGGGGAAGCGGGCTGTCACCTATCGGCTTCGCGACTGGCTCATCTCCCGGCAGCGCTACTGGGGGGCGCCGATTCCCATGGTTTACTGCAATAAATGCGGCATAGTGCCCGTGCCGGAGAAGGATTTGCCCGTATTATTGCCGCCTGATGCCGAGTTCAAGCCCACCGGTGAGTCTCCATTGAAATACTGCGAATCCTTTGTAAATACTACCTGTCCTAAGTGCTCCTCGCCGGCACAGCGGGAAACCGATACCATGGACACTTTCATGTGCTCCTCGTGGTATTTCCTGCGTTATACGAGTCCCGATGTGGATAAACATCCCTTTGATAAGGCTAAGTTGAAGCACTGGATGCCGGTTGACTTATATACCGGCGGTGCTGAACATGCTGTCATGCACCTTCTTTATTCCCGCTTCTTCATCAAGGCGATTAGAGATATGGGGCTGGTTGATTTCGGCGAGCCCTTTATAAAGCTGTTCAATCAGGGGACGATAATTTACCAGGGCGACAAGATGAGCAAGTCCCGGGGCAATGTGGTGACGCCCGATGTCTATGTTTCTGAGATTGGTGCTGACGCCGTTCGAGCTTATCTTATGTTTATCGGCCCCTGGGAGCAGGGTGGTGAGTGGAGCGACCAGGGCATTGTGGGCATGAGCCGCTGGGTGAACCGCGTCTGGAACCTGGTGGTAGCCGGCTATGCAGAAAAGAAAGTTGACCCTGATGCAGAAAAAGAGCTGAACCGCCTGATCCATCAGACCATCAAGAAGGTGACTAATGACATGGAGCGGTTCCGCTTCAACACCATGCTGGCGGCGCTGATGGAGTTCACCAACTATCTGGGCAAGGTACAGGAGGGTGGCACGGTTTCTAATTTTTTGTGGAATGAGGCTATAACCGACCTGCTGCTGCTTCTGGCGCCGACGGCACCGCATCTTACCGAGGAGCTATGGGAAAGGACCGGCCATACTTACAGCATTCACAACCAGCCCTGGCCGAAGTGGGAAGAGGAACTGGTCAAAGAGGAGGAGGTGACGCTGGTCATTCAGGTCAATGGCAAATTGAGGGACAGGGTTACCGTGCCAGTGTCTATTACCGAAACCGAGGCTAAAGAGCTGGCCTTGAGCCGCGAGCGGATACAAGCCTACGTTAAAGACAATAATGTCACCAAAATCATCTACGTCCCGCAGCGGCTGGTTAATATAGTGGTGGGGTAGCTGACAGACTTGTGCTGAGGAAGTAGTTTTTGGGTATAGAATGGCTAGTCCCAAGGTAATTCTCAAAAGTGAAAAGGAGCTTCAAGAAGCGATCTTGCAGGCTAAAGCAAGGGGAGTTCCTGATATAGAGATCGGTCAAAAATATGGGGTTACATTCAGGTACATCGAGAAACTTATTACTAAGTCAAAAGGAATTGCTGTTAGCACTTTGAAAGATACTAAAAAAATAAAAGCGCTTTATCCAAAAGATTTTAAGGAAGAGCAGACAACTGTCTGGAGCTTTAAACAAAGGGGCAATTGGGCAACTCATAGCGGTGAGTATCGTGGAAATTGGTCACCTTATATTCCGAGAAACGTTATTCTCAAATATTCAAAGCCTGGCGAATTGGTTTTGGATTATTTCTGTGGCGCAGGGACAACAGCTGTTGAATCTAAACTTCTGGGGAGGAAGTGTATAGCCATTGATATAAATGACAAAGCAATTGAATTAGCAAGGAAGAATCTGAATTTCAAAGTAGACGTAGAGCAAATCACATTTATTGATGACAAAATCCATCTCGAAACTTATGAACCTCAATTATCGGTTGGTGATGCAAGGGATTTATCGTTTTTAGACGATAGCTCGATAAATTTGATCTGTGCCCATCCTCCTTATGCAAATATTATTCATTACACTGATTTCAAACAAGGGGATTTGTCTTTTTTTTACATTGATGATTTTCTGAAAGAAATGTCAGAGGTTGCAAAAGAAAGTTTTAGAGTGCTAAAGCCCGGCAGAAAATGTGCAATCCTAATAGGTGATATGCGGAAGAAGAAGCACGTGATTCCTTTGGGGTTTAAGCTTATAAATATTTATTTGGACGCTGGCTTTAAATTGAAGGAACTTGTTATTAAACGGCAACATAACTGTAAGACTACGGGATTTTGGTACACTAGTAGTATAAAGCATAACTTTCTTCTATTAGCCCACGAGTATTTGCCAATTTTTGAGAAGCCCGAGTCACTCATTCCCTCGAGTGTAGGAGAAAGCTTGGCTGATTATGCTTGGATTGCTCCTACGTTGGCAAAGCCAGCTCTCAAAAGAAAGTTAGATGAATTTGAAACCACAACTGTATGGGTCTTGCCAGAGAAGGATTTCGAAGCACGTCTGAATAAGAACGTAATTGGCAGATATTCGAATGGGAATGGATACTCAACTATAACTTTTGCTTCGCATTCTGAAAGAGATACTCGCCTTACTAATAAAGAAAATAATAAGAAAGGATTGCTTTTTATCAAATCACCGTTTCTAGTTAGTAATCCTTCTCGGTCAGAACTTGAGTGCTATTTAGAGCAAATAAAAGAAGTTATAGTTCGCAAGTTGCATGGCATAACTGACGGCGGTTTTATAGTAATCCAAACACAAGATGTAAGAGTGCGAGGGTATGTAGAACCTGTTGCCAAAAGAATATTGGATATGTTGTCACATGCGGATTTGTGGTTAAAGGAGATTGTGGTTGCGATACAAGACAACCACACCAGAGAAATTCAGGCCCTAGATGGGCATTTGCAGATAGCTCATCAGTATTTACTTGTGTATGAGAAGGCGAGGGATATGGGGAAACTACTTCAGCGATACTAATTAGTTTAATGGAGTGACAAGGCATGTCTGATTTTCTCAAATTTCTTCAGAAACTAGCACAGCTTTGCGGCCTAAAATTTGAATCTCAAAGGTTTCAAGGCGAAGACGAATATGGATTGGCTGCAAGCATATTGGCCGAGATTAATAAGTTCCTCTATCAGCGAAAAGTGGCTTTGCCTTCTGAATATATTTCAGAATTTCACAGATACTGGGAAGAAAACCACGAAAAGGTATTGTCTCCGAAGATCGATCCGAAAGGGGAGTGTCTAACAGTAGCCAAAGTGTTGGAAGGTATATATAAAAGTAATATTATCAAAGTCCAATTAGATACCCTTGATTTGACCGAAGAGGAAATTGCTAATGTAAGATTTTTTACCGCAATCCAAGACTTCAATATCGACGTCCATGCAAGAAGCAATCCATTTGAATTTTACAAAAGACACCCCAATTGTTTCAGGCCTGAAAAAGTAATGAATAATGCTTTATTGGTAGACGAACTTCTTAATTTTCTTGGGGCCCAGTCACAGAGAGACAAACGAAAACCTTGGATGTTGAATTCTGCAAGATTACTGGTGGAACAATATAACTCGTCGGCATATGCAATTAACAAGGTTCATGATGGAGATGTCGTTGAGATAGTGAAGTCGTTAACAGCAGAAGAGAAATATGGCTTTTCTATCAAAAAGTCTCACATGTTCTTAAGAGACATGGCTGATTTAGGTGTATGGAAATACAAAAGAAATGTGGAGAAATTGGATGTCATGAGCGACAAAAATACTATGAGGGTGGCGTTGAGAACAGGGATTATCCAATTTCGCATCCCCTTACTTGCAAGTTTCTTGGATGTTTTTTGCTATCAGTATTCAATGGTAGATAGATTAAACCGTGAATCTTGGAGAGAGGTTTGGGAAAAGTGGGGCGAAATTCCTAAGAATCATAGACCACCAACGCCAGCATCAATGGACTATCTGATCTTTAGACTTGGCAAGATAGCCTGTCGACCAAGCAAACGCATTTGTCCACCAGAAAAAGAGATAGCGGAAAAAAGATTGGAGAGTCTAGTTCCACAGGACAGGTTGATTTTTAGGGATGATGGATATTGTATTTTCACTCAGGTTTGCCAGCTAGAGAGAAAAATGTTAAATGCTCCAAATAGTATTTCGATTGAAGGAAGAACTGGGTGGAAAAGCGGAAAGACTAACGAAGGTGGAGGAGGGGGGATTTCCTCTTAGGGAAGTTTCAGGGAACTCGGTATAGGATTCTTGACTTGTTGGTCAGGCAATTATGGCACTGAAAATCGTATTAATAGTCATACTGGTAATACTGGCTTTCCCTATATTGTGGGTCACTCTGGCTAAGATAGTCAGGAAGCTGGTGCATTTTCCGGCGCCGGCATTTATCGGGCGTCTACTGGACAGTGGTTACAGGAGAAGGATACAGCCGCCGGCTCAGTTAATAGAACGCAGCGGCATAAAAAAGGGGATGCAGGTTTTGGACCTCGGCTGCGGCAGCGGAGCCTTTACGACTTTCATTGCCCGGGCTGTCGGTGAGAAGGGTAGAGTATATGCGCTTGATATCCAGGCGGATATGCTGAAGCAGCTTGAAAATAAGCTGTCTAAGCCTGAAAACAAGGATATTCAGAATATTAAGCTAATCGAAGGCAATGCTTATGAGCTGCCATTTGATAAGGGGTCTCTGGATTTGGTGAATATGGTGACTGTACTTCAGGAAATACCCGATAGAAACAGGGCTTTGCAGCAGGTCAAGAGGGTATTGAAACCGGGCGGGTTTCTGGCGGTTACGGAACTGTTTCCTGACCCTGATTATCCCTGGAAGTCTACTACCATCAAATTTGGCGAGGCAGCCGGTTTCGTGGTGGACAAAGTTTCGGGAAATTTCTTTAGTTACACAGTACGATTTAAGAAGCCGTAGAAGTGGTGCTTACAATCAAGCTGGTTATTTTCGCTATTGTATCTGGTGGCATTATCTTCGTATCGTGGACTTCTTTTCGCAATCCACGCTCGCACGGTTTCTACCGATTCTTCGCCTTCGAGTCTACCCTGGTTCTGATACTGCTGAACCTAGATAATTGGTTAAGAGACCCGTTCTCCATCCATCAAATTGTTTCCTGGTTGCTGTTGTTCGTCTCAATCGTCCTGGTGGCGCACGGAATCTATCTACTACGTGTGGTGGGAAGACCGAAAAGTGGGATAGAGAGCACGACTATGCTGGTAATAGCGGGAGCATATAAATATATTCGTCATCCTCTTTACAGTTCGTTGTTGTTTCTCGCCTGGGGAGTTTTCTTTAAAGCCCCGTCAATTCTTGGTGGTATCCTGACTTCGGTGGCTACCGCTTTTTTAATAGTTACTGCCAAAATGGAGGAGGCCGAGAATATCCAGAAGTTCGGCGTTGAATATGCTGCCTATATGAAAACAACCAGGATGTTCATACCGTTTCTGTTTTAAGTACGGCTTGTGCTGGTATGTTAGAATAGTGGGCGGTGGATATAAAGGAAAATATCAGGGAAGTGCAAAGACGCATTACAGGGGCCTGTGAACGAAGCCACAGGTCGCTTGGCGAGATAACACTGGTGGCAATTACCAAGGGGGTTGGGGTTTCAGCCATAAGGGCGGCTTTCGAATACGGGATACGTGATTTCGGCGAAAATCGAGTACAGGAGGGAGAGGGGAAGATAGCGCAGCTTGCAGACCTGAAGCCGGCGGTTACCTGGCATATGGTAGGGCATCTTCAGAGCAACAAGGCTAAGAGTGCAGTGGAGCTATTTGACATAATCCACAGCGTTGATTCCATAAAGCTGGCTGAGATTTTGGGTCGGCGGGTAGAAAAACCCTTCCCTGTTTTGCTTGAGGTCAATGTTTCAGGGGAGGCGACAAAGGGCGGTTTCTCTGCAGGAGAGACTGAAGCGGCAGTAAAAGAGATAAAGCAGTTACCTAATTTGGAGGTCATGGGACTGATGACTGTGGCTCCATTTGTGGCTGACCCTGAGGAAGTCAGGCCTGTGTTTCGCAAGCTGCGAGAGCTTCGAGATTCGTTAGGGTTAGAGCATCTGTCTATGGGTATGACAGATGATTTTGAGGTTGCGGTTGAGGAGGGGGCGACCATGCTAAGGATAGGTCGAGCTATTTTCGGTGACAGGAGGACGCAATGAAGATAAGTTTTATCGGCGGCGGCATGATGGGGGAAGCCATGGTTAAGAGCCTGCTGGCAAAAGGGGTGGCTAAGCCCGCTGATATCACCGCCAGCGATGTCAGCCAGGTGCGACGTGATATCTTGAAAAAGAATTACGGTATCAAGACTGTAGCCAACAATAGGGAAGCAGTTAAGGGGGCTGAAGTCGTTGTCCTGGCAGTGAAGCCGCAGGAACTGGGCAAAGTACTCGGTGAAATGAAAGGTCTATCTGCCCAGCAACTGGTATTGTCCATAGTGGCTGGAGCTACTCTGGAGACACTGCATGAAGGTCTGGGCCATTCCCGCGTGGTCCGGGCGATGCCTAACATGCCGGCCCAAATAGGTGAAGGCATGACGGTGTGGACAGCTACTGCCGAGGTGAATCAGAGGCAGAAGGACATGGCACAGTCAATACTGGCTGCCCTGGGTAAGGAAATATATGTCAGCAGCGAGAAATACATAGATATGGCGACGGCGTTAAGCGGCAGCGGCCCGGCCTATGTTTTCCTCATTATCGAGGCGCTGGTCGATGCTGGCGTGCATATAGGTCTACCCCGTGATATGGCTGAAAAGCTGGTGGTACAGACGGTTCTGGGCTCAACGCGAGCCGTCGAGGTTATGGGTAAGCATCCTGCTCAGTTGAAAAACATGGTGACATCGCCGGGAGGCACGACCACTGAAGGGCTGCTGCAGTTGGAGACAGGTGGACTCCGCTCTTTGCTTCTTCAGGCAGTTATCGCTGCCTACCACAAGGCCAAGAGTCTGGGCGCCAAGTAAGAATCTTTCTTTATTACAATTCCTCAATCATAACTAATGTAGCCTCGACCCTTTAGGGTCGGGCACCCGAGGCTAAAGCCTCGGGGCTACATTGGTGAACATATCTTAATTTAGTTCCGATGGTAGAGATTACTGTGAGCAAAGTGTTGAGCCAAGAAGATAATAAGGCAGGATTTGACCTCGAGTGGGATGATGAGCAGCTTTTCCCCGACGTGGTTTATCCCGATGCGGATTTCCTATTCAGGAGGATGAACGAAGCTACTCTGGAGAGCGTAGGTGCTAGGCGGGGTGAACTGATACTGGATATCGGATGCGGCAGGGGTATCGATGGTGTGGAATTGGCTAAGAGAGGCGCCATTGTTATCGGCCTTGAGCCGTCGCAGGTAATGATAAATCATGCCAGAAATCACATTTCTGAAAACGGAGCGAATATGAGTCTGGTTCGGGGATTGGGGGAAAATTTACCGTTCCGGGCTCAGTCTATGGACAAGGTGGTGTGCAAGGGAGCGCTGGACCATTTTCCTGAGCCGTCCGTGGTCATGCAGCAGATTGCCGCGGTGCTTAAACCAGAGGGGAAGGCGATAATAGCCATAGCTAATTTTGATAGCCTGGGATTCAAGTTAGGTAGAGCGATATGGTGGTTCAGGAAGATGCTCGGTTTCAAACTCCCAGAGGGAAGAATGCCCTGGGAAATACCGGAAGACCATACATATAGGTTTGATTATTCATTTCTTAAACGCCTGGTAGATAGTTGCCTTGAAGTGGAACAGATTTCAGGCGTTTCACTGCTTTTTGGATTGCCCTGGTGGGGCATGTTTCTGGCTAAGTGTCCCAAGAACATCTCACTTACCGTATTAAAGTCGCTGGATAAAGTGGCTCGCCATCTTCCTTCGCTGAGCGATGTCGTGGTGCTCAGGTGTAGAACGAAAAAGGGGAGATTACAGCGATAATGAGGAGATTACGGTGATTGAGGCGGACATACCTAAAGGTCTATCCCTACAATTGGCTAATGATATCCCCAGGGTAATCGCTGTAATCACGTTGTATGATGAATCTTGCGGGCGTAGAGGACCAGGCTTTTGGAAAAGAATTTATTTAGAAAATTATCAATGAGACGGACAGGTTTGCTGTTCTTGTATATATCCCATACCAGGAACTTGTGGTATAGGGAAGGGATTAGCGCTTTCTCGTTGTTTACTCCGAAGAAAGAGCGGGATATCCAGTAGAAGGAATGCAAGGCGTGTTTGCGGCGAACGGCGTAGAGGCGAAGATTGTGCTGTTGTAGCTTTGAGGTTATCTCGTTCGCTTTGTATATCCTGATATGACCTCCGGGCTTACCGTGATAATCTCCGGACAATTTCCAGCAGATAGTTTCCGGGAGATATGAGGGCACGCTGACGGCGAGTGTGCCATCGTCTTTTAATACTCTTACCAGCTCCCTAATAGCCTGGTAGTCATCTAGTATGTGTTCCAGAACTTCAGAGCAGATAACCTTATCAAATGAGGCGTCCTTGAAAGGTAGGCTGGTTATATTTCCCCTGGTGAGAAACCACTTTCCCTTGACTTCCCCCTTTTGCTCCATGAGATAAAGTGCGTAGTGAGCTTTTTTGAGGTTCTCTTCCTCGATATCCAGGGCATAAACCAGGCAATCATTTCGCTTGCAAGCCTCCCAACTGTGTCTGCCCTCACCGCAGCCGACGTCTAGAACTCGCTCGCCATCCTTTATCTCCATGAGATCATAGTCGACGGTAAGCATTAGGATACCTCAGACTTGTTTTGTGACATTTTTGTCTTGTGTCATTCTGAGCGTAGCGAAGAATCTGACACAGCTCAGTGCAAACTCCGTGACTGAAGAATCTGCGGTCAGTATAAACTCCGCGAAGAATTTTAACAACGAACTCTCAGTTAAACGGAAATACAGATTCTTCGCCCCTTGGGCTCAGAATGACAAGAATGCCTGACTCGGCTTTAAGGCTAAATATTTTTGGTTTGGTTAAGTAGCTTCCGGAGTTTTGCCCGGATTTTGCTTCTTCCACTTATCCAGCAGCTGTTCCTTGCTTTCTTTATGAGCAGGGTCTGGAACGCAGC
>Ga0315285_10008370_pt1 | contig 10604 bp, 9 predicted proteins | sample YL17G09_36_MG_FD_203698 | JGI IMG/M metagenome (GOLD analysis project Ga0315285, IMG submission 203698) | Sediment microbial communities from Yellowstone Lake, YNP, Wyoming, USA - YL17G09_36 | ecosystem: Environmental > Aquatic > Freshwater > Lake > Sediment | place: USA: Wyoming | collected... | reverse complement strand
ACTCGAGCGGATCATCAAGCGGGTTAATGATGAGTTGAAGACCGATTATCCCATGGAAACCATAAAGAAAAATCTTCTGGAGTTTTTGAACCATGAAGAAATAAAGCCTTATTTCGAAGTCATGCCGGGCAGGGTCATCAGAAAGGAGCAGGATTTTTCAGACCCTCGGGGAAATCTCTTAAGGATAGACAGGGTGATCTTCGAAGAAGATCGGATATCTGTGATCGATTATAAGACAGGCACCGACAAAGAAGCTGAAAAGGAATATATTTCCCAGCTCAAAAATTATATCCGGATCCTAAAAGAGATCTATCCCGATAGGAAGATCGAAGGGGTCATTGCTTACGTGGATCTGAAAGAGATAAGGAAAGCCTAAAAACATAAGGTTAAGGTTGAGGTTTAGGTTAAGGGTTGAAATGAAATCCAACCCAATCTCAAGTGTTGGAAGAAAATTCTCAGACTTATACATGTAGAGGTCGAGTGAACGTCCTTTTGATTTCGTCATCCGAGAATCTGATTGAGAAAGTGGCGGAGCGTCTCATCGGCGTCGAGAAGGACTATTCTTCCAGCCTCGTGATCTTTCCTGGCAAAAGGCCTTCACACTTCCTCAGGAAGGTTCTTGCACAAAGAGAGAAATCAAGCTTCATCCCACCCATGATCCTTTCCATGGATGAATTTATCGAGCATGTCCATGACGAATCCCTGGTGCTCGGCGGAAGAAAGCTCGAAGCCATCGATGCCGTATCAATCCTTTATACCATCCATGCTGCCTCGCCCGAGCACCTGGGGAGGAAGAGCTTTCTCACTCCGGATACTTTTTTCCCCGTGGGCATGAAGCTATACAACGACCTTGAAGAGCTTTTCATCGAAGGGATCCCCTCAAAAAAAGTAAGGGAGATCGACAGCATCGCCGGAGAGAACATACCCGAACCCACGGCGAAAAGGCTCCAATCTCTCTCGTATTTCTACGAAACGTTTTACAAGAGAATAGAGGAAGGCCATTTTTCTACGAGGTCATCGAGATACCGGGCTGTCTCAGAGAATATCGACCGTTTGAATCTGGATCGTTTTAAAAAGGTGATCCTTTCAGGCTTTTTTGCCCTCACAGAATCGGAAAAGAATATTTTTAGATCCCTCATGAAAAGGGAAAACACCTTCTTCATTTTTCAGGAAGGAGATGGAATTAAAAAGAAGCTATCCGACCTGGGAATAATGGCTAAAAGGGAATTCACTCCAACCGAACCTCAAATCCATTGCTATAAGAGCCCGGATTCCCATGGCCAGGTCCTCGGTGTGAGCACGCTATTGAAAAACAGGATAGATAAGAAGGAACGGATTGACGAAAACACAGTCATCGTCCTCCCATCCTCTGAAACCCTGCTTCCTCTTTTTCACCAGGCTCTGAGCCTCCTTGATCCGGACAACTATAACGTTTCCCTCGGATACCCCCTCCAGAGGACTCCTCTCTTCGGTTTTTTCAATAACCTCATGGAAGTGGTCTTCACCATGGATGGGGATCGTCTTTATGTCCCCTATTACTTGGAGTTCATTCTCCACCCCTACACGAAGAATATCTATTTCCAGGGAAGGGCAGATATTACCAGGATACTTTTCCATGCCATCGAAGAGGCCCTCACGGAGAAGCGAACCAGGAAGTTTTTATCCTTGTCAGAACTGGAGAGTGATGAGGCCATTATCAGTTCCATCAAAGAAAAAGTATTAAGAGTCGAGCCGGGTATCACCCTGAAGATGATTCGAGAGCACCTGGAGGCGATCCATGGAAATACCATCAGGAAGATGCTTTCTTTTAAAGATGTGGGGGACTTTGCAAGGAAACTGAAAGAGGTGGTTGAATACATCTATAAGAACAGCACGGCCCGTCTCCATCCTTTTTTCTATCCTTACTCTGAATCCTTCATCACCCACCTGGACATTCTTTCCAGGTCCCTGATGAAGGAGATCCAGTTTCAGGAGGTCGGAAGCTATTTCGCCCTTTTTAAAAAATATATCATGACTTCTTATACTCCTTTTGCAGGAACGCCTCTGAGAGGGGTGCAGGTCCTTGGATTCCTGGAAACGAGGAATCTAAAATTTGAGAACGTCATCTTTCTCGATGCGAACGAGTCCATCATCCCCGATACGACGAGAGAGGATTCCTTTTTGCCCTTTAAGGCAAAGCAGATATTGGGACTTCCCACCTACCTGGATAGGGAAGAGATCATGTTCTATACCTTCGATACGCTGATCAGAGGAGCAAAGGAATCCCATCTCTTTTACGTCGAAAATGATGAGAAGGAGAAGAGCAGGTTTGTTGAGAGGTTCCTCTGGGAGAGGCAGAAGAGAGAAGGAAAGAGGGATGACAAGAGTTATGTTAGAACCATCCAGTACTTTGTAAACCTGAGAGATAAGAACCCCCGTCCCATAAAAAAATCAGGGGAGATGATAAAGTTCTTAAAGGAATATCCTTTCAGTGCCACTTCCCTGAATACCTACCTCTATTGTCCTCTCCAGTTCTATTACGAATATGTTCTCGGGCTTAGAGAAAGAGAGGTCGTTTCCGAAGAACTTGAGAAGGAGGAGATTGGATCGTTTGTTCACCTGGTCCTTTACGATTACTTCAAGGGAAAAGCAGGCTCTGTCCTTACCGGAAAGGAGATGAATCTTAAGGAATTCGAGAAGGTCATCCGCAAGAATTTTGATGAGCAATACGGTAAAGATCCTGGGGGTGAGATCTATCTGCTTAGGAACCAAGTGGAGAGACATTTGAAGGATTTCATTAAGAATTACCAGGTACCGAAGACAGAGGAGTTTCAAACAAAAATCCTGAGCCTTGAGCAACGGATCGATCTGGTTAAGGATTCTTTCAAGCTCGGGGCACGTCTCGACAGGATCGAAAAGAGGGGAGACCGGACAGTCATTATCGATTATAAGACTTCGGCCAATAAAAACTACCTCACCATCAATTTCAATAAGCTCGATCTAAAAAACAGAGATTCCTGGAGCGAAGCAATAGGCACCCTTCAGCTTCCATTTTATCTTCTCACCTATTCTACTTTAACGGGAGAAAAACCGGAAAACATCGATTGCATGTTCTTACTCCTTGGAAGAGCAAGGATTGACTCCGACATCGAAGTTCCGCTTTTTAAAAATGAGGCCGAGTTCAAGGAGAATTTTGGGAATCTGACTCAGGTCATTTTCAGTCTCCTAAGAGAAATCGTGAATCCGGATCAGCCCTTCCTCCCAACGATCGATCCAAAAAACAATTGTGCCAGGTGTCCTTACGGATATATATGCACCAATTGAGCAAATTAAATCTTTTCATCCCCCTGCGCCCCGTCGCGCCGATCGAAGGAGGATGGCGGGGTCAAGAGCTTAAAGTCGAAAGAGACTTAAACACGGTAGGAAATATTATTTAAAAGAAGAGTATTGCATAAAAGTAGGAATTTTATTATAATAGGGTAAAAAAATATAAAAGGAGGATAAAAATGCCTATTTCCGTACTTACCTCCAAAGGTCAGATGACCATTCCCAAAGAGGTCAGGAAGGCCTTAAACCTGCAACCTTCCGAGAAGGTGATCATCGTGGTCGAGGGCAACCAGGCAATCATTCAACCGTTAAGGGGAAATCTCCTTGATATCGGTGGCTCCGTGAAGATTAGGGACAGAGAAAAGCCTATCGATTTCAAGAAAGTCAGAGAAGGGGTCAAAAAACGAGTTGCCAAGAAAGTTGCCACGAGGGGTTGAATCAATGGAAAACAAATTCGTCGATACAAACATATTTCTGAGATATCTCACCGGGGATGATCCTCCAAAGTATGAAAGGTGCAGGGGGTTGTTTAAGAGAGCAGTAGAAGGGGAGTTGGGCCTTTCAACATCCGTAATGGTGATCGCCGAGCTGATATGGACCCTTCTGTCATATTACAAAGTCCCAAAAGCCGAAGTGGTTGAGAAAGTTTCCGTAATTATAGGGAGTGAAAATATTTTTATTCCCGATAAAAACCTCCTTGCAGACGCCCTCGTCCTTTATGCGAGGAAAAATATTGATTTCATTGACGCCTACAATGCAGTCTTTATGAAATACCATAGTCTCCGCGAGATCTATTCGTACGATGAAGATTTTGATATTATCGAAGACATTCAGAGACGCGAACCATGAACCGAGTCTGCTTCTTCAAGAAAAAGCGTGACGCTGAATGCCCCTCCTTTTTCTAATACATCCAAATTTTGATCGGCATGTGCCCAGAAAGCCCCGCCTGTAAGGGGAGAGCTTCGATAATCTTTTCATTTTCATAACTTAAACCATTTACCCTTTGGCAAAAGATTTGCGTTCACAAATTCATCAAAAAGAGGTATTATCTCCCTCAAAAGACAACTTCATCGCGTAAGCAGAAATGAGGTTAAGAGAGTGACAGGTCAGAAAGCCATCATCCCAATCGGGCAGATCGAGCAGCGGATTCTATTGATCCGGGGACAAAGGGTCATGCTCGATGCTGATCTGGCAGGTCTTTACGGAACAACCACGAAGCGGCTGAATGAGCAGGTTAAACGCAATGCCGACCGATTCCCGGAAGATTTTATGTTCCAGCTTACGAAAACGGAAAAGGCTGAGGTGGTCGCAATTTGCGACCACCTCGCGAAGCTCAAATTCTCGCCCGTCTTACCTAATGCATTTACCGAACATGGGGCGATCATGGTTGCCAGTGTCCTAAATACCAAACATGCTATACAAGTTAGTTTATTTGTGGTGCGAGCCTTTGTCAAACTTCGGAAAATGCTGTCAACCCACAAGGAGTTAGCCCACAAGCTTGCCGCGCTGGAGAGAAAACTACAAAACCATGACGAATCAATAAGATCCCTTGTAACTGCTATCCGGCAGCTAATGGCATCCCCAGAGCCAGAACCGCCAAAGAGACGAATAGGTTTTCTAGTGGAAGAACCGCATGTACCGTATAAATCTTTGAAAGGAAACAAAAGGAAGAGGCCCCTTTGAGCTTATATATTATGAAGGATGCTTGAACGAACAAGATGGTTTAGCTCGCGAGAAATACTTGAAGTCAGGAATGGGCAAGCGATATTTAAAAAATAGATTGAAGCGATTCTTATCTCTAACGGGGCAGGAACAGCGTCGGGAACCCTCTAACTCAAAATTTGCTTAATAAATTGTTGATTTTTTGGTATATTAAGGCAACCTTAAAGATGGAGGTTTAAGATCCTATGGGGTTGAGATTAAACAGAGCCTATTCTTAAAAGGGAGTGGGCTTTTGTTTTTTGGGCCCTCACGCCTTACACTTTACGTTTTACGATAGCTGAAGGATGTTAAATCATGCCAGCAATTGCACCTCTCGAAGATTTGAAAGCTGCCCAGAAAGATCTTCTGGAAGCGAAGTACTTGAACGGGTTGAAGGCGGTATTTAAGAAATGGCATAGGATAGGTTGGAAGAATGTCTGTAAACTATGGCTCGAAGAACGAACCCCAGAACAATTAAAAGGTGGGGGCGATTAGTAAATAGTGTAGACCTTATGTCACCAATTATGTAACACATTAGGGAAAAATATGATCGATTTCAAAGAAAAAGCCAATCTAATCTGGGCAGTTGCCGACCTGTTGCGTGGTGATTACAAACAGGCGGATTATGGGAAAGTCATTTTGCCTATGACGGTCCTTCGGCGTTTGGACTGTGTTTTGGAGCCAACAAAGCAAAAGGTGTTGGACTTTTTACCAAAAGTTGAAAAGATGTCTCAGGCGGCGATTGATGCAACCCTCAATAAAATTGCAGGTTTCAATTTCCATAACCGCAGTCAGTTTAACTTCAAGAAACTGGTAGCTGATCCAAACAATATTGCCGCCAACCTCCACAATTTTATCAATGGGTTTTCAGCCAGTGCCAGGGAAATCATAGAGTATTTTAATTTTGACGATCACATTTCACGAATGGACGACCCGAAAACAAACCTGCTTTATTTGGTGGTCAAGCGATTTGAAGAGATCGATCTATCCAATATGTCCTCCATTGAAATGGGCTATGTCTTTGAAGAACTTATTCGCAGGTTTGCTGAATTATCAAATGAAACCGCCGGAGAACATTTCACTCCACGGGAAGTGATTCGCCTGATGGTTAACCTGCTCTTCTTGAATGATCGTGAAATCTTAACGAAAAAAGGCATTGTGAAGACCCTTTACGATCTTGCTTGTGGCACAGGCGGTATGCTGTCCATTGCTGAAGAGTACCTTCAGGAATTGAACCCTGACGCTCGGCTGGAGGTTTTTGGGCAGGAAATCAACCCTGAATCCTATGCCATCTGCAAATCGGATATGCTGATAAAGGGACAGAACCCAGCCAGTATTAAATTCGGCAATACTTTTACGGTGGACGGACTGGAATACGAAAAATTTGACTACATGCTCAGCAACCCTCCCTTCGGAGTGGAATGGCGTAAGGCTGAAAAGATCATCAAAACGGAGTATGAAAAGAAAGGCTTTGCCGGACGTTTCGGTGCCGGTCTGCCGCGCATTAACGACGGATCATTTCTTTTTTTACAGCACATGATCTCTAAGATGAAACCGTCTGACGGCGGCTCCCGTATCGGTATCATCTTTAACGGATCGCCACTCTTTACCGGTGGAGCAGGCAGCGGAGAAAGCGAAATCCGCAAATGGATCATTGAAAATGATATGCTGGAGGCGATTGTCGCCATGCCGGATCAACTCTTCTATAACACCGGCATCGCAACATATATCTTGATTGTCACCAACCGGAAGAGCCCTGAAAGAAAAGGAAAAATACAACTCATTAACGCCACAGGCCAGAAAGATGAAGATGAGGGCCGTCCCAACCGTTTCTGGTTAAAAATGGCCCGCAGCCTCGGCAACAAGCGCAAGGAAATTGGAGACGGAAAAAACGGCAAACAAGACCAGATTGGGTTTATAACCAAAATTTACGGTGATTTTCGTAAAGGGCCGTTTTGCAAGATTTTTCCAAACGAGTATTTCGCTTATTGGCGGGTGACGGTGGAACAGCCTTTAAAAGATGCAAATGGAATGATCGAAACCGATAAAAACGGCAACCCCAAGGCGGACAGTAATCTGCGTGATTACGAGAACATTCCCTTACTCTGTGAGCAAAACGGCAAATTGGTGAAGCAAACCATCGAGGAATACTTTGAACGGGAAGTAAAGTCCCATGTTCTTGGTGCCTGGATTGACGAAAGCAAAACCAAAGTTGGCTACGAAATCAACTTTACAAAATATTTTCATGAGTTCAAGCCGCTCCGTTCTCTGGAAGAGATCCGGAGGGACATACTGGCCTTAGAACAGGAAACAGAAGGCATGATAAGAACGGTGATTGAAGAATGAAAAGATATGAGCGATATAAACCGTCAGGAATTCAATGGATTGGAGAGATACCGGACCATTGGGAGGTTAAAAAACTCAAATATGTTGGTCAAGCTCAATTAAGCGCTGTAGATAAGAAGAACGAACCAGACGAAAGAAAAGTTTTATTGTGCAATTACATTGACGTTTATAAGAACGAGTTTATTGATGATAATTTATCTTTCATGGAGGCATCTGCAACAGAAAACGAAATAGCAAAATTCGCATTGAATCGAGGTGATGTCCTAATAACAAAAGATTCGGAAACCCCAGATGATATAGCGAACCCCGCATTTGTGAGAGTTGAAAAGGTGGAAATAATATGCGGTTATCATTTGGCACACATAAGAACGAATAGAGATATCATGATTGGTGAATATTTATTTCGCCTCTTCCAATCGCCTGACTTTAACGCCAGATTTACTGTAAATGCCCATGGAATAACACGATATGGATTAAGTAGTGATGACATAAAAAGCACGATGGTTTTACTGCCGACAGTAAATGAACAAACCGACATTTCCAACTATCTGGACCGCAAAACCGCTCAGATTGACGACTTGATTGCCAAAAAGCAAAAACTGATTGACCTGCTCAACGAAGAAAAAACCGCCATCATCAACCAGGCAGTTACCAATGGACTGAATCCCAATGCGCCAATGAAAGACAGCGGCATCCCTTGGTTGGGAAAAATGCCAGCTAATTGGGAAGTGAAAAGGCTGAAATACTTGGGCAATATCAAGTACGGGTTGGGGATACCCCCGAAACCGAAGAAAGACGGGCTTCCATTGATAAGAGCAACCGATATACAAAAAGGGGAGATTATTGATGGTGAGATGGTTTCCATCGATCCAGAGGATGTTCCGTATGACAGAGACCCGGTATTGAAAAAGAACGACATTATCGTTGTAAGAAGCGGCGCATATACCGGAGACTCCGCCATTATCCCTCAGAAATATGAAGGCGCTGTTGCTGGCTATGATATGGTTGTAAGAATAACAAAAGCAAATGCGGTATTCATTTCATATGCTCTATTGAGCCACTATGTCCTGAAGTTACAGATATACCAGCATCGACTAAGGGCAGCGCAACCACATCTCAATCGCGAAGAGCTTGGGGAAACGATAGTTTTGTTACCAAATAGTGGTGAGCAGGAGGATATAGTTAATTTCATTAGGGCCAAAACCTTTGACATCAGGGATACAATTTCAAGAATTCAACGCGAAATCGAACTATTGCAAGAATACCGCACCGTATTGATCAGTGAAGCGGTGACAGGCAAAATTGACGTTCGTATATAAGGACGAGACTATGACTAAGAAGGAAGGCTAATGGAGCCTTACAAACCGAAGAATCTGCCCCTGGACTGCATAGACTGGGCAGCGCATGTTACCCTCATAGGGCAGGCTAACGCTGCTTTGGCTCGTTACGACGGCATGCTGCAAAGCATCGTCAACCCTTCGGTCCTACTCTCTCCACTGACTACCCGTGAGGCTGTGCTTTCTTCCAGAATAGAGGGAACCCAGGCCAATATGGAAGAGGTATTGAGATATGAAGCCGATTCCCGGGAGCCCATGGAGACATCTCGCATTGCCGATATCATGGAAATTATAAACTACCGCACAGCCATGAACCATGCCGTGGATTCTCTGAAGACAAGACCTTGCTGCTTAAATCTAATGAAAGAGCTTCACTTCATCCTTCTGGATAGCGTCCGGGGTCGGGATAAGGCAAGAGGAGAGTTCCGGAGGACTCAGAACTATATTGGCCGACCGGGTGACCCGATTGAAAAGGCATCTTTCATACCTCCTGTCTGGGAAGATGTAGAACCATCCATGAGCGCCTGGGAGAAATATCTGCACATTGACGAAAAGGACCGCCTTGTTCAATTGGCCGTTGCTAAGGCCCAATTTGAGTTAATCCACCCATTTCTCGATGGTAACGGCCGTCTTGGCAGAATGCTCGTCCCTCTTTTTCTTTTCGAGAAAGGCATACTATCCAGCCCGATGTTCTACATGAGCGAGTATCTCGAAAAGTACCAGGAGGTCTATTATGCTCGGCTGCAAGCCCTGTCTCTTGAAAACGACTGGAACGGGTGGATAACATTTTTTCTGAAGGGCCTCATGGAGCAAGCAGTGGCCAACACGGTAAAAACCAGGAAAATCCTTGATCTCTATGAACGAATGAAGCAGAAGATTCCCGAGGTTGTCCGGTCCCAGTATGTGATACAGGCAATTGACGCGCTTTTTGACCGGCCAATCTTTCATAGCGGTGACTTCATTTCCCGCTCAAAGGTCCCAAGAGACAGTGCCCTGAGGATTTTGAAGGATCTCAAAAAAAATGGGTTCATACGGGATATCCGGCCTGCGAGCGGACGACAGGCAGCGATTGTAATGTTTCATGAACTTATTAATATTGTAGAAGAAAATGCTTGAGTTGAACAGGCGCCACAAAACCAGTGTTGTGTTGCATAATATAAATTATATGCAACACAAATATAAACAGGGAAAACCCGCAAGGCCGGAATGGGACAGGAACGTTCGTGAAATATTGACTTTTAGGGAGGACGGGGACAGGGAATATAAAGGTGTTAACTTCTATTCATAACGAATCTACCTTTGAATCGGCTATTATTCAATCTTTGGTTGAACAGGGGGGGTACATGGAAACCACTCCTTCTGATTTCAGCCGGGAACTGGCCCTTGATAAGAAACAAGTTATTGTTTTTCTGAAAGATACCCAGTTTAAGCAATGGGAAAAGCTGCAAGCCATCCACGGAGCAGATATAGAAAACCGCGTTATCCAACGCCTGTTCAAAGAGCTTGATTTGCGGGGCACACTGGACGTGTTGCGGAATGGCATCGTTGATTACGGCGTGCGGTTTGACATGGCCTATTTCAAACCGGAAACAAAACTCAACCCAGAAACAAAAGCTCTATATGATAAAAACCGACTGACTGTCACCCGTCAGGTGCATTACAGTACCAAAAGTGAACATTCTGTTGATCTGGTTTTAGGGCTGAATGGTTTACCGGTGGCTACGGTGGAATTGAAAAATCCTTTTACCGGTCAAGGCGTTCAAAATGCCAGAAGACAATATATCGAAGACCGTGATCCACGGGAACTGTTGTTCCAGTTCAAAAAGCGGGCTCTGGTCCATTTTGCCGTGGATACTGATGAAGTCTATATGACCACAAGGATTGACGGCAAGAGAACAAAGTATCTACCTTTTA
>Ga0315285_10008367_pt1 | contig 10607 bp, 9 predicted proteins | sample YL17G09_36_MG_FD_203698 | JGI IMG/M metagenome (GOLD analysis project Ga0315285, IMG submission 203698) | Sediment microbial communities from Yellowstone Lake, YNP, Wyoming, USA - YL17G09_36 | ecosystem: Environmental > Aquatic > Freshwater > Lake > Sediment | place: USA: Wyoming | collected... | reverse complement strand
GGTGTTGCGACCTGCAGCGGTAGTTGAAATTGAAACTTTTTCCAACGAAGACATTGTCCAATGGGATAAAGAAGACCGTCTTGAGCCTTCTGAACGAAATGCCCTTTTGAAACGCCTGAGGAAGCGATCTTGATTCGCCTGTTTCTTGATGCAAATGTGCTCTTTACGGCTGCACACAACCCTTCTGGAAAAGCAGCGTTCATCATTGACCTCGGGTCCCAGGGATATTGGGAAGTGATGTCATGTTCTTATGCGATCGAAGAAGCCCATCGTAACCTCTCGATTAAATTTCCAGACTATCTGGAAAGGTTTGAATCATGGATGGCTACTATTATCAAAGTCCCTTCCCGATCAGGCCGAATGTGTCCAGTTCTTCTTCCAGAGAAGGACCGCCCTATCCTCGAAGCCGCAATCCACTGTAAGGCAACCCATCTGCTCACAGGCGACGTTAAGGATTTCGGCCCTTTTATGAATAACCCAAACCTTACAGGTGGCGTCGTTATTCAGACGGTCTCAGAATTTTTGGACAGCCTTACGAAACAAAAGCGTAAAAAAGGACCCATGAGAAAAAAATAATCCAAACGCCCTGCACAAGGCAGGCTTAAACTCTTGACCCCTTTCTCCCAACCCATGCCCCGAGGCCGGGCATTACCCTCAGACCATGAAAATGGTCTTTAAATTTTTTGAACTCACGCTATGCCATTTTCTGAGCAATGACAGGAGCGGTTTCCTCGAAGAGATACTTAACTTAAAACCTATAAAATTATTTGTAGTGGGTATGAGTCGTAAGTTCGATGCCCAATGGATCAGAGCAATAGAAGTTGTTTTAGAACCTACGTCCCCTCCTTCGTCCCAAAAAGAATCTTCTTCTCAAGGAATGATAGAGGTAGTAAGAATCAATCGGTATACTGCTTCCAATGATCTGCTTGCCCCGCATGTAGTCCTTTGTGCCAATGGTGGGGTGAGACCACAAACATTATTTAAAGTGCAAGTTTTCAACAACGTTATAAAATAAAGGCAAAAGGAGGAAAAATTATGAAGGAATGGCAAGAACTCGGGAAGGAGTTAAGGCGTTATATCAACTCTGAGACGTTTCCGGTGGCGATTCAAATTCTAAAAGATAAACGAGATATTCCTGATGGAGTTCGAACTCCTCTGAAAGATCTCAAGGTAAAGATGGCGTACTGTCAGGCTGCGGCTGTTGCACGGAAGTACGGTTGGACTATCGCAATGACCAAAGATGACTTAGGTTGTGCTATCTCAGGCCATACCTATGGATCGGAACCGGCCAATCAAGAAGGAGCAATCGACTTTCTCACACGAATGAACTACGCTTTAGATCGCGCATCGGCCCTCACGATCCTTCAATCCTTTAGAACTCTGCAACCTGGCCAATGCGAAGCAGTGGTCTATTCACCCCTCGAATGGACCAAAATAGTGCCAGATGTCATCTTGATCTATCTAAATCCAGCTCAACTTATGCGCTGTATTCACGGAAGCACTCAGCGAACTGGTCAGCCCATTACATGCTCTTTTTCTGGTCGGGCTGCTTCCTGCACCGAGGGAGTATTGGGTGCTTTCTTGGATCAATCTCCCAAAGTGGTTGTCCCTGGTAATGGGGATCGGGTTTGGGCCACTGCTCAGGACCACGAAATGGCCTATGCGTTGCCCGCATCGCACCTGAAGAATCTTGTGGAAGGTCTCTCGAAGACTCACGAGAGAGGAATAAGGTATCCCATCCCCGCTTTTCTGCGATATCAACCCGAGGTAGGGCTTAGCCTCCCACTGACGGATATCTTTAAGCCGATTGGGGAAAAGAAGAAGCAAGGTTGATGACAACGATATGAGAAATTCAAACATAAATTGTGAGGAGAGGAAGGGTATCTTCCCGTCCTGGAATCTATTAATGTGTTAGGTCTTGACAATGGTTGAAAAAGGAAGTATCTTCTTTGTAGATACATTTTAACGGAGGTTTTTATGAAAACCCGTGTACAGAAGTGGGGAAATAGCCTTGCATTACGTATTCCAAAATCTTTTGCGACCGAAGCAGGACTCGATCGTGACTCATCTGTTGAGGTATCACTGATAGACGGAAAACTTACCATCGTGCCAGATACCAAACCTAAATTCACACTTAAACAACTCCTCTCTCAAGTAACCAATGAGAACTTGCATCACGAAGTAGATACGGGTCCTGCGATGGGCAACGAAGCATGGTAAGATTAAGAACCTATGTTCCCCAAAGGGGTGACGTTGTCTGGATCACCTTAAATCCACAAGCGGGACACGAACAGGCAGGGCGTCGCCCTGCGCTGATCCTCTCACCGCAAGCTTATAATGGAAAGGTGGGTCTCGCTATTCTATGCCCAATCACAACGCAAATTAAGGGTTACCCATTTGAAGTTCTTATACCTCCCGGACTACCGATCACAGGGGCAATCCTGGCTGACCAAGTAAAGAACTTAGACTGGCGAGCCCGAAAGGCAGAGTTGATATGTCCATTGCCGCCAAGAATCATGACAGAAGTATTTCAGAAACTTGGGACATTACTTTCCATGTGATAAAATGGTAAGAGGCGCTAACCGTTAAATCTTTGTCACCCCCTTTTTACATTCAAGTGAAATCTTCAATCTATCGGAACGAATCAGGATCTTTTATCGTTAGAAAATAAACCCCGCACTTTATCAAAGGTGCGGGGTAAACACTCGAACCTTTTTCCGAATTTATACCCCACGGCCGGGGGATCATCCCCGCCTACCTCAGGCAGGCACGAACCATGAAAATGGTCTTTAAATTTTTTGAAGTTACGCTACGCCTGTCCGCCGGAGCCTCGGCGTAGGCGGGCCCTATGCCCGATGCTCTTTGCCATTTTCTGAGCAATGACAGGAACGGTTTCCTTGAGGAGATACTTAAAACCTGTAAAATTATTTATAGTGGGTATGAGTCGTAAGTTCGATGCCCAATGGATTAGAGCAATAGAAGTTGTTTTAGAACCTACGTCCCATCCCCCGTCCCATCCTTCAATTTTTGAAGGGAATTCTACCTGAGAAGGTGGTCACTTTTCAGATGGAATTAACAGAATGATCCTAATTTCTCTTTATTCAGGAAATTCAATTTCTAACTGCGAAGGGCGCCGCAGACGTAGCCGAACAATTCCGCGCACCGAAGACTGTATTCGTCTTAGCTCAACCGTTAGAGTGAAGTCTTGCTGCCGTTGGTTGCCAATCGGCATCGAGAAGTCCAGAGTTTCCTTGATTTCTCCGATTTTGTTTGCTTCTGTTGCAAAAGTGAACAGCTTTTCAAGTAGCTGATTAACTTGGCGGAGATCCGGGCGGCGATACAAAGATCTTGCAGGAAGAAACACTGCATCCGAAATTGCAGGCTCGAAAGATTGCTGCATTCTCAGCCCAAGAGTAGGAGGCTCAGGAGTGGTGGACTGCTTCTGAATGGAATGAGGTGTGGCGGTCTTGACAAGCATCAAGCCCTTCTCGAAGCCACCTCGGCGCTTCTTTTTCTCTTCGCGCTCCGCGTCGATGTCTATAGTACTCACTCCCAGCGCTTGACACAATGCTTTTACGACCTCTTGAATGTCAGCGAGCTCGCCGATTAGGTCCTCTCCTGAGTTTACGTCCAGCGCCTCAAATGCTTCTTCAACCAGCTTCTGCCGCAAGGCAGCTAACAGAGCATCGCCCACTAATTTGACTGTTTCCGTGCGCTCGCCACCCGCTTCAATGAAAGTTGGGACTTTGTCGCGGACTATTTTGTTATACTCAACGACGTCTTCATCGGCACCAAATAGATCGATACACTCGACCTGGGCGCCGCGGCTCTGAAGGATATAATATACGTGTGAGAGTATGCCGCCAGACAACTCGACCACAAATTTCTTCGATGCGGCTAAATCTGCTAACTCTTTTGCAAATTGAGGATTTCTAATGAGTTCTGGATCGACTGGCTCGACAACAACTCGCTCTATGTACCTCCCGGATTGCAAGTTCTGCTGAAGTTGCTGCCAGTCAGCGATGCTTTTTATGCTAAAGTCACTCGCGCTTTTGTGCTTTTGTCGCGGAGCGGCCTTAGGAGGACCAGCTAATTCCGATTTTCTATGGAACCATGGCAGTACCTTGTGCTCAGTCGCTTGGGGGTGGTTATCAATGAACCACATGACGGACACAGCATACTTCTCGCGTTCAGCCACTTGTCTGGTTATGTGGGCAATCTCAAAAAGCCAACTCTTTTTACTTATACTTTTATTCCAGTCATATGGAGGCGTTGTTTGGTAAGGTATCCACTTACCATCTTCGTTTGGAGCAATAAACGTTCCTTTGTAGCGTAGGCGCTCCCAAGACTTATAATTCAACGATGCAGTTGGCCGACTAAACCCAACATCAATCGTCTGTGTATCAACTTCAAACGTATCGTGAGAATGCCAGTACAGTCCTTCTGGAATACCCCAAAGCGACTCAATCCGGACGATCCTGTTGCCTGGCTCCGCACGCGCCCACGCGGATGCGACAGAAGGAATGAAGTGATGAGCTATCAAGCAAAGGTTACCGCCCACCAATCCGCTTTTTTCAATCTTAGACTTGAAATCGGTGAGGAGCCAGTTTATCGCTTCTGTGTATGAGCGAAGTTCGTCGCTACGTGGGAGCATTTCGCTCTTCTCGCCTGGAATACTTGCCCCATCAGTACGGATGATCAAAGCGCGTTTTGTAAGTTCGGCGAGGTCGCCTTCCAGCCCAGGAGGAATCTGGCTGGAGAAAATGCGATCCACAGCCTCTGCGTCGTCGAGCACGTAAAAGACTGGCATGTGGTAACCGAGTTCTTCATACAGTTTTACGTTCCGCAGCTTGCTGTAACGTTCGTAATCTTCCTGAGTCGCCCCATGAAACATCTGTAAGGAAGCGATCTCAACCAAGTTTATCTGAGTCGGAAGGAGGGAGCGCGGAATAACCCCACTCCCCGGTTCTGCTATATCAGCCTGGACTATGTGGATCACTTTACCATCCCACACCCATTCGAAAAGAGTGCGTGAAGAAAGTTCAGTCCCCCACATTGCTACACGTTTCAAACGAAGTGTGATTTCTAATTCAGAAGTGCAGCCTAGGTCTAATGCACTCAGGTCTGTTCCATCGCGCCATCTACGGACCGCGATCGGTTGTGTGAAGCCACGTGTGGGTCCTTGGGGCTCGAATTCTACGATCCAGTCCCGCTTCTCCTCTCTTAGCCGCCTTTCGTTGGATAGAAGCCCTTTTTGTTTCGGATTTACGTACTCTTGAACTATCCAATGTACTTTACCGCTCAGTATCTGAGATAGCCTCGGTATTAGATTCCGTATCATGGTCACTACCTGATTTGGTGAGCAGGAGGTCGAAATTAGCTGCCCGCGATGCCGCATCGTTTCAGATGTACTGCTTGAACGAACCATCACTTGACGATCTGCACCGATGCCGATACGAGTAAGACAATCGACGACCCACGCATCGATTTTTACATCTGAGCAGTCCCTTTCAAAGCAGGATGCAGTTATTACAAAAAACGGCGGGACCCACTCCGAAGGCAATGAGGTCAGACCATATGCCTTCCAACCAAGGCGCTCCACAGAGATTTCTTCGACTGGGAAATCCGCTGGACCTGCTTCGGTAATTACAATGACAGACCGAAGTGGGAATAGTTGGCGTCCCCGAACACGTTTTTTCTCGCGGTGACGAATATCCCCTCTTCGTGTGTTTTGGCTTTCATTAGAATTGCTTTGGTCTCTCTGCATCGAGCATTCCAAATAAACACAATGTCGGGTTTTTTGATTTCAGCGAGGAGCCAATTGTTTAATCGAAGTGAAGCATTCGGTACAGACGGTGCGCCGACACTGAACATTTTTGATGGAAAAACAAATTCCATGCGGTAAACAGATATTGACAGTATACCGACCAATCTTTCATTGCATGATTCCCGGAATCCGTAGCCCAGGTGAGAAGAAGAGAACCTCATTTCCGTTCCGGGCAAATCTTGCCGTATGAAGTAAGCGGATCCGCCGAGACCTGACGTTCTTGTAGAGTGCTCGAATCTCGGGAACATCATCATAAGAGACGATCCAACGAGATCTCAACCCTAGGATATATTCGCTTACGACCGAATGATCGCCGGGTTTGTAAGAATTGAAGTACAAACGCCTGCCAGCCCGATAATATGGCGGATCGAGGTAAATCAGGCTTTTCCTTGTAAATCTGTAGTTACGTAGAAACTCTATCGCGTCCTCACAAGAGAGATGGATACGATCTCTAAAATTGCCGATCCGTTCGATACGACGTCGTAGCTCTAAACGATTAAACCGAGCATCTATTTTCCACGGCCCACCCTGTTTTCTACCGCCGATCATCCCACCATTCAAAATACCAGAATGGTTTGTTCGATTAAGGAAAAAGGTTGCAAAGCCTAATGCGAATTTGTCCGCTGTCGATCCTTTGTCGTAGATGGCTTTTTGCTTTGACCGCTCGCCAGGGGTTACCGGAGTCTCATTAAGAAGCTGAATGAAATCCCGGTTTCGTGTTAATACAGAATACCAGAATGCGTGGATAGCCGGATCTATGTCATTGAGATGGATTTCTGATACCTGCTCCTTAAAGAGCAGGCTCAAAGCTAGGCTAGCACCACCTGTATCAGGGGACGTTGGTTCTAAAACAACTTAGTAATTTCTCGAACTTGCAATTATATTATCAAATCGGCATAAAAATGCAACAAGAATTCTTGGAGGTTAAGGCATAGGTAAACCTTAAGGTTAAGGATAAGGTTGAGGTTGAGGCGAATACTAAGGTTAAGGGTGAGGTTAAGGGTGAGGATTCTGGAAGAAAACCGAGATTTCTGAAAGAGTCCCGAAATCTCTGGGGAAAATCCGTGCAATCAAGAGAGCGTATAGTACCTTTTCAGAACTCTCAAATTAATTTCTTGGTAAACAATTAAGGAACAAGACTATGCTGAATTTTGACAAGGCCAGAACCTTTCCCAACTTTTCCAATATTGAAAAGCCTTAACCATTATGTGAGAAAATCGAGTTTCAGGGATAACTTCGGATCCGCAGGCCATCCGTTCGAATCGGATCGGGGCAGGCCACGAAGCAAAAGAAAACGGGTCCTTTGTGTCTCCCTGTTAAAAAGTTTAGGTAGCCTTAGTGATCAGGTAGTTTGAGGGAGGTCACCTTCTTCACGGATCGATCTGAATCTATGTAGAGGTAAGATAAGCTTTTACCGGTGATTGTATCTCAAGCACAATTTCTCGGAGAGTTCGTATCTCTTCATATTCTTTTAATTCATCTGAAGTCAGTCGAACATCAGGTTCTTTTGATAATCTGTCAAGCTCTTCAAAGATAATAGAAAAGTTAGATTTATTCTCTACCATGGTAGACCTCCTAACTTTTACACCTAAACAATCTTTCTCTTAGACTGTGACTCTACTTGACTCCTGATTGTACTCAAATCATTTCGAACTTTACACGCTGGACAGATAAAAATATTGTCCTTGGGAAATGGAATTACATCTTTCTCTATCGGAATACCTGCTTTCAGGTTTGCCTGAATTCTCGTTTTTGTCTTACAATTGGGACACTCAAACTCAATGATTGCCATATTAGCCTGCTGAGGGCCTGGTACTACCGGTGCCTGTGGGATCGCAAATCGATATATTTGGGAGTTTGGGGTTTCGTATATTTTGAAAATGTTCGTTGTATCAAAAGACATTTTCAAAAGCGTATAGTATCGACGGATTGCGTCGCAAAGCCCAAAGTTTTCACTATAATCAGTTACTTTAAGTCTCATCTCACGAAGATCATTGATAGTAATTGACCGCCCATGGGTAAGCCATCGCCCATGGTCACATAAAATCTCAGCAATTTCCTGTGCTCGTTTTCTCTTTTCCTCTTCCATCACTGGCTCACCAGTGCTTGAATGGGTCTTCCAAAATTTGAATTTATATTTAGAAAGCCATTCTGTCACAAGAGTCTTAGCAAAACTCAAGGCATTTTCACAATTTTGTATCTCCCCAGGGGATATATTCTGAAGAATTGGGATATAGGCACGGTTCAGATGGCCCTGCTCTTCAATCTCCTCCTTTATCTTTTTGAGACCCTCCAGAAACGCATGTGCGGAAAATCGCTTTCCTCCTCCTTGAATTATTTGTGCATCAATCGGCCCAAGAGCAGAGGCTGGTTCCATCAGAATTTCATCGCCAGCCATAACCATAATTGTTCCTGCACTTTTTGCATAACCTGGGACGACCATGGCAACTTCAGTAAACTTGTTTCGTATGTACTCGACTATATCCTCTACAATCTCAGCGCTGCCCCCGGGTGTCTCAAGAATGACGTCAATTTTATCCCCCTCGAGGTTGCTAATCTGGTCCTGTAGGGAAACACGATCGTCATAGTCTATGGCTATAGGAGCTTCCTTAGTCATAGCTGCTGCAAATGTAAGAATAGCCCTGCCGCTCCGTAATTGTGCGATTCGAGAGAGTTGCTTCTTCCGTTCAGCTTGCAAAGCGGGCCAATCAAATGATTTATCTAAATATTCAGTATAAATACCCATCCTGGTCTCTTCTACGCCAGCCTTTCAAAAAATATTATATCATTTTTGGGGTAAGAATACACTTTTTTTTAGAAGATTGCAAATAATTGCACTCGATCCAGACAAGAGATCAAAGCCATTTTGTACATTATATAGGTGAGAGGGGGCAGCTGTAGATCCTCAACAATTTATTTATGGGCCAAAAGTGTCATCAACTAAGAGGTGACGAAGTCATCATGAGAAATTCCCCAAAACAAAAAATAGACTATATTCCACTCTTTATGGCTTTAGAAGCATAATGCAGAGAAGTGTCAAACCGAAATAAGATCTGTAATTTGAGATGTTATTATCAAATCGGAACAAAAATGCAACAAGAATCTCCGGAGGAGGCTGATTCAAAGGTTAAGGCTGAGGTTGAGGCGAATACTAAGGTTAAGGGTGAGGTTAAGGTTGAGGATGACGTAAACCTTAGGTTAAGGCTGAGGTTAAGGTTAAGGTTTGTGTAAGGAAATCGAGATTTCTGAAAGTGTCCCGAAATCTCTGGGAAAAATCTGTGTAATCATTCTTTGAAATCCGTGCAATCAGGAGAGCGTTAAGTAGCCTTTTAGAGCTCTCAAATCAATTTATTGACAAACAATTATGGAACAAGACTTCACTGAATTTTAGCCAGGCATCATGGCAAGCGGCAACGGCAATTAGGTTCCATTACACTATCCTCAACTCCTTCAATTTCTTTACCTTTTTATAAAGGCTTCTGTCAGATGTAAGGACTATCATCTCCCTTCTCTGCCCTCTCTTATGACCTTGACGATATCTATATTGGCAGTCTCTTTCAGATGCCTCTTTTTCCATCTATCCATCTCGGTCGATATTTCCTCAAGCTTTTTCTCCCTGTTTTTGTTCAGCACCTTCTCTTCATACTCATCGACTGATATCAACACGGCAAGAGGTTTATTTGCCCTGGAGATCATCACCTGCTCCCCCTTCTTCGATACATCATTAAGGACAGAGCCGAGCTTTTTCCTCAAGTCAAGAGCCGTCACGGTCTTCATTCCGAACCTCCTGGAATTTTGACTATGATATAAACTATGATAGTTACTATGTTAAATTCGCTTGAAATTCAAGGGAGGGATCTCTCGATTTCACCGACAAGATCATACGGGAGGGCCTGAGTGATTCGAGCTTCTACCCAATCGCCGGGTCTCGCCTTCCCCCTTAGGAAGACGCAGCCATCGATCTCAGGGGCTTGAATTTGAAGCCTTCCTCGAAGGGCACCTCCTTGATCGCTTGGTCCTTCTACTAAAACCTCCATCTTTCTTCCAACCATTTGGCGATATTTTTTTAGGGAGATCTTTTTTTGGAGCTCCATCAGGGTTCTCAGACGTTCCTCCTTCACGCTCTCCGGGATTGGGTTAGGTAGCCGGGAGGCAGGCGTACCTTCCTCTGGGGAATATTTAAAGGCTCCGAGGTGATCAAACTCCATCTCGCGAACAAATTCTAAGAGGGCTTTGAACTGGCTTTCCCCCTCTCCTGGAAACCCAATAATCAAGGATGACCGAAGGCTTACCGCTGGAAGAAAGGTTCTGATCTTTTCGAAGAGGTTCCGAATTTCATGACTCCTTGATCTTCGTCCCATTCGTTTGAGGATCCCATCGTCGATGTGTTGGATGGGGAGATCAAGGTAAGAACAGATCCTCTTCTCTTGGGCCATCAGTTCAAGAAGCCCCTTGGTGAAATAGTTTGACTTAGGATAGGAATAGAGGATTCGGATCCAACGGAGGCCTTCCACTTTGACCAAACCTTTCAGGAGTTTTTCTAAATTAGTTCCATCCCGAAGATCTTCACCATAGGCGGTGGTATCTTGAGCGATGAGAATGAGTTCTTGTACCCCTTGATCCCCAAGCCTTTTCGCCTCCTCGATCACAGATCGAAGCTTTCTGCTTCGGTAGGCTCCTCTGATCTTAGGTACTGTGCAGAAGGTACAGGGATTGGAGCAACCTTCAGCAATCTTAAGGTAGGCGATGAAAGGAGGGGTGGAGAGGATTCGCGGTGTCT
>Ga0315285_10008364_pt1 | contig 10610 bp, 8 predicted proteins | sample YL17G09_36_MG_FD_203698 | JGI IMG/M metagenome (GOLD analysis project Ga0315285, IMG submission 203698) | Sediment microbial communities from Yellowstone Lake, YNP, Wyoming, USA - YL17G09_36 | ecosystem: Environmental > Aquatic > Freshwater > Lake > Sediment | place: USA: Wyoming | collected... | reverse complement strand
CGCGGCATTGCCATCAGGGAAGAACTTACGGACGAGTGGAAAAACAGGGAGGTAAGGCGTGAGAGGGAGTACGCGATCCTTACTGCCGAGATCGCAAAAGCCGCCTTCGGCGTAACACCGGGGAAGCACAAGAAAATAAAAGGGCTGAAACGAGAAAATCTTAGGGATCATATGAACGATCTCGAGCTGATATTTTCAATGCTGGGCGAAGCGGCTACGACTGAGATAACGCGGGTTGATGATGCGAAAGGATTTCATGAAAGCAGGCATGCTGCACGGAAGGGAGGAGAAGTCGCTGGCAAAGCGAGAAAAGACCTTGAACAGAAAACCGGCAAGCGGGTCGTCTCACGGGAGAACTACCTGACAACTCCCGAGGGAATAAAGAAGATAGAAAGGAAGTGAAGTGATTTTGGAATGAGCGAACCTGTTCTTCCTCCCCATTTGGTGGTTCGGTGCCCTGGTTCCGTTTAGTGCCCTTTTCTTTTGGTAGCGACTTCATTGCCAAAATAGAAAAGGTGACAGGATCTATCTCCGAGGACTTCAGCATGAAAACAGCCTCGAAGATCATTTGAAAGAAGTCGCTGAAATGGCCCGGAGGTTTGCAGAAGGTTTCGTTTATTAACTTGTGACTCATTCCAAAAAAAGGAGGTGAATTAGTTATATGAACGAGGAATACAATATTTGTATGGAAGTTTCAGGCAAGACCGCGATGTGGACAAGGCCAGATACAGGCGATACGCCTGTCAGTTATCCTGCCCCAACTTATGCCGCAGTGAAAGGTATCTTTGAATGCATCCTATTCAGCGACTGGGCAGAAGTGGTACCAACAAAGGTGGAGATATGCAAGCCGATTGTTTACCACAGCTATTCTACAAATTACCTGGGGCCGCTCAGGGATCAGAGCAAAGAGGGCAGCTACAGGCTACTTGCCACGGTGCTCGTGGACGTCTGTTATCGTCTTTATGCTACTTTAAAGCCCATCCCTGAGAACTATGCACGACGTGGCAAGGACGAAATGAAGCGTCAGCCAATAGGAACAACTGATGGTCTTCATGCCTACAAGGAGCGTTTCGAGCGTAGACTGAAGAAAGGTCAATTGTATTCAACACCGTGCCTTGGCTGGAAAGAATTCACACCCGACTATGTCGGCCCCTTCAGATCCGAGACAGTGGTTTGCGATGACATCGAACTCGTCATACCAAGCATGCTGCGAACTTGTTTCCCTCACGGGAGGGATTCGAGGTGGGAGCCACAATTCTATACGCCGGAAAGACCCGCTGAAATTAGGAAAGGGGTATTGTGTTATGTTGAATGAGCTGTTTGATTTACACAGAAGTATGACTGAAGCGGAAATCCCGATCCCCATAGAGCATAAGCTCTACACTGAATGTCCGCGAAAGCAAGCGATGTTCAAAATACTGGTGTCGCCCCATTCAAAGATCGAAGACCTGGAGATTGTACGCGACGAAGAGAAAAGAGCTTCAATCTACAAGTACGTTGCCCGGAATCAAGGGTTCTCGTTCCCAGCCTTCAACGTTGTGCCTCTACTCCATGCCATGGACGACAAGCAGAGAGATGATGTGAAAGCCCTGAAACGGGTCATCGTGAGTAAAACAGGTTTTGATGAGCGCCGATTTCGCGGAGAACTTGAACACGTATGGCATAACTGCGTGCATCTCTGGCCGGGATCGATGACTACACGCATTAACAGGAGCCTGAATGAACAAGGCGGGAAACTACAGAGAATTACTGGCAAACCACCAGAGAAATATCAGGCATTAGAAGAACTGATCAGGCGTGTGAGTAACATGAATGCCGAGCAATTCGCCATTGACTTGAAAGAGATCATCGCGCGCCATGTAGCTTGCTCCCCTTCCTCCCAGACTGTACGCGATTGGATTGATACATTGTTGGTTACTACAGCAGGCACAGTCGTGAACAAGCCTTCTCTGAATGTTACCTTTGCTATGGAGCTATCGGATTCCTACTCGTTCGACTATCCTGCTCTCAGTCCGAGAATTCAACAGTGGATTAGCACCAAGTTATTGGAGAATGAATTGGCAAGAGAGAAACAGGCCGACGCAGGAGCGCTAGACGCTTTTGGACAATCTATTACGCGGAAAGACTATGAAGAGAAGTATCTTACCGTCAAAGTTGAGGTCTTGGGGAATGTTGTCCTTCGATCCATGTTTGGGGCTAGTAGATGTCAAAAACGCTACGGGCGGATTGAGTCGAAGAGCTTTGCCGCAGGAGGGCTAACCCAACGCCAGATGGGAGGTGCATTGAAATGGCTCGGCAGTCTGCCACAAAAAAAGAAAACTTGGACAAGCGCCTCAGGCGCCAGCGGATATAGGCAAGCGGTCTTGTATGCGTATCCTTCTCACTTGCCGCCCGATATCGCAGAAATCCCTGAGACAGCGGGCCTGTTTGGGCGTGATGAAGAGCAAGACGAGGAACCAAGAGACCGTGGAGCAAGCTTCTCTGCAGCGGCAGCTCGGGTGATACCAAGCTTGCAAGGGATAGTCCGAGAGCACCCCGACACGGAGATTCGTGTGTTTGTGCTTGCCAGGGCGGATCAGGGGAGGACCAAACTGCTCACGAGTAAGCGTTACGAAGCCACATGGATGATTGAAGCAGCGCAGAGATGGCAAGACGGTTGTAGAAACTTACCGCATATAGCCATCGATATTGGCAAGGACGAACCCATCATTCGCCCATACATTCCCTACCCGGTAGAGGTTGTGAGATGTTTGAACATTGCCTGGCTTCAGGAGGGAACCAGAGTCAAGCTCGTTCACGGATTGAATATCGATGAAGGCATCACGCTATTGCTTGGCACTGGTCATGAGGCATACCGGGTCGCCCAGAAGTCGCTTCAGCTTGTCACATCAAATGCGGTGCCCCTGTTGCTATCCCTCGGTCATGCTGACCACCGCAATGATAACTCACTCAAATGGACTACAGGAAATGGCGGGACCATTAAATATGCCGAGCACGCGAATCTGCTTCTTGGAATCTTGGGGTTACTTCTACACAAAATCAATGTCGAGAAAGGAGGGTACATGAATAACTCACCATTTCTGGTTGGAAGGATGCTAGCTCTTGCGGATATACTTCATAAAGAGTATTGCAGGCACGAAAGGGCAAGCAAAGCGCCCGCGAATGGACAAGATGAAAAAGACACTGGTATGCCCAGGCAATTGATCGGTAATGCGGCGATGCACATTGGGTTGATAAATCCAACCGATGCGTTGAGCCGACTTGCTGAGAGGATTCTAATCTATCAGGCCTGGGCAAATACTGCGCCAGAAAACAAGACGGGCCTTGCAGGTTGGGCTCTGGGCGAGCTTGGTAAGGTAACAGAAGAACTACGGACCATGCAAGTTCCAAAAACATGTGACGATGCCGCAAAAGTCCAGGTGCTTTTGGGCTACCTTGCCCGCTCTCCTAAAAAGCAAGAGGATATAGGTTAAGGTAATGCAAGAACGAGAAAAACAAAAAAAGGAGGCACGCTGAAATGACAAATCACGGTGATGAAAGCGAAAAGATTATGCGGGGGACTGGTTTGTTAGTGATCGAAGTGATAGACTCCAACCCTAATGGTGATCCAGACCGGGAGAGCGATCCCCGCCAGCGACCTGACAGCCGGGGGGAAATCTCACCGGTTTCATTCAAACGAAAAATCCGCGATCTTATTGAATGGAAAGGCGATGTGTGGCAAGAAATTTCGAAACAATTCAATCCGGAACTGAAGGAAGAGGAATTCGCAATTCTGGAATCGGGAAGCCGAGGATTCAGTGTGAAGGACGCGAAAGAGGCATGGAAGAAAGTACTTGAGATTATTGATGATAAAGAAGAGATGAAAAGCCGGTACTGGGATGCAAGGGTTTTTGGAAGCACGTTTCTAGAAAAGGGAGAAGATGCTCCAGACGATACAAGAGCCAAAAAAGATAGAAAGTACATCAGAACTGGAGTGGTGCAGTTTGGGTTGGGAGTCTCCGTTGCCCCGGTGAGTATTAGACGTCTGACCACTACGAAAAAAGCTTCTGCCCAAGAAAGCAAAGATCGTGGCATGGCACCTCTGGGTTTTCGCATTGTTGAACACGGTGTCTATTGCATGCCTTTCTATGTGAATCCGACCGCAGCCCAACAGTCAGGATGTACGAAGAGGGACATTGATTTACTACTCAAAATCATACCATATGCGTATTCCCACACACGCTCATATCCAAGGACGGGTGTCGAAATCAGGCATGCTTGGTACATAGAGCATAAGTCAGTCCTCGGCTCATGCTCCGATTTTGCGCTCATCGCTGCCCTCACGCCCACAAGAAACGAGAGGTACGATCCAGACAAATCGTCGAAATCTTGGGGGGAGTATTGTGATCGCAAGAACTTGCCCAACGAGCTGGAGGTTAAGGTCACATCGATCCGCGATCTCATGGAAAAACTATGAAGGAACCGCTTGCACACAGCGCTCGTCCCGCCTCGGGGGTCCCAACCCAACCCTACGCCGAGCACGTCCGTAATGTGATAGAATTGGCAGAGAAGCATGCCAAGAAGGCAGGGGAATACTACCGCAAGGGAGGCGAGCGACTCGTCCATGCTGTTCGTCTCGCTGCTGAATTCCACGATCTCGGCAAACTTGATGACGTGAATCAAAGAGTTTTGGAGACAAACAGCGGCAAAATGCTCAATCACGTTGACGCAGGGGTGTCTACTCTACTCAAAGAACCATTTCGGGATGGCGCTGCTGCTCTATTGGCATATTCGCATCACCAAGGGCTCCCTGACTATGTTGATGCGAAGCTCAATCCCAAGAGTTTCCTGAGAGACAGACAAACACTTGTCGATGGAAAGCCCCTCATGGAATATGTCGACAGCCTCCTATCCACCTATCAGCGGGTTCACAAGGAGTATGTTCCTTCGGCAGTCTCTGGAGCGCAGAGACTATACACAGGCAGGCTTCCAGACAAGAACGCAATGTTGTTCCGTATCGCACTTTCATGCCTTGTTGATGCTGATCACCACGATACCGCCCGCAACTACAGACAGGCTGTACCATACCAGGGGCCGAAACTACGACCTTCTGACAGACTGGCGCTGCTGGATGCCCATGTTCAATTTCTCTCGCAGTCGGGAATAAACGACCGGTCTGCATTGCGAAATCGGGTTTATGAAGCCTGTAGCGGGGCTGATCCACAACCGGGCATGTATGCTTGCGATAGCCCAGTAGGGACAGGAAAGACAACGGCGGTGATGGCGCACTTGCTTCGCGCTGCTGCCGAAAAAGGTCTGAGGCGGGTCTTCGTAATTTTGCCCTTCACAAACATTATTGATCAATCCGTTGAGATATATCGCCGTGCTCTCGTTGGTCTTGGAGAGCGGGCCGAAGATGTTATAGGTGCGCATCATCACAGAGCAGAGTTCGAGGATATTGAATCCAGGCAATTTACCTTTCTGTGGCATGCACCCATTGTGGTCACTACGGCTGTTCAGTTTTTCGAAAGCTTGGCGAGTAATCAGCCAGCAGCACTGCGCAAAGTGCACCAATTGCCCGGCTCGGCCATCTTCATTGACGAAGCGCATGCAGCTCTACCCGCGCATCTTTGGCCCCAAGCGTGGCGTTGGTTAAGGGAACTCGAACACGACTGGAGATGTCATATAGTCCTTGGATCAGGTTCTCTTACTCGATTTTGGGAACTTGAGGAGTTTTCTAATCCACCGGTTTCTATCCCCGAATTGGTTAGCCCAGAAATCAGGGAGGGAGCTTCGATGTATGAAAAAAATCGGGTTAAATACCGGGCTCGGCCTGATGTCGTAAGTCTCGAAGAATTGGTAGATTGGGTAGGGAACTTGGGGGGGCCACGATTACTGATTGTAAATACGGTCCAGTCGGCAGCAGTCATAGCGGCAGAGATCAAAAGGAGATTTGGGAGGGAATTCGTTGAACACCTGTCGACTGCTCTTTGCCCGCGAGACCGTAAAAACAGTCTTGAGTGGGTGAAATCGCGCCTTGAAAATGAATCTGACCATAATTGGACGCTGGTAGCAACCTCGTGCGTTGAGGCTGGAGTAAACCTGTCCTTTCGCACTGGGATGCGCGAGCGCTGCAGCCTCAACAGTCTGATCCAAATCGGAGGCCGGGTGAATCGTCAGGGGGAATACCGGGACGCCGTAGTGTGGGATTTTCGACTACGTCATGAAGGCTTGCTTCGACCCAATCCAACCTTCGATACTTCAGCGCGTGTGCTTGGCGATCTTTTTAAACGGGGTTCCGTGGCGCCTGAATACTGTACGGAGTCAATGCGGAATGAGATTCGCTCAGAAGGTATGAAGGGAGACAGCAAAGCGATACTCGATGCGGAACGGATCCTCAAGTTTCCCGTTGTCGCAGAGGAGTTCAATGTTATCGATTCCAATACTGTGACAGCGATTGTAGACGAGGATTTGGTGCGAAGACTAGAAGACCGAGAAAAGGTAGACAGGAACTTGATACAGGCACTGAGTGTACAAATATGGGGATATCGGAAGGAGGAGTTGGCATTGAACCCTATTGCAGGGTTCCCTGGCTTGTATTGTTGGCCTCTTTTATATAACAGCTTCTTGGGATATATGGCGGGTGTGCTTCAAGTAGAAGCCCATAAACTGCAAGGTGGATCAATTGTGTAAGACAAATGAGGGCTCTATGTATACTGAGGAAGACCTGGTGTCGATTTCTGCATTGAATCATTTTATCTACTGTCCTCGTCGGTGTGCTCTCATTCATATCGAGCAGATCTGGGATGAAAATCGGGCGACAGCCGAAGGTCGAATCATGCATGAGCGGGTTCATGAGCAAGATCGTGAATCCCGGGGGAATGTTCGGATTGAATACGGCCTCCCTCTGCGTTCTTTGAGACTTGGCCTGATTGGCAAGGCCGATGTGGTGGAGTTCCATCGCGTTAACAAAGATACCTGGCAGCCTTTCCCAGTGGAGTACAAGCGCGGCAAACCAAAGCTTGACCATTGCGACATGATCCAGCTCTGCGCCCAGGCGATATGCCTGGAAGAAATGCTGTCCGTTCCCGTCCCCGGTGGGGCCATCTTTTATGGCCGGACCCGCCGGCGTCTTGATGTATCTTTCGATGAAACCCTTCGTAGAGAAACAGAAGATGCAGCGGAGAAGGCTCATCAACTGATATCTTCCGGAATAACACCACCACCGGTGTACGAAAAGCGATGTGAAAGTTGTTCTTTGATCGGTGAATGTATGCCAAAGAAAATTGGGGAAAAGACGTCAGTGAAAAACTATTTGGCACGAATGATTGAGACGCCATGAAAAAGCACCTTAATACCCTATTTGTAACAACACAGGGGGCCTATCTTGCAAAGGAAGGCGAGACAGTTGTCGTTAAAGTCGAAGGGGAGATCCGCCTTCGCTTGCCGGTCCATACCCTCGGGGGGATTGTCTGCTTCGGCAACGTTTCCTGTAGCCCTTATTTGATGGGTTTTTGCGCGGAAAATAATGTGGCAATAAGCTTCCTATCGGAACACGGTCGATTTCTGGCAAGAGTCCAGGGCCCTGTTTCAGGGAATGTACTTCTCCGTCGGGAACAATACCGCCGGGCCGACGATCTGAAATTCTCGGCAGAGGTCGCAAAGTTCGTTCTCACCGGAAAGATCACCAACTGCCGTACTGTTTTGCAGCGGACGCTTCGCGACCATGCGAGTAAAATAAATGAGCAGGAAGTCCGCAACGCTGTCATGCGCTTGAATCACCAGCTCGAAATATTTGATCAGGACCAACCCCTGGATGTTTTGCGTGGAATCGAGGGGGATTCAGCCCATATCTACTTCAATGTTTTTGACCATTTGATCGTTGCACAGAAGGAAACATTTCGATTCGATGAGCGAAACCGCCGGCCTCCATTAGATAACGTCAACTGCCTTCTGTCTTTTATCTATACACTTCTGATGCACGATATACGGTCGGCGCTCGAATCGGTGGGACTGGACCCGGCTGTCGGATTTCTCCATCGGGACCGTCCTGGGAGACCGGGGCTGGCCCTCGATCTAATGGAGGAATTCAGACCTTATATCGCAGACCGGCTCACTCTATCACTGATCAATCTCCAGCAGGTTCAGGATAAGGGCTTCAAAAAGATGGATTCCGGAGCAGTCCTCATGAACGACGATGCGCGGAAGACGGTTCTCGTAGCGTATCAGGAGCGAAAGCAGGAGGAGATAACCCATCCTTTTCTTGACGAGAAAGTAATGATCGGAATGTTATTCCATATCCAAGCCCTGCTAATGGCAAGGTATTTGCGCGGAGACATGGATGGTTATCCACCGTTTATCTGGAAATAGGGGGTCTCTTTCCTTTTTTGGCAAAGAGGGGTATTCTTCTCCTCCCTTTGGAAAAGGGAGGTGGGGAGGGATTTATTAAGGTTCTTTCAAAAAGCTGAATTGATACGGAGGAACGCGATGTTTGTGTTGGTTAGTTACGACGTTTCCACAACAGATCCGAAAGGTCCCCGTCGTTTAAATCGTGTGGCCAAAGCCTGTAAAGATTACGGTCAGCGGGTTCAGTATTCCGTTTTTGAATGCATTGTGGATCCTGCTCAGTGGGCCATCTTGAAGCAACGACTGATTGATGAGATCGATCAGGAGTTAGACAGCTTGCGTTTCTATTATCTCGGGTCTAACTGGAGGCGCAGGGTTGAGCATGTTGGAGCAAAAAAAACAATTGATCAGGAAGGACCATTGATCGTCTAAGTGTGCACTGCGAACCGCAAGTGGACATAAATTTGCGGGAGGGTTCGCAGAGGATGTAACTCGTAGAAAATACTGCTTATATCGCAAAAGCTCTTTGAAAACTGAATATGGTCGGTAGTGATTTGGGCGAGATAAGCGGAAATGTAGAAAATAACATTTAAAAATCAAAAATTTACTTTAAGTACGTCGCACCCCGCGCGGGTGCGTGGATTGAAACACTCGTCCTCTCACTCATCTTGAACCCGAACAACAAGTCGCACCCCGCGCGGGTGCGTGGATTGAAACAAGTTTAATGAAGTTGGAGCATTAGGCAAATTCCCAGTCGCACCCCGCGCGGGTGCGTGGATTGAAACGAAATAGACGATGTGGATCAATCGATCACAAACAGTCGCACCCCGCGCGGGTGCGTGGATTGAAACCAGTCGTTATCACTTACAATTACCATGATTGTTACGTCGCACCCCGCGCGGGTGCGTGGATTGAAACAACTACTTCGGCCTTACATGTTGCTATTTCCAAGTCGCACCCCGCGCGGGTGCGTGGATTGAAACAGATTCAGACGAGTAGATTCAGAGAGGTAGATTCAGTCGCACCCCGCGCGGGTGCGTGGATTGAAACTTCTCGTCAATGGTGGGCATCTCAACTCCATCCGCATCGTCGCACCCCGCGCGGGTGCGTGGATTGAAACTTCTTATGATGAAGCAGGTAATGAGAGTAACAAGTCGCACCCCGCGCGGGTGCGTGGATTGAAACGCTTGCATATCTCTGAGTGCTGAGTAAACCAGAAGTCGCACCCCGCGCGGGTGCGTGGATTGAAACTTTATCACTCCTGCCGATAGGGCAATTTCCGCCGGTCGCACCCCGCGCGGGTGCGTGGATTGAAACTCCTTGGAGTTGCTATACGCAATTTGACTCATGATGTCGCACCCCGCGCGGGTGCGTGGATTGAAACGACTTGCATTATGTAAAATAAAACTTGACAAGTAAGTCGCACCCCGCGCGGGTGCGTGGATTGAAACCTTAATGATAAACATCAATCATTATAGATAGTTGGTCGCACCCCGCGCGGGTGCGTGGATTGAAACCTGTTGTGGAGTATGACCACGATAGCTTTGGGAGTCGCACCCCGCGCGGGTGCGTGGATTGAAACATCTCAAAAGAAATAATTCCAGTAGGATTTTTTTCGTCGCACCCCGCGCGGGTGCGTGGATTGAAACATTATCGCTTGTGAAGGATGAGCGGCGAGATAGGTCGCACCCCGCGCGGGTGCGTGGATTGAAACAATCCCTTGCCATTGTAACGGTGGATGATTATCAGTCGCACCCCGCGCGGGTGCGTGGATTGAAACCATCCAGCCACCAAGATGCCTATCACCAGTAACACGTCGCACCCCGCGCGGGTGCGTGGATTGAAACAACTTAGCTAATTTTTCATTTACAGTTTTAGCCGTCGCACCCCGCGCGGGTGCGTGGATTGAAACCGGATGTCTCCTCGAGGAAACTGCATGAAGAATTTGGTGTTCCCCGCACACGCGGGGATGAACCGTTTCAACTTTCTGATTTGTTCATGAGGGGGGTGTGTTCCCCGCACACGCGGGTAAGCTGGGTAAAAGGGAGTCCTTTGTTACACATCCATTAGGGATGTGGGTTTACTATGCTCTTGATTTATGATAAGGATTATCCATTTTGAGAAAGAATAATGAGGAGAAGTTTTGTCCTGGCCGGCTTTGTGGGCAATCATCTTCTGGGGGTTCTCTTTCATCGCTACGAAAGTGGCGTTAAGAGAAGTCCATCCCTTTACCCTTTTGACCCTTCGATTTGGAATCGGCGCTTTCCTTCTCCTTGTTGTCCAAC
>Ga0315285_10008363_pt1 | contig 10610 bp, 9 predicted proteins | sample YL17G09_36_MG_FD_203698 | JGI IMG/M metagenome (GOLD analysis project Ga0315285, IMG submission 203698) | Sediment microbial communities from Yellowstone Lake, YNP, Wyoming, USA - YL17G09_36 | ecosystem: Environmental > Aquatic > Freshwater > Lake > Sediment | place: USA: Wyoming | collected... | reverse complement strand
ATGGAAGGATCATGACCCAAGAGGTGTACCAAGTTGAAATCGAAAACAGTCATGAATGATTATAAAGTTCTAAATCAATGTGCTTTACGTCAAAATCGTAAACCTTTAACGGGACAGTAGTGATCCGAAATCTGAAATCTGAAATCTGAAATCTGAAATCCGTAATCTGAAATCTGAAATCCGCAATCCGCAATCCGCAATCCGCAATCTCCCCGGTTCGTTGATGCAACGGCCGCTGGAGGAAGATATATTACTTGCGCAGGGCGCAGCCGGCTCGCCGTGTTGGCGGCCGGGCGACTGAGGAGACACTGACATGCGATATGCCGTAATCATGGCCGGCGGCGCCGGCAAGAGGCTCTGGCCGCTGAGCCGGATGGCCAGGCCCAAGCAACTGCTGCCGCTTATCGGCGGCAAGTGCCTGCTGGAGATGGCGGTGGACAGGCTTCTGGGCGTGTTCGACCGCGAGAATATCTGGATAATCACCAACGCGCAGTACACCGAGCAGGTCTGCCTGAAACTGCCGTGGATCAAGCCGGAGAACGTCATCGGCGAGCCACTCGGGCGCGACACCGCAAACGCCGTGGCGCTGGCGACCGAACTGATTGGCGCGCGCGACGAGAAGGCGACCATCGCCATCTTCACCGCCGACCACGTCATTCGTCCGCAGGAATGCTTCGCCCAGGCCGTCCAGGACGCCTGCAACGCGGCCGAGGAACATCCCGACGCCCTGATCACCTTCGGCGTCAGGCCGACCTGGCCGCACACCGGGCTGGGCTACATCCAGTGCAAGAGCGGGGTGGAAGGCGGCCTTCGCGAGGTCGACGGTTTCAAGGAAAAGCCCGAGCACCGCATCGCCCGCCAGTACGTCGAGAGCGGGCACCACTTCTGGAACAGCGGCATGTTCGTCTGGACGCTGGGGGCGATCCGCAAGAACCTCGCCAGTTTCCTGCCCGACTCGCTGGAAAGGCTCCGCCCCATCGGGCAGGCCTTTGCCGCCGGCAAGGACATCGCCGCCATGCTGGCCCAGACGTACCCGACGCTCCAGAGGATCAGCATCGACTACGCCGTGATGGAAAAGGCCCCGTGCGTGCTGATGGTCGAACTGAAATGCGAATGGCTGGACATCGGCTCCTGGCCGGCGCTTGAGAGCGTCACGGAACTCGACGAGGCCGGCAACGCGGTCGTGGCTGAAAACTCCATACTGGTCGACAGCTTCCGCAACGTCGTGGTCTGCGAGGACGACCACCTGCTGGCCATACTCGGAATGGACGACTGCATCGTCGTCCGCTCCGGCGACGCGACGCTGGTCTGCAACAAGTCCGACAGCCAGCGACTCAAAGAGTTCGCTCAATTGATCGAGGCCCGCTTCGGCACGAGGTACCTGTAGTGCAGCGTTTCAGAATTGATGTGCCTTTTGCCGCTCAGTGAATCCGAAACAAGCACACAGCGAGAAGCACCAAACTACAAGCACCAAATAGCAAACAAGCTCCAAGTAACAAGCACCAAATAGCAAACAAGGACCAAACAGATAAACAGCAAATTCCAAACAGGAACCAAGGGGAACTCTCCCTTTGGGGAGTTTGACGTCTTGCGATTTGACGTTTGGTGTTTGATGCCTATGATTGGGTTTTTGTTTGGAATTTGAACTTTGGTGCTTGGTTCTTGTTTGGGATTTGGTGCTTGTTATTTGGTGCTTATCCAGGCTCTTGAACTTATGAAACTTTACAATCCATTCGACGCACCCACGATACCGATTGTGACGGGGTGCCGGTCCTGATGTCCCGGTGGCTTGGCATCGACCACGGCACGCGGCGCATCGGCATCGCGGCCGGCAGCACCGAAGACGGCATCGCCGGGCCGCTGGAGGTGATCGCAGCCGCCCCGGCCGAACCGGCTGTCAGGCGGATCCAGCAGCTCGCGCTGGACTACCGAGTCGACGGCGTCGTGGTCGGCTGGCCTCTGAACATGGACGACACGGAGGGTCCCCAGGCCAGGCTGGTCCGCCGCATGGCATCCGCACTGGCCGAGGCGACGGGCCTGGACGTGCGGCTGTGGGACGAGCGGCTGACGAGTTTCGAGGCCGACGAGGCCCTGGCCGGTCTGTTCACCCGCAAGGGCAGAAAGGCCCGCCAGGACGCCGTCGCCGCCGCGGCCATGCTCAGGCACTTCCTCATCGCCGACGGACCGGACAAGGCCCCCCGTCCGGCCGACGTTGCGGATGAAGGCGGCAAGTAGGCAAAAAAAACCGCGAGCGACGGCACACTGATGCGTGTCGCCCGCGGGAATATTTCATAACGCCGTTATGTCCGCGACAGCGGCGGCAGCGGCACACCCGGAGCCGCGAACAAGGTGGCGCTATTTCTTTTCCTTCTTCTTCTTCCCATCGGCCGCGAGGGCCTCGAGGGCGGCGATCGGGTCGAGGTCCTGTCCAGAGGACGAGCTTCCCATGGCCATGGCCAGGAAGTCCTCGGAACCGGAGGTGTTGTCGATGACGTCGGCTTCGAGCTCGACGACTTCGTCGGCACCGGCGGACTTGACGTCCTTGCCCCTCTCGCCGCGAGTCTTCTGCGGCTTGATGGCGCCCGGCCTGCCGTCGATCTGCACCGTGAAGACCACCGGCCCGACAACCAGCCTGTCGCCGGCCTTCAGCGCGGTCTCGTTGACCCGCTTGTTGTTTACGTAGGTGCCGTTGGAGGATGCAAGGTCCTTGACCTTGACCTCCTGGCCGGTGAAGCTGATCTCGCAGTGCCGGCGCGACACGTTCTCAAGAGGAATCTGGACGTCGCAGTTCTCGCCTCGGCCGATTACGATCAGCTTCTTGGCTACCGCGATGTCCTTCCGCTGCCCGTTGGACTTGAACATGACCAGTTTGACATCCATAAGATAATCCTGACACTAGCCTAATAGAGCCGACAGTACACTGAGATGAAACGCAACCATCGTTCAGACCATTTGACCGCTGAGTCTATTCTATGGTGTCATCGCGTTCCTGCAAGAAAAATCGACACAAAGTTTGCGGCGCGCCGGCCGGGGCACTGTACGTCCACATCCCGTTCTGTGCCGCCAAGTGCAGATACTGCGACTTCTACTCGCTGCCGGTCGGCCAGTCGGAGACGGGCGAATTTCTCCGGGCCCTGGCCGCGGAAATGCGGGCACAGGCCCACCGACTCCGCAAGCCGCTGGCCAGCGTGTTCGTCGGCGGCGGCACGCCCACGTCGATCGGCGTGGCCGGCCTGGACGAGCTGCTGGCCATCCCCGCCGGCTGGCTCGACTGCGACACCGAGTTCTCCGTCGAGGCCAACCCCGGCACAGTTGATGGCCGGGGCGTCGAAGTCCTCGTCAGCGCCGGGGTAAACCGCGTCAACCTCGGCGTGCAGTCGTTCAGGGCCGACGAGCTCAAAGCCCTGGGGCGCATCCACTCGCCGCAACAGGCCCGTGACGCCTTCAACATGCTGCGCCAAGCCGGGTTACGGAACCTTGGCCTGGACCTCATCTACGGCATTCCGGGCCAGAGCCTTCAGTCCTGGCAGGCCTCGGTTGCCGAGGCCCTGGACTTGCGGCCGCAGCACCTTAGCTGCTATGCCCTGAGCTTTCAGGAGAATACCCCGCTCCGGCAGGACCTCCAGGCCGGGCGAGTTGAGGAAATGGACGAGGCCGAGCAGGAGGCATGCTGGCGTCATGCGATCTCGGCCGCGGCAAAGGCGGGACTGGAACACTACGAGATATCGAACTTCGCCCGGCCGGGCCGGCGGTGCCGCCACAACTTAACATATTGGCACAACATGCCTTACATTGGACTTGGCCCTGGCGCCGCCAGCTACTTTGGCGGCGTTCGGCGGATGAACGACCCGGATTTGGCCGCGTACGTCATCGCCTTGCATTGCGGCCAGGCCGCACCGGCAAGCCAGGAGCAACTCACCGGCCGCGGCGCCATGGCCGAGACGGTCATGCTGGCACTGCGTCTGACGCAAGGCCTCGATTTGCAAGCATTTGAGGATCGCTACGGCCAGGACGTCCGGCAGGTGTTCGGCCGGAGCATCTCGCGGCACATTCAGACCGGCGGGCTGGAGGTTCAGGCCTGTCATCTGCGGATTCCCGCATCTGCGATGTTCGTCAGCAACGAGATTTTGGTCGATATCCTGGCCGAGGCGTAGCCGGGCATCTTGCCCGTGAGTCGCACGGGCATCTTGGCCGTGCCAGAGTGCCGAGAGCAGGGCCGAGACGGCCCTGCGACTCATGGGCGAGACGCCCATGCCACTCCTGCATCCTGGCCGAGGCGTAGCCGGCCAAAGTTTTCCACTTCGCATTGCTTAATGTCAGCCTGCCTGCTTCCGATAAAGAAACCGGAGCATGAAAGCCTTCGAGACCGGGCGTTTGCCCAACCTGCACCGGTAACGTATGTTAAGTTCAGGAAGAGCTATGGCGAGCGGAAAAAGGCCATCCAGTCGAAAGGCTGGCGCGCAAAGCGTTGGATCCTCATGGGATTGCAGCGTTGCCCGAACGTCGAGATTCCCCTGCCGTTACGGTCTGGGCGCGCGCGGCTGTTCGATCCGGCCTTTGTCGGTTTCGTCCTGAATCAGCCTTCAGGGAGCGTGTAATGGCAGTCAAGATGGTAAAGGGCAAATTGCTTCCCATCGGCCTGGATCTGGGCACCACGGCCGTAAGGCTGGCCCAATTCCGCCAGCACGAGGGAAGCTACGGCATGATCGCCGCCTCGTCGGCGGACATCCCCGCCGAGAAGCAGGCGGATTTCCGGGCGCGGCTGGACTTTTGCGGCTCGGTGATAAAGGGCCTGCTGGCGGCAGGCGGTTTTGTGGGGCGGGAGTGCGTGTTGGGCCTGCCGGCCGAGGCCACGTTCGTCCAGCACGTCAAGATTGCCCGCACGGCGCCCGAGCAGATCGAGGCGGCGGTTCTTCAGGAGATCCAGGGCAAGTTGCCATTTCCGGCCTCGTCGGCGGAGATACGCCACATCGTGGCCGGGGAGGTCGCCGGCGAGGGCGACGGGCGTCAGGAGGTCATCGTGGTCGCCGCGGCGAGGGAGACGGTAATGGCCTGCCTGGCCATGGCCCGCAAGGCCGGGCTGGACGTCTCGGGTGTGAACATCGAGAGCTGCGCCATCGTGCAGTGTTTCGCCCGGCTGTTCAAGCGTTCGTCGGACGCCAACCGCGCGATCCTTTACCTGGACATCGGCCAGTCGAGCACTCAGGCGGTGCTTGCTCACGGAGATCGCATCGTTTTTGCGCGGAACCTGATGGTCGCCGGGCGCCAGTTGGACGCAGCCCTGGCCGAGGGGCTCAAGATCAGCCCACAGCAGGCCTGGCAGCTTCGCCGCGACGTGGCCGCGGGCAAGGAAACGGCTGTCTCGCCCCAGGAAATCAACCAGCACGTCGGAGGCGTTCTGAATGAGATGACCGACGAGCTTACGCAATGCCTTCGGTATTACGAGTCGGTCTTCCGCAACCAGGGCGTCGAGCGGGCGATTTTCCTTGGCGGCCAGGCCATGGACAAGCGGCTCTGCCAACTCATTGCCCAGCGGCTTAACGTGCCGGCCCAGATAGGCGACCCGCTGGTTCGGATCGGCAGCGCCGCGGCCGGCGGGTCCGATTTGGGCATCGACCGCCGCGAACCCCAACCCCGCTGGGCCGTGGCCGTGGGACTCAGCCTTGGCAGCGGCCAGGCCGCGTGAGGACAACCAGAAATGAGCACAATAAACCTGCTTCCTGAAGACTACTTGCAACGCCGGCGCCAGCACCGCGGCAACATGATCTGCACGGTGCTGTTCGGCGTCGTGATCGTTTCCATCTGCGCCGCGGCGGTGGTCCGCGAGCAAAGCACCCGCCGGACCAGGGAAGTCTGCGATCGGATGAGCGCCGCCTACGCCGACGCCGCCAAGCTCATTGACGAGGTTCACCAGCTCGAGAAACAGAAGGCCAACATGCTCGACAAGGCCAAGCGTTCGGCCGCCCTCATGGAGCGAATGCCCCGAAGCTACCTGCTGGCCATGCTGACCAACGCGCTGCCGGAGGGCGCGAGCCTCAAATCCGTTCGGATGGTGATTCAGGTGGTTGGCGAAGACGAGGGCGATAAGCTCAAGACCAAGGCGAAGGCGGCGGCAGTGAAGGCCCCGGCCGTGCAAAAGGCGCCTCAACTGGCGATGGCGCTCAGCATTACCGGAAAAGCAACCACTGACGTGCAGGTGGCGCGTTTCATCGCCCGCCTGGCCGCCCACCCGCTGACGGCCGTCGTCGACCTGGCCTACAGCAAGGAATCCAGGGACCTGCAGGACAAGGGCATGCGCGAGTTCCAATTGTCCGTCATTCTCAAGCCGGACGCCGACGTGCTCGACGCCATCCGCGCAGGGCAACCCGATGAGACGCCTGGCAAAGCGCCGGCCCAACTGTCCATGGGAGAGAGCCGATGACCATCGACCGAGGCGAATTGGCGCGACAGGGCGCCTTCATCCTGATGCTGCTGGGCATCGTGTTCGGCGCGTGGTATTTCCTGTTCCTCCCGCGAGACCTGGAAGACCGGCAGATGCGGCTTGCCATCGCCGCCAAGCAGCGGCAGCTTCAGAAGATCAACCGCGCCACGGCCACCATCGGCAACCTCAAGGATGAGATCGCCAACCTCGACAAGGCCATCCAGTTCTTCCAGTCCAAGCTGCCAAACGAGAAGGAAATGGACAAGGTCCTCGAGGAGGTCTGGCGGCTGGCGGAGGCAAACGACCTGACCACCAAGGGCATTTACGCGACGAAGTCCAACGGGGTCAGCCCGTTCGTCCCGGCCGGGGCGACGCAGATTGAGCAGCCGATCAAGATGGAATTCGAGGGCGACTTCATGGGCTTCTACGGCTTCCTGCTGGCCCTGGAGGCCCAGCCGCGAATCATGCGAATCCGCGAGATTAAAATCGAACCGGGAATCGGCGACATTCGCGACGGCAGTGATGTCAGGAAGGGCCTTATCAAGGCATCTTTGATGATGTCGGTCTTCTTCGAGAACCAGCCCAACCGAAAGGGCGCGACGTGATGATGGAACCAACATTGAAACCCGCGGGCCTGGCAACACAGGACCCGGCGATGTCGGCAGAGCTCCAGCCGTGCCAGGTGCAGGTTGCCCGCAAGCCAAGGCGCAATTTGTTCCTGACGCGAGGCAGCCTGGTTCTGATGGGCATCTACGCCACGGGCTTCGCGACTTTGTACGTCCTTGGCCATAGCAGCGGCGGGCCTAAGGCGGCCAAGGGCGAGCAGAACCTGGTCTACGCCAAGGTTGACGCCGCCCTGAACCTGATGTACACCCAGCCAAACGCCAGCGAGCTCAATCAGCGAACCAACGCCAAGGCTATCGTGGACGACTTCTACACGGCCGCCAGGCAGAGGCAGGTCGACCGCAGTCGCCTCGCGCGCAATCCTTTCGTTTTCAAGGAGAAGGCCCCCGAGGCCGCGCCGGTTGTGGTGCCCAAGGAAGGCGAGCCCAAAGACAACGTGCCGGCCGAACTCAAGGCGGCGATGGCGGTGGTCAAGACGCTCAAGCTGCAATCGGTGCTCATAGGCAAATGCCCGGCGGCACTGGTCTCCAACAACCTCGTCACCACCGGCCAGAACATCAAGGGGTGGACCGTCTCGCGGATAGGTCCGCGCGAGGTGGAGTTGACGTGGAAAGACCAGAAGCACGTCCTTGAATTGCCTAAGTAGCCCGGTTGCAGCCGGCCTGGTGCGAGTACTGGAGATCTGGAGGTAATTTTGCCGCTGTTGACCAAAAAACCGTCGGAGCAGCCGGCCGAGGCCTTGGGTCCGCGGGCGGACCTGGCCGAGTTCCTCTCCCCCGATGTCCTCTGGCGGCCGGCGGACCCCAACGCCGCCCGTCACGGCCCGGAGCGCCTGCTGGTGGAAACCGGGCAGGTAACGGTCGAGCAGATCGCCCAGGCCGAACTGCGCCGCAAGGACAGCCCGCGCATGAGCGTCCTGGACATCCTGGTCCAGGGCAAGGTCATCGACTCCACGCAGGCCCTCCAGGCGGTGGCAATGTACTTCAAGCTGCCGTTCCTGCGTATCGTGGCGGCCGACGTGGACGAGCGGACCTTCAGGCTCCTGCCGGTGTCATACTGCAAGGCCAAAATGGTCCTGCCGATCCGCAAGGCCGACCACGGCGTCGTGGTGGCCCTGACGGACCCGGCGGACATATTCCTGATAGACGACATAAAGAGGCGGATCGACGGGCCAATCAAGCTCGCCGTGGCGCCTCCGGCGGACATACTGCGAGTCATCGAGGACCTTTCAGCCGACCCGAGCGACCAGGTCGACGACATCATCAAGGGCATCTCGGAGGACACCGTCGAGGTCGTCGACTCGCCCAGCGAGGACGTCGCGGACCTGGAAATGCTGGCCGGCGAGAGCCCGGTCATCCGGTACGTGAACTTCCTGATTTCCTTGGCCGTCAGAGAGGGCGCCAGCGACATACACATCGAGCCTGGCGAGATGCGGCTGCGAATTCGCACCCGCATAGACGGCGTGCTCTTTGACCAGACCGCTCCGCCGGCCAGGATGCATTCAGCCATCATCTCGCGCCTGAAGATCATGGCCAACCTTGACATCTCCGAGCGCCGCCTGCCCCAGGACGGCAGAATCCGGGCGACCGTGCATGGCAGGACCATAGACCTTCGCGTCAGCATCCTGCCGGTCATCCACGGCGAGAAGTGCGTCATAAGAATCCTCGACCCCAGAAGCACGCAGGTGGGCCTGGCCAACCTCGGCTTCCTGCCGGAGACGCTCGATGCCTTCAAGGAGCAGATCCTCCAGCCCCACGGCATAGTCCTGGTTACCGGCCCGACCGGCAGCGGCAAGAGCACGACGCTCTATTCCGGCCTGCGGATCATGGACGGCGACCGCCTGAACATCTCCACGGTCGAGGATCCCGTCGAGTACGAACTGGACTTCTGCAACCAGGTGAACGTCCACGAGGCCATCGGCATGACGTTCGCCGCCGCGCTGCGGAGCCTGCTGCGCCAGGACCCGGACGTGATCATGGTCGGCGAGATCCGCGACCAGGAGACCGCCCGCATAGCGATCCAGGCCGCGCTCACCGGGCACCTGGTGCTCAGCACGCTCCACACCAACGACGCGCCATCGAGCGTGACTCGCCTGATAAACATCGGCGTCGAGCCGTTCCTCATCAGCGCGTCGGTTAACGGAATACTCGCCCAGCGGCTGGTCCGGCGGATCTGCTCGGAGTGCAAGGAGCCGATGACCGACGTGCCCGACGGCCTGGCTCAGTACCTGCGAAAGAACGGCTCGGACCCCGCCAAGCTCTTCCACGGGCGAGGTTGCGACAAGTGCCGCAACACCGGCTACCGCAGCCGGGTCGGAATATACGAGTTCCTCCTCGTCGACAACGACATGCGGCGGATCATCTCGACAAACCCGACGCTCAACGAGCTTCGCGACGCGGCCCGCGCCGCCGGGATGCGCCCGCTGCGCGAGGACGGGCTTATAAAGGTCAGCCAGGGGCTGACAACGGTCGAAGAGGTAATGCGGGTCACCGAGGTGTAACCGGCGCGGGCTTCGCCCGCAAATGATGAATGCCATGAATGCCATGAATGCCAAATGAATGCCATGAATGCCAAATGAATGCCATGAATGCCATGAATGCCATGAATGCCAAATGAATGCCATGAATGCCAAATGAATGCCATGAATGCCAAATGAATGCCATGAATGCCAAATGAATGCCATGAATGCCATGAATGCCATGAATGCCATGAATGCCAAATGAATGCCATGAATGCCATGAATGCCAAATGAATGCCATGAATGCCATGAATGCCATGAATGCCAGAAATGCCGGAGCCGGCGGACATCGTCAAAAAACAAATGATCCCGCGTCCCTTGTGACACAGAGGGGTCGCCGAGGCGTAACCGGAGAATAAAGAAAAATGGGCTACCTGGAGCAGATACTGACAACCGCGTTCGAGGCCGGCGCAAGCGACGTACACCTGATTCCCGGGCTGCCGCCTCAGTTCCGCATCCACACCGTGCTCAAGGCCGCGCCGGGCCTGGATACCATCGGGCGCGACGTGACCGAGCAGTTCCTGAAGGACATGATCCCGGCCGACAGGCTGGAGGGCTTCAGGCAAAAATGCGACGTGGACTTCTCGTTCAAGGTATCCGGCGTGGCGCGGTTCCGCGTCAATGCTCACTACCAGAAAAACGACATCGCCATCGCCTTCCGCGCGATCGCCGACACCGTGCCTGAGTTAACGACCCTGAACCTGCCCCCCATCGTGGCGACCTTCTGCGACCTGCCGCGAGGGCTGGTGCTGGTTACCGGCCCCACCGGCAGCGGAAAGAGCACCACCCTGGCATCGATGATCGACTCCATGAACCGCCGGTACCAGCACCACATCATCACACTGGAAGACCCCGTGGAGTATTTCTTCCAGTCCGACCGCTGCGTGATCGAGCAGCGCGAGCTTGGCGCCGACGTGCCGACCTTCGCCAGCGGGCTGAGGCACGCCCTGCGACAGGACCCGAACATCATCCTCGTCGGCGAAATGCGCGACCTCGACACCATCTCCGCCGCCGTCACCGCCGCCGAGACCGGGCACCTCGTGCTCA
>Ga0315285_10008362_pt1 | contig 10610 bp, 8 predicted proteins | sample YL17G09_36_MG_FD_203698 | JGI IMG/M metagenome (GOLD analysis project Ga0315285, IMG submission 203698) | Sediment microbial communities from Yellowstone Lake, YNP, Wyoming, USA - YL17G09_36 | ecosystem: Environmental > Aquatic > Freshwater > Lake > Sediment | place: USA: Wyoming | collected... | reverse complement strand
CCGCCCACATCGAGCACGACGTGCGCGCTCTCGTCGAGAAGCGCGCCGTCGATGGCGGGCGACAGCGCGGGATTCTCGAAAGAGGCGAGCGGGCCTTCGGCCGCGATAACGCGAAGCCCCTTGTCCTCGAGTTGTTGTCTATAGTCCCCCACTCTGAAGTATGGAGTCACGACATCGAAGTCCACCAGGGAGGTGGCTCGGCCCGCCCGGAGGGAGGCGAGGCTGTAGCTGATGGCGACCTCCGTCTTCCCGGTGCCGAAGGGCCCGACGAGGGCAACAATCCCGGCGGTAGAGAGGGGCGCTTCAATCCGGTTCATTGCACTTGGCCCGGTCCTGCGCTGGTAGTGGAAGGCAGTGGCGGCAGATGGGCAGCGCCGAGGCGATCGAGGAAGCGCAGCGCGCGGCTTCGCTCGATTATCTCAGTCAGGGATCTCTGCTCGCAAAGGAGATGGCACGCGACCAAGATGACGACGGCAGCCACCCGCGCCCACGGCGACAGGACCAGCACGAGCGCGAGGCCGGCTGCGGCGCCGAGCGCGTTGGCCCCGACATCGCCCATCATCGCGCGACCTGCGAGATCGGCAGGCGCGGAGACAATCGCCGCCGCCAGCAGCGGCCCGAGTAGATGAAGCGAGCTCGGCGCGGCCACCACGGAGACGGCGGAGAGCAGCGCGAATCCCTTGAGCGCTCGGCCGGGGCGCAGGTCGAGGAGGTTGAGCGAGTTGGCGGCCAAGGCGATGAGCAACGCGTCGACTGCGACCAGCCAAGCTCTGTCGGCGTCGAGCAGCAGCCCCGCGACCACGCCAGTGGCGATGCCGCCGAGGGCCTTCACCGAGCCGGTGGTGATGCGGCCGCGGAACAACGCACGGAAGTGCCCGCGCAGCCCACGCGCCTGGTGGCCGGACGCATAGAGATCGTCAACCAGCCCCAGCAGGCCGAATGCGGTGATGGTCGCGATGGCTGCCCACTTCTCCGGTGGGTCAATGCCGGAGACCAGCAGCGCCGGCACTCCCACCAGCGGGAACAGCAGCCCCGCGCCGGATGGCAATTGCCGGCCAAGGTAGTTCGGCTTGCGGAGACCCAGGGTGACGGAGGCGAGCCACAAGACCGGCAGCCACAACACCAGCGCGGCGGCGCAGGCGAGGGCTGCGCTCGCGGAGGCAGGCGGCGATGCGATTCTGCCGAGCGCGATAATGGCGATGAGTGCGGCGGTCAACAAGACCGCCCGCAGCCTGACGATGCCGGGGGAAAGAGCCGGCCATCCGACCCCATATCCCGTCAGCAGCAGGAACACAAGGATGTCCTTGAACTGCCGCGCCCGGTGAAGGAAGCCGGAAAGATCGCGGCCGCTGCGCGCGTGCTCGAGCGGGAGCGGGATCTCTCGGATCGCCGCTCCGGCGTGCGCGGCCTCGACGGTGAGTGCGACCTCTACGCCAAAACGAGGGGCGATGCCGATGTGCCTGATGAGCGGAGCGCCGATCGCGCGCTGCCCCGACATGGGCGCTTCCGACCTCAGCCCCGAGAGAAGCCTGATCGCGACCCGCGCCAGACCCATCGCCAGGCCGAAGCCGCCTGCGCCCGCTCTAGAGGGAAGCACCGCGACCGTCATGCCAGGACCGGGGATCTCGGAGAGCGCATCCAGAAGCGGCCCCGCCCGAGCAGCCGACTGGCCGAGATCCGCGTCGAGAAGGAGGAGCTGTTCGGCATTCGCTCTGGCGATCCCGGCGGAGAGGGCTGCGCCCTTGCCGCGATTCGCCGGAAGCGCGATGACCGCGTCGGCGCCGGCAGACCTGGCGGCCTCTCCGGTCCCGTCGTTGGAGCCGTCGTCAACGACGATGATCTCCTGAACGCCCGAGAGCTGGCGAGCCGCGCGAACAGTTTCTGCAATCGTCGCCGCGGCCCGGTAGGCGGGGATAACGATCGAGGCGGACATGCGTCAGCGCTGAGCCGCCTGGGATATGGGCGGGATGAACGAGTCCGCCGTGTCCTTCAGGCCATAGTGGCCGTCTGCGCCGGCCAGCACGATAACGGTGGAGAGGCGACCGGCCGCGGTATCGGCGTTGTCAACCGTTGGGATGCCGGCCGCCTTGTAGAGCGGGATGACAGAGACGGCTGCGCCCTTTGCCTCGACCCCAACCACCCGCACACCCAGCTCGACGAGCTTCTTGATCAGTGGGAGGTCAATGCGTTCCGGCGCGATGTCATGGGGATCAACTGCTCCGCCCACGACGAGCACGATATCAGGCCGGGAGGAGTAGTCCGAATCAGCCGCGGACTTGAGCAGCCCGCTGGACTGCAGTTCCAGGATGAGCGGTCGCCGGCCGCGGGCGAGGTCCTGGGCGATGGTTTCGGCGATCACCGTGCGCACGTAGACGCCCGGCGGAAGGTACAGGTTGAGCCGCTGCTGGACCCTCTGCTTGACCTTGGGGGGGAGGGTGACGAAGTTCCGCGTGAAAACCATGGTCGAGACGATGGTGGCGCCGGCTGCCTTCAGCGTTCCCCGGAGAACGTCAGGCGTTGGGTCGTCGCCGAAGTCATGGTCCACGACGATGGCGATGCGCTTTCCCTGCAGCCGGCGGGCGATGACGGCGGCGACCGTTTCCCTGGTCAGCATGGCCGCTTCTCGCTCGCTCTCGTTCAGCTCCGCGATCCTGGCGTCCTTAGTCTCGCTCACCTTCCGGTAGTCTTCCTTCAGCTCGGAAACCAGGCGATCCAGCTCCTGCGGGTTGCCCACCAGCCCGATGCCGATGAGGATGCCCAGCAGAAGGGCGAGGAAGATGGCGACCAGGCTTCCTATGTGATAGCGGTAGTCAATGGGCACCGTGCATGCTCCATGTGCTATGAGTGTAGGGAACGGAAGAAAGCGAGGAGGCGAAGGAGCCACAGTTCAAGGACGGTGCGAATCTCTGGGCGGACGGTGAAAAGGACGAAGGTGATGAGTGTGGCGAGGCCGGCCATGTAGAAGAACAACCTGCGCGAGGGTCCGGCGGGATAGAGCCTGCTGATTCCCTTCGCGTCCACCAGGATCGAACCGACCCGCAGACGCACGAGGAAGGTTGATGACATTCCGCCCCGGCCCTTCTCGAGGAACTCGGTGAGCGAGAAGTGGGTGCCCACCGCCGCGATAAGCTCGGCGCTTTTCTCATAGGCCAGCAGCATGGCCACGTCCTCGCTCGTCCCGCGCGAGGCCAGGACAGCCGCTGACAGCCCAAGGCGCTGTAGCCGATCGAGGCCCGGGGCGCCGCCATCCGGATAAGCATGCACAACCAATTCCGCCCCGGACCGGAGGGCGGCGTCAGATACGCTGTCCATGTCGCCCAGGATGATGTCCGGCCGATATCCCTCGTGAAGCAGCAGGTCTGCGCCACCGTCAACCCCGATGATCACGGGGTCGAGGGCCGAGATGTAGGACCTGATTGCGCGCAGATCGCCGGCCGCTCCCAGCCCTCGCACGGCAATGAGGCAGTGCCGCCCCTTGATGCGAGTCCGCAGCGTGGGAGCGGCAAAGCTATCGAAGAGCAGCGACTGCTCGCGGGTCATGTAGCTCAGCGTATTCTCAACGAAACGGACGAGCTCATCGGCGACATTCCGCTTCGCCTCTTCGAGCTGCTGCTCCAGGGCAGCGTCTGTCATGAGCGCGCCTGTCGCGAGGGTGCGCCCGTTCGAGCGAACCGCGCCGTCCACTATCTCGAGCTGCTGGCCGTCGCGCACCTGGTCCATGACTGCTTCGCCCGCCTCATCTACGAGCGGGATGCCTGCTTTCATCAGAATCCCTGGGCCGGGATGGGGGAACCGCCCGGAGAGAGAGCGTTGAGCATTCACCACCGCCGCGACCCTGCGGTCGGCCAGCGCGGAAGCGCAGGGCGCGTCGAGATCGGTATGCGAGATCACCGCGATCTCGCCTGCGCCGATGCGATGGAGCAGGTGCTTGGTGCGCCGGTCGACTTTAGCTCTGCCGCTGATCCGCATAGTGCGCCCCATAGCGCTACCGATGGCTGCCCCACCCGAGCTTGCCGCGCAGCCGCCGGTAGAAGCTCGATTCAGACAGGACCACCAAGCGGGCGGGAAAGCGCGCTTCCCGCACCTCTATGACGTCGCCCGCCTGAAGGGCGAAGCCCTCCTGTCCATCCGAAGTGAGGTTGACCTCTTCGCCCTGGAGATCAGGCAGAACCATCTCGATCACACGATCTGCGGGCACGACCAGCGTGCGTGCGGTCAAGGTGTGCGCGCAGATTGGGGTGAGGATGATGGCCCGGAGTTCGGGGTCAACCACGGGCCCGCCGGCGGAGAGCGAATAGCCGGTGGATCCGGTTGGGGTCGCAGCGATCATGCCGTCCGCGGGGAAGTAAGAAACCGGCTCGCCGGACACGCTCGTCTTCAGGCGGAACAGCCGCGAGAACGCTCCCCTGCCGACCACGATGTCATTCAGCGCCAGGAAGGAGCCGACCGTATCGCGGCCTCGGAGCACGACCGCCTCCAGCATCATGCGCCGCTGTATCGGCGACGGCGCGCTGAAGACGCTCTCCAGTGCCCTGCGCAGACCAGGCCCAGCGGGCATGGAGGCCAGGAATCCGAAGCCACCGAGGTTCACACCGAGCACTGGCTTGCCGAGGGGCGCGGCGAGGCGAGCGGTTGCGAGCAGCGTCCCGTCGCCGCCCATGGAGAGCAGGAGGTCGGAGCACCGCCCGAGCTCAGGCCGCGGAACGCCGAGATCCGGCAGGGAGAGAGAGACCGACTGTTCCTCCGACAAGCGGGACTCGATCCGTCTACTCTTGAGCCATGATACTACCTCCCGGACGGCGGAGGCGATCCGCCGCTTGTGCATGGCGGCGACGATCCCGACACACCGCACCGCGCGCGGGTCGAGTGAGTCCTGCTTTGCCGGCGATCTTCCTCGCATCGCACGCTACTCCGGCGTCTTCAGACGCTCCAGGTTGCGGCGAGCGTCCGCCAAGTTCGGGTCGGCGGCGACGGCCGCCTGGTACTGGGCGCGGGCCTCGTTCAGCTTCCCCTGCCGCTCGTAGAGGACGCCCAGGTTGTTGTGCGCGCGGGCGTAGTTCGGGTCAATGGCAAGCGCCCGCTGGTAGGCGGCAGCGGCCTCGTCGAACTGCCCAAACTCCTCGTAGATGATGCCGAGGTTGTTGTGCGCGGCTGTATCCTGCGGCCGGAACTGGAGCAGGGCCAGGTACTCCCGCTTCGCCTCATCGTAGCGGTGGAGCCGGAAGTAGGTGGAGGCGAGGGCCTCATGCACCGCCGCGTCGGCGGGCTGTCGCTCCGCCAGGTTGGCCCACACGCGCAATGCGTCCTCGTCGTTACCCGCCCGGACGGAGGCGAGTCCGAGGTTGAAGGCGGCGACATAGCTCATCGGATCGGCCTTCAAGGCGGCCGAGAAGTGCTCGCCGGCGGCGGAGGCGTTGCCGTCGTCGAGCTCCATGGCTCCGAGGTTGAGTTGGGCGTCCACGAGACTCGGGTCGCTGGCGACCGCGAGCTGGAATGCTTCCTTCGCCTCGGCGCGCAGGTTGAGCTGGCGCAGGCAGAGCCCGAGGTTGTAGTAGGCGGGTGCGTTGCGCCGGTCAACGGCAATTGCCTGGTGGAATGAATCCGCTGCCGCCTTGTAGTCTTTCCGCTGGAACCTGATCGCACCGAGATTCACATAGACGGATGCATCCTTGCTCCCGGCGGCGGCCAGCCGGGAGAGCTGGTCGGCGGCTTCGTCTTGTCTGCCAAGCGAGCGCAGCGCGAGCGCGAGGTTGAGCCGAAAGGCCTTGTTGCCTTCATCGAGCGCAACTGCTTTGCGGTAGGACTCGACGGCTTCGGCCTGATTGCCGGCCCTCTCGTAGCACACCCCAAGGTTGTTGTGGGCCTGGGCGTTCTTCGGATCGAGTTCCGCGGCCACCGCGAACTCGCCGGTGGCCTGCTCGAGCTGGCCGAGGGCCAGGTAGGCGGCGCCGAGGTTGTAGTGCGGAGGGACGAAATGGGGCTGAAGGTAGATGGCCTGCTGGTACTGCTCGATAGCTTCCTTGGTCTTGCCGAGTTCCCAGAGGGCATTGCCCAGGTTGTGGTGCACCTCGGGCACCTTGGGATCAACCGCCAGCGCCTTCGTCAGCGTCTGCTCTGCCTGCTCGGGCTTGCCCGCCTTGAGCTGCGCCAGGCCCAGCCACGCGAGCAGGGTTACGTCGTTCTGGTTCGCCTCGGCGGCGGCAGTGAAGCGCGCTATCGCGGTTTCGTAGTCGCCCTTGTTGAAGGCGCTGAGGCCCTCGGTGAAGTCGTCGGCGGCGAGCGCGGGCAGCACCAAGCCGAGGGGCAGCAGTAGTGATATGACCAAGAGGACCCGAAGGACGCGAGCGAGCATGTTCACTCCCCGATTGGTCCGCCGACAAGCACGGCGGAGCGCATCGGTCGAGTATAGCACGGCGGAGGAGGGATATTCAAGGCGACGCCGCAGGAGGCCGGAGGAACAGTAACAGGGAAAGAGAAGGAGTGCAACGACGTTGGGTCAGGGCTTGCGGGAGGCGGCTGCATGAAACTCGGCTTCAGCACACTCGGCTGCCCCAACTGGGGCATTGAGCAGATCGTGGAAGCGGCGCGGGCGAACGGGTACGACGGCGTCGAGCTGCGCTGCTACCAGGGTTCGCTCGACCTGCTCAAGGGGCTCGGTGAGTTCCGGGGTGGCCCGGCGGAATTCAAGCGGCGCCTTTCCCGCGCGGGCGTTGAGGTGTGCTGTTTGGACACATCGGTGCGCCTGACCGATCCGGATCCCTCGCCGGCTGAGGGCGACCGGATGGTGGACCTGGCAATGGCCCTCGGTGCGCCCTACCTCAGGGTGTTCGGCGGCGACATGCCGGAGGGCGAGTCGAGAGAGGCCTGCCTGGCGCGCGCAGCGCAGAAGCTGGCGCATCTCGGCCGGCGGGCAGCGCAGCGAGGCAAGCGCGTGCTGGTGGAAACGCACGACGCCTTCTCCAGCGGGGCCTCTGTGGGCGCGCTGCTCGATGCTGCCGGCGGCGACGGAGCAGGCGCGCTGTGGGACCTGCATCACCCATACCGGTTGGGCGAGCCGCTGCGCGAGACCGCTGCCGGCATCGCCCGCCGCACGCACCATGCACACGTCAAGGACAGCCGGAAGGACGGCGGCTACACGTTCCTCGGCGAGGGCGATGTCCCCATTGCGGATCTCGTGCGCGCGCTGCACGCGGCAGGCTACCGGGGTTATCTCTGCCTGGAATGGGAGAAGCTGTGGCACCCGGAGTTGGCTGAGCCGGAGGTGGCTTTGCCGCAGGGGGCGCGTTATCTGAGCGAGTTGCTCAGCAGGCTCGGTATCCCGCGCGGCTAGCCCAGCGCCCTCAAGCCTTCAGCAACTCCCGCGCGGCTGCGATCTGCTCTCTGACGCGGGGCGTGGCCGTTCCGCCGGGCGAGGTTTTCGCCTCCACTGCGCCCTGTGGCGAGATGAAGTCGGCGATGTCCTTGTCGAACTCGCGGCTGAATGAGCGCCATTCCTCCACCGACAGAGCCGAGAGCCCCACGCCCTGCTTCTCGCAGTATCGCACCACCTGGCCGACGATGCCGTGGGCCTCGCGGAAAGGCATTCCTTTGCGCACCAGGTAGTCGGCTGCCTCGGTGGCGGTCACGAAGCCCTGCTCGAGCGCCCGCTCCATCCGCTGTTGGTCGAAGCTGGCTGTCACCACCACCTCGCGCATGACTTCCAGGGCGGCCTTGAGCGTGTCAACCGAGTTGAACAGCGGCTCCTGGCTTTCCTGGTAGTCCCTGTTGTAGGCCAGGGGGAGTCCCTTGCTGACGGCGAGCAGAGCCATGAGGTCGCCGAAGACCCGCCCGGCGCGGGCGCGGGCTAGCTCGGCGACGTCCGGATTGCGCTTCTGGGGCATGATGCTGGAACCCGTGCACCAGGCATCGTCCAGCCGGACGAAGCCGAACTCCGGGCTCGACCAGAGCGCGAGCTCGCCGGCGAGTTGTGAGACATGCACCATGGCGATGGCGGCATCGGAGAGAAACTCGATGGCGAAGTCGCGGTCCGACACGGCTTCCATGCTGTTAGCGAAGACCGCGTGGAAGCCCAGCTGCTCTGCGACGAAGGCGGGATCTATGCGGAAGCTGGTGCCGGCCAGCGCGGCCGCGCCCAGCGGGCAGACGTCGACGCGCTTGCGGCAGTCCTGGAGCCGCTGGCGGTCGCGCTGGAACATATAGAAGTAAGCGAGCAGGTGGTGGGCGAGCGATACCGGCTGGGCGCGCTGCAGGTGGGTGTAGCCGGGGAGCACGGTGGTGACGTGCTGCTCCGCGACATCCACCAAGGCGCGCTGGAGGGCCGCCAGCCGATCCAGCAAGGCGTCCATCTCCTCCCGCAGGAAGAGCCGCAGATCGAGCGCCACCTGGTCGTTGCGGCTGCGGGCGGTATGAAGCTTGCCGGCGAGCGCGCCGACCTGCTCGACGAGGAGGCGCTCGATTTCGGTGTGGACGTCCTCCGACCCGGGGTCGAGCTTCAGCTCGCCGCTGGCCAGGCCGGCGCGGACGCGCTCGAGGCCGGCCTCAAGCTGCCGAGTCTCATCGGCGGTAAGGATGTGGCAGTGCCCGAGCATCCGCGCGTGGGCGATGCTGCCGGCGATGTCGTGCTCGACCAGCCTCCGGTCGAAGCGCAGCGAGCTGGTGAACTCGTGCGCCAGTTGGTCCGGCTTCTTCGCAAACCGCCCGCCCCAGAGACGCATGTCGCCTATCCCCTTTCCGCCTCCCGGCGGACCTGCTCCGCGATCTGCGCCGACAGACCCCAGAGCCGGATGAAGCCCTGCGCCTGGCTCTGGTCGAACCGGTCGGCGGTGTCATAGGTGGCCAGATCGTAGCGGTAGAGCGAGTACGGCGATTTCCGCCCCACCGGAATGCAGTTGCCCTTGTGGAGCTTCATGCGAACGACGCCGGTTACGGTCTGCTGGGTGTCGTCCATGAACGCGTCGAGGGCGCGGCGCAGCGGGCTGTACCAGAGCCCGTAGTAGACGAGCTCCGAGTACTTCAGCTCCAGCATCCGCTTATAGTGGGCGAGCTCCCGCTCGAGGCAGAGCGCCTCCAGCTCGCGGTGCGCGCTCACGAGCACGACCGCGGCCGGGCATTCGTAGGTTTCCCGGGACTTGATTCCCACCAGCCGGTTCTCGATCATATCAATGCGGCCGACGCCGTGCTCGCCGGCGAGCGCATTCAGTTTGGCGATCAACTCGGCCGGCTCGGCCATATCGCCGTCGAGCGACACCGGCACGCCCTTCTCGAACCCGATCTCGACGTAGGCGGGATCGTCCGGGGCCTCGCCGGGGTCGCGGGTCCACTGATGCACGTCATCGGGCGGCTCGACCCACGGGTCCTCGAGCGGCCCGGCCTCTGCGCTCTTGCCCCAGAGGTTCGTGTCATAGCTGTAGGGCGACTTCTTGTCGACGGGCACGGGAATGCCGTGACGCTGCGCGTACTCGATCTCCTCGTCGCGGCTCAGGCCCCAGTCGCGGATGGGGGCGAGCGCCTTGAGCTGGGGGAACAGGCAGGCCCAGGTGACCTCGAAGCGGACCTGGTCGTTCCCCTTCCCGGTTGATCCGTGGGCGACCGCGTCCGCTTTCTCGCGGATGGCGACCTCGCCGACGAGCTTGGCGATGAGCGGCCGCGCCAGGCTGGTCGAGAGAGGGTATCTGTCCTCGTACATCGCGTTCGCCTTGAGGGCGCGGAAGACGAAGTCGCGCGCGAACTCGTCCTTGGCGTCTATCACCTCGGCACCAATCGCGCCGATGTCGAGAGCCTTCTTCCGAATGCCCTCGTAATCGCGCTCTTCGCCGAGGTCTATGGCCACGGCATACACGTCCATGCCGTGCTGGTCCTTCATCCAGCGGATGGCAACCGATGTATCGAGTCCACCCGAGTACGCCAAGACGACCTTTGGCATATCAGTGCTCCTCCGTCATCAACTGAAGATGAGCGTCAGCAGCGCGCGCTGGGTGTGGAGGCGGTTCTCCGCCTGGTCGAAAGCCGCGCACCGCGGGCCGTCCATCACCTCGTCCGTGATCTCCTCGCCCCGATGGGCCGGCAGGCAGTGCAGGATGACCGCGTCGGGCTTCGCCAGCTTGACCAGGTCCTCATTGACCTGAAAGTCGCGGAAGTCCACCCTCCTTCTGATGGCGGCGTCCTCCTGCCCGGCACTCACCCAGACATCGGTGCAGATGACATCCGCGCCCTTTGCCGCGGCGCGGGGATCGTTGCCCAGCGTAATACGCCCACCGCTCTGGGCCGCCAGCGCTTGCGCCTTCTGCAGAATGTCAGCACGAGGCTCGTATGTTGCCGGGGTCGCCACCCGGAGGTTGACGCCGAACATCCCGCAGATGAGCAAGAGCGAGTGGCAGACGTTGTAGCCATCGCCAATCCAGGCCAGCTCGATGCCGTTGAGCTTCCCCTTGTGCTCGCGCACGGTGAGAAGGTCGGCGAGCGCCTGGCACGGATGCTCCAGGTTCGACATGGCGTTGATGACCGGGATGCCGGCATGGGCCGCCAGCTCGACGATGTGTTCGTGGGAGGAGAGGCGCGCCGCGATGGCGTCCACCGTGCGGCCGAGCACCCGTGCGGTGTCGCTGACGGCC
>Ga0315285_10008360_pt1 | contig 10611 bp, 5 predicted proteins | sample YL17G09_36_MG_FD_203698 | JGI IMG/M metagenome (GOLD analysis project Ga0315285, IMG submission 203698) | Sediment microbial communities from Yellowstone Lake, YNP, Wyoming, USA - YL17G09_36 | ecosystem: Environmental > Aquatic > Freshwater > Lake > Sediment | place: USA: Wyoming | collected... | reverse complement strand
CAGGAACGAAAGATAACCGGAAAGCCGCGTGAACTGGTTGGTCACCAGCAAGCCGCCGATAATGATCAGCACCACGCCGGAAACGACTTCCACGGTGTGCAGGTGCTTGCGAAACCCGCGATAGAAGGCGAGGAACTGGCTCAACCCGATGCTGGTGAGCAAGAAAGGGACGGCCAGGCCCAGCGAATAGACGCCGAGCAGTAAGACGCCCTGCCCGATGGACTGCTTGGTGGAGGCAATCACCAGGATAGCCGCCAGGATGGGCCCGATGCAGGGTGTCCAGCCGAACGCGAAGGCGAAGCCCATCAGAAACGACCCGATGGCCGACGATTTTCTTTCCGCCGCCGTGTGAATCCGCGCGTCCCGGTAAAGCAGGCTGATGGGCAGGATCCCGGTCATATGCAGGCCGAACAAAATCACCAGCACGCCGCCGGCCCGCAACAGCAGCGGCAGGCGCGAGCGCAAGGCCACGCCCAGCCACGTCGCCGACGCGCCCAAACTGATGAATACCAGCGAAAACCCGATGATGAAGAGCACCGAATGGAACAGCAGGCGGCCCAGCAGGCCCTCGCTCCGCCCCGCCGCTTTCAGCTCCTCGACGCTGGACCCGGAAATGATGGAGATGTAACCGGGCACCAGCGGCAGCACGCACGGCGATAAAAACGACGCCACGCCCGCCAGAAAAGCCGTGGTCAGGGAAACATTCATGGCCGATTCATCAGTATAGATGCTGGGCGCCGCGCGATGTTACAGCAAAATGCTGGGTGTAGGCTGTGGGCTGTAGGCTGTAGGCTGTGGGAACTGCTTTTCCTACGGCCCACAGCCTACAGCCCACAGCCCGCTATGAATCCCGCCGCGTTTGGCGGTAAACTTGCTCGCAATCGGCGGGGGCATGAAGAACGGACAGAGGATCGGGCCGTACACGCTGCTGGAGCGGCTGGGCGCCGGCGGCATCGGTGAGGTGTGGAAAGCGCGGGATTCCCGCCTCAACCGGGTGGTGGCCATCAAGTTCATCACCGCCGCACGGCAGGGCAGCTCGCCGGCCACGGAGCTGCTCCGGGAAGCGCGCGCCGCCTCGGCCTTAAACCACCCCAACATCATCACCATTTTCGACGTGGGCGAAAGCGAAGCGGGCACTTACCTGGCCATGGAGTTTGTGGAAGGCGAAACACTGCGGCTGCGCTTGAAGCGGCCCCCTGTGCCGCAGGAGGAAGCGCTGGATATCGCCGGGCAGATCTCGGACGGGCTGGCGGCGGCGCACCGCAAGGGCATCATCCACCGCGATTTGAAGCCGGAGAACGTGATGCTGCGGGCCGATGGCTACGTCAAGCTGCTCGATTTCGGCCTGGCCAAGGTGCTGCCCTGGGCCCAGGCGGCGGCCGCCGACGCCGCCACAGCCACCGGAAGCTCATTGGCCACCGAGTCCGGACAGCTCATCGGCACCCTCACGTATATGTCGCCGGAGCAGGCCCGCAGCCAGCGCGTCACCCCGGCCAGTGACGTGTTCTCCTGCGGCATCATCTTCTACGAGCTGTTCACCGGAAAGCATCCCTTCCGGGCGGCCACGCCGCTGGACACGCTGACCGCCATCCTGCGCAGCGAGCCGCCGCCCCTCGGTTCCCGCTCGACCGCGGTGCCGGAGCAAATCAGCAACGTGATAGCGCGGGCCTTGCGGAAAGAGGCAGCCGAACGTTTCCCTTCAGCCGAGGAGTTGCGCGCGCAACTTCAACAGGCGCGAGCCGCGGCTTCCACGGCTCCGGCCGAAGTTGCGCCGCCGCGCCATAAGCCTCGTTGGATGCAGGCGATTGGCGCCGTGCTCATGGCCGCGCTGCTGGCGGGTGGGGCATGGTTGGTCCGCTCCTCTTCGCGCGCGCCGGGTGGCGCGCCGGCGGTTGAATCGATGGCGGTGATGAGCTTCCGGGCGGAGGAAGAGGACGCGCGAACGGCCGTGCTGGCCCGTGGGCTGGCCGAAGACCTGAACGCCGCGCTGGCCCGAAGCGGCTTCCGAGTGGCATCGGGCAGCAGCGTGGCGGCCCTGGGCAGCGGCGTCGAAGCTCGCATGGCCGGCATGCAACTCGGCGTGGACGCCGTCATGGAAGGCACGGTGCGCAGCTACGGAAGCAGGATCAAGGTGCACATCGAGATGGTCAGCACACGCACCGGCTTCCAGGTGTGGAGCGGGAGTTTTGCGGTGGATGCTGAGGATTTGCTGACCAGCGAGCAGAAAGCGGCGGCGCAAATCGCCGAAGAGATTCGCGCCGGGTTGGTTCGAGGCCCGTGAGTAGGCAGTAGGCGGAAGGCGGAAGGCAGAAGGCAGAAGGCAGAAGGCGGAAGGCAGAAGGCAGAAGGCAGAAGGCAGAAGGCAGCAACGGCACACTCGTGGCGGCTTTCGGCATTCCGGTTGCCTGTGGGCGATAGAGCAGGGAGGTAGACAGGTGAGACACCAGGCGTTTAACCGTGCGATGAGTGGCCAGGCGGCAGCAATTCTGGCGGCGGCGCTGGCAGTTTTTCTGGCACTGCCCGCTCTGGCGGCAGCGCCGGCGCAAATGAACCGCGTGTCGGACAGGCTGGTCGAGATCAGCGGCGGGGCCGGCTCCCATGCCTGGCGGATTCGTTATGGCACTTATGGCACTGGCGTCTTACCGCCCTATTTTCAGTCCGCGCCACTCTTGATCGCGCTCGGCCCCGACCGCGCGTATTTTTCGCACGGTGACTGGCTGCGCCTGATCGACACAGAAAAGGGCTTGGTAATCGGGCGCTGGCATTTCCCGGGCGTCATCGTCCGCGTCACTCCCGGCCCCGGACGCATTGACGTCGAGGTGGCTAACTGGAATGACCCGAAGACAGTGCTCTACCGCACGCTGAACTTCGACCCACAGGCGCCGGCGGTTCCCTACTGGCCAGGCAACGACCTGTCTCTCACCCGCCTGCCCCGCGCTGAGGCGGACCAAGGAGCCATGACGGTTCCGGAAGGCTTGGTGCTGGCCCCGGGCGGCTATTTCACCCCCGACCAGTGGGGCAAGAAACTGCCGCGCCCGCCTGCTCAGACCGCCAAGCTGCTGGCAGAGGCCGAGCAAGCGGCGCGACGCGATCCGCACTCGCCCTGGATACAAGTGCGCCTGGGTAAGCTCTTGCGCGAGACGGGCGATGCGGCGCGCGCGCGCGAGGTATGGCAGCGAGCAACCAAAATCGAAAGCACGGACTTCACGGAACTGCTGCCCATCTCCTCATTTCTGGACGCGCTCGGAGAAAGCGACCTTGGCCGCGCCGCCTGGGAACGCGGCTATGGTGATTTTCTCGCCAAGGGCAACGACCCGCGGCTTCTCGCGACGCTGTTCGGCCGCTTGTTCATTTATCCGGTGTGGACCAGTTACGACTTCATGACACCGGAACGCCGAGCCGAAACGATCGAGCGCTTCTATCGCCTCTCGCCCGGCACCGAAGGGGCGGTACTGGCCTGGAGGATCTACGCCGATGACCTGGAAAAGAACGGTCATCCGGACGAGGCCCGGCGCTGGCGGGCAAGGGCTGCCGAGGCCGCATCCTACCAGGTGAGGGTGTTGAGCGACGCTCCTTTCTTCTGGCTTCCGGGAGTGATGCTCGACTGGGCGGCGCTGCTGATTCCTGCGGCCCTGATTGCCGCCATCCTTTACCTCGTTGTCCTGTACCGGCGGTATCAACCACAACGGCGCTTCCATCTGGAAGCCATCAGACGTGGCGGGGCGCCATGGCGCGGCCTAACGCTGTTCAACCTGGAGTACTGGAGCCGGCGCGATCGCGCCGCATTCCTGATAATCCTGCTGGCTGGCTGGTTTGCTGCAGGCCTGGCTTCGGGATACGTTAGGGGTATACTGCGCGTCGCCGACACCCCGCTCAGTGGGGTGATGGGCAAGCTGGCCGGGCCGGTAACCATCGCGTACTTCGAGAAGCTGCCGCAGACTCCGGAGCGCGATTTCCTTCTCGCGCTCGCTTACCAGCAGGATGGGCAGCGCGATAAGGCTGAGCGGTTGTACCGGCAGCTTCCACAGTATGCCGAAAGCTGGAACAACCTCGGGGTGCTGCTGAAGAACGCGGGCCGAGAGCAAGAAGCGCAGCGGGCGTTCGAACAGGCGCTCCGTGTGAATCCACAATTGCCGGAGGCGGCGCTGAATTTGGGGCGCCCCCCGCAGGGCCTATGGGCCGAGACGCACGCCAGGTACCTGCCGGGCCAGCCCATGCTGGCCCCCCCGCGGGATCGCTTGTGGTACGGCGCGTTCTTTGGCGGCCATCCGGCGGGCCTCTGGCTGCGGGCCTTGGCGGGGCCTTTTGCGGGCGCGAAAAGAGCGCCGGAAACCCCGGACCTACTTCTGTCGCTGTTTTGGCAATCGCGAACCCGAAACTGGATGACACTGGCATTGGTTTGTGCCGCCGTCCCTCTGGTGGGGCTGGCGCTGGCCCTGATTTTCTGGATTCCTGCGCGGGATGTCACGCAGCCCCCGGACAAGAGTCAGGTGTGGTGGGAGGTGCTGTTTCCCGGCACGTCGCCGGCCTGGGGTTTCCTCGGGGGTCTTGTGCTGGTGGCGTGGATTTACCTCGGGTTGCAGGACGCGCTGTTGTTCTGGAAGGGGACGCCGGGAGTCGTCGCTGCCATCAGCCTGCCAAGTCTGGTGCATGCTTACGCGGTGCCCGGCGCCGATAATGCGCGCGTGCTCCGCGAGTACATCAACCCGAGCTGGGTGGGGGTTTACCTGGCGCCGGCGCTGGTATTCGCCGTCAACCTGGTTTTGGTGCTGCGCCGCAGGAAGGCGTTAGGCAGTAGCCTGTAGGCTGTGGGCTGTAGGCTGTAGGCTGTCGGCGGTGGGTTTTGGTTTTCCTACAGCCTACGGCCTACAGCCTACAGCCTACTTAGGCCGATGAAATGAGCATCATCGCGGGGCGGAAAATCGGTCCATACACGCTGCTGGAGCGGTTGGGCGCCGGCGGCATCGGTGAGGTGTGGAAGGCGCGCGATTCTCGCCTCAACCGGGTGGTGGCCATCAAGTTCATCACCGCCGCACGGCAGGGCAGCTCGCCGGCCGTGGAGCTGCTGCGGGAAGCGCGGGCGGCCTCCGCCCTCAACCACCCCAACATCATCACCATCTTCGATGTCGGAGAAAGCGAAGCAGGCACTTACCTGGCAATGGAATTCGTGCCCGGCGAAACGCTGCGAGCGCGGCTGAACCGGCCGCCCATTACTATGGAGGAGGGCCTGGGCATTGCCGAGCAGGTGGTTGGCGGGCTGGCCGCCGCCCACCGCGAAGGCATCGTCCACCGCGACCTGAAGCCGGAGAACATCATGCTGCGGGTGGACGGCCTGGTGAAGCTGCTGGATTTCGGCCTGGCCAAGGTGCTGCCCTGGGCCCAGCCGCAGGCCGCCGGCGGCGCCAGCGTCACCGCCGGCTCGCAGGCCACCGAGACCGGGCAACTCGTGGGCACCTTCACCTACATGTCGCCGGAGCAGGCGCGCGGAGGCTCCGTCACGCCGGCCAGCGATGTCTTTTCCTTCGGGATCATCCTTTATGAAGTGCTGGCCGGCGAGCATCCCTTCAAGCAGACGACGGTAATTGACACCCTTACCGCCATCCTGAGCCGGGAGCCGCCGCCGGTCAGCGCGCGGGCCGCGGCCGTGCCCGAACAGATCAGCCAGGTGGTGGAAGTGGCGTTGCGCAAGGAAGCCGGCGAGCGGCCGAAGTCGGCCGTCGAGCTTTCCGATCAGCTTAAGCGCGCCCGCACCGCGCTGGCCACGCCGGCGCCACCGCCGCCCGCGGTGCACTACATGCCCCGTTGGATGCGGGCCATCGGCGTGGCGTTGATCGCGGGCCTGCTTACGATGGGAAGCTGGTTTCTGGGCAGTTCCACGACGCGACGGGAAGCTCCGCCGCTGCGCTCCATCGCCGTCATGACGTTCCGCGCCGAAGCCGGCGACGACGCGGCTTCGGCGCTGGCCCAGGCTCTGTCGGAGGAGTTGGGTGCGGCGGTTTCGCGCACGGGCTTCCAGGTGGCCGCGCGGCGCAGCGTTCTGGAGCTGGCCGGCCCGGCCGACCCGCGCGTTGTCGGCGGGCAGCTCGGCGTCGATGCCGTGCTGGAAGGCAGCGTGCGCAGCTTTCGCAATAAGGTCAAGGTACACGTGGAACTCATCAGCACCCGCACTGGGTTTCAGATCTGGGGCGACACGATTACGGCGGATATTGAGGACCCGATGGGCGGCGAGCAGCAGACGGCCGAGGAAATCGCCAAGCGGCTGCGAAGCTCGTTTTCCCGCTGACCCAGACCTGAGGGGCCTTAATCCACGGATTACAGGTGGCAGCGCGCGTGCCTTAGGAGAGACAAAGGCGGCAGAGACAGCCATGAGACAAACGACGAACGCCATCAATAACCGCCGCTATGGGGGGCCGCTGCCAGCGATTCTGGCGGTGGCGCTGGCAGTTTTTTGGGCAGCGACCGGCGTCCGGGCAGCCGAAGTGAAGATGAGCCAGCCCAACCCGTTCCTGATCGAGATCACCGGCGGCCAGGGCAAAGACGTCTGGCGGCTCCACTACGGCACCCGTGCCGATATCTCCAACCGCATCTACAGAGGACTGTATCCGGCCGGCAACGACCGCGCCTACTTCGCCCATGGCCTGTGGTTGCGCTTGATTGACACCCGCAAAGGCATGGTACTGGGCCGCTGGCGCTTCCCTGGGCAGATCCTTCGTGTTGTCCCGGAGGGCCTGCGCGCCAAAGTCGAGATCGAACTGGATCGCACCGAGAGCGGTACCCGCCAGACTCTAAGCTTTGATCCCCACGCGCCGTCGATCCCCGACTTCCCCCAAAGTTTCCTCTTCTGCTATCTGCTGCCGCGGAGTGAAGCATATGGGCCGAACTACTTGCTGGCGGGAGTCCTTGGTGGTGGGCTTGGTGGCGGGTTTGATCCGGCGAAGATCCCGGCGGAAAGGGTCCGGCAACTGATTCCGGTAATGGAAGAAGCGATACGGCGCGATCCGCTCTCGCCCTGGTTCCGGGTGATTCTGGGCAAGCTGCTGCAGGACGCCGGCGACCCGCGCGCCGCCCAGCTTTTTCAGGAGGCAGTGTCGGTTCCGACCACGGACTACACCGAACTGTTGCCCATCTCCGGGCATCTGGAGGGGTACGGCCAGCGAGAAACGGCCACCCTGGCTTTCGAGCGTGGGTACGCCGATTTCTGGCGGCGCGGAAACGACCCCCGGCTCTTTACGGCGCTGATCGGGCGGCTCGTTACCTACTCCGCTCGATGGGACCAGATGTCGCCGGCAGCGCGGTCGGTTTATATCGAGCGCACCTATCGTCTGACACCCGGCGGCGAGGGCGCGCCCTATGCCTGGCAGTTTTATGCCGACTGGCTCCGCCGTAACGGCCAAGCCGAGCAGGCCCGCCTGTGGCAGGAGCGCGCTGATGAAATGCGCCGCTCTTCACTCTATCCGGGGGGCCGGTTCGCGACGGGAATGGACCAGACGCTTTACTTGGTGCTGGCTTCCCTCCTCGCCTGCTTTGGTTACATGCTGGTGCAGTGGCTGCGCTATCAGCCACAGATGCGGCTGGACGCCGCGGCGCGGAAACTCTCCGGCGCTCCTGCCCCTCGCTATCCGGTAGCCTATGCTACCCGCCGTGAGCGGCTTGCTCTGTTGGGAATCGTGCTGGTGGGCTGGCTGGCCGCCGGGGTGGGCGGATTGTACGTGCAAGGCGCCATCCGGCTCGGCGCATCCGTGATCTACAACGGCCTCGGCCAGTTTTCCTCGCCCGCCACCATCGCTCATTTCCAGAGCTTCCCGGCCACGCCCCAGCGCGACTTGCTGCTGGCCATCGGCTACCAGCAGGCCGGGCAAATCGACAAGGCCGAGCGGCTCTATCGAAGCCTCCCGCAGTTTCCGCAGAGCTGGAACAACCTCGGGGTGCTGTTGAAGGAGGCCGGAAAGGAAGCGGAAGCCCGGCAGGCGTTCGAGCGGGCGCTGGCGGCTGATCCCACGTTGGCTGAAGCCGCGTTGAACCTGGGACAACCAGCGCGTAGTTACTGGACCGAGCAACACCAGAAGTACTTGCCGGGCCAGCCCATGCTGGCGCCGCCAACGCGGCAGCAAGTCGCCGCTGCCTATCTGGGCGGCTCACCGGCCCGTGTCGCGTGGTACGCGCTTTCCGGCGCATTCTCTGGGTTCTTGGACAGGCGGCTGGACGACTGGGTGGCCCCCCAATGGGTCGCGGTCAGAGTGCGCATCCCGGCCGCGGCGGTGATCGCCGCGATGTTGTTCTGCGCCGCCGTTCTGTTGCTGCTTCCCGGACGGGAGGTGACTGAACCGCCCAGCAGGCGGCAGTATCTCTGGGAAATCGCTTTCCCCGGAAGTTCCCCCGCCTGGCGCTGGTTCGGCGCCGTTGTGCTGGTGGTGTGGTTCTACCTCCTGCTGCAAACGGTGTTGAGCTTTCTGGCGCCCAACCCGCTGTCGTTCCTGCAGGCCGCGATGCCCAATCTGGCCAAGGCATACGCGCTGCCCGACTACGCCGACTGGCAACTGCAGCGCCTGCTCACCCCGGGCTGGGCCTGGCTGTACTTGGCGCCGGCGCTGGTGTTCGCCGCGAATTTGGTTGTTGTGCTCCGTTCCAGAAAGACGTCGTAGTGCCAGTGCCGCGAGCGTGAGCGAGCGGTTGCCACGGCGGACCACGGTAGACGCGCCCGGCAACCGCTCGCTGACGCTCGCGGCACTGTTCTCTACTCAGTTAGGCCCAGGCGCTGCATCTTGGTGCGCAGGCCTTCGCGGCTGATGCCCAGGATGTCGGCGGCGCGGGTCCGATTGCCTCCGGTGCTTTCCAGCACCGACTGGATCAGCCGCTTTTCCATCTCCGCCAGTGACATGGGCGGCACGGCAGGGGCGGGCGGGGCAGCGGCGGCCGCCTGCGGTTGCGTGGCGCGGCGAATGCGCTCGTTCAGCGCCGCCGGCTCGAGCAGCGCGCCCGGCGCCGAAACAGCCACCAGCCGCGCCATCTCGCTCTCCAATTCCCGCACGTTGCCGGGAAACGAGTAGGCGGAGAGCGCGTCCAGGCAAGCGCCGCCCAGCCGCGGCGCTTCGCGCCCGTAGCGCGCAGCATAGGCCCGGAGGAAATGGTCGGCCAGCAGGTGAATGTCGTGCGGCCGCGCGCGCAGCGGCGGCAGCTTGAGCGTAACCGTGGCCAGCCGGTAATAGAGGTCGCTGCGGAAGCGGCCGGCCTCCACCTCGCTTTCCAGATCGCGGTTGCTGGCGGCGATGAAGCGCACATCGGCCGTCTCCGCCCGGCTCGACCCCAGCCGCATGAACTCGCCCGATTGCAGCGCGCGCAGCAGCCGAGGTTGCAATTCCAGCGGCAGCTCGCCCACCTCGTCAAGGAAAAGCGTGCCGCGGTGCGCGGCCCCCACCAGGCCGATGCGGTCCTGGTGAGCGCCGGTGAAAGCGCCGCGCATGTACCCGAACAACTCCGATTCGATCAGGCCGTCCGGAACGGCGGCGCAGTTGAGCACCACGAAGGCGCCGTTGGCCCGCTTGCTTTGGCGGTACAGGGCGCGGGCCACCAGTTCCTTGCCCGTGCCCGTCTCCCCCTGGATCAGGACGGGCAGTTCGGTGGGCGCGATCTGCCGAACGGTTTCCAGCACCGCCGCCATGCCCGGGTCGGCGGTGAGGATGCCTTCGCTGCCGCCCAAGGCGGACTCCAGCTCCCGGGCCCGCCGGCGGGCGTGCTCGACCGCCACGGCGGTGCGCAGGCGCGGCGCCGCCAGCGTACAAATCTCGTCCAGCAGCCGCCGCTGCCGCTCGGTGAATCGGTTGGCGATATCGCGGTTTTCCAGATAAATCAGCGCGAAGGCCTGGTCGCTGGTGACCAGCGGAGCGCACAGCACCGAGCGAAGACCCAGCCGGCGCACGCTCGAGTGTTCGCCGAAGCGCTCAGAATCGAGCGCATCCCCGATCAACAGCGCCCGGCCCTGCTCGACCACCGCGGCGGAAATCGAGCTGCTGACTTCCTCCTCGGCTTTCTCCAGCGCTTCACTGCGGAAATTGCGGGCCACGGTAGCGCGGAAAACGCCCGCCTCGCGAACCACCACGAAACCGCGATCCGCGCCCAGGCCTTCGATGGCCGCGTCCAGCAGGCAGGCCAGCAGTTCGCCGTAGTCCTTCTCGGCCAGCAGCACGCCCGCCATGCGATAGAGCAGGGCCACTTCCTGCGCGGTAAATTCGGGTGCCGGTTCCGCCATCGCGCTCATCTCACCACAAAGTTATCCGTGGGGGAAGGGGAAAGGTTTGTTCCGCAAAAGGGAAGACCAAGTTGCAGATTTGGAGGTTACTAAAATGGTACGTGCAGTAGCATCCGGCCTGTGCCAGCTTGCTGCAGCTTGCCCCCGCCACCCGCCGCCCAGGGCGCAAAAACCCGGCAAATCCGCTGTCGCCGCCTGCCTTGGATCCTATGAAGATTGTGCCACTCAGCAGGAAAACACCACAGATGTGTCTCGATTCACGGTCCAGGAGGGGCCGTTCGCTGCGCGCCATTGCCCTGTGAAGAGGCCCACCCAACCAGGCCCGAAGCAGCATCGCGGATGCGCGTGCTGAAAAAAGCGGCCCA
>Ga0315285_10008356_pt1 | contig 10619 bp, 5 predicted proteins | sample YL17G09_36_MG_FD_203698 | JGI IMG/M metagenome (GOLD analysis project Ga0315285, IMG submission 203698) | Sediment microbial communities from Yellowstone Lake, YNP, Wyoming, USA - YL17G09_36 | ecosystem: Environmental > Aquatic > Freshwater > Lake > Sediment | place: USA: Wyoming | collected... | reverse complement strand
CGCCGCCGCCGTTTCCGTGCCTGTTGGTCGCCGGTGCCGACGCGTCGCTGTCGCTCATCGCCATCGCGCCCGACCTCTCGCCGCTGCAGCTCCTCCCCAGAATGCGAGGGGAAGCGCTGCGCCCCTCGCGCTTCAGTCACGTCGCCGCGCTTTCCTTCTCCAACGGCGGAGGAGAAGAAGAGGGAGGCTCGCGCTCTCCCTCTCATTCCTCTCCTCCCCCTGCCGTTGTCGCGGCCGCGTGCGAGGACGCCATCGTCTTCGCCGACGCCTCCTCGGGGGAGGTCATTCTCCGCCACCCCGTCGGCCGCAGCGAGACGATCGCCGGCCTGGCCGCGTGGGGCGGCGGCGAGCTCCTCGCGGGCACCGCGGCGGAGGCGAGGCTGCGGGCCTGCCTGGCTTCGGCGACGGCTGAGACTGCTGCTCTCGCTGATGACGAGGGCGACGAAAGCGATGAAGACGACGAGGAAGCGCGCCTGCCTCCGCGCGGAAGGACGATGCGGCAGCATCAGCAGCGGCAGGGCCTCGCCGCGGCCCTGGAGAGCACCAGCGAAGAGGAGGAGGAGGAGGAGGAAGCGGCGGCGGCGGGGGCGGGCCCCGCTGCTGCCGGCGCCGCCGGCGGGGGGCCTGTGACGAGAAGGCGCGCGGCGGAGGCCGCTGCAGCCGCAGCTGCAGCAACAGCCGCCACGGCGACGGCTCCAGGAACCGGGGCGACCGAGGAGGCGGAGATGCTCGACGCCTTCGAGGCAGAGATGCTCGGAGAAGGGGAGGGAAGAGAAGGGGAAGAGGGAGCCCTAGGCGACGACGGGGAGGAGCTCCTTCCGGCGTCGTCGCTCCAGCCTTCCTCCTCCCCTCGCCCTCCCCCGCCTCCTCCTCCGAAAAGCTGCAGCAAGAGCAAGGGAACCCCTGTCTCCTGGCTGGCTTTTGCCAGCAACGACGAAACGCAGGGCGGCATGGGCCGCATCCGCGTGCTGGCTTTCGAGATGGTGTCGGACGCCGAAAATGTCGCCGCCGACGACGACGGCGACGACGGGAAGAAACCACACCCCTCCTCCCCTTTTCCTCCCCCTCTCGCGCCGCGCCCTTTCCACCCCTGGCGCGCCACCGTCGTCGCTCACGTCCGCTGCCCGCGTGAGCGAGTCCACGCCCTCGCCGCGCTGCCTGACGGAGGGCTCGCCGCGGCGATCGAGCGGAGGCTCGCCCTGCTCGACGTCGCGGCCCCTCCGACGCCGGCGGCGGCGGCCGAGGCCGAGGCGACGAGGGCGGCGATGGCCCGCATAACCGCAAGGCTGCGCTCGCGCCACCGGGGCCCCGACGGGCGCGCGGCGATGGCGGCCGTGGAGCGCGCGGTGACGGCGGCGATGGAGGCGGCGGCGGGGGCCGCTCGGGCGCCCACGTCGCACCCGCTCTCCTCCGCGGCGGCAGGAGACCGGCGGCTGCGGATCCCCCCTCTTCGCCCTCCTCCGAGGCTTCGGGGCAGCCTCAGGGCGCGCGCCGTGTGCCGACTCCGAGCCGGTGGGGACTCGGCGGCGCTGTCCCTGCGGGTGCTCCCTGCCCCGACCTCGACGGAGCCGGTCTCTTCCTCCTCCGGGGCGGTCACCTCCGTGATAGCCGTCGCCGACGGCGGGAACGGCCCGCAGCGCGGAGGACGCAGCGGCTGCGGCCTTGGCGGCGGCGGCGTCGGGGTGTCGCTTTTCGCGGTGACGGCTGGTCCCCCGCCCCGGCCTCGGACCTCGAGCGCCGGCGCCGGCGACGACACCGAAGACGACGACGCTCCGCCGCGCCGCGGCGGCCGCGGCCTCCTGCGCCCGATCGCGGCCTGCTCGACGCCCTGGGCCGCCGCGGCGGTGGTTCCTGTCGCCTGGCCCCACATCTCGGGCTCCGGCTGCTTCCGACAGGACTTTGGCGCCGTCGGCGGCGACGCCCTCGGCGGGAGGCTCTTCGCCCTGGCGCCGCCGCCGCCGCTCTTCCGCGACGGCAGCATGCTGGCGGCGGCGGCGGCGGTCAACCCGGAGCGGTGCCTCTCCGACGCGGCCGTGGGGCGCATGGGAGGCGGGTCGAGGGTGACGTGCGCCGTTGTGCTGAGCTGTGACGATGGCGACGGCGACGGCGACGGCGAGAGAAGAAGAAGGAGAAAAAGCCCCGAGAGAAGCGGCGACGACCCTCTCTCGTCGAAAAAGCGGAAGTGCAGAGAGGGCCTCTTCCTTCCCTCTTCTTCTTCTTCTTTGGAGCAAAACCAACGCCAGCTCCAGCACCAGCAGCGGCAGCAGCAGCAGCAGTGCAGCCGCCGCCACCCGACCTGGCTGTTCGGGAACGACGCCGGGGCGCTGCTGGCCGTGCGCCAGGTCCCGCGGGAGCTCGGCGCGGCGCTGCTGCTGATCCAAGCGGCGCTCGAGTCGACCGGTAGGGGCAGCAGAGAGGGCGCCGCGGCGCCGCCGCCGCTCGCGGTCCCTCCCTCGCTGAAGAGGCCCTCGATCTCTCCTCCGCCGCAAACGGGGAACGAAATTCCCTGGCGCCCCTTCTACCCTCCCTGGGCCTCTGTTGTCGCCGATGCCGCGGGGAGGGAGGCCGCCGCGGCGGTGCTCGCCGCTCACGCTGACTCAACGGAGACGGAGGCTGGGGAGGCCAGGGTAGGAGGTGGAGAGGAGTCGCTCGCGGCTGCGGCGGAGGCCGCCGTGGCCGCGGCTTCGATGCCTCCGCTGTCCCCTAGGGGCGTCTCGACGGCGCTGGCCGCGGCCTTGGCGGCGGTGGCCGGCGGGAACGGAGCGAACAGAGGGAACGGCAGCAGCGGGACCGGAAACAACAACAGCGCCAACAGCCTCGCCACTCTCGCTCCGGCGCCTGCCTCCTCCGCCGAGGCCCCCGCGCCCTTCCCCCCGCTCTCCCTCCCCGCCCCGGAGGAGATGGACGATCATGGACGCCGGGCGCGCGACGAGGCCGCCATGCGCGTGGCCATGCGGGCCTTTGAGGGAGCGAAGAGGGCAACGCTGGCGGCGATCGCAGACGGGTCGCACCCGCTCGCAGAGCGAGCGCTTCGCTCTTCCTCTTCTTCTTCTCCTTCCTCCCAAGCTCCCTCCTCTTCTTCTCTCCCTCCTCCGCTTTCTTCTTCCCCGCCCCAGTTCCTCGATGGGGACGTCCTCGCGGCGTTCTTCGAGCTCCCCATCCCGCGCAGGAGGGAGGTGCTGGACAGGCTCGGCAGCGGCGGCGCCGTCGTCGCGGCGTTGGCGCTCGCGGCCGCCGGCAGCGGGAGCAACAGCTGCAGGCCGCTGGCGGCCGCGGCGCTGCGGGCGGCAGCAAACGCGGAGGCCGCGGCCGAGGTGGTCTGGGATGCGCTTGAGGGGCTGCTGTAGACGATTTTGTCTCTGTTTTCCTTCTGAACTCTCCTTTGTGTACTTGAAAAAAAAAATGTGCATCGAAATCGGGGAGCTTGTCGGAGAGCTGGAGAGGTCGGGGAGAGAGAAAGTGAAGAGCGAAAGAGAGAGTGGGGAAAAAAATCTCGACTGTGGCCAAACAATCTTTTTTCTGTTGAGTTTTTTCCTCGTCTTCATCGTCAGCAGCAGAGCGCGCGCTTCTGCTTTTACCCGCTGCGTTCCTTTCTTTTTCAGCGAGCTCTCTGTCCTTCCCGGTTCGAAGCTAGCTCTCCGAGCGTAACCGCGACAGCAACAGGGCCTCTTTCAAAAGTGACCTGTCGCCCTCTCCTTTCTATTCGCAGTCGATCGACTCAGCTCAAAGACGCGCCGCGATGAAATTCGCGCTCTCCGCTGCCGCGGTGGCCGTGCTGGTGAGTCATTTTCACTTTCTCTTTTTGCTACCAGCCATCTTTATTCGAGGGTCTCGAGATGATGGGAGGGGGGAGCAGAGAGATGAATCAGAGGCGTTGCTCGGGCCAGCGACGAGAAAGCGGTTTGTTTTTCAATCGAGCATCGTGGCGTTTCCGCCAATTGCTCCCTCGTTCTCTCTTCTCCTCTCCCGACCTCGACCTCCACCAGCACTCACGTCTTCTTCTTCCGATCCCTTCTCCCTCTCTCTCTCTCTCTTGCTCTCTGTCTTCTCTCTCCAGGCCCTCTCCGTCTCCCCTCTGGCCGCCCTCGCCGCCACCAAGGCCTCACCTTCTGAGCAGCAGCAGCAACAGTGCCCCACCACGAGGGGCCACCTCCCAAAAAAGGCCGAGTTCTTCCCCGGAGTCACGAAGATCAGGTACGAGGGCCCCGACTCCAAGAACCCCCTGGCCTTCCGCTACTACAACGCGGACGAGGTCGTCGCGGGCAGGCCCATGCGCGAGTGGCTCCGCTTCTCGGTGGCCTTCTGGCACACGCTGCGCGGCGACGGCGGCGACCCCTTTGGCGGGCCGACCCGGGTCTGGCCCTGGGAGGACGCCTCGCTCCCGGAGCTCGAGGTCGCGCACAGGCGCATGCGGGCGATGTTCGAGTTCCTCGACAAGCTGGGCGTGGACTACTGGGCCTTCCACGACCGGGACATCGCCCCCGAGGGCAGGACCCTGGAGGAGTCCAACGCCAACCTGGCTTCCGTCGTCAAGCTCGCCAAGCATCTGCAGCAGCAGTCGGGGAAGAAAGTGCTGTGGGGCACCGCGCAGCTGTTCAAGCACGCGCGCTACGCGCACGGCGCGGCCACGAGCCCGAACGCGACGGTATTCGCGTACGCTGCGGCGCAGGTGAAGGCGGCGATGGACGCGACGGTCGAGCTGGGCGGGGTGAGGAAACGTTTTTGAGTTGTGTTTTCTTTGAGTTTTCGAATTTTTTGTTCGAGTTTGGGGGGGGGGATCTGAGGGATGGGCACAACGCTCTCGTTCTCTCTCTGACGCACACTTTTTCTCTCGACCCCGGCGGACTCGCGTCCCCTCTCTGGAAAAAAAAAAAACAGGAAAACTACGTCTTCTGGGGAGGGCGCGAGGGCTACCACACCCTCCTCAACACCGACCTCGGGCTCGAGCTCGACAACCTCGCCCGGTTCATGAAGATGGCCGTCAAATACAAGAAGAAGCTCGGGTTCAAGGGAAACCTACTCCTCGAGCCCAAGCCTCAGGAGCCGACCAAGCACCAGTACGACTGGGACGCAGCGACGACGCTCGGCTTCCTCGACCACTACGGCCTCGCGAGCGACTTCAAGCTCAACATCGAGTGCAACCACGCGACTCTGTCGGGACACAGCTGCGAGCACGAGCTGATGTTCTCGAGCCTGCGAGGAGCCCTGGGAAACGTGGACGCCAACACGGGCGACGCGCAGACGGGCTGGGACACGGACCAGTTCCTCACGGACCCCAAGGAGTCGCTGCTTTTGGCCAAGGTGATCCTGAAGCAGGGCGGCCTCGCTCCGGGAGGCATCAACTTTGACGCCAAGCTGCGCAGGGAGTCTACCGACCTCCTGGACCTGTTTTACGCTCACATCTCGGGCATGGACGCTCTGGCCCGCGGGCTCCGCAACGCAGCCGAGATGATCGCCGACGGCGAGGCGGACGAGATGGTCAAGAAGCGGTACGCGTCGTACTCGGAGACTGCCCTCGGAAAGAGGATCACCGAGGGCAAGGCGACGTTCGAGGAGCTGGAGAAGGTCGCGCTCGCCAGCCCTGACCCTGTGGAGGCTGGGCTGCAGTCGGGCAGGGCCGAGCTGCACGAGGTGGTGCTGAGCAGGTTTATCAAGTAGACGGAGAGAAGGAGAGGGAGGGAGAGGAGAGAGAGGAGAGATGGTTGATGACGTTTTTGAGGCTAGGCTGTGGCGGTCGAGAGTGGTGAAAGGGTTTTTTTTATGAGTTTTTCGGTCTACTTTCTCCCGACAACACTTTACCCTGCCTTTTTTTCATCCCGGGATCTGCCCCGTTTCTTGCGCACACCGAGGCGAGAGCGCGAATGACTACGCGAGTGCAAATATACTAAAACAAAAAAACAGAGAATCTTTTTTTGGTCGGGTTTGAAGTGGAAGGAGCGCGAGAGAGGAAAGAGAAAAGAAAAAAGAAAATTCACAGTCGACTTAGTTTTTTCCCCTCTTTCTCCCCTTTCCTTTCCGCCCATCTGCTCTTCTTCCTTCTCCTTATTTTCTCTCGCGCGTAGAGATCAAGCCGCGGTAGTTGCCCAGACAAAGCCCTTGAATTAGTAATTCGTCAAAAAAACCATGACGGCCTCCCCCTCGCTCAAGCCGCACGCCTCGATCGCGCCGCTACCTGAGGGAGCGCCCGTGCTCGTTTGCATCCTCGACGGCTGGGGCGCCGGCGCGCACGCCGACAAGTACAACGCGGTGGCGTCCGCGGACACGCCGGTGGTGGACAAGCTGAGCGGCGTGTCCGGCAGGTACCGCACGATCAAGGTGAGGGAGTTGAGACGAGGGCATGGCATGGCCTCTCGAAGAAGAAAAAGGGCCGCATCGCTGGAAAAACATCGAGCGAGATCAGGGTGTTTGAGGCTTTGAGCGGCCCGTATTCTAGCCCCGATGGCTCTTTGCTTTATTTCTGATGAGCCTGGAGTAAAAAAAGAGGGACGAGAGAGGCAGAATACCCAACGAGAGCTCGCGGAAAGGCCTTCAATTTTGCATCGACGGTGACGACGACGACGGTGACGGCCGAACGATGGACACGCTCAGCACCGAAAACCCTCACACTCAAAACAACACCTCTTCAGGCGCACGGCAAGGCCGTCGGCCTCCCTTCCGACGACGACATGGGCAACTCCGAAGTCGGACACAACGCTCTCGGTGCGTTGGAGTGAAAAGAGGGAGAAAAAAAGAGAGGGAGAAGAGAGCATGGGACCCTCGACCTCGCCGTTTCTCTCTCCTTCCTCCCGGCTCCCTGGCCAGAGAACAGCACCCGCTCTCTCTGCGCGCTTCGCTCTCCCCCTCCCCCTTTCCCGGCGCTCGTGCCCCCTCTCCGCTCACAAGAAATTCAACCCGGAAGGAAAAAAAAAAAAAAAAAAAGGCTCGGGCCAGGTCATCGACCAGGGCGCGAGGCTCGTCGACATCGCGCTCGAGGACGGGTCGGTTTTCTCCGACGACGGCTTCAAGTACATCTCCGAGTCCTTCGCGGACCACACCCTGCACTTCATCGGCCTGCTCTCCGACGGAGGGGTGCACTCGCGCACCGACCAGCTGTTCCTCTTTATTCGGGGCGCGGCCGAGCGCGGCGCGAAAAAGATCCGGGTCCACGTTCTGACCGACGGCCGCGACGTCCCCGATGGCAGCTCGGTCCGCTTTGTGGACGAGCTCGAGGCCGTCCTCAAATCGCTTCCCGAGGGCGTCGACGGCAAGATCGCCTCGGGCGGGGGGCGCATGCGCGTGACCATGGACCGCTACGAGGCGGACTGGAAGATCGTCGAGCGCGGCTGGCAGGCGCACGTGCTGGGCGAGGCGCCGCACAAGTTCGCCGACGCCAAGACCGCCGTCGCGACGCTCCGCGGGTCCGGCGAGGCCGCCGTGTCGGACCAGTGGCTCGACCCCTTTGTGATCGTCGACGACGCCGGCAAGCCCGTGGGCACCGTCGAGGACGGCGACGCGGTCGTTCTCACAAACTTCAGGGCCGACCGCGTGATCGAGATCTCCAAGGCGTTCGAGTACGCAGACTTCACCGCCTTTGACCGCGTGCGCTGGCCCAAGACGCGCTTCGTCGGGATGATGCAGTACGACGGCGACCTGAAGCTGCCCGCCAGGTACCTTGTCCCCCCGCCGGCTATCACGCGCGTTTCCGGAGAGCTGCTGGCCGCGTCCGGTGTCTCGACGTTCGCCTGCTCCGAGACGCAAAAGTTTGGCCACGTCACCTTCTTCTGGAACGGCAACAGGTCGGGGTACTTCAACGAATCGCTGGAGACTTACGTCGAGATCCCGAGCGACGCCGTGCCGTTCAACGAGGCGCCTGACATGAAGGCTCGCGAGATCACCGAGGCAGGGAAGGAAGCTATACTTTCTAAAAAGTTCAAGATGATTAGGATCAACTACGCCAACCCGGACATGGTGAGTTGTTCTTTTTTCTCTAACCTTTCTTTTCCTCTTTCCTTTCTTTCCCCGTTCCTTCCGAGCTACTCCTACTGCGAGAGAGCTGCTGAGCGAGGTTGCGGCAAAAAGGAGAGAGAAAAAAGCTCGAAGGAGCTCTGGAAACTCACTCGGTTCCAAACGAAAAAAACACCTCCAAAATCAGGTCGGGCACACGGGTGACCTCGCCGCGACGACCGGCGCCTGCGCCCTCGTCGACAAGTGTCTGGGAGAGCTCCTCGAGGTCTGCGAGTCGCTGGGGGGGAGGTGGCTGGTGACCGCCGACCACGGCAACGCCGACGACATGGTCCAGAGGCATAAGAAGAGTAAGAGAGAGAAGAAGAGGTGCTGGAGAGAAGAGAGAGGGCGTTGGAAACAGGAGAGAGATGTTTTTTCTTTTCTTCCCTTTTTCTTTTTCTCTCGACCTCGACAACAACAACGCCTCTTTTTGTTTTCACTCACGATTTTCTCCCTCCCCCCCGCCACGAATCCTCCCGCCCTCCCCCCACCTTATCCTCCAGCCGGCGAGCCCATGACCGACGAGAACGGCAAGCCCCTCCCTCTGACCTCGCACACGCTCGCGCCCGTGCCGATAGCCGTCGGCGGCGCGGGCCTCCCCGCCGACGTCAAGTTCCGCGGCGACCTTCCCGAGGCCGGCCTCGCGAACGTGACCGCGACGTACATCAATCTGCTCGGCTTCGCGACGCCGGAGCACATGGTGCCCTCGCTGATCTGACGTGGAGAGACCGAGATTTTCATAATGCGGCGAGAGAGGCAGGGGAAAAAAGGGGGTGAAGAGAGAGGACGAGGTGGAACTCGCCGGCAGAGTTTCTTTATTTACTTTATTCAAGACGCGAGAATTCCGACGCGAGGAGAGAGAGAAAGAGGAAGAAAGAGGAGCAAGTGTGATTTTTCCACCCCTCCGAGTTTTTTGTCTCACTTTTTTGTTTCTTTCAGTCTGCTCGGCGCGATCGAATGCGATTGGCCTCTTCGCCTTGCTTGCGCTCTGGCTTTTTCCTTTTCTCTGTGAGTTTGCTTTCGCAGCGCTCGATAGTTAGCAGCAGGCATCAAAGCGAGACAAGTTCTTGTCGCCAGCGGGAGAGGAAGAGAAAGATGAAGCGAACGATCGCCCTTGTCGCTTTCGACGCCGTGGCGCGCCCCGCGCCTCACCAGACCTCGAAAAGGTAACACCAAACTCTCTCAAACAGCCCCTCCACCAGCACCACCACTGCCGCTTACTCGCGAGCAGCCGCACAATGACTTCCGCAGCGGCCTCCGGAGCAGCAGGAGCGGGAGCAAAACCTGGTGCAGTAGCAGCAGCGAGCTCCCGCCCCGCCGCCGCCGCCTCGGCCGCCTCGGCCGCCCCGCGCGCCCTGGTCTGGCTCCGCAACGACCTCCGCACCCACGACAACCCGGCCCTCGCCGCCGCCGCCGCCGCCGTCGCGCGAGGCGAGGCGTCCTCGGTCGTGCCCTTCGTGCCGTTCGACCCGAGGAACCACGGGCGCTCCCCGCTGTGCGGCTTCCCCAAGACGGGCGCGTTCCGCGCCAAGTTCAGGCTCGAGGCCGCGGCGGACCTGCGGCGCAGGCTGGCCGCGCTGGGGTCGGGGCTCGTGGTGCGGCCGCAGCCGCCCGAGGAGATCGTCGCGGAGCTGCTGCTGCCGCTCTCCTCGAGCGGGGGCGCCGGGGCCGGCTCCGGGGGGGGGGGAGGCGCGGAGGCGGGCGGCGGGATCGTGTTCGTCTCCGACGAGCCCTTCCCGGAGGAGAGGGAGGCCGTCGAGGCCGTGAGGGAGGCGCTCTCGCTCCTGTCCCCGCAGCCCGTCCTCCGCGTCGTGGAGCCCCGCGGCGGGGCCAGCACGCTGCTCCACCCGGACGACCTCGACTTCGGGAGCGGCATGGAGAGGCTCCCCGACCTGTTCACCGCGTTCCGGACCGCGGTCGAGAGGGACTGGGCCGTCCGCCCCCCCGTCGCGGCGCCGGCCAGGGGGTCGCTGCCGCTGCCGCGCGGGGACGCCGGGCTGGCCGCCGAGATGACGGCGGCCGTGCTCCCCCTGACGCGCGTTGAGGACCTCGGCCCGCTGATCAGGCGCGCGTGCGAGTCCCAGGGCGTGGCCCCCTACGAGCTGGCGACGCCCGCGGAGGAGGGCGTCCGGAAGCTGGCGGTTTTGGACTTTGAGGGAGGCGAGACGGCGGCGTACGCGAGGCTCAACCATTATCTCTTTGGGTCGAAGGCCGCGAGCACCTATTTCGAGACGAGGAACGGTACGATACGATGCAGAGAGGGAGAGGAAGCGAGGGAGCAAAGAGAGAGAGAGAGAGAACGAGAGAACGAGAAGGAGGAAGACGCGAGAAAGCTAAAAAAACCTTTAAAAAAACCAAATCTAGTACAGGAATGCTCGGCGCCGACTACTCGACAAAGTTCTCCCCTTGGCTCGCCGCTGGCTGCCTCTCCCCGCGCATTATCGCCGACCAGCTCAAGAAGTACGAGGGGCTCGAGGGCGCGAACAAGTCGACCTACTGGATCGTGTTCGAGCTGCTCTGGAGGGACTTTTTCCACTTCTACGCCCGGAAGCACGGCAGCCGCGTCTTTGCCGCGAGCGGCGTCTCGAGGAAGGAGGGGGTGGCCTGGAGGAAGGGCCCGGCGGCCGACGCTGCGT
>Ga0315285_10008355_pt1 | contig 10620 bp, 7 predicted proteins | sample YL17G09_36_MG_FD_203698 | JGI IMG/M metagenome (GOLD analysis project Ga0315285, IMG submission 203698) | Sediment microbial communities from Yellowstone Lake, YNP, Wyoming, USA - YL17G09_36 | ecosystem: Environmental > Aquatic > Freshwater > Lake > Sediment | place: USA: Wyoming | collected... | reverse complement strand
TGCACGTGTACTCTATGACGCCCCTGACCTCGACCTCGAGGAACCGGTCCTTCTCGAGCCCGCAGACGGTGCAGAACGGATTGATCTTCTTGGTCGAGAAGTCGACGATGCGCAACTCGGGCTTAGGCGGGACCACGGGGACTTCCGGGGCCTTCTCTTCGGGCTGCTCCTGAGTCTCCTCCATCTCGCCTTCTTGCTCTTCCTCGGGGGGCATGATGCGACACTTATTACCCCCGCTTGGACATAAAATACTTTGCCGTAAGGGTATGCTTCCTGCCACCTTGGATTCAATTCCAGCCTATCTCTATGTATGTCCGGAAGCATTGAAGTGCTCAGCAAGTGGATCGATTCGAGGGCCGTGCTTCCGTCGCGGGCCGCAAACAATAAGCCTTGACACTTGATTAATACAGCGGAACAGCCATGAGCGAGACCATGCGAGGGTCGCGTCTAATCTTCATGGTAGAAGAGTGGGAATGGGCGGATACGCTGGTGTACAGCAGATCAAAACCGCCCGAGCCTACGATTAGAGTGGGCGACCTGATCGAAGCCCAGTTATGGGTGAAAGCCGATTCAATTGGCATTTCGATCCAAACGAGACAGGGGATTCAATTCGCCAGCACATCGGAACCGGATGTGGTCGTGGATTCCATCGTGGAACGTGTAGGAGAAGAGCGCGTGGCGCTGGAAGGAGGCGACTATGTCTATGCGCTAGTCCGTCCAGGATTCCCTCTGGTGTTGATTTCAAAGTCTTCGGGCGTGTCCAGCTCTCGAGGGCTTATCGGCAAGATGGTTGAGGCTCGGGGCACACTATACGGATCCGTCTCAATCTGGACAGGGCCGATTTTCAGCCCTGTCGTGGTTCGTGTCCTGAGCATTAGCCCGTTGCCTGACGAGTCGCGTCTTATCGAGGGGATTACTTCAAAGGGGGAGACTGTCACACGAGTGAGATACGCGTAGGCTAAAAGCCAACGGCGGTACACCGCCTTATCCGGTTTGAGTCCACGCCAATGCCCATCGGTTCGTCTCCTTCTGACACAGCTTCCTTACAGACATATATGATGGCATCTCTGCGTGGAATGAAGCCGGCTGTTTGTTCAGCTTCATTTTGTCATACCACATCCAGTTGGATTCGACTCACCCAAAGATAGCGATGGTCATGCTCGTGGTCGAGCTCCCGCCATCATCGTCACGAACGGTTAGGTTTACCACGTAATTACCAGGTCCGGAGAACAGGTGGCTGACCTCCGCCGTTGCCGTGAACGGGAAGGTTCCTCCGGGGCTCTTGGGCGGATCCGGCCCGACGCCATCGTTGAATACCGTCGAGTTTTCGATCGTGCTGTTGTCCCCGAAGTCCCACTCGAACGTCATGTCATCGCTCCCCGGGTCAACCGCCACCGCCTCGAAACGGATCGCCAATCTTGCCACGTACGGCGTGAGATTCACGTCCCAAACATAGGTCCCGTTGTGCTGCACGTTGAATGTGTGGTGGATCCTTGTCGGCTCTTCTCCAGGAGAACCGACCAAGACCCAGACCGGGTTCGCGCCGTTCGGCTGTCCGTTTATGGGATCGTCTTCCGGAGTGAAGATGATCTTCGCGGAGTAATTTGCCGAGAGGAACAGGTCAGTCACATTAGTTGACATCGCCTGATCATCGGGGGAGCCCGGCATCCTGACGATGCGCAGGTCGCCGAGCACAGTGTCGTTGATGAAGAAGATGCCCTCGACGTCATGCCACTTCTCCCCAGCAACGCGCAGCGTGAACGATCCCGGACGATTGACTTGGACGATCTGCGCGGTCGGTGCGACGTTCCTCACGATGATCGATGTTTCATACGCCGCAGAGGCGCCATTCTCATCCGTCACGGTGAGGAGGACTGTGTAGTTGCCGTCGTCCCCGTACAGGAAGTCGGCGGTGCTGGTGGCGCTCATCGGCGATCCCGTTGCGGGGTATGTCTCATCCAGGGTGGGCCCGAGTTCGAACTCCCAATGGAACGAGAGGCTGTCGTTGCCCGGGTCTGTTGCGGTGGCGGTCATGCTGCCGGGTGATCCCTCGTCGACATAGACCGGTCCGAAGGGGATAATCGTCGGAGGAACATTCTGAATGTTGATGTAGAAGGTGACCACGAGACTACCGCCATCGTCATCCTGCACCGTCAATTCACCGCCGTAGTCCCCGTCCTGCGGGTAGAATGCCGTGAATGTGGATGCGGCAGTGAACGGGAATGTCCCGAGCGGGCTCTGCGGCGGGTCAGGGCCGACCCCATCGTTGTAGAACACCCTCGACTCCACCTCGCCGTTTCCGAAGTCCACGGTGAAATGGAGGTCATCGCTCCCCGGGTCCTGTGCGGTTGCGGTCATGTCGACATGCGACCCCTCGTCTGCGGTGGCTGGGAATGAAAGTGCGATGATTGTTGGCGGGAGGTTCTGCACTATCGCGAACTTGCCTTCCAGCATCCCGACCCCGCCATCGTCGTCGGTCGCGGTGACCCCGAGCGGGAAGCTGCCATCATCTCCGTACGTCCGTGTGGCGGTCACAGTCTGTCCGCTCGGATTGAACCACGTGCCGATGAATTCTGGCGGGAGGCCGTCTCCCCAGTCCACATTGACATTCACCGGATCTGCTCCTGGGTCGGTGATGCTGAACTGCAGCGTGATCACACCGCCCTCTGAAGAATCCGTGACTGAGTCGAAGGTTATTGACGGGGGGACATTCTTCACACCCACGTCGACCGTCGTGGAATTCTGCAGTTTCCCATCGGAGACTGTGAGCTTCGCTTTCCCCTTGAAGTCATCAGGATATATGTGGCTGACCGAGGCATTCATCGTCGTGATGTCCGTGGTGCCATCGTTTTCGAAGTCCCATGCGTAGGTGAGCGCGTCGCCGTCGGGGTCATAGGAACCGCTCGCGTTGAACAGGATCGGAGACCCCTCGGTGCCGATGTACGGCCCGCCGCCATTCGCCGCAGGAGGCTTGTTGCATGAGCTCCCGATCGTGACCTGCCCCGTCATCGAGAGCGGGATGTTGCTACCGTCGCCGTCGACCCAGCGCTGGGAACGCGCCGGATCAGGGCCATAGTGGGTCAGATCCACCCTCATGGTCCACTCGCTGCCCGTCGGCAACGGTCCAAGAGCGCCTCCGTCCGTGTTGGTGAAGTAATGGAACTGGCCCTGGGGATTGCGCGCGAGGTTGAACTCCCCGGGATCGTCGGAGACCGCCGCGGAAGCTCCCGCCGGGATTCCCTGCAGCTCAACATCTGCCTGCCCATCAGGCGACCCGCCCCCGTCAACATTGAAGTGGAATACGAAGTATAACTTACTGCTCCCCGTGTCAAGATAGAGATAGAGCACGCTCGCGTAGGCCTCGACGAACGGCGTGTGTCCACTGTCGCTGTAGTAGTTGTAGAACGAGCTGACTGTCTGCGCCCGCTCGACGGGCTCTACATCATGGTTCGATCCGCCCTGTGTGACCTCGAACGTGCAGGGCAGAGTCACTGTCTGAGGCGACGGCGGTTGCTGCATGACATAGCCGGAAATGGAATTCACGAAGAGGCACCCAACCAATAACGCAGCGACAGTCCTCACGGTCCCCGCCTCCAGACCCATGAGTCAAGATTCGCTGGCAGGCTCATAAGTCTTTTGTAGAGCCTGGGGCGTATCAAATCCCCGGTTCACCAACCGCAGCCTCGGTAGTCAGGCAGCTTGCAGAACCACATCTTTTCCGGGTTTCCCTTGGAGGCCTTCACGCAGACGCATTACTGGGTGAAAATACTCATTTGCTTCACCTTCCTGATCTCTACGCACTTCTGGAGGACGCTGTCTTCAGGGGTGGGATTCAAGGACTCCTCCCTTATGTATCGCCGGTCTGTTACGTCTGGGAATGTCGGGGTGTATCCAGCGATGAGGATGTATGTGAAACCGCAAATCATGAAATGCTATCAGGATTCGAAGGAGACTGCCGCTTAGTTCTTTGCCGCCTTCTTCCTCGCGGAGGCTTCGAGCGAGATCCCCCTCACCCTTACATCCCCCTGCCTGCAATCTTCCTCGAGGTACGTGACATAGCCCGAGCCGACGTTCAAGTGCACCACGTGCACCTTCTTGTTGACCTTGATTAGGGGCCTCGTCACCTTCTTCTTCATCTCATCTTCCTGAGCCCCGATGCCATCGAGGGCTACTTAAAAGGATTGCCGAGAATATCGAGCGTTGTCGCGCACGAATGCGGATTGGACTCCGATGCATCCGGAGCAAGCTCGGGTGAGTGTGGGGGGAGCTGCTCCACATGTGGGCGGAGTCGCTCCGAGTGTGGAGGAAGTCCCTCCGCGTGTGGATGGATTCTCGGAGCACTCGGACCGAGCTTCGGAACATCGTCGCGGATGCGGAAAACTGCACCGGAAGCCCCGGAGAGTCTGGAGCAAGCCGCTCCACGTGTGGACGGAGTTCCTCCGCACGTGGATGAGGCCGGTCCGCGTGTGGACGGACCCTCCCACGCGTGGACCGAGGCCGTGCGAGTGTGGACGGAGTCTCTCCGCGTGTGGATGGAGGCGGAGCGAGTGTGGACGGAGCCCGGGAACATTCTCGCGCATATACGCGCAAGTATCGATACCCCCGGAAAACGCGGACGGAGTCCGTGCGCGTGTGGACGGAGTGTCTCCACACGTGGACGTAGGCGGAGCGAGTTCGGACGGAGTCTCTCCGAGTGTGGACGGAGTCCGTGCGACTGTGGTTGAAAGGACCCCTGTATGGCGTGGGATGCGCACCGATGGAGGATTCCTCGATCCCAACGGCCTCCGATTGGCCCTCGTCGCTTTCGCATAAGGCGATTATTCCATTCGCATGATGCAAGATTCTTCCGACCGGCGTCCGGATGAAGATCATATCCACCACCCACTCTGCACAATCGACCATCCGGGTCCGTGCATAGCCCTGCGTGTGAAACTGCTAAATAGAGATTCGACAGGTAGACATCCGCTTGCATCCGCGAATGTCTCGCGCTGGTCAGCCATATGATGCGACTAGGCATGCGCACCCAGGCGGCATCTTGGCCGTGTCGGCATCGGTGGCCTTCATCTTCGTGTCGAGCCTGACAGCAGTCCCGCTGCTGCAGTCCGCCCCCCCTTCGGGCGATGGCGGGAGCAGGGCAATGTCCCAGGAGACGGTCGTGCGGAGCCTTTCCGGAGACTACGTCATCGAGAACGCCGGTCAAGTCGCGGACGGTGTGAGATTTTATTCGATGGGGAATCCCTCGGCTGGATTCCGCGATGACGGCGTGGTGTTCGTACTATCTGATGAGATGAAGGCGCAAGATGGGATGGAGAGTGATCAGGTTCTCCAGCACGCCCGCCCAGCCCTTGTCGAAGCGGTGCAACGAACAGTCTCGGTTGCCTATGTCCTCCGTTTCGAGGGGGCGAACGAGGTCAGGCCGGTCGGCAGAGACCGCCTGCCTTTCAGCAGCAACTTCTTCATCGGCAGCGACCCCGCCACGTGGAAGACCGACGTCCCCAGCTACCGGGAGGTCGTCTACGAGGACCTGTACGATGGCGTCGACCTCGTCTACCGCCCGACCGGGAACGGGGTGAAGTACGAGTTCCTCCTGAGCCCTGGGGCGGACCCGAGGGTTATCACGCTGCGGTACGACGGGATTGAGTCTCTTGATGTCGTGGCGGGCGGCATGGCGGTCGCGACGGCGGCGGGCGAGATGCGGGACAGCGAGCCCTACTCCTACCAGGAGGGCGGTGCGGAGGTCCGTTGCGGCTTCTCCCTCCGCGATCGAGAATCCTACGGCTTCGACTGCGTCGGATGGGACGGGACGTCGCCCCTGACCATCGACCCCCTGATCTATTCCACGTTCCTCGGCGGGAGCGGCTGGGACCGTGGCTACTCCGTCAAGGTCGACGGCAGCGGCAGCGCCTACGTGACGGGACAGACACAGTCGATCAATTTCCCGACCACGCCTGGTTCGTACGACACCACTCGGGGAGGGACTGATGACGCCTACGTGACGAAGCTGAGCGCGGACGGGAGTTCGCTCGTCTATTCCACTTATGTCGGCGGTGGCGGTTTCGACGCGGGCCTCTCCATAACCCTCGACGCGAATGGCAATGCGTGCATCGCGGGCGACACGATGTCCTCTAACTTCCCCACTACTCCAGGCGCCTTCAGCAGAACCCCCCACGGCAATTTCGACGGGTTCGTGACGAAACTGAATTCGGATGGAAACGCTCTGCTGTTCTCCACGTACATCGGCGGGGCTGAGAACGACACTTGGCCTTCTGTGGCGATCGATGCTGCGGACAACGTCTACGTCACGGGCATAACCGAGTCAGCGGACTTCCCCGTGACACCTGGAGCCTTCGATGTCTCATACAACTCCGGAGATTCAGATGCGTTCGCGATGAATCTGAACTCGACGGGGATGGCTCTCATCTACTCCACGTTCCTTGGCGGGAGCGATGCGGACTTCGCCTACTCGATTGCGGTGGATACCGCCATGAACGCGTATGTGACGGGGGGCGCCTGGTCTGCCGACTTCCCGACCACGCCCGGCGCCTTCGATTCATCGCAGGGCGGCTCTTCCGATGTCTTCGTCACGAAGATCGGTGTCACAGGTAGCTCCCTCGGCTATTCCACGTTCTTGGGGGGAAGCGACTACGACGTCGGGCTCAGCATCGCGGTCGATCCCTCGGGGCTGGCCTACGTGACCGGATCGACGGTCTCGCCGAACTTCCCCATGACTCCCGGTGCTTACGACTCCTCTTTCAACGGAGGCCTCTACGATGCCTTCATCACGAAGTTGAATTCGGGCGGGAGCTCGCTGACATACTCGACCTATTTTGGCGGTGGGAACGGCGAGTTCGGGAACGCCATCGCGATCGATTCGGCGGGGAATGCCTACATAACGGGCGGTACCGACTCGGATGACCTTCCAGTCACACCGGGCGCTCTCGACGGCTCGTACAACGGCCTCATGGACGCATTCGTCACTGAGATGAACGAGACCGGATTCCCCGCCAACTCTACATACCTTGGCGGGAGCGGGACGGAGGGGTATCTCAACTTCCTCACTGTCAACCCTGTCGGTGAAACCTACTTGACCGGCATCACGAACTCCACCGATTTCCCGATCACGCCGGGAGCCTTCGACACGACAGTCGATTCGAACAGGGACGGCTATGTCACGAAACTGGGCCGGTTGTTCCCGGACCTCGCGATCGGTCAACGGGACATAGCTTTCGACCCGCCGGGGCCGGTGGTGGCCGGCACACCGGTCACGATAAACGCGACCATCGACAACCTCGGGTCCTCTGACGCCATCGGTGTCGTGGTCAGGTTCCACGATGGTCCGCCGTCCGGCTCAAACCAGATAGGATCTGACCAGGTCATACCGCTTGTCCCGAGTCCTGGCGGCAATGGGCTCGCCTCCATTGTGTGGAATGCGAATCCGCCGGGAATGCACGACATATGCGTAGCCGCCGACCCTGACAACGGAATAGCCGAAAGCAATGAAGCCAACAATCAGGCCTGCCGCGCATTCCTGGTCCTGACCACCTTCACTCTCCCGCTCACCCCTGGTCACCGGTTCGTGTCGTTCCCGCTCAAGCCTGTCCCTGATGATGTCGCGGCGGTGCTGAGTTCGCTTTCAGGTTGCTACGACTATGTCCGCTGGTATGATGCGCTCGATTCCAACGACCACTGGAAGTCCTATGAGTCCTCGAGGGGATACAACGACATAAGGCGGCTGGACAACACCATGGGTTTCTGGATAAACGTCACGACCGCTTGCGATTTCATCGTGACCGGCTTCCCTGAGAGAGTCACTGTGCTGTCCCTTCACGCCGGCTGGAACATGGTCGGCTATCCGTCTTTCAACACCTCTTACACCGTGGCGGACCTCAAGGCCGCAATCGGCCTTGCTGGCGTGATCGTCGAGACGTTCGATGCGAGCGCTGCCCCGTACTATCTGCAGAGGGCGCCTGACACCTACACGCTGGCGGCGGGAGAGGGCTACTGGATATTCGTGCCTGCTGACATCGACTGGACAGTGTATGGTTGAGGAGCGGGGCGGCCTGGCTCGCTCCTGCTCAAGCGTGTTTCTTGTTGAGTCTCACGCTGAGGAGCGCGACCACGATGATTGCCGCCACTGCGATCATCAGTCCGACCCAGAGACCGGACCAGTCTGCCGCTTCGCCTCCCCCCAAGCTGAACTTGACTATCTCGTCCAGAGGAAGGATCACGTTGCTCAGCCCCCCGAAGACGTAGGCCGCGTTCCCGTCCCAGATGGCGGTCGTCATCTCGCGGGGTCCGGGGAGTTTCTCTGCGAGAAGCTTGACCTCGCCGGTGGCGGGGGTGAACCGCACGATGTCGGGAAGGGCATGGGCACCGTCGTTGCCGCCAAAGATGTACGCGTTCTCCCCGTCCCAGACCGCCGAAGTGTGGAACCTTGGGCCGGGCAATGTCGCGTCAACCTGGGTCATCGTGTCCGTTTGCGGATCATACTTCAGAATCTGATTTGACGCCCCGGCGTTCGTCTTGCCCCCGAAGATGTAGATGTCCGTCCCCGTCCACACGGCCGACGTGCCGCCCGTGCCCACGGGCATGCTCGCAGACATCACCGTGAACGTATTGGTCGTCGTGTTGTACTTGAACACCCTCGCCTCGATTGTTGTCCCGTTGTGCCCGCCGAACACGTAGGCGTCGTGTCCATCCCATACCGCCGCCGCGCCGATGCGCGTTGTGGGGAGTCTGGCGGTCATCAATATCGTGACGTTGTTGACTGGATCGTAACGGAGGACCCGGGATTGCCTGGAGCTGCTGTTCTCCCCAGCGAATATGAAAACGTAGTGTCCGTCCCAGATGGCGGGAGATGTCATCGTTGCATCGGGCAGAACCCCTCTGAGACTTGCGCCACTTCCCGAGGTGCTGTAGGCGATGATGTCGGCGAGAACGTCGATGTCATCGGTGCCGCCGAAAACGAGCGCCTCGGTCCCCGTCCAGACCGCGGATGACCTGTAGTGCGCTTTCGGCATGTGGGCCGCCACTTCCACGACGGCATCTCCGGTGCCGCGAGCTGATGGAAAGGCGGTCACCATGAGAAGAGCGAAGATAGCGGTCACGCAGAGCAACGTTGTCTTGCTCACGAGGTTCGACCCGATATCATCGTAGACGCAATCGCTAGATGCTCTTTTCGCTTTATTCATCGTGAATCGCTCTCCTGGATTCGTCACGTTCTTGGCTTGTCCGCTCCTCCGCTCCCCTTGCCGGTCAACATCAACAGCAGGTACACTGATGCGGCGATGAATGCCGTCTGGATTCCGATGCCCGCGACAGCCGCGACTACGTAGAGCGAGAGCGAGAAGGCCCGGCCTGAATTCAGAAGGATCTCTCTCGTCGCAGACACGCCTGCCGGGTCGTCCTCCCCGATGTCCGCCATCATCGCGAATATGAACAAGGGGGCAATGCTGCCCGTGAGCTGGAGGAGGCTGTTCCCCGCCACGAATGACCCGAGGTTAGGCGCCAGGGAGACCATGAGCGCGAAGATGCTGGACATCACCGCCCCCGCCCACATGAACAGGTGTCTCCTCCGTATCCTGTCGGAAGTGAATCCGAGGACGAGCATCATCCCGCCCCCCGCCAAAGCGAACACCGAGAAGATGTAGCCCAGTTGCTGTTCGCCCTTGACGAAGAGGAGGGTGATCAAGGGGATGAGGGAGAATGAAAGCCCCTCGTAGCAGCCCTCGAAGAACATCGCCGCCACGTTCCTCCTTCCGAAGCTCGCGTAGTTGATCCGGAAGACCATTTCGTGATCACTGTTGATGAAGAACAACACCAGGACGATGTCCACAAGGAGGCACGCGAACCCGAAGGCGAACAGCGTCGCATAGCCCGCCGCTCCGATGATCTGGCCAGCGAGGGTCGGAGCGATGACACCCGTGACGGTCACGACGAGGAACACCACGCCCATGCGCATCCCGCGGTTCTCGGGCTTCGTCTTCTTGACTATCAGGGCATTGAACGGGAGGTAGAACAGCGGGATCGAGATCCCATAGAAGAACGGGATGAACGTGACCAGGATGTAGCCGTGGAGGACCGCCATCCCGGCGTAGGCTATCCCGAGCGTCAAGAGTCCCAGAGCCATCGAGGTCTTCACGCGGATCGAAGGCCTCCAGGCCATGACCCCGCAGAACAGCGCCGCGAAGAGGAATCCGAACAAGTAGAACATCGGCGCCTCCGCGTAGGAGAAGCCCTGGCCCGGCGCAATCCCATCCTTCGCGAGGTAGACGATGCCGAAGGTGCCCGCCGATGAGCCCGCGAGTGAAAGTAACGTCTGTATCATCAGCAGGTGACGGAACCTGTGTTCCACGCTGGCGGCACAAACCGAATCGGCTTAAGCCTTTTCCTCGGGCAGTCCTTCTCCGGATTCCTCTGACACCCCTGCGGAATCCCCCGACTTCTGCATCATCCAGAGCACCGCCATCCCGACGACGAGGACGATCAGGTCGATGTAGAGGCCGAGCATCTTGCCTGTCAAGGGCACGTAGGAGAGCGCGTCCACGGCGAGGGAGGCTGCGCCCGTTGAGAGCTCAGCGACGATGAACAGGATTGCGACAATGAGGAGGTTGCGCCTCT
>Ga0315285_10008354_pt1 | contig 10620 bp, 7 predicted proteins | sample YL17G09_36_MG_FD_203698 | JGI IMG/M metagenome (GOLD analysis project Ga0315285, IMG submission 203698) | Sediment microbial communities from Yellowstone Lake, YNP, Wyoming, USA - YL17G09_36 | ecosystem: Environmental > Aquatic > Freshwater > Lake > Sediment | place: USA: Wyoming | collected... | reverse complement strand
AGCTCCAGCGGGAGCCGATTCCCGTATCCCAACTGATCTTCGCCACCGAGTGCGGCGGGTCGGATTTCACTTCCGGCCTGGGCTCCAACCCAACCCTGGGGGCGTGCAGTGATTTGATCATCGAAGATGGCGGGACGGTAATTCTTTCGGAAACTACGGAGTTGATCGGGGCGGAACATCTGCTGGCCAAGAGAGCCCGGACGCCGGAGATCGGCCGGCAGGTCCTGGACCTCATCGCCTGGTGGGAGAAAGAGGCCATCGCCACCGGACAGGATATCCGCGGGGCCAACCCGGCGCCCGGCAACATCGCCGGCGGCATCACCACCATCGAGGAGAAATCCCTGGGCTGCATCTACAAGGGGGGAACGAAAACGCTGGAGGAAGTGATAAAGTACGCTTACCCCCCCACGAAGAAAGGCCTGATCCTCATGGACACCCCCGGGCACGACATTGATCAGCTTACCGGCATGATGGCCGGAGGGTCCCAGATCGCGGTGTTCACCACCGGGAGGGGAACGCCCACCGGATCGCCCATCGCGCCGGTCATCAAGATTACGGCCAACGGGGAAACGTACAAGAAAATGAAGGACAACATCGACATCAACGTGAGTGCGGTGATCCAGGGAAAAGAGACCGTGAAGGAAGCGGGCAAACGGATCTTTGACGAGGTGATCGCGGTGGCTTCGGGCAAGCTCTGCAAGGCCGAGAAGCTGGGGCAGCGGGATTTCTGCATCTTCAAGATCGGGCTGAATTTTTGAGGATTGCGGGTCCTCTTATTTGGGGAGGAAAGGGGGGAAGATTTCAGGATTTGTGAGGGACGCCGGCCAGGGGGAATTTTGGTTGAATTTCAAAGCCAGAAAGGTCCTTGATCCGAGCCTCCATTCTTGCTACACTCCTAGTGCACATCTCAGGGAAAGGAGGAGGTTAACATGAAATCCGATGAAGGGCTTTTGGGCAGGAGGATTTCCCGCCGTCAACTCCTGAAGGGAGCTGCCGTTGTGGGGGTTTCCGCAGGAACGAACCTTACTTTTTTCCGCAAACCCGCGGAAGCGGCCGATGTGAACATCGGGGTCATCTATCCCAATTCCGGGGCTCTGGCTCGTTTCGGCCAAGCCTGCGTCAATGCCTCAAAATTGGCTGCGGATGAAATTAATGCCCGAGGGGGCATTAAATCTTTGAAAGGCGCCAAGCTCAACCTGATCATCACCGATTGTCAGAGCGACGCCACCATTACCCGCAATGTCACCGAGCGGATCATGACCACCCAGAAGCTGGCCGCGGCCACGGGCGATTATTCCAGCTCTTACACCCTGGTCTCCACCGAGGTTGCCGAACGGTATCAGATCCCCTTTGTCACCGGCTCGATCGCCAACGAAATCACGGGGCGGGGGCTCAAATACACCTTCCAGGTTTCACCCAAAGCCGAGATGTTCGGCCATATGCAGGTGGACACTTTGGCCTGGCTGGCGAAGGCAGGGGAGAGAAGAGTGGCCATTGTCTATGAAGACACGGCCTATGGGACTTCTACGGCCAAGGGCCTCACCGACCGGTCCAAACAGAAGGGGTACGACATCATCCTCTCCGAAGCCTACGCCGCAAAGTTTACCGATGCGACGCCCCTGGTGAATAAGATCAAGGCAGCCAAGCCCGACGTCATCTTCCCCGTCTCTTACATCACCGATGCCATCCTGATCATCAGGACTATGAAGCAACTCGACGTGAACGCGGCCATCATCGGCGGTGGAGCGGGGTACCTGATTCCCGAGTTTTACAAAGGCCTGGAGGCCGATTCGAATTATGTCTTTACCGTAGGTTCCTGGAATTTTGACATCAACTGCCCGGATGTCCCCGCGTTCTCGGCCGAGTATGAGAAGAAATACGGGGAGTTCTTGATGGAGCACGCCGGCGAGGCCTACGTTATGATGTGGGTGATCGCCGATGCTCTGGAGAGGGCCGCTTCTACCGACCCCAAGAAAGTCCGGGAGGCTTTGGCGGCAACGGACTTGACCAGGGGGCCTGGATCGGCTATGCCGGGATGCCGGGTGGAATTCGATTCTACGGGTTGGAACAAGCATGTTCACCCGGTCATGACTCAATGGCAGAAGGGGCAACTGAAGACCGTTTACCCGGCCAGCGATGCACGGGTCAAACCCATCTGGCCCGTCCCGGCGTGGAAAAAGCGATAACCCCCCACCCTCTCCCTCCCCCGCAAGGGGGGAGGGTTGGGGGGGGGTGATGGTGCAGCAGAAAGTGTCGAGTGATGAGTTCTGAGGGTTTCCTTTTTTGACTCCGAACTCCGTACGGGCGACCCGGCGGGTCGCCCCTACAAACTCCGGACTAAAACCATGTCCTTTACCACCATCTGGCAAGCCTTCATCAGCGGAATCTTGAACGGGGCCGTGTACGGCCTGGTCAGTATTGGTCTTTCCATGATCTTCGGGGTGGTGAAGATCGTCAATTTCGCCCACGGCGAATTCTTGATGGTGGGGATGTATGTTTCCTACGCCCTCTGGGCTCTTTTGGGAATCGATCCCCTCTTGACGGTTCCCCTGGTGATGATCGTCCTTTTCTTCTTTGGGGCGGGCATCCAGCGTTTTTTCATCCGCCGGGTGCTGAATGCTCCGGACTTGGCCCAGATCTTCCTCACGGTCGGCCTTTCGGTTCTCATGATGAACCTGGCTCTATTTCTTTTCCGGGCGGATTTTCGTTCGGTTAAAGTTCCTTACGCGGACTGGACCTTCACCCTGGCTGGAGCCATCATCAGCGTTCCCCGTCTCATCGCCTGCCTGGGAGCCATCGTTTCCAGCCTGCTCCTGGCGCTCCTCCTGCTCAAGACCGATGTGGGAAAAGCGATGAGAGCCGTGGCTCAGGACCGGGAGGTCTCCATGCTCGTGGGCATCAACCCGGAGCGAATGTACAACTTCGCGGTGGGGATCAGCGCGGCGCTGGCTGGAGCAGCCGGGGCTCTGACCATCTCCTTTTATTTCGTCTTCCCCTCGGTGGGGGTAAACTTCGTATTAATTGCTTTCGTGATTGTCATTTTGGGCACCCTGGGAAACCTCAAGGGAGCCTTTCTAACCAGTCTCATCGTGGGAGTCGCTGAATCGGTGGGGATTCTCTTCGTGGGTGCCGACCTGGGTCTGGCCGTAGTCTTCGTCATCTTAATCTTGACCCTGGCTTTCCGGCCAGCGGGTCTTCTGGGAAAAGCATAGAGAGAAATATGCCAGCAGCGCAGAATCAGGGGCCGGGAGTTGTCCGCGGGGCGGGAAATCCCGAAGTGTATTTTCCCTTCCTGGCGTTGCTGGTGATCATAGCTCTGCCCTTCTTTCTGCCCATTTTCTTCGTCCACATCTTGATCATGATCTTCCTTTTTGCCATTGTCGGTTCTGCCTGGAATTTTATCGGCGGGTATGGGGGACAATTGTCTCTGGGCCAGGCGGCCTTCTTCGGAATCGGAGCCTACACCTCGACGATGCTGATGAGAAGTTATGGCCTCTCCCCCTGGATTGGAATGTTCGCCGGAGCCTTTCTGGCCCTGGTCATGAGCCTTCTTCTGGGAGCCCTCTGTTTTCGGCTGCGAGGGCCCTATTTCGCCATCGCCACCATTGGCCTGGCTGAAGTCCTGCGCTTGCTCACGCTTCATTTCCGGAGCTGGACCAATGGAGCCATGGGCCTCACCATTCCCTTCAAGGGAAACGCCCCGTTACTTTTCCAATTTACTTCCAAGATTCCGTATTATTTTATTGCCCTGGGGTTTTTGTTGTTGACCCTTTATGCCGTCCGGCGGGTGGAGAATGCGCGTCTCGGGAATTATCTTCTGGCCATCGGCCAGGATCAGGATGCCGCCGAGGCCGTGGGAATCGATTCGGCCAAAGCCAAGAGGCAGGCCTTATACCTGAGCTCTTTCATCACCGGCCTGGCCGGGACCTTTTATGCCCAGTATGTTTATTTCATCGCCCCCGAATCCGTATTCGGGCTGGATCTCTCCATTCAGATCGCCCTGGTGGCCATTCTCGGCGGAGTGGGCACTGTTTGGGGGCCGGTCGTGGGAGCGGCGATCATCGAATCTTTGACCCAATTCACCCAATACGCTTTTGCCGGGACCATCTACGGCCTGGAACAGATTGTTTATGCGACATTCTTGGTGGTTATGATCATGGTTCGACCCACCGGAGTGATCCAGTGGGTGCAGAACGTATATGCCCGATGGTTGGCCTTATTGCCGGGGAATCATGCTTCTCGAAGTTAAAAATCTGAGCAAGAATTTTGGCGGGTTGAAAGCGGTCAGCGGTCTCACTTTCAGTGTGGGGGCCGGGGAAATTTGCGGCCAGATCGGCCCGAATGGGGCGGGAAAGACCACGGCCTTCAACCTGATCACCGGCTTCTACCAGCCGGATGAAGGGGAGGTCTGGTTCAAAGGAGAGAACCTCGTTGGGTTGAAACCCTTCCACACCTGCCAGCGGGGGATCTGCCGGACCTTTCAGCTGGCCAAGCCCTTCCGCGACCTGACCGTCCTCCGGAATGTGATGATGGGCGCTTTCTTGAAGACCGCCTCTCCCCGCGAAGCGGAAGAGCGGGCTTTGAACACGCTTTCTTTTGTAAAGCTGCTGGAAAAGAAGGACTTCCTGGCCCGGAGCCTAAACACCATCGATCAACGGCGTCTCGAATTAGCCCGGGCCCTGGCTACGGAGCCGACGCTCCTCCTCCTGGACGAGATGATGGCCGGCCTGAACCCCAGAGAGTTTGACGATGCCATCGCCCTCATCCGGCAGGTCCGGGACCGGGGCGTGACCATCATTGTGGTGGAACACGTAATCAAGGCCATCCTGGCCCTTTCGGATCGTATTCTGGTCATCCATCAGGGGACCAAGCTGGCCGAAGGAAAGCCCCAGGAAGTCATGAAGGATCTCAAAGTCATCGAGGCGTACCTGGGGAAGGGCTATAAGCATGCTTGAAATGAGCATGGAGCAGAGGGCACAGCGCGGTGAAGCCGCAACCAAAAGGAATCACCCCCTCCCTCCCCTCCCCCCTCGAGGGGGAGGGTTAGGGTGGGGGGGATGCTTTTTGCTTAATAAAAATTTCAGAAATTGAACGTAAGTAGTATAGAGCTTAGAATAAATATTTTCCCCCGGGGCCATCATGCTGGAAGTAACCACGATTGATGTTTACTACGGAGAAGTTCAAGCCCTGAAGAACGTGTCGCTTAAGGTGCTGGATGGGGAGAGTGTAACCGTCATCGGAGCTAACGGAGCGGGGAAATCTACCCTCCTAAGAACGGTCTCCGGCCTTCTCCGCCCCCGGGAAGGCTCTATCCGCCTGGATGGCCATGACCTCAAAACGATCCCTCCCTACGAGATTGCGGCTTTGGGGATTGCCCATGTTCCGGAGGGGCGAAGGGTGTTCGCCGAGCTTTCCGTGCAGGAAAACCTGGAGATGGGAGCTTACCTCAGGGAGGCCAAGAAGAAGCGCCCGGAAACCATGTCCTGGGTCTTTGAAATATTTCCCATCCTGAAGGAGCGTTCCGCCCAGCTCGGGGGTACTCTCTCCGGGGGAGAACAACAGATGCTGGCCATTGCCCGGGGCTTAATGCTCCGGCCCCGTCTTCTCATGCTGGATGAGCCCTCTTTGGGGTTGGCGCCCATCATGGCCGAGACGACTTTTGAAAAAATTGATGAGATTCACCGAGAAGGGATTTCCATTCTCCTGGTGGAACAAAACGTGATGCGGGCCCTGACTCTGGTCCAGCGGGGATACATCTTGGGGAATGGCCAGATCGTTCTGCAGGGAACAGCCAGGGAGCTTTTGGAGAACGAACAAGTGAAGGATGCCTATCTCGGGCTTGCCGTCGAAGCCGCTACCGGTCCGGAGTGATCCATCATACCCGAAACCCCTGTTGCTCCCGAATTCAGCATATGTAGGCAAGTCTTGGTTCGGTTTTCAACCCCCCACTTTGGCCGAACAAACCATCGATCGAATATTCCCAGAGGAATAACCAATATGAAAATCACCGATGTTCGATCCTACACTCTTTCTGTTCCTCTGGCGAAACCCTGGAAGATCGCGGGAATCGTGATGGCCGAGATGACCGCTACCATCGTGGAAGTGGAAGCTGATAACGGGCTGATCGGCTACGGGGAAGCCCTGACCCGCCTGGGCCCCTCGGCCGCCCGGGAGGTTATCCAAAATATTTTGAAACCCGTAGTCCTGGGGGCCGACCCCATGAACGTAGATGTTCTCTGGGAGAAGATGTTTTCCACCATGAAGAGCCGGGGTCACTGGAAGGGGTTCATGATCGAGTCCATCAGCGGGGTGGACATTGCCCTCTGGGACCTGATCGGGAAGGCCATGAACCAGCCCGTCTCCCGCCTTCTCGGGGGCCGGCATCATGAGAAGCTGGAAGCCTACGCTTCTTCCATCATGCTCATGGAACGGCCGGAGATGGTAAAGGAGGCCAAAGACCTGGTCCGGCAGGGTTTCAAAAAAATTAAGGTTAAAGTGGGTCTGGGGGTGGATACCGACTTCGGGAATGTCAAGGCCATCCGCGAGGCCTTGGGACCTGACATTGGAATCATGCTCGACGCCAACAGCGGCTTCAGCGCGGAGGAGGCCCTGCGGCTGGGAGTGATGGTGGAGCCGCTGAACATCCTCTGGTTCGAAGAGCCGGTTCCGCCGCAAGACCTGGAAGGATACGCCCGGCTCTCCGATTCTTTGCGGATTCCCGTAGTAGGGGGAGAGTCGGAATTCACCCGCTGGGGCTTCCGCGATCTGATCCTGCGGGGAAAAGTCCCCGTGATCCAGCCCGACATCGCCCGTTGCGGGGGATTCACCGAAGCCCGCAAGATCGCCGCCTTCGCCTCCGCCTGCGGGGTGACCATCGCGCCCCATACCGGTGCATCGGGCGCGGTAAGCATCGCCGCCGCCGTACAATGGGCCTCATCCCTGTCCAACCTTTACATCTTCGAACACATGTATACCGAGAACCCTCTCCGGACGGAGATCCTGAAAGACCCGGTTCTCGAATGTCACGACGCAGTCATAAAGGTCCCCGGCGGGCCGGGCCTGGGGATCGAGATCGATAAGAATAAAATGAAGAAGTATATGAAGGGTTGAAGGTGTAAAGCAAAAGGCTCATAAAAGGGATGAATGTTCGAGGCGCGAAGAACTAGGCAAGGAGGGAAAGGTCCAACGCCGAAGGTACAATGTATAAGTTGCAAAAGATAAAACCTGAATTAGCAGGCACTGCCAGCCGAGATCTGGGTTGGCAATTGCACCTACAAGTCCTCAGAACCAATTGTTGCAATTAATTGACGATTACCATCAGAAAGCGAGTTTTTATCATTTATAAATATAAAAAGGGGGGTCACTAAGCAAGTGCCCCCCCTTTTTAAAGGCAAGTGAGCTATGGTATGTTGTGAAGGCTTAGGACGTCCCAGTCCCCTACCCACTCGCAAGGTCTTCCTTTGGTCCGGTATACTGCGAGGTCGTCGGGCACTCCGATGCTCACATAGATATTGATACCAGTGAGTGTATCGAGGAAATTTGGGGGTCCGCTTGTTGTGTGCCTGCACATCGTACCAACTCCAGGGGTTAGGTGCGGCGAGACATCCCCATAATTTGGGACTGATATGAAGTCGTGCATGGTGCAGGTCGTGTCATAGATGTAGTGAGTTTTTCGCCATTCCTGCACCATTTCCCTATTAATGCTCCCGTAGTTGTTCTTGATGAGGCACATGAGGGTCCAGTGTCGCATGCCACTTCCACTCAATCCAAAATATGTGGCACCCTGTGTGGCATTTCCGTGCTGCCTCATGGGATGAGTTTTATCGCACACGTTGTCCTCATTGCAGCTGTAGTCTGCTTCAACGGTATTTGTGGAGACTACGTAGTCACCTATTTCACCCAGGTCTCCAGGGACCCTGACGGCATAACGGGCCACGCCGTTCAAATCACCTGGGATACTTTCAACCACATAGGCCTCTTTCAGATCTGAAACCACCCAGTTGACTCCTCTCCCACAGCGTCCGATTACTATCTTGTTACCCGTCTTCTTTCTGTATTCCGGTGTGCCTACTGTTAGGAGATCAACTGCTTCCTCCGCGGTATTAGAAAAGGCAGTTGCGAACCAGACTCCAACCTGCCAATCAAGCCCAGGCTTAACTACTACGTCTCTGCCTCCTCCGGCGTACCCACTTACAACCACACCTTTATCGTTAATTGCCGTCTGACTGCCGATCTCGCCAGCCGAGTCCGTCACAGTATATCTGTGGGCCTTCCGATCGCTAGGATTAACGAAATACGTAACCAAATACTCTTGTGGAAAGAAGCTCTGGTCCTCAGAACTCACGTGGATTATCTTTCCGTCTTTCGTGCCCTTCCTAAGGATCACAGCCCCACTACAACCTTCAGGCTCGTCACCAGCACCTCCACCAGGAAGAGGTACACTCACTTGAAAATAGCTGTTGATCAATAGAATCTTCTCGTAGTGGGTCATAAGGTCCGCATAAACTGACTTGTCAAGTTCCTTTTTAGCACCGACAGCTATTCCTTTCATGAGTTCAATCGCCTCTGGAGCTAGCGTTCCTAGGTAGGCTTCTGTTTTGTGTATGTAGTCAAGCATGGTTTCAAGATCCGCGTATTTAGGTCTATGTTGTCTGTACCAGCCTTCAAATACCATGCGAATAAGGTCTCCGGCTTTTTCACCGTACTGCTTGCCAATTTGGTGCCAGGAGCCACTAAGTTCACCGAGATATCTCGGATGTGGGTCATAACTCGGATAGCCAGGGGCAACGTAGTATTGGTCTAGCATGCTGTTGTGACCGGTCCACCAGCTAGGGATCGGAGGGTAAGCGTATTTCTTCTGCTCTGCACTAACAGACCCGACTGAAATAAGAGAAACCGCAAATACAACTACGGCGAAGGTTGTCAAGAATTTCCTTGCCATCATTCTAGTTTTCATACTTGTGTCCTCCTTTGATTGTATTATTGTAATTGAGGAAATTGAGGGAGCCTCCAGGGAACTATAGAAATCCCCGGAGGCTTCATATTGGCACTTTCCGGTAAATCCATTTCATCACGACCTCCAGAAAGGGAGGGGTTAAGTTATTTGGTTAGCAACGATCGGCAAGAAATACAACAGTCAGGTTAATAAAACGGTGGTCATCTGCAGGAAGAACTGAACGCGAGCATGAACGTGGCCATCTTCAAATTATCGAAGAAGCACTACAGGTCAGATTGAGATCAACGGGAGATCATGGCGCTTTTATTGAAGATAAATAACAAACCTCCAAGAGAGTTTTGGACCTCCCTCAGAGGCTTCGCATGATCATTTTTTGGTAACCCCACCTTCGCATTTTACCCCTCAGAAGGTTAAAGGTTTTGTTATTGGTTGACTCGCTACAGGTGGGAACGATATCTGTATCTGAAATGATACCCCTATTGAAAGCTTTGTCAAGAATTATTTGGTTTTGATGAAAAATTAAATTATCCAATAATAGCAAGTGGTTATTGACAGAAGAACATTTTATAATGAGTTTCAGCCCGAACAACCTTGAATAGCAGATTTCTTGCCAAACAAGAAACTCCCCCAATTGTATTTATGGGTACATACATTAAAAAAGAAATCATAATCCCCTCTCTCGGCGATTACCAATCGAAATCTACAGCGGTTCACAAAATATTGCAACTGAAGAGTTCAGGAAGGAGCCTTTGTTTTCCCGGGGAAAAGTCCCTCTCCGCCCAAGTTTAACGCTAACACCTACGAGTCTTAACGTCTAATAAAGCCCTTGAAGTAATGATTATGGGAAGAAAGGTTGAATAGAGCAAAAAAAGGCAGGGCTATTTCCAGCCCTGCCATTCTAATACCTTATCGGGTTTTATACCCCTATTTCAACAGGATCACAATATCTTCGCCTTTGATGGGGGTCCCATCCAACAGATAGCCAGTCAGCTTTAAAACTCTGCATTCTCGATTCTTAATAGTCCCTAAGGCTTTGACGACTTGCTGCACGTCAAATTTAAGTGTTAGGTCCAGGAATCCGTCAGGTCCATCAGTGGTACAATCCTTCTTATCCATCAAAGGTTCAAATGGGGTTGCGACATCCTCGAAGGCAAATCTCAGAGGAGCAACCCCCCCTAGTCTTAAGGAGCCTACATCAACTTGATTAACATCAAAATACATATATCCGAGGAGGGCAACGGGAAGAACACCCCTATCCTTGAAATTTATCGGGTTCGGGCAAGATCTTGGTTTGATATCGAGAGCTGCTGGTCTGTAGGGTAGAACAGGAGAGCCGGGCTCGGTGCTATCAGGAGGCTGATTTGTAACCGTCGTGGGTGGAGTCCGGTCGCTTTCTATGGTGGCGTAATTAAAAATAGTGGATCCTGGGGTGGCACTTCCGTTTACCCTAACTACCAATTGAATGATAGGCCCTGTTTCCCCAGCTGGAATGGTTCCAATATCCCATACGACGGTATGGCTGACAGGATCGTAATTGCCACCCTCTGTGCCAATGATGATGAGACACCGACCCCTGTGAAATTACTGTAGAGGGTGGGGAGGTGCTCAGAGTATGATAAGTGAGAAGATTAGAAGCGCACAGGGAATGGAAGGAGCCCGTAGGG
>Ga0315285_10008351_pt1 | contig 10622 bp, 9 predicted proteins | sample YL17G09_36_MG_FD_203698 | JGI IMG/M metagenome (GOLD analysis project Ga0315285, IMG submission 203698) | Sediment microbial communities from Yellowstone Lake, YNP, Wyoming, USA - YL17G09_36 | ecosystem: Environmental > Aquatic > Freshwater > Lake > Sediment | place: USA: Wyoming | collected... | reverse complement strand
AACCTGGGCTCGCAGGCCAGCGCCCGGGCGATGCCGATGCGCTGTCTCTGCCCGCCCGAGAACTCGTGGGGGTATCGGTTGTAGGCCTCGGGGTGCACGCCCACCTCGTCCAAAAGCTTGAGCACCCGGTCCTTTTTCGCTTTCCCCTGGGCCAGGCGGTGGATGGTCAGCGCCTCGCCGATGATGCTGCCGATGGTCATGCGCGGGTTGAGCGAGGAATACGGGTCCTGGAAGATGATCTGCATCTGCTTGCGCATCCGGCGCATCTCTTCGCTCTTAAGCTCCACCAGGTTCCGGCCCTCAAAGTAGATTTCGCCGGAGGTGGGCTCGATCAAGCGGAGCAGCACTCTCCCCAGCGTGCTCTTGCCGCAGCCCGACTCTCCGACCAGGCCGAAAGTCTCGGAGGGCTTGATCGAAAAGCTCACTCCGTCCACCGCCCGGACCGCGGCCACGGTCCGGGAAAACAACCCCGTCCGCACCGGGAAATATTTCTTGAGGTTTTTTGCCACCAGCAGTTGGTTGTTGTCCATTTTCTTCTCTAAAGCCCAAATCCTTTTTCGGTTAGGGATTGATCATTGATCCCCGGTGCTTCGTTCTGGTCAGGACCATGGTCAAGTTCCGCCTCCGGGAAAGGGCTTTGGAACTGCCATCCGGTCTTGCCGGTTTTGCGGAAATGCTCCAGCCTCCGGATGCTGACTTCGGCAAAGACCGGGTCCAGGTCGCAGCAGAAGCACTTTCGCTCCAGCATCTCGCAGGCGATCAAGGTGGTTCCCGAATGGGAAAACAGATCAATCACCAGGTCATTTTTTTTCGAACTTGCTTGAATAATTCTTTCAATCGCCTTGAGCGGTTTTTGCGCGTAGCACCCCGGGACGTTTTCCTCCATCCGGTAGAACACCTGCTGCACGTCCACCCAGACGTTTCCGGCCCGGATGTTTTCGGATTTGCCCCTTTCCAGGTTCTCGGTCATTTTCCCGTTGACTTTTTTATAATAGCCCCTGAGGATTTTCGGGATCTCGGTATATTCCGCCTCAACGTTGAATTCCGGCGCGCCCTTGACGTAATACAGAAGCTCCTGCCTCACCGCCATCCAGTTTTTCTGCGTGCCGTATCCCCTCTGGTTCCTCATGGTGATGAAGCTCCGGGCCTTCAGCTCCTTGAACTCCCTGATCATGACCATGAAATCCGGCAGCGGCTGGAAACCCTCGTTCTGGTCCGCGCCCAGCCAGATGTAAAAGTGGGCGTTGTCATCCAAAACCGAAATGGCGTTCTTCACCCATTGCCTGCTCCAACTGACATACTCATCCAGCGATATTTTGCCGAGGTTCGAGGTATCGCTGTTCCCCACCGCCAGGTTGTAGGGAGGGTCATTGACGGCCAGGACTGCTTTGGCATTTGCCATCAAGCGGCTGAGGTCTTTTTCCGAGGCTGCGTCAAGACATCCAACCCGGTGTCCCCGGACAGGGTCTTCCCAGACCTCGCCGTACTTGAGACGGCAAAAGGGCAGCAACTGTCTCCTCAAGTCGCTGTCGGCGTCAATCCTGGGCAACCTTTCCCGGGTCATGTCATTTGACCTCAAAGCACCTCACCCAGTGGCTGGGAGATTTTTCCTCCAGCGGCGGCAGCGCCCCGCGGCAATGCGGCTGCACTTTTGCGCAGCGGTCCTGGAACGGGCATCCGGGCGGGAGGTCGATGGGGGACGGCACCAGTCCGGGAATGGTGTATAGTTTTTGTTTCCTGCCCGCGGCGCTGACCAACTCTTTTCCGGGCATGGCTTCCATCAGGCCGATGGTGTAAGGATGCAAGGGCCGGGCAAAAATTTCCTCGGTGCTCGCAACCTCCATGGCCAGGCCGGTGTACATCACCATCACCCGCTCCACGGTTTCCGCGATCACCCCGAGGTCGTGGGTGATGAGGATCAGGCTCATGCCCAGTTTTTGCACCAGTTCGTTGATCAGTTCCAGGATCTGGGCCTGGATGGTGACGTCGAGCGCGGTGGTGGGTTCGTCCGCGATCAAGAGTTCCGGGTTCAAGGCCAGGGCCATGGCGATCATGATCCTCTGGCACATGCCCCCGGAGAGCTGGTGCGGGTATTCATGCGCGCGCCTTTCCGCGTCCGGGATGCGCACCAGTTTGATCATCTCAACCGCGCGGCGCCAGGCATCCCTGGACGAGAGCTTTTCGTGCACCCGGAACACCTCCGCGATCTGGCTCCCGACCGTGAACACCGGGTTCAGGCTCGCAACCGGCTCCTGGAAGATCATGGAGATGCGCTTGCCGCGGATCTTGCGCACCGCCGAGAGAGGAAGCGCGAGGACGTCTTCCCCGTCAAAAACGATTTTCCCGCCGAGGATCTTTCCGGGCGGCTCCTGGATCAGACGAAGGATGCTGAGCGCGGTCACGCTCTTGCCGCAGCCCGACTCGCCGATGATCCCGAATTTTTCCTTCCGGCCAACCTCAAAGCTCACGTCGTCCACCGCCCGCAGCATTCCCGCTTCGGTGCTGAACTCTACCTTGAGACCGGAAACCTTGAGCAGAGCATCCATCTTACTTGTTTTTCAAAAACCCCTTTTCCTTGAGCTTGCGCTCCATGGCGTCGAGCCGGACCATGGCCAGGGTGAGGAGGTCGATCATGGTATTCATGTTCCTGAAAAGCTTCCTGACCTCCGCAACGCTCAGCAAGTCCCCGCCCATCTTTTCCAGTTGCGTCAGCGACGCCTCGGTCTCGTCAAGTTGTCCGTCCTCTTTGGCCGCGGCATAACTCTTAAGCTCCCCGGTCTCAATATTCAAATCCAGTTCTTCAACGCCTTTCTGCTCCTCAAGCCCGGGTTCAGCCGGAGCCGGCTTTTTCGCGGGCGCGGGCGCCGCGGCTTTTTTCAACGGTTCCGCGGTTTTCCTGGCAGGCGCAGGCGCGGGTTCGGGCGCTTTTTTCTTGGGCTCGGACGCGGGCTTGCCGGGTCCGAACAGGTCCTGGCTGAAGACGTCCACCGAGGACTCGTCCAGGTTGGAACTGAGCGTGCTTTTGATCAGTTCCAGTTCGGAGGTCGTTTCGTCTTTTTTGGAATTTTTATCAGCCATTTTTCATCCCTTACGTTTGTTTGAGCCTCGGGTCGATGGCGTCGCGGAAACCTTCGCCTACCAGGTTGTATATGGTCACGGTCACAAAGATGGCCGCTCCCGGAAAGCTGGCCAGCCACCAGGCAAAATTGATATATGACCTGCTCTGACTCAAAATGTCTCCCCAACTCGCGGTCGGGGGCGGCACGCCGAATCCGAGGAAGCTGAGGGCGCTTTCAATCAGGATGGCGTCGGCCACCCCGAAGGTCGCGATGACCAGCGTGGGCGCAATGGCATTGGGCAGGATGTGGCGGAAGATGATCCTGAAGTCTCCTGCGCCCAGGGCTCGTTCCGCTTCCACGTAAGCGGTCTGCCTGATTCTCAGGAATTCTCCGCGGATCAGCCTTGCCACTCCGGTCCAGCCGGTGAACCCGATCGCAATCATAATATTATAGATTGACGGGGGCAGGAAGGCAATAATGGTTATGATCAGGAAGAATGTCGGGAAACAGATCATTACTTCGATCATCCTGCTGAGCGAGGCGTCGACCCATCCGCCGTAGAAGCCGGCGAGCGCTCCGAAGAAGATTCCGATCAGGACGTAGATTCCGACCGCGACAAACCCGACCGAGAGGCTGACCCTCGAGCCCCAGACCATGCGCGAGAGCACGTCCCTGCCGCGGTCGTCGGTTCCCAGCCAGTGGCTTGCGCTCGGCGGGTTGAGCACGGCGAAGAGGTCGTACTCGGTGGGGGAATAGGGCACGGGCGGGAACAGCGCGAATTCCGGCGCCTTCAAAGCTTCGGCCATTTTTTTGAAATCGGTTGCGGAGAACTCGCGGTAGCTTATCAAGGCGGGGAAATAGAGCTTGCCGTTGTGGCGCATGATCAAGGGCTTGTTGTTGGCGAGCAGGGGCGCGCAGATGGCCACGATGAACAGCGCTAAGATCAGTCCGAGACAGAGCATGGCCAGGCGGTCCTGGCGGAAGCGGCCGAAGACCATCCGCCGGAAAGAAGCCGACCCGGCTTTGGCGTCCTGCCCGCTCATGTTCTAGCCTCGAAGCTGATCCTGGGGTCAATCAGGGTGTAGGTTAAGTCCGCGGCCAGGATGCCGATCAAGGTGAGGAAAGCGGAGATGGTTGCGTCTCCCATGATCACGGGATAGTCTCGGGCGAGGATGGCGTCGAACCCGAGCTTGCCCATGCCCGGGATGGAGAAGATGCTTTCAATGATGACCGATCCTCCGAGGATGGCCGGGAACAGGGCCGCGGCCAGGGTCACGATCGGGATCAGCGAGTTGCGCATGGCGTGCTTGAACACCACCAGTTTTTCCGGCAGGCCCTTGGCGCGCGCGGTGCGGATGTAGTCCTGCCGGATCACCTCGAGCATGGCCGCGCGCTGCTGGCGGGAGATGAACGCGAGTCCGGCGTAGGTCAGGCAGGCGACCGGCAGCGCCAGGTGCCAGAGCCGGTCTCCGAGCCAGGCTATAAACGGGAGCTGGTCCGCGCCTTCGGAATTCAGGCCGTAAACCGGGAACCAGTGAAAGAACTGGCCGCCGCCCACGAACAGGATCAGCATCATGGCCACCCAGAAATTGGGCAGGGAATAAAGTATGAAAAGCCCGACCGTGATGATGCGGTCGGAAACGCTTTTCTGTTTGACCGCGCTGTAAACCCCGATCGGCACCGCCAAGAGGTAAATCAGGAAAATGGAAGTAAGGCTGAGTTGGAGCGAGACCGGGATGCGCTCGAGGATGATCTTCATGACCGGCCGGTGGTCCTTGTAGGACTCGCCGAAGTTGAGCGTGGCCACCTGCTTGAGCCAGATCAGGTAGCGGATATGGATGGGCTTGTCCAGGCCGTAAAGTTTCTTGGTCTGCTCGATCACCTCCTTGGTGTATTGCTCGCCCAGCGCTCCGGTCTGGTCCGCCCGGATTTTAAGCTCAGCGGGCGAGCCGGGCGCCAGCTGGATGATGGTGAAGGTGACAAGAGTTATCCCGAGCATGGTCGGGAGCATCAGCAGCAGTCTTCGGAGGATGTAACTCCTCATGGCCGTTGCAGCCGGTCTCCCGAATATTTCTGGAGGTCTTTGGGCACGTACCACTCGGCGAACTTGAAGATTGGCCGGATGGCGTAGGGCACCACATTGGTGATCCTCTTATCCACCGCGGCTAGTTCCTTGGGGCAGAACAGGAAAGTATAGGGCTGGTCGTCGGCGATCAGCCGGTGGATCCGGTGGTTGAGCTCGATGCGTTTTTGCTTGTCGAATTCCTGCCGGGCCTCTTCGATCAGGCGGTCAACCTCCGGGTTCTTGTAGCCCACGTGGTTGGACGAGCCTTTGACGTCCGCCATGGAGGAATGCCAGATTTGGTATTCGTCGGGGTTGGCGTCCAGGGCCCAGGCCAGGGTACAGGCATCGAACGACCATTCCTGCACGTTCTGCAGGAATACCGCCCACTCCAGCTTCCGGATTTCCATATGGATGCCTGCGCTCTGCAAGTCTTCCTTGTAAATGGTCGCGATTTTTTCCGCGGTCTCGGACCCGGAAGAAATGAGGAACTCGAACTTGAAGTCCTTGCCGTCCTTGTCCAGGATGCCGTCTTGGTTATGGTCGGCCCATCCGGCCTGGGCGAGCAGGGCTTTGGCCTTGTCCGGGTCGTAGGGCAACGGTTTGATCGACTGATCGTAGTAGGGGGTGTTGACGTAATAGGGCCCGCTCACCACCTTGCCCAGGCAGTAGTAAATGTTCTTGAGGATCGCCTCGCGGTTGAGCAGCATGGTCATTGCGGTCCGGACGCGCTGGTCGTCAAAAGGCGGCCGCCGCATGTTCCACCCGATGTAACTGTACTGAGGGTAGTCGTAATAGATCTTGTTGGCCCGCTTGAAGAATTCCGGGTAGTTGGTCTGTTTGATCCACTGGGTTTGCGACAGGCGCTCGAGGAAGTCCACTTCCCCCTGGTTGAAGACCTGGAGCGCCCCGTTGTTGTCGGTGATGAATTTGAAAATTATGCGCTCAAAATAGCCCGGCTTGCCAAAATAGTCCTTGTTCCTGACCAGCTCAATCCGCTTGCCGGTTTCCCAGGTGACGAACCGGTATGGTCCGGTGCCGATGGGGTTTCTGCCGTACGGATGCTTGTTGAAGTCCGTGCCGTCGTCCATGATGTGCTTGGGCACGATGGGCAGAGCGGCCAGGGCTTCCAGGGCCTTGAAATACGGTTGCCGCCAGGTGAAGCGGACGGTGTAAGCGTCGACCTTTTTCGTCTCCACGCAGTCGATGTAATAAATCCGGAGCGGCGCCGCGTCCACCTTGGGGTCCATGATCCGCTGTAAGGAATAGATGACATCGTCCGCGGTGAACGGCTTGCCGTCATGCCATTTCACGTTTTTGTGAAGATGGAAGGTGAAGGTGAGCTTGTCTTCGCTGACCTCCCATTTCTCGGCCAGCAGCGGGATGAGTTCCTGGGTGGCCAGGTCCATGTCCAAAAGGGTGTCCATGATCATGGCATCGATCATTTGCGAGTAATTGTCCGTGGCGGTTATCGGGTTAAGCGTCCCCGGCTCGGCATTGAGCCTGCGGATCAACCAGTCGCCGGCCGCGGGCTTGCTCCCCGGCGGGGGAAGGATCTGCTCGACCGCTCCCGGGGATTCAACTTTTGCCGGGCAGGAGGATGACTCTTGCTCGCCCGCGGTCTTGAGCTTGCACGCGCCCAGGGCCAGGACGCATAACGCAATCGTGGCAACCTTCCGTGTTGACATGTCGTTTCCTATTCCGCCTGCTTGATCAGGTCTTCGATTTCCTTCTTGAGCGCCAAGCGCGGCTTTTGTTGCAGCGCCTTGCGGAGCCAGGACGACGCTTTTTTCTTGTCGCCGAGCTTGAGCCAGACCTGTCCGAGGTGCTTCAGGAGCTCGGGGTCGTCCGGGATTATTTTGACCGCTTTTTCGAGCAGTTTCAAAGATTCCCGGGTCCGGCCTTTCCGGAAATTAACCCAGGCCAGGCTGTCAATGATTGCGCCGTTGTCCGGGTCTTTGGCCAGCGCGCGTTTGATGTATTCCTGCGCCTGGTCCAGGTTTTTGCCCTGGTCCGCCCAGGTATAGCCGATGAAATTGAGCAGGGCCGGGTCCTCCGGCTTTTTCAAGAGCGCGGCCTGGGCCAGTTCCAGCGACTTGTCGATATTCCCGGTCAGGGAATAGACCATGGCCAGGGAGTAGAAAATCTGAGGGTCGTCCGGGATTCTTTTGAGCCCGTCGTTGAGCGTGCTGATCGCCTCGTCGTATTTCTCTTCCTTCTGGTATAACCCGGCCAGAGTGAGCCAGGTCCCGGCGTCTCCCGCATGACCGCCGACCAGACGGCGCGCCATGTCAAACGCCTCGTCCTTCTTGCCCTGGTAATAGAACGCCTGGATCACCTGCGAGCGAGCGTCAAGGTAGAGCTTGGAACTTTCCGGGATGCGGCTGAACCAAGCCTGCGCCTCCGCCCAATTTTTTTGCTCGGCTTCAATCAGACCCAGGCTGTAAATGGCGCTCTCCGACTCGGGGTTTTGCGACAGCAGCCCCAGGTATTCCTTCTTCGCCAGGTCAATCCGGTTGTCCTGCAGGTAGAGGAATGCCGAGAATTCATAGACCTGCTCGGAGTCGAGAGCATAGGCCTTGGCCGTCTCGATCTCCCTGCGCGCTTCCTGCTTCCGGCCCAGGCCGGAGAGCAGCTTGACCAGTTCGATTCTGGTGTTTACATCAAAAGGAACGATTTTAAGATATTGCTGGTAGGCGTTTTGAGCCGCGTCCGGTTTGTTGCGCGCCGCCAGCAATTGCGCATACTCCGCCCAGCTTTCCTCGTCCCCCGGCGACAGCCCCAGCAGGTCCTGGTAAGCGGCCTCCGCCTCATCCAGCCGGCCCAGCCGGACCAGCAGCCGCGCCAGTTCCGCGCGCGTCTCGCTCTGCCGGGGGTAACTCTCGTTGAACTCCTCCAGCACCAGGATCGAAGGTCCGGCCAGGCCCTGGGCCTGGTAGGTCCGGGAAAGCTGGATCACCGCTGTCGGGTCGTCCGGGCGCATTTCCGTGAGCTTGCGCGCAAGCGCCTGGGCGTCCTGGGCCCGATTCGTGAAAAGGAAAATCTGGATCAGGAAGTTGTAGGGCTCGGTCCACTCGGGGTCAAGCTGGATTGCCTCGCCCGCGGATTTGACCGCATCGTCATATTTGTTCTGGAGCGCGCAAGCCTCAGCCAGCTTGAAATGAAGGAAAGCCGATTCCGGCTGCAAAACCAGGGCGTCTTTGAAGGCTTTTTCGGACTCGCCGTATTGGCCGGTGAACATCTCGCGCAACCCCCGGCTGAGAAGAGTCTTGGCTTGGGCCTCGGCCGAAACCGGCTCCGCGTCGCGCGGAACCAACCCGCGCCGCCCCGTCTTCTTGCTCAACAGCTCGCAGCCCAACACCAATCCGAACGCGGCAGAAATGACAACAAGCGCGGCCAGCAGTTGTTTCCAGTTCGGGATCATTTGCAGACTAGATTAACACAAAGATTCGCCCAGGGAAAACCAATTCCAGGAGGTCGCCTCGCGAGATCGGATCACGGATTTCGCTTTTTGGTAAATCAGGGATTGCGAATGCCGGACCACTACTGTCCGGGAAAAATTCTTCCGCTCTTTGCCGGATTCGATAGCCCGGCGCTTCAGCGCCGGGGCTCGTCTTTGGCCTATGACTAGATAGTTTCCGTTTTTAGAGTGCTCTTGTGCGGTTATCCATGCGATTTTACTTGACATCCCGTCATTTTCATATAATCTAGTTATAATACTAGATATTGAAAAGGGGGTGCCGTCATGGGCTATCCGACCAAGGTGCAATTGATCAAACGGAAGCATTCCGAGCAGTGGTACGTCAACTTTCCGAGGGTGTTGGCTCAGGCCATGGATTTTGCGCGGGGGGAGGTTGTGGAATGGACGGTCCAGGACCGGAGGCATTTGGTCCTTCGCCGGCCGCACGCTGCGGCGGTTCCGTTCAAAAAAAAACCTCGGGCTTGAAGGACGGGCTGGAGTACCTGTTCGGTCGTTGCCGCGGGGCTTTTGGGGATGGGCGGAGCTTTGAACGGGCTCGCACGCTTATGCTGAGCGAGTTGCTCTGCCTGGGCCGGCATACGCTCAGCGGTCTTCTGACCACCTGCGGCCAGGAGGGCCGGGACTGGAGCGCGAGCTACCGTTTGTTTGAGCGGGCGCGGTTTGATTGCCGGGAGTTGTTCGCGGTGAGCCGGGAGGCGGTGCTGGAGCGGTTGCCGGAAAATTCCCCGCTGGTGGTTTTGATGGACGACACTCTGCTGCGCAAGCGGGGCCACAAGGTTGCCGGCGCGTCTTGGCGGCGCGACCCGCTGGGGCCGCATTTCACCACCAACTTCATCTGGGCGCAACGTTTTTTGCAAATTTCCTGTGCGTTGCCCGAGTCTGATGACGGACCTTCGCGCGCCCGGGGCATACCGGTGGCGTTCCAGAGTTGCCCTTCGCCGAAGAAGCCGGGGCGCCAAGCTTTGCCCCAGGACTGGGAGAGATACCGGGAGCAGTGCCGCCAAAGCGCGATCAGCCGGCGGGCAGTTGAAGAACTGCAAACGCTCCGGGCCGAATTGGACGCGGACCCGAAACAGGCCGGGAGGATTTTGGTCGCGGCCGTGGACGGGACTTTCACCAACCGGACCGTGATTGCCAAGCTCCCGGCCAAAACCGTGCTCCTCGGCCGCATCCGCAAGGACGCCAAGCTCCACGCCCTGCCCGAAGCTGCGCCCGTCCGCCGAGGCCGGCGCCGGGTTTATGGAAGCCGGCTGCCAACCCCGGAACAACTCCGCCAGGACCAGTCCGTCCCTTGGCAAAAAGTCCAAGCTTATGCGGCCGGAAAGGTCCACGAGTTTCAGCTCAAGACCATGGGAGCTTGCCGGTGGAAAAAAGCCGGGGCCAAAGTTGTCCGGATCGTGGTCATCCGGCCGCTGGGCTACCGGCCGGCAAAAGGACACCGCATACTCTACCGACAGCCGGCTTACCTGGTCTGCACCGATCCCGAAATGCCCCTGGAGCGCATCATCCAATATTATGTCTGGAGGTGGGAAATCGAACTCAACTTCCGGGACGAGAAGACCTTGCTCGGCGTCGGCGAGGCCCAGGTCCGGACCCCGACCGCGGTCCAGACCGTCCCCCAATTCAAAGTCGCGGCTTATTCCCTGCTCCTGGCCGCGGCTGAATGCTGCACGCAAAATATGACAACCCCGCCCAAGCCCAAATGGAACCCAACTCCGCCCCGGGCGGACCAGCGCATCACCACCCAACAGATGATTGCCGCCTTGAGGGCGGAGACTTGGAGCCGATCATTGGGCACAGACAATTACGCACACTTCGTGAAAGCCAAAAAACAGCCAACGACCATGCCGAAAATCGCCGACTCCGCGCCCAATGCCGTCATTTATGCCTTCAGGTAGCCAAAGACGAGAGCCCGGCCATTTATGGCCGGGAACGGCGGAAGAGCCCCTACCCTTGCTGCGGCCCACGCCGCCGCGTGGGCCGCAGCAGGAAGGGGAGTGCCCCATATCCCCGGCGCTCA
>Ga0315285_10008350_pt1 | contig 10623 bp, 7 predicted proteins | sample YL17G09_36_MG_FD_203698 | JGI IMG/M metagenome (GOLD analysis project Ga0315285, IMG submission 203698) | Sediment microbial communities from Yellowstone Lake, YNP, Wyoming, USA - YL17G09_36 | ecosystem: Environmental > Aquatic > Freshwater > Lake > Sediment | place: USA: Wyoming | collected... | reverse complement strand
AGAGAACACTCCAAGGTATCAACCGGGGAATATCTCATTCTTGAATTGGTCAATTGATTATATCGATGCACCGGCTCTGGCGTCATCCATTGATCTCCTGTTGATTAAAAAAAGCAATGATTTTAATTCATCAAATTCTTCACCCGTGATTTTGGATTGTGGAGCAAATATTGGAATCAGTGTTCTGAATTACAAACGGAGATATCCAAACTCAAAGATTATTGCTTTTGAGCCCGATCCAAACATCATACCAACTCTTAAAAATAATTTAAAGAACAATGGCGCAGAGGATGTAAAATTAGTAGAGGCTGCCGTATGGATAAGTAAGGGGAAATCGAATTTTTTTTGTGAGGGTGCAGACGGTAGCAAATTAATTCAGGAAAAAAATAAGGATGATTCCAAGATCGAAGTAAATACAATTGATCTCGATGAATATATTTCAGGGCCGATCGATTTAGTAAAAATGGACATCGAGGGAGCAGAATTTGAAGTCATACCTCACATCAGAAGTAAACTGCACTTCATAAAAAATATTTTGATAGAATGTCACATAAACACTTATGAAATTGAAAAGTTTTCAAAAATTCTAACGGAATTAGGAAATGCTGGTTTTCAGGTATCAATTAGCGTTTTAGGACATTGGACCGATCTTCTTAACAAACCGATAAGAATCAAAAACGGATTTGATCAATATATTTTAGTATCGGCCTGGAGGGAGTGAAAAAATCGGTTTTTTCTCTACGCATTGCTGAGTGCAAGAACTGAATTCGAACCGTATCTTAATAAAAAAATGATAATTCCTGAGAACTAAGTCGCGATAGAATTCTCTCTAAAAAATAAGTGAATTACAAATACAACAAAAAAGGATCTGCCTTATGGAAATAGAAAAGATATTTGGATTTAATTTAATATCGCCGAAAACACGATCTCCTTTATCTCAAGAAAATAATTGTTTAATAAGTCAAAACAAGGAAAAATTCCCAATCATCAACAATATTCCACGGTTTGTTCCCAAAGAAAATTATGCATCTGCATTTGGTTTGCAATGGAATACCTATAGAACAACACAGTTGGATTCATCTACCGGGGTTCCTTTATCAAGAGAACGTTTAACCAGAATTGTTGGGGGTTCATTAGATATCTTTCAAGGGAAAACAACATTAGAAGCAGGATGTGGAGCGGGCAGGTTCACAGAAATTTTGCTTCAATCCGGCGCTAAAGTGTTTGCCGCAGATATTTCATCGGCAGTGGACGCAAACTATCAAAATTGCTCAAATTATTCAAATTATTTTGTTATTCAGGCCGATATTGTAAATCTCCCAGTACCTCCAAATCAATTTGATATCGTGGTTTGCATTGGTGTCATTCAGCATACACCAGATCCGGAAAAAACAATTGCAACATTATGTTCATATCTTAAACCTAATGGCCAATTGTTTATTGATCATTATTCAAAATCATACCCTGCAACACCCATACGAAGAATATTCAGGTATTTCTTGACAAAATTTGGGAACGAAATATCATTAAAATTTGTTCAGAGATATGTACAATTATTCTGGCCATTACATAGATTTTTTTTCAAATACCAACATATTTTTGGAATTGGTAAGCTAAGGGTATGGTTTTTATATTGGTCGCCAATTGTCGATTATCATGATGCATATTTTTCTTTAGGAGAAAAATTACTTTATGAATGGGCGATTTTAGACACCTATGATACCCTCACAGATGTCTACAAACACCTGCGCAGTGCAGAAGAGATTAAAGAATCTTTAATAAAGAATGGAATGTTAGCAATTGAGATTACACATGCGGGAAATGGAATAGAAGCGCGTGCAGTCAAAGCATGAGGGAAAATAAAAATTTATAAAGGACTTTAAATGTGTGGCATTGCAGGCACCTGGAATTTTTCTGATTCTGTGAGCATCAGCTCGATGGTTTCATCCCTGCGCCACCGGGGTCCGGATGATCAGGGAATATATCAGGACAGCCAGGTTGCCCTTGGGATGACACGGCTTGCGGTAATTGATATCCATCCCTCGGGTCACCAGCCGATGTCAACCCCTGACGGTAATATCTGGATTGTCTATAACGGTGAAATCTATAATTTTAAACAGGAACGGCAGATTCTTGAAACCCACGGCTATTCGTTCCAATCCGCTTCAGACACAGAGGTTGTGCTCCGGATGTATGAGCACTATGGGGATGATTTTTTAATTCGTTTACGCGGAATATTTGCCCTTGCCATTTATGACAAACGAAAAGGAGCCGGACGTGAACGCCTCCTTCTTGCGCGGGATCAATTTGGGATTAAACCCCTGTTATACTCAGAATCCGGGAAAATATTTATTTTTGGATCAGAAATCAAAGCGATGGTCGCAAGCGGGCTTGTACCCCCGACAATCAATCCGGTAGGGTTGCGCCTTCTCCTCACGTTTGGATCCGTATACCAGCCCAATACCATACTTAAAAATGTTCAGATGCTTCTCCCGGCTCACCGGTTAATCCTTGAAAATGGCAAAGAGAAGCGCATCGAACGCTACTGGTCGCTTGGCATCGATCGAATACCGGGAGTCCGGACTCTTGCCTATGACAAGCAGGTTGCCTTTCTGGATTCCGCGTTGCGGGAAACCGTTGAGATGCAGATGGTAAGTGATGTACCCCTCGGGGCATTTCTCAGTGGCGGTGTCGACTCCTCCATCCTTGTCGCACTCATGGCCCAAGTGGCAGACCATAAAATAAAAACGTTTTCTGTTGGTTTTGAAAACGAAGGTGCAGATCTTGACGAGAGCGATGATGCAAAAAAGACTGCAAGCTATATCGGTACCGATCATTCGCATGTGTTAGTGAGAGGTTCAGAGGTTTGTGAACGCATTCAGCATATTGCCGCAGGTCTCGATCAACCGTCGGTAGATGGGGTAAATACCTATTTTGTATCCATGGCAGCACGAAAACAGGTCACGGTTGCCATATCCGGGACGGGCGGGGATGAAATCTTTGCCGGCTATCCATGGTTTATCTCAATGGAGAAATATCAACGTTCCCTCAATCAAAGTCCCTGGAATATGCATCGACACATGAAGACGGTAAAACAGATTTCACGTCACCTGCTCGATTTGAGTTTACAACGGGACCGTCCGGAAAAAGATATCGACTGCGATCCGGACGGTTTCCTCACAGAATATGCGTCAAATTATTATATTTTTGGCTCAAAATGCGCAAAGGCATTAATTCCTCCGGCATTACAGGATAGTTCACAGGCAGGGCAGCAGGAATGCCGGGATCTAAAACCGATTGATGAATTATCACATGGTTCAGCAGTTGAGCGGGTATCAGGCCTTGTTTTACGGGGTTACACCAATAATCAGCTGTTAAGGGATATTGATGCAGTATCTATGTCACATTCGTTGGAAGTCCGAGTACCGTACCTTGATCCGGTAATTGCTGACCTTGCCCTTTCCTTACCGGACAGTGCAAAACTGGGGAATCCTAGGGGATTCAAGCATTCATCTCGTGTAACCTATCGTTCGTCCGGAGCGAAGCGTATATTGATTGATGTGGGACGCCCACTTTTACCTAAGGATTTTGACTTACAACCCAAACGAGGATTCAGCATGCCATTTGACTCATGGTTACTGGGACCGCTAAATACCGTTCTGGAGGATACACTTTCCAGTAGTTGTGTAAAAGAAAGAGAATTGCTCAAACCCGATGAAGTTCAAACGATAAAAAAACGGTATTATGAAAGGAAAACCGGATGGGGTCAGCCATGGTTGCTGATGATGCTTGAACTTTGGGGCCGGGAAGTTTTGGATTCGTATTCACCTTCATAAACATGGGAGCCAAAAAAGAAATGCCACGTATACTTTTTATTGCCATGACAGAGAGCGTGCATACTGCCCGATGGCTGAATGAAATTCAGGACTTGAATTGGGATGTTCACCTGTTTCCCTCACAAGGGTGGGGAATACACCCGGCAATAAAAAATGTCACGATTCATGGTGTCGACTTTCGACCGGAGAATATTAACGAAAATGTGCGATTTGCCTGGGGGGTTCCATTTACCGTGCCCCACGTTTCTGATAAGGCAAATATTGTATTACAACGTTTGCGGGATCATTTCGAACCGTCCCAATCAAATGACGGTGGATATCGCGTACGGCACTTAATAAGCGTAATTAAAAAAATCAAACCGGATATTATACACACGCTTGAAATGCAACATGCCGGGTATCTTGCGTTACATGCAAAAGAGAGAATGGGGGATTCATTCCCCACCTGGATTTACACACCCATGGGAAGTGATCTTTACTTCTTTGGGCGTCTTCCGGATCATCGAGGTAAAATTGAAAAAGTGCTTGCTGCCTGTGATTATTACGCCCCCAAATCCGAACGAGATATCAGATTAGCCAAAGAATGCGGATTCAAAGGAAAATTTCTCCCAATATTACCAGGGAACGGGGGCTTGGACACTACTAAATTAAGATTGTGTTGGCAACCGGGAAGATGCTCGGATAGAAAGATTATACTGGTAAAGGGTTACCAAGGAGTAATGAACCGAGCACTTGTTGCACTTCATGCCATCGAATTATGTAGTGACGTCCTGAAAGATTTTTCAATTGTTGTCTACTCAGCAACAGAAGATGTGAAAATTAAAGCTCAGCTGATCTCCCACGATCTGGGCATTCCGATCACCATACTTCCATCCCAACCCCATGAAGTATTATTGAAGATTTACGGTAAGGCACGGATATCTATCGGCCTAAGCATTAGTGACGGAGTCCCCAACTCCCTTCTGGAATCTATGGCGTTAGGTACATTTCCCATCGAATCAAACACCAGTTGCGCGGATGAATGGATTATCAATGGTGAAAATGGATTTATCGTTCAGCCAGAAGATCCCCATCGTGTGGCAGAGGCGATCCGTATTGCGGTAAAAAATGACAACCTGATCAACCGATCAGCAGAAGTTAATTACCGGATTGCCCAAAATAGGATCGATAATTCTGTGATTCATCCCCAGATTATATCATTATATACAGAAGTTTACAAAAAGAGAAAACACCAACGATAATCTTAATCACATAATGGTGATTCTTTGATAATTTTATATTGAGCAGTAAGGAGAATAATACTATGAAAAAATTTTCAGGGAACGATTTTCTGAATAAATATCACAAAGAAACTATTACCATTCTTGTCAGTATTTGGTTTATCGCAATATTTTTTTTGTGGATTATGACCAATCCTGCCATCCCCGGGATCAATAGACTGTATAATTCCATGGGTTTTATTCAGGAGGTTCATGTATTCATAGCCAATTTTTTTTACCGACCATATGTTTATTGAGAGAGGGGAAATTCGATGCTGGAATGGTTAATACCCGTAATAATCTGTCTGCTATATGCAGTTTCATGTACTTTTTTGGGTTTAATCGTCTTGAAATGGTTAAAAAAGTACACACAGGATCATGAACAGCATCCCGCATATTTCAGGTTGGCAAATGCATTCCTTACCGGGCTCGGCATTCTCACTTGCGTTCTCTTATTTCTGGGGTTATCAAAACAATTTTCACAACACATACTCATTGCACTGCTGTGCCTGATTTTGATTTACGGAATATTTTTTTTGAGTCCGGATCTGCGAAAATTTTTTTCAGATATTTTTTCAGATCTTTTCAGCTTTACCTATCCTGAAAAACCACTGATGCTCAAGATAGTATTTACATTGACCATCGTATTACTCTTCATCGAGGGCATTCATGCATTGGTTTTTCAACCGCTTGGAGATGCAGCTGCATATTATATGGTTTTGCCCAAATTGATTGCGTCCTCACAGTATATTGCACTTCTACCGGGATACGAAGCATTTACCCAGATAAGTCTTTTCGGAGAACTTCATTATGCGGCATTAATCTCATTGGGCACACCCCTCGCAGCAAAATTTTTCGTATGGTTCATTTTTCTGAGCGCAGTACTGGTTTTATTCCAGATCGGAAAAAAAGTGGGTCTGGGGCTGTATGGGAAATGTATATTGCTGGCAATATTCTTGACTTCATCTGCATTAACAGGAATAATTTTTGGTGGAACTGTTGATTGGTTTGCAGCAGCCTTTGGACTGGCCGCATTTTTCTGGGCATTGGAATTTTCCCAAAACGATCGGAATTCATTTCTCATTTTTGCGGGTTTTTTTTCTGGAATCGCAATTATTGCAAAACTTTCCTATATCTACACTTTTTTACCGGGCGTTGTGATATTAATTTATTGGAAATATATATCGAAATTTTCCTTCTCCATCAAGACGCTGAATATTCTTAATAAACAAAATATCAGATCCGTAATGAAGACAGGAGTAATTTTTGGATGTAGCGTCTTCATCGCCGTTTTATTAAATATAATAAAAAATTATTTACTATTCAATCAGCCATTTGCACCATTTATCTCAACGAGTTATCCCACAGGAGTATCTCAGATTTGGTACACTCAGGAAAATGCAATTTGGATAATCATTACACTCCCTTTTGCGTTGGTATTTGGTCAATACCCAATGCAGGGGGGAAATATTTCCCCCCTGTTTCTTGCATTGGTTCCACTGCTTTTCTTAATAACGACAAAAGAATCAATAGAAAAAACAAATTTCAATAAAATTGCATTTTGTTCAATTCTTTGTGTAATTATTTCAATAATTGTAACCCCCTATGTATTTGCACCTCGTTATTTATTGGTACCATTGATTCTGTTAATGCTGATTCCCGCAAAAGCTGCAGAATATTGTATTATAAATAGTTCAAAAAATCCAATAATCGCCAAATTAATATTGCTGTTTACCGTTCTGCTGCTACTCGCAACTCTGGTCAATTCATCGTACGGTATTTACTCAACCCTGAAGCAGGGTGAATGCGATATAATCGGACCTATCTGTCATGCCTCCCAGATGATCAATAATCAGGCAAACAACGACGATCGAATATATTTCCTTGGCTATTATTCCTATTGGCTGAACGATAATCTTCTCACGAATCTTTCAACCACTAAAGAGCGAGAATACGTACAAAAGGCTCTTCAATCCCCGGATGACAGAGTAGAGTATTTACATAATAAAAAATTTCAATATATTTTTTCTGACGGAAGTTTCGCTAACGTCTCCCAAAATTACAGCACGGAAAACAATTCACAGAATTTAAAAATGAGCCGGGTTTTTGAAGAAGGGAATGTTATTGTGTTTAAGATCAACAATAGTGCGTGATGTCGCGATAATCAAATTAAAAGTCACAATATGAATATATCACGACAGATCATAATTATATCGAGCTATTCAGGAGAGGATTCAATGATAAAAGATAAGAATATTTTTATTACCGGGGGGGCCGGATTTATCGGATCGGCCCTCGCAGGCCGACTGCTGGAGAATAATACTGTTTGTCTGTACGACAATCTTACACGAAACTCGATAAAAAACAAGTCGTTTTGTGATCATCCCAACCTTTCATTGGTCACCGGCGATATCATGGATTCTGAAAAACTTCAAACAGCGATGAAGGATTCAGAAATAATTGTGCATTGCGCAGCAATCGCAGGAATTGATACGGTAATTAAAAAACCTGTTTCGACCATGCGGGTGAATATGATAGGTTCGGCAAATGTTCTTGAAGCAGCATCGAAAATCAAAAATTGTGAAAGAGTGGTCTGTTTCTCAACAAGTGAAGTCTTCGGATCTCATGCATTCAAAGCCGAAGAAACGGATAACACAATCATGGGAAGTGTAGGTGAAGCACGCTGGACTTATGCTGTAAGTAAATTGGCAGTTGAACATCTTGCGATAGCATACCATAAAGAGATGAATTTACCCACAACAGTTATTCGTCCGTTTAACATATACGGCCCGGGACAGGTTGGTGAAGGGGCAATGCGCATATTTATTCAAAATGCCATTCAGGACAAAACGATAGAAATTCACGGGGATGGAACACAGATCCGGGCCTGGTGCTATATCGATGATATGATCGATGGCCTGTTACTGTCAATGAGTCACCCGAAAGCAATTGGCGAATCATTCAATATCGGAAATCAAAAAGCAGTTATAACGATATATGGACTGGTAAATACCGTACTAAGAGTTTTAAACTCCAAATCACCCATTGTCTTTTCAAAGAAAAATTATGTGGATATTGAACTGCGTGTACCGGTTGTGAAAAAAGCATGGGAATTACTTGGATTTGAGGCAAAAATAGATCTGGAAGAAGGAATTAGACGAACCGCTGACTATTACAAGGGCCATATGTATGATTAGATTAACCAAGCCTTCACTCGATAATGAAGATTTTACTGCAGTGCGTGAAGTGCTTTCATCAGGATTTCTTGTGCAGGGAGAAAAAGTAAAGGAATTCGAACAAAAAATTGCAGAATATGTTGGATGTAAATATGCAATTGCCGTATCAAACGGTACATCCGCACTTCATTTATCACTCCTTTCCTTAAAAATAAGGCAATCTGACTTGGTCCTTGTTACAGATTACTCCTGGGTAGCAACAGCAAATGTTATTGAATTGTGCGGAGCCCACCCCATTTTTATTGACGTAAAACCTGATACGTTTAATATGGATCCCGAAGAATTGTCCAAAAAACTGAAACAATTGATGTCAAATCCAATCCTCAAAACACGAGTCCGGGCGATTATCCCCGTGCATACATTTGGACAAATTGCAGATATGCCTGCAATAATGGAAATCGCTGATCAGTATGGTATTCCGGTAATTGAAGATGCTGCATGTGCATTGGGATCGACATTACAAGGCAAAAATGCCGGCACATGGGGGTCAGTAAACTGTTTCAGCTTCCATCCACGGAAAGCGATAACAACTGGGGAAGGAGGCATCATTGTCACAAATGACAGTGATCTGGCACGTCATATCAGGACTCTGAGGAATCATGGCCTTGACCCTGATTCCCCAGAGGCAGATTTTATAATTCCCGGCTATAATTACCGGCTGACTGAATTTCAGGCAGCCTTGGGAATATCCCAGCTGAAAAAAATTGACCGGATCAATACCAAAAGAAGAGCACTTGCATCATATTACACAAAATTACTTGATGGAACAAATGTTCAGGCACCACAGGAAATTTCCGGCAGTAGTTCTATCTTTCAGTCTTATGTGACACTCTTACCTGCAGAAATTGCACATAACAGAAAAAAAATTATAGCAAAAATGAAAGATTTTGGTATTGAAACAACAATTGGTACTATCCATATTCCCTTAACAACGTACTACAAACAAAAATATGGATACAAAATGGGGGATTTCCCTGTAACGGATGATATCGCACAGCGTTCACTTACGTTACCATTGTATGAGGAAATGTCAATTGATGAACAGGATACTGTTGTTGAGAAACTGTTATCAAAATTAAATAATTGAATATTATGAAATTCCCATATTCACACGGTTTAGGATTATTTGAGCGGGAACAATTCGCTCACTTGGGGGAGGGAGTTATTATTGAACCCGGTGTGCTTATATTTCACCCAGAAAATATTATTTTAGGAAATAACGTCTACATCGGACATTATACGATATTAAAAGGCTATTTTAAAAATCGTATGGAGATTGGAGAGGGCTCTTGGATTGGGCAGCAATGTTTTTTCCATAGTGCCGGAAATTTACTAATTGGTAAAAATGTAGGGATTGGGCCGGGAGTGAAAATAATTACATCAACACATATCGATGAGAGAATTGATAAACCAATAATTCATCAGCCATTAGAATTATCATCAGTTGAAATTGAAGATAATGTCGATATTGGAGTAGGCGCAATAATATTACCCGGGGTGAAAGTTGGGAATGGCGCCCAGATTGGCGCCGGATCTGTTGTGAATAAGGATATCCCTGCATATGCAGTTGTTGCAGGTGTACCAGCAAAAATTTTAAGGATGCGAAAATAATCAAATGACATAATATACTTCATAAAAATTTATGAAAAAATTTCCAATTGCATCATAATTACGTTAAAACTTTTAAAATTCAGTCGCATTTGATAGGGTGGAAGAAATTGAAAATTTGTATGTTCAGTAATCTTTTTCCTCCAGTTTCAACTGGCTCTTCTACACATGTTTCAAAACTTTCCCAAGCGTTAACAAAAAAAGGGCATCACGTTTTTATAATTACCGCCAAGATTAATCCAAAGAATCCAACCTATGAAAATATTAATGGAGTTGATGTATACCGTTTGCCATCAGTGACTCTTCCAAAACTTACCATTGCTCTAAATTTTCCCTGGTTAAACTTTACATTTACTCCTCAAAACCTCAAAAAAATTCAACAAATAATTCAAGAAAAACAACCGGATATAATTCATTTGCATAATCATATGTTTGATTTAAGATTTAGTGCAGTATTGATGCATAAAAAATTCAATATTCCCCTTATAACGACCCTGCATACAATAATAAAACATAGCAATAATTGGTATAATCTGATTTTACATCCATTGGACAAATATTTTTTAGGAAGACTAATCATTAACCAAAGTGATCAAATAATTTGTCCCGATGCTAATATTGAAAAATATGCTAAAACGGTTTTCAAATGCAATCATTTTTGTATTATACCTTATGGGGTTGAAT
>Ga0315285_10008347_pt1 | contig 10623 bp, 10 predicted proteins | sample YL17G09_36_MG_FD_203698 | JGI IMG/M metagenome (GOLD analysis project Ga0315285, IMG submission 203698) | Sediment microbial communities from Yellowstone Lake, YNP, Wyoming, USA - YL17G09_36 | ecosystem: Environmental > Aquatic > Freshwater > Lake > Sediment | place: USA: Wyoming | collected... | reverse complement strand
CGCGATGGAGGAAACAAAGACAGCAGAGGAGCAGAGGGGCAGAGGTGAAAAAAATTTCCCCTGTTCCCTTGCCCCCTTGTGCCCCTGCGCGCTCTTCTTCACAGTCCCGACACACGTAACGGTACGCGTTCATCCAGCCGCGTCAGCCCCAACTCCTCCGCCCATTGTACCGCCCGCTGATACTCTTCATGCGTGATGCGATGATTCAGTTCAGGGTACTCATTTGCCTTGTAACAGGGACGATATTGATCCATCAAATTCAGGTACGTGTTGGGCGAAATTTCTTCCGCAAGCCAGCGCAAGGTTTCGCGCGTGCCGGCAAGATCGTTCGGCAGAACCAGATGGCGAACCAGCAAGCCGCGCAGGGCGATTCTGTGTTCATCCATCACCAAATCTCCCACTTGCCGATGCATCTCTTTCACGGCTGCGCGATTGATCGCCGGATAAGCGCGAATCTTGGAATATCGGCGCGCGATTGCCGCGTCGGCGTACTTCACATCGGGCATGTAAATGTCCACGACGCCGTCGAGCAGTGCGAGCGCTTCGAGTGAATCGTAGCCGCCAGTGTTGTATACAATCGGCACGCGCAGTCCGGCTTGCGCGGCGATCAGCGTTGCCGCGAGCATCGGCGCAACGACGTGGCTCGGACTGACGAAGTTGATGTTGTGGCAACCGATGGCTTGCAGGCGCAGCATCATCGTCGCAAGTTCTTCGGGTTTGGCCGCAATCCCTTCGCCGAGTTGACTGATTGCATAGTTCTGGCAATACTGACAACGCAGATTGCACCACGCGAAAAAGATCGTGCCGGAGCCGCCGCGTCCGACGAGCGGCGCTTCTTCGCCGAAATGCGGATTGTAACTCGCCACGACTGCGCGCTCGCCGGTACGGCACACAGTTCCCTTGACTTCCTGTGTACGGGGAGATTGAGGGGGGGCGCGCCGGTTCACGCCACAGTGGTGCGCGCACAAATCGCAGCATTCCATGTGTTGATACGCGACGCGCACGCGCTCAGCCAGTTCGCCAGTTTTGAGGAGTTGCAGATACGCGGGTTCAAACATTCCCACCACCATGACCGCCGACCGCAGACGGACGACAGCCGATCCTTCGACACGCTCAGGGCAGGGCTTTCGCTCAGGACGGCGGTCAGCGGTCGGTCGTCAGCGCTCAAACGAAGTATACCCTTGTTTTTTCGCCTTTACAAATTTTGTGCGCGCCGTGCAATCGTGATACAATATAAGCGTGATCGCGCGCACAGAGATTCGAGAAGACTGGGGCTTGGTGGGGCACGCGTGGGCAGCGCGCGCGCTCGCGCGCAGCATCGCCGCCGACCGCGCGGCGCACGCGTACATGTTCACGGGACCCCACGCCATTGGCAAAACGACACTCGCACGCAAACTCGCGCAGACGCTGCAATGCACCGGCGCGCCGCGTCCGTGCGGTGAATGTCCCGCGTGCCAAAAAATCGCGCGCGATCGTCATCCCGATGTCCAAGTGATCGAAGGGGTGCCTGTCGGTTACAAGTTCGACGAAAAAGCCCCACCGCCTCCGCCGCGCGCGAACGACTGGGAACGCCGCATTCTCAAAATCGATCAGGTGCGCGCCATTCAACATGATGTTTCGCGCGCGCCGTTCGAGGGTCGTTGGAAAATCGCGATCCTGCGGCGATGCGAAGAGGCGAACGAAGAAGCGGCGAACGCGTTTTTGAAAACACTCGAAGAGCCTCCGCGCCGCACGCGCTTGATTCTGACCGCGCGCGACGCGAGTTTGCTCTTGCCGACGATTGCGTCGCGCTGTCAGGTGTTCGCGCTCCGCCCGCTCGCGCCCGCGCAAATCGAAACCGCCCTGATCGAACAGTGGCATGCCGAACCCGAACACGCCCGGCTGCTCGCGCGCTGGTCGGGAGGACGCTTGGGCTGGGCGGTACGCGCGAACGAAAATCCCGCGCTGGTTGACGCGCGTAATCATCATCTCGACGAATTGAGCGGCGCGATCACTGAAGGGCGCGCCGAACGATTACTCCGCGCCGAGACGCTTTCGAAAAAAAGTGATGACCTGCCCGAGTTGCTCGAAACGTGGCTCGGGTGGTGGCGCGATGTGTTACTCGTCCAAAACGGCGATGGCTCGCGCGTTACAAACCTAGACCGCGACGGCGCGCTGCGCGAACAAGCCGAACGCTTCACGGTGGCGCAGGCACACAGCACGTTGAAAGCCGTGCGCGCGACGGCGCGCTATCTAACGCAAAACGTCAACGCGCGTCTCGCGATGGAAGTATTGTTGTTAAATTTACCAGGGTTGTAAATAGGCAATCCGGCAATCGGTCAGTCGGTCAATCGGTAATCAGTCAATCAGTGACTGATTGCCCGATTGCCTGATCGCCTGATCGCCCGCTTGACCAAATCCCTGTTCACAGAGGAGTGACCCATGCCTGCCCGTGCAGTGACTGGCTTGCGCGTGAGGCGCATGCCGCAAATCGCTTATTACGACGCGACAGGGTTTGAAGACCTTGGCGTCCACGAATACGTAATCATTGATACCGACAAATGCCGCGAAGTCGCGCGCGTCGTTGTTCCCCCGTCGCAAACCGCACGGACCGACGCGCCACTGCGCCCGATTCTCCGCCGTGCCACCGCGTTCGATCTGACGCAGTGGCAGCAACTCAAACTGCGCGAGTGTGAAGCGCTCGTCCAGTGCCGTGCCCGAGTCGAACAACACAACTTGCCGATGAAGTTATTGGCCGCCGAGTACAATTTCGACGGCAGTCATCTGACTTTTTATTTTGTCGCGGAGGGGCGAGTGGATTTTCGCGCGCTGGTCAAAGACCTCACGGTGATTTTCCCTGCGCGCGTCGAGTTGTGGCAAATCGGTCCGCGCGATCGCGCCAAACTCGTCGGCGGCTTGTCACCCTGCGGACGCGAGATTTGCTGCGAATGCTTCCTCGGTGACTTTCCCAAGTCCACGATCAAGATGGCGAAGGATCAAGATATGCCACTCGGACCGAACGCGGCGACGGGGCTCTGCGGCCGACCGTTGTGTTGCCTCGCGTACGAGCAGCCGACGTACCAAGCCGCACGCGGGCGGGTCCCGCGCGTCGGCGACACGGTCGTCACGGAGCGCGGGCAGGGGCGCGTGATCGCGCGCAATGTGTTGAAGGAGAACGTCACCGTCCAACTCGAAGATGGCGTGAACACGACGCTCTCCATCGAAGAAGTCAAGTCGTTGGCAACACCGCGCGCAAACGCGAACGCCGACGATTCTGCGGATGAAGAGGATTGAAGCGCGCGTGTCATTGCGAGGCGCAGTTTTTGTGCCGAAGCAATCTCCAAGCCGCGATTAGGGGATTGCTTGCTTCGGCTTCGTTCAGCACCGCGAAAAACGCTCCTCGCAATGACATGTCGGAACAACACAAAACGCGGACAAGGAAATTTTCCTTGCCCGCGTTTGCCTTATCCGCGACTACACAATTGCTCTGCAGCATTTAACACGTTGGGCGTATCTGGCGCGTTTGGCATGTTTGGTTTCATCTACGCCGCTACATCCACAAACTGTCTGTCGTACAATTGTCGATACAAGCCGCCTTGCGACAACAATTCCTCGTGCCGTCCGCGCTCGACGATCCGTCCATCGTTCACAACGCAAATCAAATCGGCGTTGCGAATCGTGCTTAGCCGATGCGCGATAACGATGGCGGTGCGTCCCGCGAGCAAGCGCGCGAGCGCGTCTTGAATCAGCATTTCGGTCAGCGTGTCCACGCTTGCCGTCGCCTCATCGAGAATCAGAATGCGCGGATTCGCGAGCACCGCACGCGCGATGCAGATCAATTGCCGCTGGCCGACCGAGAGATTCACGCCGCCTTCTTGAATTGCAGTTTGATAGCCGTCGGGCAGTGCGGCGATGAATTCGTGTGCGTTCGCCAAGCGCGCCGCGTCCTCAATTTCGCGCGGCGTCGCGTCGAGATGTCCGAAGCGAATGTTGCCCGCAATCGTCCCCGCAAACAAGAACGGTTCCTGCGGCACGATGCCGGTCTGTCGCCGCAGTGAACGCTGTGCAACCTCACGCACATCTTTGCCGTCAATCAACACCGCGCCTTCGGTCACGTCGTACAGCCGCGCGATGAGATTCGCGATGGACGTTTTGCCCGCGCCGGTCGGTCCGACGAGCGCGATGGTTTGACCTGGCTCGACGACGAGGTTCACGTCGCGCAGAACGTACTCCTCACCGCGATATGCGAACGAGACGCGTGCCAACTCGACGCGCCCGACAATCGGCGGCATTTCGATTGCATTGGGCGCGTCGCGCACGTCAGGTGGCGTGTCGAGCAAATCGAGAACGCGCTCGCCGCCTGCCATCGCGGCTTGCATCGTCGTATAAAGTTGGCTCAGTTCTTGGATCGGCTGAAAAAAGCGCGTGACGTACGCGAGGAACGCGACGACGACGCCGAGCGTCAATTCGTCGGCAATTACTGCGAGTCCGCCGAACCACAGCACGATGCCCGTCGCGAGAATTCCCAGGAATTCGACGGTCGGCAGAAAAATAAATGACAGCGTCATCGCCACGATGTTCGCGTCGCGGTTCGCGCGATTCACTCCGTCAAATTGCTCCTGTGACGCTTCTTCTTGCGCGAACGCTTGAATCACGCGCATCCCCGTGATGTTCTCCGCCAAATCGCCGACGACGGCGGCGATGCGACTGCGCGTCTCTCGAAATGCGACCTGGGCTTGGCGGGCGAAAAGCCAGGTCGCCAAAATCATCACGGGCAGAATGCTGAATGTAATGAGCGCGAGACGCGGACTCATCGAAAGCATCACCGCGACAATGCCGACCAACACAACGGCGTCGCCCGCGAACGTAATCACGCCTTGCGAAAGCAAATCGTTGATGACTGACACGTCGTTGATGACGCGCGAAATCGTGACGCCGACGATGTGCGTATCGAGATAACCGAGCGGCAGCGCCTGCAAATGGCGAAAGAGTTGCGCGCGCAAGGTCGCCAGAACTTGTTGCCCGACCCAGGATAACAAGTATTGCACCGCCGCAGTCGTCAAATAAGTTGCGACGAAAACGCCCGCGAGGAGCAGCGCGATTTGCGTCAGCCCTGCCGCGTCGCCGCGCGCGATGGGTTGGTCAATCGCGATTTTGATGAGGTACGGTGCGCTCAACGTCAACGCCGATGTAACGAGCACGAGCGCGATCGCGAATGCCATCCGTTTCCAGTACGGACGCAAGTACGCGAGAAGCCGCCTCGCGATATAGAGGTCAAACGCGCGACTCTCTGCGTGTTCACCAAAATTCTCGATGGCTCTTCTTGGTCCCATGCGCGCACCAGCCGTGCCGATTGAGATACTCATAGATGGTAGATAAGAGATGAGAGATGAGGGCATGTCACGCTGAACGGAGCGAAGCGCCTCGCAAAGTGCTTTGAGAGATTCTTCGCTTTGCTCAGAATGACAGGTGGGCGGTTCGCCTTTCATCTGTCAGCTGTCAGCTTTCCTCTTTTCCCCGAAGTTGTTGCTGATAGATTTCCGCGTACAGCCCCGACCTGCGTAACAATTCCTCGTGCGTGCCGCGCGCGGCAATGCGTCCCTTTTCCAAAACCAAAATCAAATCTGCCATTCGCAAAGTGGAGAGCCGCTGCGCGATGATGAACGATGTGCGTCCGCGCATTAGACGCTCCAATGCTTTTTGAATCAATTGTTCCGTCTCCGTGTCCACGCTCGACGTCGCGTCGTCGAGAATCAGAATGCGCGGGTCTTTGAGCAACGCGCGCGCAATCGCCACGCGCTGGCGCTGTCCACCCGAAAGGGTGATGCCGCGCTCGCCGACCAGCGTGTCGTAGCCATTGGGCGTTTCGACGATAAAGTCGTGCGCTTGCGCCGCGCGCGCGGCTTGTATGATTTCTTCTTCGCGCGCGTCAGGACGACCGAATGCGATGTTCTCGCGAATTGTCGTCGCAAAGAGCAGCGTCTCTTGCAAAACGATGCCGATTTGGTCGCGCAAGGAGTTGAGCGTGACACTGCGAATGTCGTACCCGTCAATCGCGATGCGTCCTTCCGTCGCGTCGTAAAAGCGCGGAATCAAATTGATAATCGTGGACTTGCCAGACCCTGTCATGCCGAGCAACGCAATAACCTGACCTGGTTGCGCCTCGAATGTGATGTCATCGAGAACGCGATGGCGGCGAAAATAGGCGAACGAAACATTTTCGAATCGCACGAGTCCGCGCGCAGGCGGTAACGGAATCGCGTCGGGCGCGTCGCGCACTTCCGACTGCGCGTCGAGAATCTCAAAGATGCGCGTGCCTGCCGCGGCGGCAATCGCGAGCGCAGGGACGATTTGACCCAGGCGGCGCACAGGCAACGCCAATTGCGCGAGGTACGTCGTGAACGAAACCAATTCGCCGAGCGTCAGGTGTCCCTGTATCACGAGCAGCCCGCCGTACCAAATAATAATCACGGTGCTGACGTTCGCGATGAAATCAATCAGCGGCGTGTTGATGGCTTGCAAGCGCGACGCGCGCACCGACAAATCGAACCAGCGATCATTCTCGCGGTCGAACCGCGCGATTTCGGCGTCTTCTTGCGCGAACGCCTTCACGACGCGCGCGCCGTGCAAATTCTGTTCGAGCCGCGTCGTCAGCACGGCGAGTTGTTGCTGCACCGCGAGCGAGAGCGGTCGCAGTCGCCGCCCGAGATGGAACGCGCGATGCGCCAGGAACGGCAAGGTCGCGAGCGCGAGGAGCGCGAGTTGTGGATTCATCCAGAGGAGCATCGCGGCAGAACCCAGCATCAAAACGATGCCGTCGGTCAAGCGCAAGAACGCGCGCCCCGTGACAAAGCGCACGCGATCAACGTCCTGCACCGCGCGCGACAAGATTTGTCCCGTCTCTGTGCGGTCGTGGTACGAGAACGACAATGCGGCAAGTTTACGGTGCATCGCGTTCCGCAAATCGTACGCGACGTTCTGCGACGCTTGTTCCGTCCAGCGTCCTTGCCAAAACGTCAACGCGCCTTTGATGAGCGTCAGCCCCAAGAGCGCGGCGACGGAGCCGAAGAGCAACTGGGTGTCTTTGCCGCCGATGCCGCGATCCACAATCCAGCGAATGAATTGTGGAATCGCGAGCGCAAGCGTGTTGATACCGACGAGTGCAAGGTATGCGCCGAGCGTCATCCGCCAGTATGGTCTCAGATAACCTAGACAGCGCAGGAGCACGCGTGCGGAGTTGGCTTCGGGCAGGGGGAGTGGCGCGGGGATGCTGGGTGTTTTCGCGCGCGACATTCGCATTGAATCTTGCATACGCGCTCAATTTAGCACGATACGCGGTGGGAGGCAAGTTTCCAGGAACATTCGGAATTGACGGAAAAGCAAATCTACATACGATTAGAAAATGACTGAGCGAAAACTATTTGCCTCGATTTTGATTTGCGCCGCACTTTGTGTTGCGCTCGTCAGTTGTGTGTCCTTTGCGTCCGATTCTTCTCTCACGCTAATACCGACTCCGCAAGTAATCGTGACAACGATCGTCATTATCCCTTCACGTGAACCTTCCGCGACCTTCACGCCTACGCCCTCCGCAACGCTCACGCGGCAACCCCGCGCGGGTCAACTCCGACGCGCGTGCCAACGCGCACAATTACAAAACCCGCACCCACCGCGACAGTCGCGCCGCCAATCTGGGACGCGCGGCTTGATCAGTTGAACGTGAGCTACATTCCCGCCGCAGTCAACCCTGGTCAAGCGTACTGGCGGTTGATACGCGCGGATTTCTGGGACGACAAAGAAAATCAGGGGAAGCATCACATCTTCGTCAACGTGCTCGACGAAGGGGGCAATCGCATCGTCGGACAGCGCGTCAGCGTGACGTGGGAGCCATCGGAACGTGTGGTCATTATTACAGAAGACAAGCCCGCGCCAGAGTACTCGGCAAATTTTCCGTTCGATATTAATCATTATCCGCCGTGGGGTACGCTCGGTGTGTTTGCTGTGTCGGTGGACGGATTGCCGAGCGACAAGGTCGCGGGGATGGGCTTGCCTCCGAAGAATCGGTTTGTGGTGTACTTGTTGACATTTCAACGCGCGACGCGATAAAAACATAGGGGCTGAGAATCTCTTTCGACCCCCGATGTCCAATTTCAATCTCTAATCTCCAATCTCTCCTTGATGCCGACTGAGTAGCGGCTCTGGTTCAAAGAGCACGCGCATCCCATCTGAGATGACGCTGCGCGTCCCGTCGTCCAAAGGCAGTGCCGCCCAACTCTCATCGGTTATGCCGCACTCCACTTCGCGTCCGTCAGCGTACCACACTCGAACCGAAACGAGTTTGCCATAGTCTTCAACTTGGTGTCGCAGGCCCGTGCCAAATCGTCGCGTCCACCCCAGATCGCGCATAGAATTGTCGGGGCGACTGGTAATCTCAACCAGGTCTATATCCGAAGTCGCGGTGGCAGTATTTCTGGCGTAAGAACCGACCAATGCGACGGCTTGAATATCCGTTTGGGTATGCGCCCATTCGACAAATTCCTTCAAGAATCGGTTGACTTGGTCTTCTGACATAGAGTTTTTTCGTTCTTGAGAGTAGGATGCGCTCGGTTCCTATCCCAATGCCAGCGCGATCACTCCGGCGGCAATCGCGCCTGCGGCGGTCAGCCGTCGCCGCACATCCACTTCCGATAAAAAGCGTGCGCCCATAAACGCGCCGATCAAAATCGAAAGTTCGCGCGCGGGCGCGACGTAACTGACCGGCGTCGTGATCATCGCGGTTAGCACGAGGAGGTACGATAGCGGCGAGAGAAACGCGACTCCTAGAATTTCTGTGCGATGGATACGCCATTCGCATTTCACCCGCTCCCAGTTCCGCAAGCCAATCGGTGAGAGCAGGAGTGCACGCGCGAACGCCGCAAAATTTTCGTACACCAACGGCGGGATCGCCAGCATGCTCACGCCATTCTTATCCCGCAGCGTGTAAGTCGCGATCAAGATACCCGTCAGGATGCCGTAACCAATCGCCTAGGCGCGCGGTTTGTGTCCGGTGTCCCCATCCATTGGCGCGGTCGCGCTCCATGTCAACAAAAAGACACCAGCGACCACCAAGCCCGCGCCGCCGAGCGCGACGAACGAGGGGTGCTCTCCGAAAATCAAGATCGCCGCAATCGTCGAAAGCATCGGGCCGGTACCGCGCGCGAGCGGATAGACCAGCGATAGATCGCCCACGCTGTAGCCGCGTTGCAGCGCGAGAAAATAGAATGAATGAATAACGCCGCTGCCGATGATGAAAAAAATGCGCGTCCCATCCAGGACGACGTTCTGCGACAACAGAACGAACAAGGCAAGCGGCGCGTACAGCAGCGCCGACACGGCGGCGAAGAGCCACACGAACACCGTGCTGCCGCCGACGCGTTTGGCAAGATAATTCCACGCGGCGTGCACGAACGCGGCAGCGATGATGAGCGCAATGGCAAAGAGCGACACGAGTCTCCTGAAGAAGGTATGCTTGCATCGTTTGTATCACCAAATCAGGAGAGACGCAAATTCACCTCATAGAGAAACCCGTTTTCTTCAGAGAAAACGGGTTTCTAGTTTCGATCATGCGCCCGGCTTGGGCGTTGGCGTTGGCGCGGGCTGATTGCCCCTGCCGCGATTCAAAATGGCGCGCGCGTCTTGGTCGGTGACGACGATCACCTGCGCCTTGAACGCGTCGTCGCCGTCTTGACCGATCACGACGACCAGGTTGCCCGGCTTCAAGTCTTTGAGCGAGCCGATCGTGGGCTTGACGCCGCTGAGATTCACGATCAGGGTCTCGTCGTTTGCCGCAACCTTGTCCTTGCCGGAGCGCGTTCGCACATTGATCGTCCCACCCTTGGACGACAGCACTGCCGCCAGCCAGACGTTGCCCGTGTTGTAATCGGACGGCAAGTCGAGTAGGAACGCGGCAGTCGTGTTCGTGCCATCGTTGCCGTAGTCGACGATGACGCGGTCGCCGACGCGAATGTCGGAAACCCGCGCGTTGTTTTTGCCGGGGATCACGACAATCGTGCTTACATTCGTTTGCACTTGGGTGGTCTGTCGCGCGAGGCGCAAGGTGAGGGTCCCATTTTTGTTCGCGCTGACAATGCCGCCGGACAAATCAGCCAGCCGCAGCGCGCTTTCGATCTTTCCGCGATCCGGCAATGGCGGTTCGCTTTGCGCTTGCGGCGTAGTCGCCGGCGCGGGCTCTGTCGTCGGCGCGACTGTTGGCGCGGTGGTCGGCGTAGGTTGCGGGATGAGATTCGGGAGACCTTGACAGGCGGTCACGCTCAACGCGAGCACGAGCGACACCGTTCCCAGCCAAATGACTTTGTTGAACATGGTTATTGCCTCCCTTCGTTTCCGCGCCCAATATCGCACGCGCAAATGAGGGGCTGATGAGTTTGGTGTAAAATGACTGTAAAATATAAAGGGCGACCACAGTGTGGCTGCCCCTTGGAATCATCTCTACCACCCTACCGGTTTCCCCGCGCCATCCATCCACAGCGCGGTGATGTGATCGCGCACAAATAGTTCCTCGCCGCGTTTGATTTCCAAATTCCACGCGCTCGCGCAATGCCCCGCGCCGACCAATCGCGCGATGATCTCCACTTCGTCCCCCGGCAC
>Ga0315285_10008345_pt1 | contig 10624 bp, 11 predicted proteins | sample YL17G09_36_MG_FD_203698 | JGI IMG/M metagenome (GOLD analysis project Ga0315285, IMG submission 203698) | Sediment microbial communities from Yellowstone Lake, YNP, Wyoming, USA - YL17G09_36 | ecosystem: Environmental > Aquatic > Freshwater > Lake > Sediment | place: USA: Wyoming | collected... | reverse complement strand
GAAGCGGGAAGCCCCGATAGCCGACCCCGAGGTCAAGACCCCACAAACGGAGGTCGACGTCGAAGACCCAGGGGCTGCGGCTCCCCTCGGCATGCGCCGCCGCTCCCGCAGCAAGAACGAAGATCAAGGTGAAAACAGCAAAGGATACCCGTTTCATCGAGTCACCCCCGTGCTGCGTACCGTACACGTTTTTCCCCGCGTGTGCTATACTTCTCCGCATGAAGAAACTGGTCCTTGCGGCGCTGCTGCTGGCCTCCCTCGCGCCGCTCTCGGCCTTCACACTATCCCCGACCGAGGTGGACCTCACCACCACGCTGATGCTGATCGGGAACACCGACGAGCCGTCCAGCGGCCCGACCCCCTTCATCATCGCGCAGTCTCTGGGCGCTTCGGTTCCCCTCGCGATCGCGGGCCCGTTCTTCCTCGAGCCCTCGCTGGACCTGTTCGGCACATGGTACGAGTACACGGGAACGCGGGCGGTGCCGGGAGCGTACGAATCGGGGACGAGGTTCTTCGTGCTGGGAACGCTGCTCGCGGTGCGGGCAGGCGCGGCTTTTCCCGTGTCCACCCGCGTCTCGCTGGGGATCTCACTCGGTCTGGATCTCCTGCTGCGATTCCCCATCGATTTCGAGGCCGGCGCTGACCTGCGCAAGGACTCCAGGCGCGCGAGCCTTGCGTACTTCTACGGCAAGGGTCGGTTCCTGTACCCCGAAACGAGCCTCTTCTGCAAATGGCGGATATCGGAGAGGTTCGGCCTCGCCTTCTCGCTGGGCGCCCTTCATCCCGTCTTCCACCTGTGGGACGGCGAAGGCCTCGCCTACCTCGACCAGTTCGTCATAGGGGGCGGGCTGGGGTTCACGTACTCCCTCAGATAAAGTTCTCCGTCTCCACCTCGGTCCACACGTTCTCCTCGCGCGCGATGAGCAGCGAAACGAGGGCGGAAGCGATCACGTCGATGAAGGCGCCGAGGCTGACCAGGAGCGGCGCGATGGTGCGGAGGAGGCAGACGTTCGGTTCCTGAGCCTCTATCCAGCGTTCTTCGAAGGGAAAGGCGTCAATCCTTCTTTTGCAGCCGCTCGCATCAAGTGTTCGTCGTACGTTGCAAACGTGACCATTTCTCCCAGGGTTTCCTGCCAGATTACGGCGGCTGTCAGCTGTAGGGCGTCATAACCGCGTAAGCCGTGCTCCCATGCATACGTATCGGCCCGACTCACCAGGACATCAGTTACCAGGATGCGCACCAGATCCTTCCACCCTTCGCGGAATTTCTCAAGCGCCGCACGGGCCTCTCTTTTCATCAATGAACCCGTCCGTACCGCCTTGGCGAATGCGGCCGATATTTCTACCCGGCTGATGACGACTGTCCCGACCAGGAGCGCCTCTTCGACGGCGGCGCCCGTTTCCACGGATCCGGACTCCTTCACATAGCATTTCACCAGAGCGCTCGTGTCCAAGTAGAGAACCATGATTGGCCGCCCCTTTTCAGTCCCGATTCTCGACAACCATGTCCGAGACGGTGCTCTTGCCACGAGATCGTACGGCGGGTTTCCCCGGTGCCATTTTTCGTCCACTCCATGCAATGATGCCGGCCTGAATCAATTCCGCCGACCGCGATTCCAGGGTTGCCCGGGCCCCAATGATCCTTCCAATCGTCTTGCCGTGATCCGTGATGACGACGGAATGACCCGCTTTCACTTGACGCAGGTAGGAACCCAACCGGGATTTCAATTCGCGGACGCCCACAATGGTCTGCGCCATTTCGCACCCCTTTCCATGTGACCACATTTTAATAAAAATGCCCTCATGATGCAAGCGGTCGGATGGCAATTCCGGCTGTTGGTGGTTTTGGGGTGAGAAAAGCCCTCCCAGCCCATGGTAAATAACCGCTGGCCCCGGGACATCTCGCTTGAGTTCGACGAGCGCACCGGCCTACTCCCCCTGGCATAGAACGACGATGAAGCCGTGATCGCCAGTGCGGGCTTCTACACAAGCTTGGCATTCATAGGCAATAGCTTTTCCGCAAGAGTCAGATCGTTCAGACAGCCATAATGTGTTCTGCGCTTTTCGGCGCAAGGGAGCCGCTCGAGTGCAGGCTGGGGACGCTGCTCGGGGTGCGGGCAGGCGCGGCTTTTCCCGTATCCGCCCGCGTCTCGCTGGGGGCCTCACTCGGTCTGGATCTCCTGCTGCGATTCCCCATCGATCTCGAGGCCGGCGCCGCAGCGTGGAAGGACGCCAGAGGCGCGAGCCTTGCGTACTTCTACGGCAAGGGTCGGTTCCTGTACCCCGAGACGAGCCTCTTCTGCAAATGGCGGATATCGGAGAGGTTCGGCCTCGCCTACCTCGACCAGCTCGCGCTCGGGGGCGGGCTGGGGTTCACGTACTCCCTCAGATAAAGTTCTCCGTCTCCACCTCGGTCCACACGTTCTCCTCGCGCGCGATGAGCAGCGAAACGAGGGCGGAGGCGATCACGTCGACGAAGGCGCCGAGGCTGACCAGGAGCGGCGCGATGGTGCGGAGGATGAGGTAGCCCTCCTGCAGCCCCTTGGCGTAGATGCTGCAGAGCATGAAGACCGAGAAGAACGCGCCGTTGCCCGGCACCGCCCCCAGCACGAACGAGACAATGAAGGAGAACAGCATCACCCAAAGGGTCTGGAGGAAAGTGATCTCGAGGCTGGAGTAGGAGCGGAGAATGAGGATGAAGGAGACGCTGGAGATCATCGCCGTCCCCCCCCTGCCCAGGACGGCGAAAAGCGGATAGACCGCCGAGCCGACCATGCGGGGCACGCCGAGGCTCTCCTTGCCGTGCTTTGTGAGGAAGCCGAGGGAGAGGTACGCGTCGCCCGTGAACAGCCCCGCGATCGCCGGCCCCATCGCCGCGTACAGCCAGCGGTAGGGGTTTTCCTTCACGCCGAGCAGGTACAGGCCCAGGGGGAACACGCCGAAAACGACGATGCCCACGTCGACGGCGAGGATGATGAGGATCTGCTTGTACATCGCGAGGTCGGCGTGGGAGACCCGCATCATCCACGCCGCCGTGATGACGATCATCGCGAAACCGAACAGCTCGACGATGAGGGAGTTGAGGTGGTAGAAGATCCGCGACATCGAGTCGAAGATCTGCACGATGGGGCGGGTGAGCTGCCTGTCGAAGTCCATGTTCACGCCGAGCAGGAACGCGAGCACGATCAGCGGGAGCAGGAAATCACCGCTGCCCCAGAAAACCGAGAACAGGTTTCGGGGGAAGATCGTCCGCAGACCGTCCATGACGCTCACCGATGCGAAGGCCTTCTCCGCCTCGACGGTGATGGGGATGCGTTCAGGCGGGAAGACGAGCACGGACAATGTGCCGATCAGGACGAGGAGGGCGGCGGAGAGGGCGAGGTACTTGAGGCCGGACAGGTACACGCGGACGAGGCGCTTCTCCTGGCGAAGTTCCGAGGTGCCGATGCCCAGCGAAAAGAAAACGAAAGGAAAAAGGACGTAGCGGCCGATCCCGACAAGCAGGCCCGAGAGCGAATCGAAGAACCCCTGCGCCTGCGCGGGGATGAAAATGCCGGCGAGCACGCCGATGACGGAGCCGACGAGCAGCTTGATCCAGATCTTCATGACCCCCCCCGACCAAGAGTAGCGGATTCGCCGTAGGACGTCAATTCAGTGTGCTGGCTTGGGACGGCTGAGAAGAGAAGAAAGTCGAGGAGCCGAAGGCCCTGTCTCTCTATTCTTTTCCTGCGTCGCCTCGGCCCCCTTCAACCTTTCACTGCGCCGGAGGTGAGCCCCTTCACGATGTAGCGCTGGAAGAAGACGACGAACACGATCGCGGGCAGGCAGGCGATGATCGCCCCCGCCGCCATCTGGTTCCAGGACACGAACATGTCGGCAATGAAGTCCGAGGCTCCCACGGAAAGGTTCTTCGCCCGCGGCGTCGGCCCCAGGATGAGGTTGTACAGGAACTCGTTCCAGGTTCCCAGAAAGGCGATGATGGAGCTCGCCGCCACGCCGGGAAGCGACAGGGGGAACGCGATCCGCAGAAAGCTCTGCATTCGGGAGCAGCCGTCGATCTGCGCGGCCTGATCGAGCTCGCGCGGGATGGTATCGAAAAATCCGATGTTGATCCAAATGAAGAAGGGCAGCCACATGTACGTGTTGACGATGATCTGGGCAAGAACCGTGTCATAGAGCCTGATCCAGCCCACCATGAGAAAAATGGGGATGATCAGCGAGATCGGAGGGAACACCCGGGAGGCGAGGAAGATGTAGCGGAGGGCCCGATTGCCGGCGAACCTGAAGCGCGAGAACCCGTACGCGGCCACGGTTCCGAACACCACGCACGAGAGGGTGGCCCCGACCGAGATGAGGATGGTGTTCACCGTGTATTTCAAGTACGGCCGGGTGGTGTAGATTGACACGTAGTTGTCGAGTGTGGGATGGAGGGGCACGAAGGTGGGCCGAGGCGTGTACACCTCGGCGTCCTTCTTCAGGCTGGTGACCAAGATCCAGTACATGGGAAAGAGGTTGATGATGAAGTAGACCACCAGCACGAGCGCGGCCAACCACTTTCCCTTCCGGCTGACGAGCGATCGCAATGCGTTGTGCAGCATCTGCGCCATGAGTTCAGGCTCCTCTCAGGAGATGTCCTCTGTGGGGATCAGCTTGACGAAAAAGGCGACCATGATCATGGAGATGAGGACCATGATCACCGACAGGGCCGCCGCGTACCCCAGCTTCATGGACACGAACGCCCTGTTGTACACGTAGGTCACGAGCATTTCCGTGGTCTCTCCGGGACCTCCGCCCGTCAGGGTGAAGACGATGTCGAAGGTGCGGAAGGCGAAGATCGATGACAGCATCACCGAGGTGAGGATAGAGGTCTTGAGCAGGGGGAAGGTGATGACGCGGAACTTGTGGAAGCTTCCGGCCCCGTCTATGGAGGCGACTTCGTAGAGCTCCGGAGCGATCGTCTGCAGGCCGGCGAGGAGAATCACCATGATGAAGGGGACGGTCGTCCAGGAATGCACCTGGGAGAGAATGAACATCGTCCCCCACGGCAGCGACAGCCACGCCACCGGGTTCTTTATCAACCTGAGCGCCATGAGCAGGTGGTTGATGGCCCCGTTGGTGTCGTTGAGCAGCCACTTCCACATCAGCGAGGCGATAACTGGAGGAACCGCCCACGCCCAGAGGGCGAACACCCTGGCCATTCCCTTGAACTTCCTGATCGCATTCAGGCTGAGCGCCACGATCAGTCCCACCACGAAGGCGCTGCCGACGCCGAAGACCACGTACTTCATGGAGTTCAGCAGATAGGGCCAGAACTTGGAGTCATTGAAGAGGATCGTGCGGTAGTTGCCCAGCCCGGTCCAGATCCCTGCTCCTCGCGAGTCTCTGAAGAGGCTGAGAACCAGGACGTAGACGGCCGGAAAAACCACGATAAGGGCCAGGAGCACAAGCGCCGGGAACACCATGAGGAACCCGAACTGGCCGTCCTTCAGGATCTGCTGTCTTCTCACTGCCACACCCCTGACCCGCCTTCCCGACCCCGTGATGGATGGCTCACTCGCCCGTGAGGGGAGGGATCTGCTCACGGACGCCATCCATGGTGCCGGTCAACAGGAGCAGATACAGCGCCAGGAAGGCGCAGCTTTTCGCAAGCTCCGCGAGCTCCATGCGCTCGCCGTCCCCGTGGGCGACCGTGAGCGATCCAGGTCCGACCGTGATCACCGGCTTTTTCGGATATTCCCCGGCGAACAGCCTCGCGTCGCAGGAAACCTTGAATCCCTTGACGGGGAGCTCGACCGGGATCCCCGCCAGCCGGGCGGCCAGCAGGCCATGCCGCATGGCCTCGGAATCGGGGTCCCCGTCGAAGGCATCGTTGTGCAGCTTGTCGAAGCTGACCGACGGCGCGCCGCCTCCATACCCGAATCGATCTCGCGAGCTCTGGTACGCTCGCTGCACGGCCTCCCGAACTCTGGATTCGACCTCCTCGATCGCATGGGTCGGCAGGAACCCCTGCCCTCCCTCGAGCACAAGGGGATCCGGATCCTCCTGAGATTCCAGGACAGCATCGAATGCAGGCATCCGTTCCCAGGCCTCCGCAAGCATGAAGGCCGCCTTGGTGATGGCGCCGTCGTTTTCGAAGACGCTGCCCATGTGCCCGCTGCTCCCCCACACGGTGAGCAGCAGGTCGTCCTCCCGCTTCTGCAGGTCGTAGTGCCGCCTGACCTTCGGCGGGCCCGACTTCGGGTCCGTGCGCTTCGTCTTGTCGCCATACTGCCGTATGTACTCTGATAGTCCGGGTTCGATGGCGCGCTTCACCGCCGCCTCGTCCAGGGGGTCGCGAACGGAGAAGCGCACCATGCCGCAGATGGCCGACGGGTGTTCACCGAAGGGTCCGAGCACGCCGTGACAGGTCTGCACGGGCCTGTCGGGGAACAGGGGATGGAGGCTCTCCTCCCTCAATGCCCGGCCGGTCCGCTCCAGCTCCCTGACCACCTCCATCACCACCCTCAGGCGCTGGGGCAGGAGGCCGGGGAAATCGGTCTTGTACCATACCGCGCCCCTGTTGGCCGGATGAAGCTTCCCCTCGGTCGATTCGACGACGATCACCGTGTCGTAGTGTCTCCCCAGCTCCCTGTCCATGGCCAGGGACAGGGAGCCGTTGCCACCGCTCTCCTCATCGGTCACGAACATCGAGACGATGCGTCCCCGCGGTTCAATTCCCTTGCGCGCCGCCAGCTCGCGCAGCAGGGCGAGGGCTCCCACGATAGCCGCGCACCCTCCCTTGTCGTCGCAGGCGCCTCTGCCGAACACCGTGCCATTCTCCACGTGGGGCTCAAAGTAGGGGCCGACCGTATCGATGTGGGCGTTCAGCGCCACCGACCGGCCCGGGGCGACAGTCCCCGCCGGCGAGAAAATATGCACCAGGTTGGAACGTCCGCCGTGCGCGTCCACGGTCCCCGCGTAGTACGGAAAGGTGAAGGACCTGTGGCGGGAGATCTCCGCCATGATCGGCATGTTCGCCGCGGTTCCCGGCAGCGCGCGATCGCGCAGAGCGGCCGCTATCCGCTCGTATACCCGTCCCTCTTCCAGGGCCGTGCGCGCCAGGTCCGGGCCGGGAATCGAGGGGAGCTCGCAGAGTTCGACCAGAAGCTTTTCCAGAAAGGCGACGAAGTCCCCTTCACCCGCCCGTGCGACCAGCCAGGCGCTCGTCTCTTTGAGCCTCGATCCGATCATGCACTCTCCACCCGCCCGGGAGCGCCAGGGGGAAACCGAAGCTGCCATCCTTCGGTCCCTGCCGCCTTCCAGGAAAAAAGGGGGGGACATCGCGTCCCCCCCGGATTCGCCATGGATCGCTCAGTAGCCCATGGTCTGGTCGATCTGTTTCTGGGCGTCATCCATCGCCTGCTTGGCAGTCTTCCTGCCGATCAGAGCATTCTGCAGTTCGGCGATCACCGCCTTGTACACGTCTCCCTGGCCCAGGTAGACGTTGATGACCGTGTCGGAAATCTGCAACAGGAGCTTGGCGTAGCCGACTTTCTCCGCATCGGGGTTGGTATACACCTTCTTCAGCAGCACCTCGTTGTTTTCAAGCACGAACTCCCTGACCTGGGCCTGATAGCTGCGGTACATGTCCAGGTACACCAGGGCGGCCGCCTTGTTCTTGGAATAGTTGGAGATGGCCCAGCCGTTCCAGTTCTGGATGACCGTGGAAGGTCCGCCTTCGCGGGCCCTGGGCTGCAGGGCGATGGCGAAGTCATCCTTGATCGAGGAGTCCAGACAGCGGGCGTACAGATAGGTGGGATCGATGACAATGGCGACGTTTCCGGACAGGAAGAAGTCCGCCACGTCCCCGTGCTGGTAGGCGGTGACCCCGGGAGGCACGACCTTGTACTCGTTGCGCAGCTTGACAAGGAAATCGACCGCCTTGACAGTTTCCGCATCATTGTACTTGACCTTGCCTTTCACGTCGTCAGGATTCACCCCGTACAACAGGGAGATCGCCTTCACGATCTCCGCCCCGTCCAGCACGCCGGAGGCCCGGTAGGCGTAGCCCCACTGGTCGATGGAGCCGTTGCCGTCCTTGTCAATGGTCATCTTCTTGACCATGGTCACGAACTCGTCAAGGGTGGCCGGCGGCTTGTCGAAGCCGGCCGCCTTGAGCATGCTCGGCCGGTAATACATGATGTCCGTCACACGGGCGACCTGGGGGGTGCTGAAGTGATGCCCGTTCACCGCAACGCTGCGCAGACCGGACTGGAACTCGCCGAGGGTGGCGGCGTCCCACAGGAAGTCCACCTGCATCAACCAGTTCTTCTCCACGAAAGCCCGATAGTTGGTCCCATCCAGGGGCACGATGTCCACGGCGTCCGACTGGGCCACGAAGAGCGGCTGGAGCTTGGGCATCATCTGCTCGTCGGGCGTTCCCACCCACTCGATCTCGACGCCGGTGAGCTCGGTGAACATCTTGCCGCTTGCAACGGTGGCCGGATCGAAGGACAGGTCGCCCCAGTTGTAGATGACCAGCTTTTTCGTGCCCTCGGCGGCGATGGCTTCCTTTGCCCCTTGCGGCAGCACGTAGGTGTCGGCCACCACGCGGTCACGGATCGGGGCCCATTTGATGATCTTCGCATAATCCTTGGCCCCGGCGGTCTCCTTGGTGCCGGTTGCGAACACCGTACCCATGACGAGCAGCAGTGCAAGAACCGCGAGAATGATTTTTCTCATCGTCTTCCCTCCTTCGAACGGATCACGTGTATAAGATGAGAACCGCACACGGCGGTTCAATCGATGGACCTATGGAAGCATAGGGCGCGGAAAACCTGGTGTCAACACCTCAGCTCGCCGCCTCTTTTCATTTGTGCGACATTCACAGGCAAAGGGGGCCTGCGAGGGCGCATCAGTGCTGGGCTTTGGCAAAGGGAGCGATTCTCTGTATACTGCCGGACCATGAAGGGCGTGATCGTGGCAGCGGGCTACGGGACCCGTTTCCTTCCCGTCACCAAAACGATTCCCAAGGAGATGCTCCCCTTGGTGACCCGGCCGTCCATCGGCTTCATCGTCGACGAGTTCGTCGCATCGGGCATCACGGAGATCCTCTTCATCACCTCCCGGCGGAAAAAGGCCCTCGAGGACTACTTCGACAGGGAGATGGAGCTCGAGGCCGTCTTCCGATCGGCGGGAGACGGGGCGAAGCTCGCGGCCATCGAGCCGCCGAAGGCAACCTGCTACTTCGTGCGCCAGCCCGAGATGCGCGGCACGGGCCACGCCCTTCTTCTCGCCCGCGCATTCACCGCTGGTGAGCCGTTCGTCGTCGCCTACCCGGACGACCTGCACGTCGGCAGCACACCGCTCGCCCGGCAGCTCATCGAGACCTGGGAGAAAACCGGCTGCACCGTTCTCGCCACCTTGCACGATCCGCCCGATATCAACAGGTACGGCCTCATCTCCATCGCCCCGGACGGACTGCACGTGACGGACATCATCGAGAAACCGCCGAAGGGGAAGGAGCCCAGCAGGGAGGCATCGATCGGCCGGTTCCTCTACACCCCCGATTTCCTCGACGAGCTTGCGGCGCAGTGGAAGCGCCACGGGGAGGGGGAGTTCTTCCACACCCCCGCAGTCCTCGCCCTCGCGCGGCGCGGCAGGGTCGTCTACAGGCGGGTCGAGGGCGAGAGACTGGACACAGGTGAGCCTGCCGGCTATTTGGAGGCGATCGTGCGCTACGCGGACACGATGCCGGAGCTGAGCCGGGCGCTCGACCGGATCATCGCGGCCCGGCGGCCCGTGCGCTGACGGACGGAGGAAAGGCCGTGGGCTCGGGCCCGGCGCTCCCCGCCCGCATCTCGCTCATCGGGTTCATGGGCTCGGGCAAGACCACGGTCGGGCGGATCCTCGCAAGAGCGCTCGGCCTCGAGCTGATCGACCTCGACAGCATGGTCGAGGAGAGCGCGGGGGCGAGGGTGGCGCGGATCTTTGCCGAGCACGGAGAGCGGGCCTTCCGCGACCGGGAGGCGCAAGCCCTCGCATCCCTTGCGTCGCGCGAAGGGATCGTGGTGGCTGCCGGCGGGGGAGCTCCCGTCCAGGAACGCAATCGCGAGTTCTTCGAGCGGCTTTCGACGACGTTCTACCTGCGAGTGAGCCTCGCGACGGCCCGGCGCAGAACCCGCGGCAGCGCAGAACGGCCGCTTCTCGGCCGGGGGGCAGGGGCGGTTCGCGCGCTCTACGAAAAGCGGCTTCCCGTCTATCGTTCGTTCGGGGCGGAGGTGGACACGGAAGGGAGATCGCCCAAAGAGGTTGCGGGGGAAATCCTCAGGCTTCTGGGCCGTCCCACGGGGAGCGGCTCTCCTGCGGGAAGCCGCGGATGAGCGCCGCGAGGTCCACCCGGCCCTCGTAGAGCGCCTTGCCCAGGATGACCCCCGCGACGAGCGGGTCAGCCTGCGCCACAGCGGCCTCGACGTCCGCGGCGGATCCGATCCCGCCCGAAAGGATCGTCGGGAGCCCCGAGGCGCGCGCGGCCGCGTTCGTGCGGGGGATGTCCGGCCCGTCGAGGGTCCCGTCCCGGGCGATGCTGGTGTAGATGAGGCCGCGGATGCCCAGCGCCGCCAGGCCAGCCGCAGCCTCGACGTCC